>Ga0228656_1000012_pt1 | contig 51311 bp, 43 predicted proteins | sample 68DmetaG_FD_183045 | JGI IMG/M metagenome (GOLD analysis project Ga0228656, IMG submission 183045) | Seawater microbial communities from Monterey Bay, California, United States - 68D | ecosystem: Environmental > Aquatic > Marine > Coastal | place: USA: California | collected 2016-11-07 | reverse complement strand
AAACGATCAGAAGTAACACGTTCTCTTTATCTCAATAAAATGAATGATGCACGAAAAGAAGGTCCAAAAAGAGCACATTTGTCTTGTGGAAATCAAGCACACGCATATGCACCAGTTCCCGAAGATCAAAAACGATTAATTGATGGAGCAGGTGGAAACATTGGAATTATAAATGCTTATAATGACATGCTTTCAGCTCATCAGCCTTTTGAAAAGTACCCTGATATAATAAAAAAAGCTGCCAGGCTTGCCGGTGGTACTGCTCAAGTTGCTGCTGGTGTACCTGCTATGTGTGATGGCATAACGCAAGGTCAGACAGGCATGGAATTATCACTTTTTAGCCGTGATGCAATTGCTATGTCAGCTGCGATTGGATTATCGCATAATGTTTTTGATACAACTGTTTATTTGGGCGTTTGTGATAAAATTGTACCTGGTATGATCATATCTGCTGCAACATTTGGTCATTTACCAGCAGTATTTTTGCCAGCAGGCCCTATGACCACTGGTCAAAGTAATGATGAGAAAGCAAAAATTAGACAAGATTTTGCTGAGGGAAAGGCTAACCGCTCTGATTTAATGGCATCAGAAATGGCAAGTTATCACGGTCCTGGAACATGCACATTTTATGGTACAGCTAATACAAACCAAATGCTTATGGAGTTTATGGGTTTACACTTACCTGGATCAAGTTTTGTAAATCCTAGTACACCACTGAGGGATGCATTGACTGATTTTGGAGCAAAACATGCTCTCTCGATATCAGATTTAAGTTCAAATTATATTCCAGTATCTAAAATTTTAGATGAAAAAGCTTATGTAAACGGAATAGTCGGATTAATGGCAACTGGTGGCTCTACTAATTTATTGATTCATTTAATCGCTATGGCTCGAGCATCGGGCATTATAATTGATTGGTCTGATTTTGCTGAAATATCAAAAGTAATACCACTTTTAGCTAAGGTTTACCCTAATGGATTGGCTGATGTTAACCATTTCCATGCCGCGGGTGGTCTAGGACTAGTAATTACAGAATTGTTGGGAGCTAATTTATTGCATTCAGACACCCAAACCATAATGGGTATCGGATTGGAAGCATATACAAAAGAACCAAAAATTATAGATGGTGAACTTGATTGGCACTCTGGTGCTTCTTCTAGTCTTAATTCTAAAATTATATCAACAACATTAGATCCTTTTCAAGAAACTGGTGGTTTAGCAGATTTAAATGGAAATTTGGGTAGTGCTGTAATGAAGGTTTCCGCAGTAGAAATTTCCAGACGAAAAATAACAGCTCCTGTGAGGGTTTTTAATGATCAAGAATCTGTTTTAAAGGCTTTTCGTGACGGTGAATTCATTAATGACGTTATTATTGCTGTAAGGTATCAAGGACCACGGGCTAATGGAATGCCAGAATTACACAACTTAACTCCATGTATGTCTGTTCTGCAAACCAGAGGGCTAAATGTAGCTTTAATTACAGATGGAAGAATGTCTGGAGCATCAGGTAAAGTTCCAGCTGCAATTCATATGTCTCCAGAAGCATTAGACGAAGGTCCCATAGCATATCTTCAAGACGGAGATATGGTTACTGTCAATGCACTTAATGGTACAATTGATGTTGATAACAACAAAATTTTTGACAGAAAAGTTAATCATCCTGATTTAATGAATAATAGTTTTGGCGTTGGCAGGGAATTGTTTGATATATTTAGGAATAATGCTGGACCGGCAAAATCAGGTGCATCAGTATTTAATTTTTAGAAAGAGACTTTAATGACAAAAATATCATCAAAAGATGCCAGTATCAGAAATTTAGAAATATGTAAAATTGCACCAGTTATACCGGTTCTCATAATCGATGATATATCTACCGCAAGAGATCTTGGTGAAGCACTAGTTGCAGGTGGGTTACCTGTACTAGAAGTCACATTAAGAACAGAATGTGCACTTGATGCAATTCGTGAAATGTCAAAAATTAAAGGTGGTATTGTTGGAGCTGGAACGCTTTTAACTTATACAGATGTTAACAATGCTGTTGAAGCTGGGGCAACCTTTGGCGTTTCTCCAGGTGCAACGGATAATCTAATTAGTGCCTGTGAAGAAGCTGGTTTGCCATTACTTGCTGGAGCAAGTTCGGCAAGTGAAGCAATGTTACTTTTAGAGAAAGGGTATAGTGTTCAAAAATTCTTTCCAGCTGAGTCAGCTGGAGGTGCAAAATTTTTAAAATCACTTTCCTCTCCTTTACCGAACATCACATTTTGTCCTACGGGTGGTGTTTCACAAGAAAATGCAAAAAACTATTTAGATTCACCTAATGTTGAATGTGTTGGCGGATCTTGGGTTGCTCCGAAAGATGTTATCACTAATAAAGATTGGCAATACATAGAAAAATTAGCAATAGATGCAGTTAGAGAGTTATCATGAGCATTCAAAACATTGCTTCTTGGAATAGTCTTCAAAAAGATTGGAATAGATTAAAAGATGTTCATTTAAACGATTTATTTTTAGAAAATCCAAAAAGATTTGATCAATTTTCATTTAGCAAAGATGATCTTAACATTGATTTTTCAAAAGAATGCATAGATGAAGGTGTGCTACGTAATTTGATAAAACTTGCTAAAGAATGCAATTTAGAACTACATCGTGATGCAATGTTTTCTGGCAAATACATAAATAGCACAGAAAACAGAGCGGTAATGCATGTTGCACTTAGAGCAAACTCAACCGATGCTTATGAAGTAGATGCAATTCAAACATCAGATATGGTGGATGATGTATTAAATAAATTTTTGAATTTTGCAGACTCGATTAGATCAGGTGAAATTACTAATTCTTACGGTGAATCATTTACTGATGTGATTAATATTGGGATAGGTGGATCTGACTTAGGGCCGGTAATGAGTGTTAATGCATTAAATGCCTTTTCGAAAGATGGACCTAATTTACATTTTATCTCTAATGTTGATGGTAATGATTTTATGGATACAACATTTGGCTTAAACCCAAAGAGAACGTTAATTCTGATAGCTTCAAAGACGTTTACCACGATTGAAACAATGACTAATGCTAAAACAGCAAAAGATTGGCTTTTATCTGAACTAACAGAAAGTGAAATTAGCAACAACATGGTTGCATTATCTACTAATCTTAAAGCCACAAAGGAATTTGGAATAAAAAATGAAAATGTTTTCGGATTCTGGGATTGGGTTGGAGGCAGATATTCAATGTGCGCTTCAATTGGACTGCCAATAGCACTATCAATAGGATCCAAAAATTTTCGCGAACTTTTGGAAGGTTTTAGAGATATGGATATTCATTTTAAAACTGCTCCATTAAATAAAAATTTACCAGTTTTATTGGGTCTAATTGGTATCTGGCGCCGTAATTTTATGAAGTTACCAACTTTAGCGATAATACCATATGATCAGAGGTTAGACCGTTTACCTGCATATATCCAACAAATGGATATGGAAAGTAACGGTAAATCTGTTGCAAAAGATGGATCTGATGTTTCAATTGAAACTGCTCCAATTGTTTGGGGTGAAGCTGGTACAAATGCTCAGCATTCATTTTTTCAATTATTACATCAGGGAACTAATATAGTCCCTGTAGATTTCATAATTGCTGCAAGGGCTTCACATAATTTATCTGGACATCATGAAAAACTAATATCTAATTTTTTAGCGCAATCTGAAGCATTAGCCTTTGGGAAATCAAAAGATAAAGTTCTTAGAGAAATGCTAAAGAATAATGTTGATGCTGAAAAAGCAAAAAACCTCACCCCGCATAGATATTTTAAAGGTAATAAACCAAGTACATCCATTATACACAAAGAGTTGTCACCATTTTCATTAGGTAGGCTTATTGCAATGTATGAGCATAAAATATTTGTACAGGGAATTATCTGGGGAGTTAACTCATTCGATCAATGGGGAGTTGAATTGGGCAAGGTTGCAGCTGTTGAAATTGGTAATGTTATAGAAGGTAATGAATCAATTTCTAATTTGCATGTTGCTACGCAGCCATTGCTCAAGAAAATTTATGAATTAAGAAAATGAAATATATTTCAAATTATATTTGTAATTCATAATCACTTTTACATGATTTCTATACTATTTATCCAAAGATACATTACTTTTATGGGTTGTTTTGCGACATTGTCGTAAAAGTACTTAATTTTGGGTGAAAGTGTTTGCAAATTTAATGTTAAAAATAATATAAGCGCACCAGAATTATCAAAATAGCCTCAGTGCTGCTCTAAAAGGAAATTTAAAATGAAAATGACAACTGAAGAAGCATTTGTAAAAGTATTACAAATGCATGGAATTGAACATGCATTTGGGATTATTGGATCCGCTATGATGCCAATCTCAGATTTATTTCCAGCAGCGGGAATTAACTTCTGGGACGCAGCTCATGAGTGTAATGCCGGAATGATGGCTGATGGATACACAAGAGCATCTGGCAAAATGTCTATGATGGTTGCACAGAATGGTCCAGGCATCACTAACTTTGTAACACCAGTTAAAACTGCTTATTGGAACCATACACCTCTATTATTAGTTACTCCACAAGCAGCAAATAAAACTATAGGACAGGGCGGCTTCCAAGAGATGGAGCAGATGAATTTATTTGCTGATTGTGTTGCTTACCAAGAAGAAGTGCGAGATCCTTCTCGTATTGCAGAGACACTTAATAGAGTTATTTTACAGGCTAAAAGAGCTTCAGGCCCAGCACAAATTAATATACCACGTGATTTCTGGACTCAAGTAATTGATATTGAATTGCCAAGAGTAGTCGAGTTTGAGCGTCCTTCTGGTGGATCAGATGCTTTAAATCAAGCAGCAGAATTACTATCAAATGCAAAATTCCCAGTTATATTAAATGGTGCAGGTGTTGTGCTTTCAAGTGGCATACCAGCTTCTGCAGCACTTGCTGAAAGATTAGATGCTCCTGTATGTTGCGGATATCAACATAATGATGCATTCCCTGGTAACCATCCATTGTTTGCTGGTCCATTAGGTTATAATGGATCTAAGGCAGGTATGGAGTTAATTTCAAAGGCAGATGTGGTTTTAGCCTTAGGTACAAGATTAAATCCTTTTTCAACATTACCAGGCTATGGTATTGATTATTGGCCTAAAGATGCAAAAATTATTCAGGTTGATATTAATGCAGACCGTATTGGATTAACCAAAGATGTGACAGTTGGCATAGTTGGTGATGCTAAAAAAGTAGCTGAAGAATTATTATCAAGCTTATCTGATCATGCAGGTGAGGCTAATAGAGCTGATCGCAAAGCAACAATTGCGAAAACAAAATCAGCTTGGGCTCAAGAGCTAACATCAATGGATCATGAAGACGATGATCCAGGTACAACATGGAATGAGCGCGCTCGTTCTGATAAGCCTGATCACATGTCTCCAAGAATGGCTTGGAGAGCGATACAGGCTGCTATGCCAAACAATGCTATAATATCTTCAGACATAGGCAATAACTGCGCTATTGGTAATGCTTACCCATCTTTCGAAGAAGGAAGAAAGTATTTAGCGCCTGGTTTGTTTGGCCCATGTGGATATGGATTTCCTGCAATAGCTGGTGCAAAAATTGCTCAACCAAATGTGCCAGTAATAGGCTTTGCTGGTGACGGAGCATTCGGAATTTCTATGAATGAAATGACAGCTGTTGGAAGAGGTGAGTGGCCTGCAATAACTATGGTAATATTTAGAAATTACCAATGGGGTGCAGAAAAGCGTAATACTACTCTATGGTTTGATGATAATTTTGTTGGTACTGAACTTGACGAAGATGTTTCATATGCAGCAATTGCAAATGCATGTGGACTTGTTGGTGTTCAGGCAGCATCAATGGATGATTTAACTGATAAATTAGATGCGGCAATTAAAGCTCAAATGAATGAAGGTAAAACTACATTTATAGAAATTATATTGAATAAAGAGCTGGGTGAACCATTCCGTAGAGATGCAATGAAAGCTCCTGTAGCTGTTGCTGGTATCTCAAAAAGTGATATGATTCCTCAAAAAGGTGCATAATTTTGAATAACGAAAATAAATTTATCAGCGGGGCAGATCCAATCTGTCCCGCTGATTTTTTAGCACGTGCTAGATTTGGTAAAGTTCCTAAAGTTGCAATAGCAAGAGCTGGTGCATCATTACCTATGCTGGCAGCTTATGAAGCAACAAATGAAGGCATTATGACACCTATTTTTATAGGAGAAACTGAGGATATTTATTTAGAAGCATCAAAGTTATCTTGGGATATTTCTAAATACAAAATCATCAATGCTAATGGCGAAGCAGAAGCTGCATCAATTTCTGCTAATCTTTGTGGGGTAGGTGAGGCTGACGTTCTTATGAAAGGTCAACTTCATACTGATGTTTTCATGAAGGCTGCACTAAATCGTGATGCTGGATTAAGAATTGGATCTAAATTTGTTCATCTATTTGCAATGAGTCATCCTGATGGTGGTTCACCTATTGTAATTTCTGATGCAGCAGTAAATGTTAACCCAGATATAGAAACAAGAAAAGATGCAACCATTTCTGCAGTCAAGCTACTTAATGCGCTTGGAATAAAGCATCCAAAAATCGCATTTTTAAGTGCTACTGAGTCAGTAATACCGTCCGTATTAAGTTCAGTTGAAGGTGCAGAACTATCTAAATGGGCTAAACAAAATATTTCTGATGCTTACTTTTCAGGCCCATTAGCGCTAGATTTAATATTATCTAAAAAATCTAAAGTTATTAAAGGGCTAAGTGACGATCCTGTGGCGGGATTTGCTGATGGTATAATAGTACCTGAAATAGTATCTGGTAACACATTGTTCAAATCAATGGTTTATATGACAGGTGCTTGTGCAGGTGGCATAGTTGTTGGTGGAAAAGTTCCAATATTACTCACCAGTAGGGCAGATAGTTCTGCAGCACGATTATCATCTGTCTCACTTGCATCTATTTGGTCAAATTCAAATTAAATTATAATATTTTTTAAAATATCAAAGGCCCCTAGAAATAGCAGCAACACCAGTTCTTGCTACATCAACCAATCCTAATGGTGTCATTAATTCAACAAATGCATCAATTTTTTCTGGAGTTCCAGTTAATTCAAAAACAAAACTTTCTAATGTCGTGTCTACAACTAATGCGCGGAATATTTCAGAAGTACGCAGGGCTTCAACTCTACTTTCACCGCTTGATACTACTTTGACCATTGCTAATTCGCGTTCAACTGAAGGACCTTCGACAGTTAAATCGTGAACATCATGTACCGCTACCATCCTAGCTAATTGAGCCTTAATTTGGATAATAACTGATGGTGTTCCAGTAGTAACAATTGTAATTCTTGATAAATTATCAACATGATTTGTTTCTGCTACTGTTAAACTTTCTATATTATATCCACGTCCAGAAAAAAGCCCAATAACTCTAGCTAATACTCCAGCTTCGTTGTCAACTAGAACTGCAAGTGTATGTGACTCCAATACATCACTAGTTGTATTTTTAAGGTTATATGCACTTTTTTTTGAAGAGCCCTTTTTTAATGTTAAAGCATTCATATTATTTCCTTTTACACAAATCTCTGTAGTTCATATTGTATATTAAATTTAATTTAGACCATAACAGCTCCAGTTGAGTCTATTGCGTCTTCAGTTTTATCATCACCCATTAACATTTCATTATGTGCTTTTCCTGATGGGATCATGGGGAAACAATTTTCGTGTTTCTCAACTAAACAATCAAAAATTACGGGACCATCATGATCGAGCATCTCAATTATTGCATCATCAAGTTTTTTTGGATCAGAGCATTGAATACCTTTTGCCCCAAATGCTTCGGCTAATTTTACAAAATCTGGCAAACTTTCTGACCAAGAGTTGGAATATCTTTCACCATGTAGTAATTCTTGCCATTGTCTAACCATACCTAAACGCTCATTATTTAATATGAACTGCTTTGCTGGTAAATTGTATTGAGTACATGTGCCCATTTCTTGCATGTTCATTAACCATGAAGCTTCGCCAGCAATGTTAATTACTAAACCATCATTGTGAGCAACTTGAACACCTACAGATGCTGGCACGCCATATCCCATTGTCCCCAATCCCCCAGAAGTCATCCAACGATGAGGATCCTCGAAGCCCAAATATTGGGCTGCCCACATTTGATGCTGACCAACTTCTGTTGTTATAAAACGGTTGGGATGATCCTTAGTAAGGAACTCTAACCGCTCCAATGCATATTGGGGTTTTATTATAGTATCAGAGTTTTTGTAAGATAAACATTTTCGTGTTTGCCACTCATTTATTTGTGACCACCACTCTGAAATTTTCGAAGCGTTTGTTTTGTTACCTCGAGATTTCCATATCTTTAATAAATCTTCTAAAACACATGCAACATCTCCTAATATTGGTATATCAACAGATATCACTTTATTGATTGATGAAGCATCTATATCAATATGTGCTTTTTTAGAGTTGGGGCTAAATTTATCTAAAACACCAGTAATACGATCATCAAATCGTGCGCCTATATTAATGAGTAAGTCACACCCATGCATAGAAAGGTTTGCTTCGTATGTACCGTGCATTCCAAGCATTCCTAACCAATTTTTTCCTGAAGCAGGATAAGATCCAAGCCCCATAAGGGTAGATGTGATTGGAAAATTAGTTTCCTTTACAAGTTCCCTAAGTAACTGACTTGCCTTATTGCCAGAATTAATAACACCACCACCAGTATAAAATATTGGTTTTTCAGCCTTTTCGATTAATTCTACTAATTCAGTAATAGAATCTAAATCTCCCTTTTTTTGAGGGTTATAATGATCTATTTTAGATTTAGATTTTTCTGTATAAATACCTGTAGCGAATTGTACATCTTTTGGAATATCGATCAAAACAGGACCTGGTCGACCTGCAGTAGCTATGTGAAATGCTTGATGGATAGTCTCTGATAGCTTGTTCGTTTCCTTAACTAACCAATTATGCTTTGTGCAAGGTCTAGTAATTCCTACTGTATCGGCTTCTTGAAAAGCATCTGATCCAATCATGAATGTTGGAACTTGGCCTGTTAATACTACTAATGGAATTGAGTCCATCAGCGCGTCTGTCATGCCAGTTACAGCATTTGTTGCGCCAGGACCTGAAGTTACTAAAACAACACCTGGTTTGCCAGTAGAGCGAGCATAACCTTCAGCTGCGTGAGTAGCTCCTTGTTCATGCCTTACTAAAATGTGTTTGATATCACTTTGTTGAAAAATTTCATCGTAAATTGGTAATACAGCTCCGCCTGGATATCCAAAAATTGTGTCCACACCTTGATCTTTAAGTGCTTGTATAACCATTTGTGCACCAGTCATAGTTCTAGTCATTTTTTAAAGTACTCCGTATTAGACGAAAATTTCCCATAATGAGATTTAATCTGAACATATTATTTATTTTTTTTCATATAATTAAACATAATCAAATTTGCACATTATTAGTATGTAAAATATGGTCAAGAGAAAAAACAAAATAAAAGGCATTTATTGTAATAAAATTACAATTATATCACAAAAACGTAATAATAATTCGTTATTTTATATTTAAAAGTACTTATATTACATCAATTCTAATATTTAGGGGGTAGTGGAAGTTGTGAAACTTGCTCTAAAATTGAATATTCAGAACCTTTAAATTCATTTGCATCAATTTTAGAAATATCGCTAGCAAATTTCCACTCACCTTCAATATATAATTCTAATGCTGAGAATTTTGATTTATAATCCATTTTCTTACTTCCAGGGACCCAATATCCTAGATATAAATATTTTAGATTCATCTCCTGTGCGATATTTATATGATCCAATATCATAAATTTTCCTAAACTTAATTTAGTTAATTCTGGATTAAAAAAAGAATAAACCATTGATAAACCATCATCTAAAACATCTGTTAAACTCACACAGTTAAGTTTATGCCTGCCATTTTTTGTCTTGGAGTGGTATTCAACAATTTTTGTATTAATAGGCGTTTCTTCTAACATTGAAGAATACTCAAATATGGTCATTTCTGACATTCCACCGTCTGAATGCCTTTTATTTAGATACTTATTAAAAAGATCATATTGCTCATCTGTTGCTAAAGCTGAATGATAACCTCTAATTAAATTTGAGTTTTTATTTAAAATTCTTTTTTGAGATTTTGACAATCTAAAGCTGTTAACGCGTATTCTGGCAGATATACATGCTGAACATCCAACACATGCAGGTCTATATAAAACATTTTGAGATCGTCGAAAGCCTTGAGATGATAATGTATTATTTAAAGCCTCACCATTTATTTCATTAAGACCAGTAAAGAGCTTACGTTCAATTCGATTATTTAAGTACGGGCAAGGCTGTGGAGCCGTTACATAGAATTGTGGAGCAAGAGGTAAGCTATGTTTCATAACCATAATAATATCAACAGGTTATTGGATGATCAATAATATAGATATTATTAATATTTATAATCTATTGGCTTGTTAAATTTTCTTATTATCCATATTAGTATTGAGATGATTATAATAAAAAAAACACAAGATTTAATTGAATTTTGCAAAAAATGTGCATCATATGAATATGTAACTTTAGATACAGAATTTTTGAGAGAAAGAACGTATTATTCAAAACTATGCCTAGTTCAAATGGCACACCCGGGAAATACTGAAGACTCAGCTGTTTTAATTGATCCACTTTCAACTGAATTATCTCTTGAACCTTTGTACGAACTTTTCAAAAACCCTAGTGTTGTAAAAGTATTTCATGCTGCTAGGCAAGATTTAGAAATTTTTTTCACCGATAAAAAAATAATCCCATTTCCGTTCTTTGATACACAGGTTGCAGCTATGGTATGTGGTTTCGGTGAGCAAGTTGGGTATGAAAAATTAGTTCGGTCCATTTGTAATGAAGGGTTAGATAAATCTTCTCGATTTACTGATTGGTCAGCTCGTCCGTTAACTAATAAACAAATGCAATATGCAATTGGAGATGTAACATACCTTAGAGAAATTTATGAATTTTTATCAAATAAAATTAGAAAAAATGGTAGACAAGCTTGGGTTGAAGAAGAGTTAAAAATTCTTTTGGACCCTGAAACTTATACTGTAGACCCAAAATTTGCTTATCGAAGGGTAAAAACTCGAACTAGCTCATGGAAAATGTTAGCTGCAATTGCTGAATTAGCACAGTTTAGAGAAAAATACGCTCAAGAAAAAAATATCCCAAGAAATAGAGTTTTTAAAGATGATTGTATGATGGAGCTAGCTGCTACAAGACCTAGAAATAATGATGACCTTAACAAATCTAGGTTATTACTGCGCGATGCCAGAAAAGGACAGATAGCTGAAGGGATTTTATATTCAATTAAGCAATCTGATAAATATACTTCCAATGACATTGAACACCAAGTTCCTAAAAAAGAAAAACCTCAAGGCAAAGAAGGGCTTTCTGAGTTGTTACGGGTTCTTTTAAAAGCAAAAGCTGAAGAATTTGGTGTAGCTGCTAAACTTATTGCGACATCATCAGATTTGGACCTAATAGCAGGTGGAGAAAAAGATCTTAATGTCTTCACGGGGTGGAGAAATGAAGTATTTGGACATGATGCACTGAGACTCAGAGAAGGAAAAGTCGCATTGTCAGCAAATGGAAAAAATGTTCTTGTTGTCGAAATCTAGTAAAAAGATATATCAATCTTATAAATGAAATTAATATTTACATCGGAATGTCATGACTATTACTTTTGAGGAAATTTCAGAAACATTTGATTTATTGGATGATTGGGAAGAAAAATACCGATACATAATAGAACTTGGAAGAAATTATGACGCATTAGATGAAACACTCAGAACTGATACGCTCAAAATTGATGGCTGCGCTTCTCAAGTTTGGTTATTACCTAAAATGAAAGATGGGAAATTTTATTTTGAAGGTGCATCTGATGCAATAATTGTTAGTGGATTAGTATCCATACTTTCTGCACTTTATAATGGTAAAGAAATTAATAAAGCTATAAAAATCAATGCAATGGATGAGTTTGATAATCTAGGATTAGGCGCCAATTTATCAACACAAAGGTCAAATGGTTTAAGCTCAATGATAAAAAATATTCAAACATATCTTGCGTCTACTTCATAATCATTATGTGTATTTTTCCAAATAGTTAATCTATTGTTTTTATCACTTTAGTATATGTTCCATAAATGATTATTTATAATCTATTATGGAAAAAGTATGACAAATATTATTGATGAAATGATTGCTGAAAAAGGTTTTTTACTTGCTGACGGTGCTACAGGAACAAATCTTTTTAATTTAGGGCTTGAATCTGGTGATCCTCCTGAGTTTTGGAACATTAATGAACCAGATAAAATTAGATCATTATATCAAGGGTCTGTAGATGCTGGTTGTGATATATTTCTTACGAATTCATTTGGAGGAAATGCATCAAGACTTAAATTGCATGATTCTGAGGATCGAGCATATGAATTGTCTTTAGCGGCATCAAGGATTGCTAAAGACGTCGCCAATAAATCAGGTCGCGATATATTGGTAGCTGGTTCAATTGGACCAACTGGTGACATTATGGGTGATGCTGGTTGGCTGTCTCATGATGAAGCTGTGCAAATGTTTCAAGTAACTGCACAGGGATTAATAGATGGTGGGGCAGATCTGCTTTGGGTTGAGACTATTTCTAGTCCTGAAGAATTTATAGCAGCTTCTGAAGCAATTCAAAATATTAATGCACAATGGGTTGGAACTATGAGCTTTGATACAGCTGGTAGAACAATGATGGGTGTAACTAGTCATGATATGACTAATTTAGTGAAAAGTATGAAATACGGCCCAATAGGTTTTGGTGCAAATTGTGGTGTTGGAGCATCAGATTTATTACGAACTGTTTTAGGGTTATCTGAAAATGCTGATCGACCAGTGATAGCAAAAGGTAATGCTGGAATACCAAAATATGTTGATGGGCATATTCATTACGACGGTACACCGGAAATTATGGCAGAATATGCTATTTTGGCAAAAGCTTGTGGCGCATCAATAATAGGCGGATGTTGTGGGACAATGCCAATACACCTTAAGGCCATGAGAAAAGCATTGGACAATAGTACAAAAATAGAATTGCCAACTTTAGATCAAATATCAAAAGCATTAGGACCGTTTTCATCAGAAACAGACGGTACTGGTGATGAGCCAAAACCAGTGCGGGTACGTCGTGGGCAACGTAGATAATTTTTATGATTTGGTCGGTGTAAGAACTGCTTTTGTCGCAAACTGTAGAGAATAAATAACTGAAAATTATGAAATTACTTACAATAATAGCATTACAATTATGGAAGCGAACACCATGTCTGATGAACAAGATATTATTTTAGCAGATTTAAGCGATGAAGAATTAACACTTCAGATGCATGATGACTTATATGATGGAATGAAAGAAGAAATAGAAGAGGGCGTTAACATTCTTCTTGGGCGTGGTTGGATGCCATATGACGTATTAACAAAAGCGTTAGTTGAAGGAATGAGAATTGTAGGTATCGATTTCCGCGATGGCATTCTATTTGTTCCGGAAGTTTTGCTAGCTGCAAACGCTATGAAGGGTGGAATGGCTATATTAAAGCCTTTGCTTGCAGAAACTGGTGCACCACGTCTTGGAAACATGCTTATTGGTACAGTTAAGGGTGATATTCATGATATTGGTAAAAATCTTGTTACAATGATGATGGAAGGAGCAGGTTTCGAAGTAAAAGATCTTGGAATAAATAATCCTGTAGAAAATTATGTACAAGAGCTTGAAAATGGAGAATATGATATCTTAGGTATGTCTGCTTTGTTAACAACAACAATGCCATATATGAAAGTGGTAATAGATACTATGGTTGAAAAGGGCATGAGGGATGATTATGTTGTTTTAGTAGGTGGCGCACCATTAAATGAAGAATTTGGCAAAGCTATTGGAGCAGACGCTTATTGTCGTGATGCTGCAGTTGCTGTTGAAACTGCAAAAGAATTTATGGCCAAAAAACATAATCAATTAAGTATGTAATTACAAAATGAAATAATTTCTTTGGAATATGAATATATGCATTCAGATGATTATTTAACAGATGTTGGCATAGTGAATTCAATGCCAAAAATTGACAAAGTTTTGATCATAGCATGTGGTGCTTTGGCTAGAGAAATAATTGATTTAATAAAGCTTAATAACTGGCAACATATGGATTTAACATGTTTGCCAGCAAAATATCACCTTTTCCCTGAAAAAATTACTGGGGCGGTTGAACTAGCAGTGAAAAAACATAGTTCAAATTACAAAAGCATTTTTATCGCTTATGCTGATTGTGGAACTGGTGGTTTATTGGAGAAAAAATGCAAGGAATTAGGGGTAAATATGATTAAAGGCCCTCATTGCTATTCGTTTTTTGAAGGCAATGATAAATTTACTCAAAATGCTGAAAATGAGATTACAGCATTTTATTTAACAGATTTTTTAGTTAACCAATTTGATGCATTTGTATGGAAGCCGATGGGCTTGGATAAGCATCCAGATTTAATCGATATGTATTTTGGAAATTATACAAAATTGGTTTATCAAGCCCAAACAGAAAATAATAAACTTGATCAAAAAGCATATGAAATATCAAAAAAAATGAACTTGCCATTAGAGAAACGATTTACAGGTTATGGGGATTTAAAAATAGCACTTTTAAATGCGTGAAAAACTATTTTAAATTAATCTTATTAAGAACCAACATAATTTGATCGTGTAAGTCCATATTTTGCCATTTTTTCATTTAATGTTCTTCTTGGAAGTGAAAGTTCAGCCATTACAGATTGTATAGACCCTTTGTGCCTTCTCATAGTATTATCTATCAACATCCTTTCAAAAGCTTCTACGTGCTCTTTAAGGGGCTTGGCTATTGCTTTTTCATTATTTTCGTCATCATTTTCATTTGAAGGCAACATTTCAGTAATTGAATAGCTCCCACGTCGACTTTGTAATACTGTTCTTTCTGCAAGATTAATCAGCTGTCTAATGTTACCTTCCCAACTTGCTTGAAGCAGCTGGGCTGCATCTTCAGCCGCTACAGCAGGTTTTTCACATCCATATTCATCTGCAAAATTTTCAAGGTAGCGATTAAATAATAATAATATATCTTCACCACGAGATTTTAATGGTGGAGGTGTTATTTGCATTGCTGCTAATCTGTAATATAAATCTTGACGCAATGTATTTTCAAGTGACTGAGGGGTTTCTTCAGTATCATTGGATATAGCAATTATACGTAGTCTTGATCCTTCATTCCCATGGTCGAATTTTGTAATTAAAGCTAAGAGTCTAGCTTGTATTGAAATTGGAATACTTTCAATATCTTCTAAACAAAGTGTACCATCTAAAGATGTATCAATAAATGAATCTTCATCTGAATTTTCCCCAAATAATCGTCTTGAAAGTTCATCTTCTGAATATGCAGCACAATTAACTGTTATGAATTTTTTTCCTTGCCGAGGGCCACATGCATGAAGGGCGTGTGCGATAAGGCTTTTACCTGTACCAGTCTCACCTCCTATTAAAACATGCCCATCTGCTTGTGCTAAATCGAGTATATCTTCTCTTAAGCGACCCATAACTGTAGAAGTGCCCATTAATTTTCTCAATAATACAGAACCATCAGATAATTCTCTTCGTAATGATCTATTTTCTAATGTAAGATAACGTGTTTGGACTGCACGTTTTGCTAATTCTGCCATTCTTTCAGGATTGAAAGGTTTTTCAAGAAAGTCATAAGCTCCAATTCGCATGGCATCAACAGCCATAGATACATCACCGTGACCAGTTATTAAAATCACTGGTAATGCATTATCTATTTTTTGTAATTTTTTCAAAAATGAAATTCCATCAGTTCCTGGCATTTTAATATCTGAAATAATTATACCAGGGTAATCAGGACCAATATCTTTTAATGCTAAGTCAGCACTCGCATATGTTTCAGTCTTGTAGCCAGATAAGCTTAGCCATTGAGATATACTTTCACGCATATCTTGTTCATCATCCACAATAGTAATAATTATTTGTTCTGCCATTTTGGCTACTCCAATAATATAATCTTTATTTATCTTCTATTTGTGGCAATTGAAATTCAAAGACAGCCCCTCGAGGGGTCACATTTCTGGCGAATAATCGCCCATCAAGATCTTGAGCAATAGATGAGCTAATTGCTAACCCTAGACCAACACCTTCACCAGGCTTTTTTGTTGTAAAAAATGGTTCAAACATCTCATCAAGATTCTCAATGCCAGGTCCATTATCCTGAATAGTCAATGTTGCCATTTCTCCAGCTGTTAGAGAAATCTGTAAATACCTTTCAGTTTGCCCTTTCATAGCATCAAGTGCATTTCTAAGTAAGTTTACTATTACTTGTTCTAATCTAACTGGATCTGCAAGCACACTCACTGGTGTATCTGGTAGTGATTTTGTTATTTCAACAGCTTGCTGGCCCAATTGTGGAGCCATCATCGAAATTGAAGTATTGATTGAAGAAACAAAATCTACAGGAATTAAGTCCTCACTACCTTTACGAGAATATGATTTTAATTGTTGTGTAATTGTTCCCATACGACCAATTAAGTCGTCTATCCGCTGAAAACTTGATAGAGCTTCCTCGGATCTTTTTCTGCTTAACAATAGTTTTGCAGCTGCTAAATAAGTTCTCATTGCAGCTAATGGTTGATTTAACTCATGGCTAACAGCGGCTGACATTTCACCAAGAGCAGCTAATTTTGATGATTGTTCAAGTGAAGCTTCTGCTACTTGGAGGTTTCGTTCTGCTCGTTCTCTCTGTGTTATTTCTGTAGAAAGCCTATCATTAAGTGCTCTTAATTCTTCGCTTTCAGCTTTAAAAAGAAATGATTGTCGGGCAGCTCGTCTTGATAGAAAATAAAACCCTAAGGCCAGTAATAATGCTAAAGCTGTAATTCCAAGTGCCAAAACACCATTTACCTTTTCTCTTACTGATTGAAATGGAGTAAGATATGTAAGCCTCCATCCTTGAAATGGAATTGCCGTATCAAGCCTATATAAGGCTTGATCCTCAATGTATGCATCAACTTCGGTACCATTCCAATCACCTGTAGCTCTTATTGCTCTTTCTAAAACCGTTAATGTTGGTTGAGCAAGCAAAGCAGTTTCTAGAGATTGATTTAAAAAATCTTGGTCTGTTGACAAGACAACAATACCTTCTGAATTTGTAACCATTATAGTTGCGTCATTTGCAGACCATGTTGTAAATAGATTATCCAAACCTACCTCAACAACTATTACTCCTAAGACTTTACCTTGAGACTCTAGTTTCCTTGAATAAAAAAAGCTTCTTCTTCCTTTTTCATTATCTGAAATTGTAAATACAGTTCCGGATTGTCTCATTGCGTTGAAGAAGAAGTTTTGGCTGCGAAGATTTTGGCCAAGATCAGAACGGTCTGATGATGCAACAATTCGTCCAAATCTTTCCAAAAGTGTAATAGACTTAACTCTTATTTCATCTGAAAAAGTTATTAATCTTTGGCTTGTTAATTGATAATCTCGTGTATTTATATCTGAAATTAAACCTGTATCTCTTGATAAAAGGAGTGGAACTACGGATACCCTTTGAAGTTCAGAAATTAATCTGCCTGAATATAATGAAAGCTCTCTTTCTGCTTCAGATCTTTTTGCCTGACTGTAATTCTGTGTTAAATATAGGTTAGATAACAGTATTATAGTTATCGTAGAAATAATCAGCAGTATAACACCCAATCTAACTATTAAATTAGGCCATCTGCGAGATGGTTCGTTTGATCTTTCAGATATCATAAATTTAAACCTAAAGTGATAGACGCTATTGGTCTAGTAATTATGTTCAAATTTTAATTATTCTAATTAAATCTAGCTCGTCACTAATGCCTCGGATATACTTTGAAATAATCTATTTCCATCCATACCACCAAGTAATGGATCATTTAACCTTTCAGGATGAGGCATCATACCTAAAACCCTGCGATTATTTGATAAAATTCCTGCAATGTTATTCATAGAACCATTAGGGTTGTTTACATACGTAAAAACAATACGGTCTTCACCATTTAATTCGTCCAGAGTATTTTGGTTTGCATTATAATTTCCATCATGGTGTGCAATCGGTGTGCTAATAATCTCATCTTTTGAGTAACAAGATGTAAATCCACATGATGTCGTTTTTACATTTAACTTAATATTTTTACATATAAATTTTAAATTTGAGTTACGCATCAATGCTCCCGGTAACAATCCACTTTCAGTCAATACTTGAAATCCATTGCATACCCCAAGGACGTAGCCACCTTTTTTTGCAAAATCAATTACTGCATTCATTATAGGCGATCTTGCTGCAATTGCTCCACATCTTAGGTAGTCACCAAAAGAAAAACCACCTGGTATTGCAATTAAATCTAAACCTTTTGGTAAACCACTTTCTTTATGCCATATCATTTTTACTGGATCTTTTTCTGAGCAAAACTTATCTAAAGCTACTGCCATGTCTCTGTCACAATTTGATCCTGGAAATTGGATGACTGCAGCGCGCATTATAAAACTTCCACCGAATAATTTTCAATTACAGTATTGGCCAATAATTTATCACACATTTTTTCAACCTGGGATTTTGCTTTTATTGGATCATTTTCATTAAGATCAAGTTCTATAACTTTACCTTGTCTTACTTTATTAACACCATCGAAACCTAGCGCACCTAGTGAATGACGAACTGCTGCACCTTGCGGGTCTAATACGCCAGGCTTAAGTGTAACATTTACGCGTACTTTCATTAATTTACTCCACTAATTTGGGACCAGTTGAGCCCCCATTTTTAGGTAAAATTCCAAGTCTTCTAGCTACTTCGGAATATGCATCTGTTAAACTTCCTAGATCTCTGCGGAATACATCTTTGTCTAATTTCTGATTTGTCTCAACATCCCATAATCGACAGCTATCTGGACTAATTTCATCTGCTAAAATTAAGCGTTGCAGATCATCTTCAAACTGTCTGCCAACTTCAATTTTAAAATCAACTAATTTAATTCCAATTCCATACATTAGACCTGCGAGAAAATCATTAACACGAAGTGCTATTTCACGCATATCATCAATTTCATTTGATGATGCCCAATTCATGGCCAAAATATGTTCTTCAGAAACTAATGGGTCTCCTAAGCTATCATCTTTCAAGCAAAACTCAACTATTGGACGGGGAAGAGGGGTACCTTCTTCAATGTTAAACATTTTCGAAAATGAACCTGCTGCAACATTTCTAACAATTATCTCTAAAGGAACAATTTCTACTTTATGTACTAATTGTTCACGTACATTTAATCGTCTTATAAAATGAGTAGGAAGACCAATAGTATTAAGGCCAAGCATGAAATGCTCACATAAGAGATTATTTAACGCACCTTTCCCATCTAAGGTATCTTTTTTAACTGCATTAAATGCTGTTGCATCATCCTTAAAATATTGAATAATTGTACCAGGCTCTGGTCCTTCATATAATGTTTTAGCTTTGCCTTCGTAGATTTTTTTACCGCGTGCCATTCATGGCCTCCGATCTTATGAGAATCTAATGACTTTATTGGTTTCTATATAAATAATCGAATTAAACGGAACAAGAACTGTTGTTTAAAATTCTGAAATAAAAACTTAAAAATTAGAATGTATGAATATTATTAAATCTCAGAGTTAAATACTCTAGAGAAAATGGTATCAACATGCTTAGTGTGATAATGTAAATCAAACTTATCTTCTATATCTGCTTCAGTCATGACAGCCATTACATCTTTATCATTTTTTAATTCTGTCATAAAATCTGCACCTTCTTCCCAAACTCTCATGGCATTTCTTTGAACCATTTTATAGCTATCTTCCCGTGAACAACCTTTTTGAGTTAATGCTAACAATACTCTTTGTGAGTGTACCAGTCCTCTAAATTTATTCATATTTGCAATCATATTTTCTGGATATATTACAAGTTTATCAATAACCATTGTTAACCTTGCCAGGGCAAAGTCTAAAGTAATAGTAGCATCTGGACCAATATTGCGCTCAACAGAACTATGAGAAATATCACGTTCATGCCATAATGCTACATTTTCCATTGCGGGAACTACACACATTCTAACCAGCCTAGATAATCCAGTAAGGTTTTCTGTCAGTACTGGATTTCTTTTATGAGGCATTGCCGAGGAGCCTTTTTGGCCTTTTGAAAAAAACTCTTCTGCCTCAAGAACTTCTGTGCGCTGCATATGTCTTATCTCTATTGAAATATTTTCTATGCTAGATGCAACAACACCTAATGCAGCAAAGAATGCAGCATGCCTATCTCTTGGAATAACTTGAGTTGATATGGGTTCAATTTCTAAACCCAGCTCTTTACAAACATGTTCTTCAATATATGGATCAATATTTGCAAATGTGCCAACCGCACCAGATATAGCTCCAGTAGCTATTTCCATTCTTGCCTTTTTTAATCTATTTAGATTTCTGTCCATTTCGGCATAAAAACGAGCAAAAGTTAATCCCATGGTGGTAGGCTCAGCGTGTATTCCATGTGAGCGACCAATCCGAATGGTGTTTTTGTGTTCAAAAGCACGTTTCTTAAGTGCTTTTAGTAGATTATGAGTGCCATCAATTAGCTTGTCAGCAGCACGAACCAATTGAACATTAAAACAAGTATCTAAGACATCTGATGATGTCATTCCTTGATGAACAAATCGAGCTTCTTCACTACCAATTATCTCAGATAGATGAGTTAAAAAAGCAATTACATCATGCTTTGTTACTGCTTCTATTTCATCAATTCTTGCAACGTCAAATTCAATATCTTTGGCTTTCCAAACAGCTTGTGCAGATTTTTTTGGTATTACGCCAATTTTGGCTTGGGCATCACAAGCATGTGCTTCAATTTCATACCATATTCTGAACTTTGTTTCAGGAGACCAAATTGAGACCATTTCTGGGCGAGAATAGCGAGGGATCATTGCACTGCCTTTTAAAACTATATAATTATAAAGCGCCTCTTAAACTGCATTCTATTAAAGAACAAGTATATGGTATTATTAAGTCTATTTATTTAATATAAATTCTTATTTTATAAAAAAGTTATAAAAAATCAGTTTCTTCAAATATATCTTTAGCATGTGATTTCATATAAATTTTAACCCAAGCAGTATATTTGTCAGGATATTTTTTGATATCATCTCGTAATTGACTTAAAGATAACCATTTTGTTTCTAAAACTTCATTTGGATTTATTTCAATCGGGTGAGTTGATTTACATTTACCAACAAATATATCAACAATTTCATGTTCGATTAAATCTGGAGGTACTTCTGAACGATATTCAACTGTTTTGCGTTTTGTTAAAAAGATATCTTTCATACCAAGTTCCTCATCAAGTCGTCTTAACGCTGATACATTAGAATTTTCGTTCCAAAAAGGATGAGTACAACAAGTATTTGTCCATAATCCTGGAGTATGATATTTTGACAAAGCCCTTCTTTGTAATAATATTTTACCATCTGCTATAATGAAAATTGATATAGCTAAATGTTTTAAGCCTTGTCTGTGCACAAACATCTTTTCAAGAGGCTTTAATTCATCGTTTTCGTAAGCTGGAATGAGTATTGTCATTTTTAATTGCCATATGAAGAATGTATTTAAACAAAACAATAATGTTTATAGCAAGTCCATACTAATCATCCTTTTCATTTAGTAAATGTCATATTAAACCATAATAAATGGAAGGTTTTTAAATGGTATTGGCATCTAAAAAACAAAAACAAGAAGTAGAAAAATGGTTTTCAAATTTGAGAAATGAAATTTGTGAATCTTTTGAAAATATTGAAAATAATCAAACCAGTGGTCCATTTTGTGATTTGTCACCAGGAAGATTTGAACTGACTAAAACTAGTCGAGATGAAGGTAATGGTGGCGGAGGATTAATGTCAGTCATGAGAGGAGGGCGCGTGTTTGAAAAGGTTGGAGTTAATATTTCTACAGTTTATGGAAATTTAAACCCTCTTATGCAAAAATCCATGGCTTCAAGAAAAGAAATGACAGGAATAGAAGATAATCCAGTTTTTTGGGCCTCTGGAATATCCCTGGTTGCACACATGAATAGTCCAAAAGTGCCAGCTGTACACATGAATACACGTATGTTCTGGACGCCAGTTGCCAGCTGGTTTGGTGGAGGAACTGACCTTAATCCCATGATTGAAGTACCAGAAGAAACAAATTTTTTTCACGATATACTTAAGAAGACGTGTGATAAATATAACTCCGAATATTATCCAAAATATAAAAAATGGGCTGATGATTATTTTTTAATAAAGCATTGGAATGAGACCCGTGGTGTTGGTGGGATATTCTTTGATGATTTGAATACTGGTAACTGGAATGAAGATTTTAGTTTTACAAAAGATGTAGGAAAAGCATTTCTTGAGGCTTACATCCCTTTATGTGAAAAAAACCAATTTAATACATGGACGGATATTGAGCGCGAAGTGCAATTGATAAAACGTGGCAGATATGCAGAATTTAATTTAGTTTATGACCGTGGTACTCACTTTGGACTTCAATCAGGTCATGACCCAAGTGCAGTTTTAATGAGTTTACCTCCTGTTGCAAAATGGCCTTAAGAATTACTAAAATTATATAATAATTAGTAGTGCCCAAATTTAATTGGGCACTACAATATCGAATTATTCAGCGGCTTCTAAATACTCATCCATAGGAGGGCATGCGCATATCAAATTTTTGTCCCCATGGGCATTATCAACTCGATTTACGGGTGCCCAATACTTATCAATTTTAAATGATCCTGGGGGGAAGCACGCTTGTTCACGGCTATATGGCCTATCCCATTCACTAACTAGATCACTCATGGTATGAGGAGCGTTTGATAATGGATTGTTATCTTTAGGGTATTTTCCATTTTTAACTGCATCTGCTTCTTCTTTAATGCCTAACATTGCATCACAAAACCTATCTAATTCAGCTTTTGGTTCGGACTCAGTTGGCTCAATCATAAGTGTTCCGGAAACTGGAAAAGACATAGTTGGAGCATGAAAGCCACAATCTATAAGTCGCTTTGCAATATCATCAACACTAACACCATCATCAGCCATAGGGCGAGTGTCAATTATACATTCATGTGCAACACGACCAGAAGGACCTTTAAAGAGCACTTCATAGGAGCCCTTTAATCTTGTTGCAATATAATTTGCATTTAAAATTGCATATTTTGTAGCATTAGTAAGACCTTCTGATCCCATCATTAGGCAATATGCCCAAGATATTGGTAATAAGCTTGGAGAACCATACTGTGCAGCAGAAACCGCACCAGGAGTATTTTTACTGGAATGACCCGGTAAGTAGGGTGTTAAATGAGATTTCACGCCAATTGGGCCCATTCCGGGTCCACCCCCGCCATGTGGTATGCAAAATGTTTTGTGTAAATTTAAATGAGATACATCAGATCCAATCTCACCTGGTTGAGATAAGCCAACCATTGCGTTCATATTTGCTCCATCCATATAAACTTGACCACCATGATCATGTGTAATTTTGCATATTTCTCTAACACCTTCTTCAAATACGCCATGAGTTGATGGATAAGTTATCATTACAGCTGCTAGTTTATTGCTATGTTCTTCTGCTTTTGATCGAAAATCTTCAATATCAATGTCACCGTTTTCTGCTGTCGAAACAGTTATAACCTTATAGCCTACCATTTGAGCACTTGCTGGATTTGTGCCGTGAGCAGACATGGGAATTAAACATATGTTACGCTCTTCTTCTCCATTTGACTTATGATAAGCTCTTATTGTCATTAATCCGGCATATTCACCTTGTGCACCCGAATTAGGCTGCATTGATATTGAATCGTAACCTGTTATTTCGCATAGTTTTTTTGAAAGATCTCTTATCATTAAGTCATATCCAGCCATTTGATTTTTTGGTGCAAATGGATGAATTTTTGAAAATCCCTCCCAAGTGATTGGCATCATTTCCGCTGTGGAATTCAACTTCATTGTACATGACCCTAATGGTATCATAGTTCTATCAAGCGCTAGATCTCTATCTGCTAAGCGGCGCATATAACGTGTCATTTCTGCTTCAGAACGATTCATGTGAAATATAGAGTGTTCCATATACTCTGATTTTCTTTGCATATTTTCAGGTAAATTATAATCAGATTCTATTGGATAATCGTCTGGAGAAAGTCCAAAAGCACGCCATACAGAAACAAGTGTTGCGTCTGTTGTCGTCTCATTTAATGATATTCCAATTTTTGTTTTCCCTACTGCTCTCAAATTTATATCTTCATTTAAGGCTGATTTAATTACAACAGATTGTAATCCGCCAACATCAACAGTAATTGTATCAAAATATGTACTTGGATCTATTTCAAAGCCAAGTTTTTCCAGACCTGATGCAAGTTTAGTAGTATGTAAATGTATCCTTTGTGCAATGGCTTTTAAACCAAGTGGCCCATGGAATACTCCGTACATTGAAGCCATTACAGCGAGTAAAGCTTGAGCAGTACATACATTTGAAGTGGCTTTTTCCCTTCTAATGTGTTGCTCACGTGTTTGAAGTGCGAGACGATAAGCTTTATTTCCATGGCTATCTATTGAAACCCCAACAATTCTTCCAGGCATACTTCTTTTAAATGCGTCTTTAGTTGCCATATATGCTGCATGTGGACCTCCATTACCTAATGGAACACCAAATCTTTGTGTATTTCCTACCACTATATCTGCTCCCATTGCACCAGGCTCTTTAAGTAATGTAAGTGACAAAGGATCAGCAGCCATTATAGCAATAGCTTTTGATGAGTGAAGTTTTTCTATTATAGATGTAAAGTCTCTGACGTGACCATAAGTGCCTGGATATTGAAAAATTGCACCAAAAACTTCATTCTCTTTAAGATCATCTGGTGACCCAATTATTAATTCAATGCCTAATGGTTCGGCACGTGTTTTTATTAAGTCAATATTTTGAGGGTGGCATGCTTCATCAACAAAAAAATTAATTGATTTAGATTTGGATACACGTTGAGCCATTGTCATAGCTTCCGCGCATGCCGTCGCTTCATCAAGTAGTGATGCATTCGCAACTTCTAAGCCAGTTAAATCGATTATCATAGTTTGAAAGTTCAATAATGCTTCTAATCTACCTTGAGAAATTTCTGGTTGATATGGAGTATATGCAGTATACCAAGCAGGGTTTTCAAGAATATTTCTTTGTATTGCAGGCGGGGTAAATGTATCATGATAGCCTTGTCCAATCAGAGACGTAACTACGCGATTCATTTTACTAACATCGCGCATGTAATTTAAAAGCTCTGCCTCAGATAAACCTTGAGTATATTCGAGTGGTTTTTTCTGACGAATATCTTTAGGAATTGTCTGTTCTATTAAATCATCAAGATCATTCGCTCCAACTACATTTAGCATTTCAGTAGTCTCTAACGGAGAAGGACCTATGTGTCGTCTATTTGCAAAGTCATATGGTTTATAGTCAGTGATATTATAGCTCATGATATGTCTTCCATTTTAGCCGATTAATTCTTTATATGCATCTTCATCCATTAAATTATCAATTTCTGATGGATCAGTTAGCTTCATTTTAAAAAACCATGCTGCACCAAGAGGATCTTCATTCACCAATTCAGGTTTTTCAGTCAATTCTTCGTTAACCTCAATAATTTCACCATCAAGAGGTGCAGCTATATCAGAAGCAGCTTTAACACTTTCTATAACTACAATTTCATCACCTTTTGAAACTGTTGTACCAACATCAGGCAACTCGACAAAAACAAGGTCCCCCAAGGCTTCTGCCGCGTGTTCAGTTATACCAACGATTACATGGTCTTCTTCTTTTAATAGCCATTCATGTTCTTCTGTAAATTTCATAATTGTTTCCTTAATTTGAACGTTTAAAATTTAAATTAGTAAAAGGTAGGGTTGTTATTGATGCTTCCATCCGTTTACCTCTGATATCTGCAAATATTTTTGTACCAACGCTTGCATAATCTGTTTGGATGTAGCCCATTGATATTGCTTTTTGTACAGTAGGTCCAAAACCTCCTGATGTTATTCTTCCAATTGGCGTCATATCATTTAAATCTTTGAATAATTCTACACCTTCACGCATGGGCGCTCGACCAGTTGGAAGAATTCCAACACGCTTTATTTTAGTACCATATGATATTTCTTTAAGAATTTTTTCTGCTCCAAGAAAATTGCCACTCCGTGACCCATTTTTACGGCGCTTTTTTGAAATGGCCCAATTTAATCCAGCTTCGGTTGGTGAAGTATTCTGATCAATATCATGACCGTATAAGCATAACCCAGCTTCTAATCGTAAACTGTCTCTAGCACCCAATCCGATAGGCTTTACATCTTCGTTGTTAAGTAAATATTTAACAAATTCATTAATATTGTCATTTGGTACTGATATCTCAAATCCATCTTCACCAGTATAGCCTGACCTGGATATCCAAGCTTCGAAATCTAGTAATTGTATTTTTAAAGTGTCCATAAAGCACATATCAAAAATCTGATTAGAAAGTACTGAAAGAGCACTTTCAGCTTTTGGACCTTGCAAAGCTATTAATGAGCGATTTTCTATTACTTCTATTAAACAATTACTATCTAAATTATTTTTGAGATGTTCAATATCTGTATTTTTACATCCTGCATTTACTACCAAAAATAAATGATCACCTTGATTTGACACCATTAAATCATCAATAATACCACCATTATCATGAGTAAAAAAACCATACCTTTGTGTATTTTTGGGCAAATCGAGAATATCAATTGGCATTAATTTTTCTAATGACGCGGCTACGTCTAGAAGATTGCCGTTTCTAGGTCTTATAATTATTTGGCCCATATGGCTAACATCAAATAAACCTGCACAATTACGTGTATGAATATGCTCTTTCATTACACCTGTTTGGTACTGGACAGGCATTTCATAACCTGCAAAAGGTACCATTTTTGCGCTTAAAGATAGGTGTAAATCGTATAAAGTTGTTTTATTTGTTTCAGCCATATTAACTCCATATTTAGCTGAAATATCAGCACCATTGAGATGAACGTAATTCATCATTAGTGCCTCCTCTGTCGTGGTTGCCTGAGATCGCTATCCCTTCGGCGGACACAAAAAAGTGTCACTCTCCAGAGTTTTTAATCGAATTCGGTCCTTTTGCCTGAGAGTTTCCGAGGCGGTTGCTCCTTCGGCCCTGAAAGTCAGTGTCTCCCAGATTCGATATAAGTTTTTTAAAACTGTTTTAATATAAAATCAACTTTATAATTAAATGGTGTCAGCTATTAATTTCACAACTATTAATATTATTTTATATTAATATAATTAATACTCCGTATATTAAAAAATATTAACAACGAAAATTTGAAGTAAATGACTGATAATCAACCAGAAATAACTATCATCGGAGGAGGTGTTGTAGGATTATCTATTGCTGTTGGGTTATTACAATCTGGACATAAAGTGGTTGTTTTGGATGGTAAGGATAATGATGCACGCGCTTCATATGGTAATTTCGGTTTAATCTGGGGACAGGGCAAAGGTTGGGATTTTCCACCTTATGCAAAATTAACGGCTGATGCTATAGATGCGTGGCAAAATTTTTCAGACAATTTAAATGAGTTATCAGGATTAGATGTTTCACTAGATCAAAAAGGAGGTTTTGAATTTTTTACTGATCCGGAAGAATTTAAAAGTTTCATTGGAATGCTAGAAATTCAAAGGGCACATGCAGGAAATAGATTTAGTTATGAATCTCTTTCCGGAGATGAGCTTCGAAAACAAATACCGGGCATTGGAACAAAAGTTGTAGGTGCTACATTTTCTCAGCTTGATGGCCATGTAAATCCATTACGTTTTTTGAGAGCTTTGCGACGTTCTGTACAAGTATTGGGTGGTAAAATTAGATCAAATACAGTTGTAAAAAAAGCTAAATCAAATAAAAATGGTAGTTTTAGCCTTACTTTAGCAAATGGAAAAGTCATTCGCTCTGAAAAAGTTATACTTTGCGCAGGACTAGGCACAACGAAATTAGCAAACCAATTGGCTTTTAAAACTAATATTCGTCCTGAGAAAGGTGAATTATTAATTACGGAAAAACTTGGTAATAAATTACCTTTTTTATCAAGTACAATTAGGCAAGTTGACGAAGGTGGTGTGCAAATTGGTGGAACAAATGCTGATGCTGGTATGAATGAAAGTGAAACACTGAGTGATATGGTTGACTTGGCTCGACATGCAGTAGAAGTATATCCAGCTCTATCTAACGTAAGGGTGCTTCGCGCTTGGGGTGCATTACGCATAATAACACCAGATGGTTTCCCTGTTTATGCACAATCAGAGGAATATCCCGGCGCATATCTAATTACTTGTCATAGTGGAGTGACATTAGCTTCGTTACATGCTTCCATTCTTCCTGATTGGATTGATAATAATATAAAAGCACCAAATTTAGAGGCATTCAATGAAGCCAGATTCTAAATTCGATACATTAGTTAAAAATACTAAAGATGTAAATTTTACATTATTTGGAGAGGTGGTAACTGCACCAAAAGGTTCAACATTGGCAGCAGTTATACTTTCTCATTCTGGTGACACTTTTCGACAAACTGAAACTGGCGCATTGCGCTCAGCATTTTGTATGATGGGTGTTTGCTTTGAATGCTTAGTCGAAGTTAATGGTAATCAAAACACACAGTCTTGTATGATTTTGATTGAAGATAAAATGGTTGTTAAGCGCCAAGTTGGTTTACGTCAAATTGAAATATGCGAAAATGACTGATTATGACATTATTATTATAGGTGCTGGTCCAGCAGGAATGTCAGCGGCTTCAGTCGCAGCAAATGGTGGGCTTGATGTGTTGTTATTAGATGAGCAGCCTGATGCTGGTGGACAGGTGTATCGTAATATAAAACAAAATGAAACAGAGAAAAACTGGTTTGGGAATGATTATTCCTCCGGTAAACACTTGGTCAACGCCATTAATTGCAATAAAATTACAAAATATTTTAATGCAACTGTTTGGCGTGTAGAAAAAAATAAACGGGTAATTTGGTCTCATAACGGTGAAAGTAAAATATCTGCTGCATCACATATTGTTCTGGCGACTGGTGCACAAGAACGTCCATTTCCTTTTCCTGGCTGGACGTTACCTGGAGTAATGACTGTAGGATCTGCTCAAATTTTAATGAAATCATCAGGAATATTCCCAAAAGAAGCTGTTTTGGTAGGTTCTGGCCCATTATTATATCTAGTAGCTACACAGATGATCGATGCGAATTGTCCACCTAAAGCTTTGCTAGAAACACAAACACTACGAATGATGATGAATTCATTAATTCATTTGCCTAAAGCATTATTAAACATGAAATCTTTAATTAAAGGTTTCATGTTTATTCAAAAAATTAAATCTGCGGGTGTTCCTCGTTATAAATCTGTCTCAAGGCTTAAAGCGCAATCAAGTGAAAACGGATCAATAAAATTTTTATTTTTACATAAAGGAATTAGAAGATCACTGACAACAAAATTATTATTAATACACCAAGGTGTTATTCCATCAACAGAAATTAGTCGATCAATTGGAGTAGATCATTCTTGGAATAAGTCTCAATTAGCATTTCAGCCTATTATTGATAAATGGGGTAAAACAAATATAGATGGAATATATATTGCTGGCGATTGTGCAGGCATAAATGGATCAAATGCTGCGGTTTTATATGGTAAAAAAGTTGCTACAAAAATTTTGTATGAAACTGGAAAAGTTAGTTTTTATTTTTATACAAAACAATCATTATGTATAAGGACTAGATTGTTTTTTACTAATTCAGTTCGCTTATTTCTAGACACAATATTTGCTGTACCCCAGGAAATTCTATTACCAAGTGATGAGACAATTGTTTGTCGATGTGAAGAGAAAACTGTTGGAGAAGTCAAGCTTGGTTTAAATGAAGGAATTTGTGGTGTTCGCCAACTTAAAACTTCCATTCGTAGCGGTATGGGGCTTTGTCAAGGTCGTATGTGTGATGCAACAATTAGGAGCATTATGCTTCACAATACTTCACAGGACGATAAGACTATTTTGGCTCCAAAAGCTCGATCTCCACTCAAACCTATAACCTTAGGTGAGATGTCTAAAATAAAAAAAGATTAATAAATACAAAATATTTGTCCAAATAGGCATTTAATTTTCAACTAAGTATTGACCTTTAAGAAAAATATAGCGCTTACTTGTTCAGTTATTTAAGGGAAAATTGTGACAGATAATAATTATACACTTATTGCTGAAAATATACATAAAAGTTTTGGTAATTTAAAAGTACTGCGTGGATTAACTCTAAAGGCGAGTAAAGGAGATGTAGTATCAATTATTGGAAGTTCAGGATCTGGTAAAAGTACATTTTTACGTTGTATTAATTTCCTTGAAACACCTGATAATGGCCGCGTAATTTTGGACGGAGAAGAGGTTATCGTTGATAAAAATAAAAAAGGTAGCCATATAATAGATACAAAACAAATACAAAGACTTAGAAGCCAATTAGGAATGGTTTTTCAAGGCTTTAATCTTTGGTCCCATATGTCTGTCTTGCAAAATGTCATGGAAGGGCCAATTCAAGTTCTAAATTTAACACATGAAGAAGCAGAATATAGAGCATTGAAATATTTAAAAAAAGTTGGAATTGATGATAAAATAAGTTTTTATCCTAGCCAATTATCTGGCGGTCAACAACAGCGTGTTGCTATTGCGCGTGCTTTGGCCATGGAACCTAAAGCGTTACTATTTGACGAACCAACAAGTGCGTTAGACCCAGAACTTGTAGGAGAAGTATTACGAGTTATGAAAGATTTGGCTGAAGAAGGAAGAACAATGATTGTAGTTACACACGAGATGGGGTTTGCAAAAGAAGTTAGTGATCGCATAATGTTTATTCATCAAGGTCAAGTAGAAGAAGAAGGAACACCAAACCAGGTGTTTGAAAATGCAAATTCTGAACGATGTCGGGATTTCTTGGCAAGTTCATTATAGTCAAAACAAGGAGAAAAATTATGACTTATACTAAAATAATAACGGGAGCAGCATTGATTGCTGCATTTGCTTCATCTGCATTTGCAGATGGTCACTCAATAAGAATGGGTACAGAAGGTGCTTACCCTCCATATAATTTTGTAAATGACAGCGGTGAGGTTGACGGTTTTGAACGAGAAGTGGGTGATGAGCTATGTAAAAGAGCAAATCTAGACTGTACATGGGTAATAAATGATTGGGATTCAATTATTCCTAATTTAGTATCTGGTAACTATGATACAATCATTGCTGGTATGTCTATCACTGCCGAGCGTGACGAAGTAATTGATTTCACTTCTGAATATTTCCCTCCAGATCCTTCAACATATGTTGCTTTAGCGGGTGCATCTGATGATGTTGTAAATGGAGTTGTTGCAGCTCAAACCTCAACAATTCAAGCCGCATATATTGCTAGCTCTTCAGCAACAGTAGTAGAATTTGCAACGCCAGAAGAAACTGTAGCTGCAGTTAGAAACGGTGAAGCTGACGCTGTCTTAGCAGACGATGCTTACTTGGCAGATATTGTTAATGCTTCTAATGGAGAATTAGCTTTTGTCGGTTCACCTGTTGCGATTGGTGGTGGTATTGGAATGGGTATCAGAGAAAGTGATACTGAACTTAAAGAAAAAATGAATACTGCAATAGCATCAATAAAAGCTGATGGAACACTTACAAAATTAATTGCAAAGTGGTTTGATGGCCGATCTGTAGAATATTAATTTTTACAAAATTAAGACCTTAAGGCGCCATTTAAGTGCCTTAAGGTAATTTAAGGTAATTATATGTTTCATTATTGTGTAGACCCACAAAATCTTGATGGATTTTATTGGTGGTCTTGTTACCTTACAACAGTAAAGCATATCAGTTTTTATAAAAGTTTTTTAGTTGTATTTGCATTACTCATTGTAACAGTTCCATTAATTTTATTTTTTGGATTTATGGGTGCAATTGCACGGCAATCTAAATTATATCCTGTAAGATTATTCGGTGTTACTTATACATCTATAGTTCGTGGCGTTCCCGATATAATATTTTTCTTATTTGTACCAATTGCCCTTGATCAAGGGATTGAATATCTAAGGCATAAAATAAAGTGTCCAGATTGGACCGATCCAATTAGACAAGGAAATGATTTTGTTGTATGCCAAATAGCGAAAATGCCATTGGGATCTTCTGAGCAATGGATACATGAAACATATGGTTTCTTTCTCGCTGCATTAGCTTTCTCGGTCGTTTTTGGAGCATTTGCGGCAAATACAATAAATGGCGCAATAAACGCTATTCCTCCAGCTCAAATCGAAACTGGGGTTGCTTATGGAATGTCAAGAAAACAAATATTCATGCGCATTCAATTTCCACAAATGTGGGCATATGCCTTACCAGGATTATCAAATCTTTGGATGATACTAATCAAAGCTACACCGTTATTATTTCTACTAGGAGTACAAGATATAGTTTACTGGGCAAGGGAGCTTGGTGGTACTAAAACCGCTAGGTTTACCTATCCTCATGAAGATTGGAGATTAGGTTATTTCATCGTACTGTTAGTGTTTTATTTATTTTTGTCCTGGGTGAGCGAAATATTCTTTAATAGATTAACTTTAAAAGTAACAAGAGGGCAGGCGACACTAAGCGGATTGAACAATAACAACAGTAAAATAAGATCATGATGAGCTGCTTTCAAACATTAACAGATTATGGATTAAGGTCGGTGGGACTTGGAATAAGAGGTTTGCCAAAATCGGATATATCATTGTGCGATCAAATTGTTTTAATCGGTTCAGGAATGATCTGGAATATTTATTTTGCAGTAATTGCGCTATTTCTTGGGTTTTTTGCTGCAACAGCAATTGCATTTGCCAAGAATAGCTCAATTGGGTTGTTTAGAATACCATCTTCAATATTTATATTTATAATGAGAGGATCTCCATTATTTATACAATTTTTTGTTGTTTATGAAACATTTGTGCTGTTACCAAAGGTTGGTATTGATTTAAACTTATTGTTTGCTGAAATCACTATTGAAACAAGATGGTTGACCCGAGCTTGGTTAGGAGCATTGATTGTCTTGTTCTTAAATACAACTGCTTACAGTGCACAAATATTTTATGGAGCGATTCAATCAGTCCCAATTGGTGATATTGAAGCTGCTCAGTCACTTGGCTTGACCAATAAGCAAATAAATAAACGAATTATTTTGCCAACTATGCTAAGATTGGCCTGGTCGTCTTATACTAATGAAGCAATTTTTTTATTTCATGCAACTGCACTCGTCTTCTTTTCAAGTTTTCCAGCATGGCAACAAAAAGGTGATTCATTGTATTATGCAAGTTATTTTGCCGATAAAACATTCAATCCATTTGTGCCATATCCTATAATTGCAATATATTTTATTATATTCACTTTAATTATAATTTATATTTTTAATTCAATTAATAAAAATTTAAATAAACACCTTTAATTCTTTAATGTCATTGTACTTTCACGGGACTTTATCTCAACGCTCACTTTTATTCTTGTTGGCTCAGCTTCTCTATCACCATTAATTCTATCAATAAGAACACTTGCCGCTTTTTTTCCAACCTTGTTTGGACGCATTCTAATAGTTGTAATACTTGGAAATGAAGATTCAGAACTAGAAAAATCACCAATGCCAGTAATTGAAATGTCTTTTGGTACATTCATGCCGTATGATTGTGCAGCATAAATTATACCTCTAGCTATAACATCGTTACCTGCAATAATAGCTGTCGGATGTGGGTATTTATTAAATAATTCTTCTGCACAATACCTAGCATCGCTAACTGAATATTCTGTTTTTATATCCCAGTATTCTGGTATTGAAATGTCCTGCGAATTCAAGTACTCAACAACCCCTATTTTTCTATCCCTTGCTCTGTCATTATCTTCAACGTTAGGAAAAGCCATAGCAATTTTTGTGTGTCCTAAGCTGGAAATATGTTTTGCTATTTCTATTCCTGCTTCTTTGTTTTCACCTCCAACGCATGAAATTAGAGAATCTTCTTTATAATTCCACATTGAAACAACAGGAACATTTCTGATATTTAATAGATTATATGTTTCTTTAGAATGATCATGTCCAATTAATGCAACTCCTTCGACCCTATGTTCCAATAAACTTCTTAATAAAGTATATTCATCATCCAAATCATATCCATTGGTAGCAACTAACATTGTGAAACCATGCTTTCTTATTTCAACTGAAAACGCTTGAATTAAGTTTGAAAATATTGCGTTGTCTAGTGTTGGTACAATTAATCCAACAGTGCCACTCCGTTTGCCTTGTATTGCTTGCGCAGCCCTATTTCTAATATACCCTGTCTGAAGTATTGCTTTTTCAATACGTTTTTGAGTGCTTTTTAATACTTTATTTGGATGATTAAATGAACGTGAAACAGTAGCAGGCGATACGCCAGCTTTAATAGCCACATCAATTATATCTACATTAATATTTTTTTTCATAGTTTCAGTATATACGAAATGAAAACGTTTGCATAACTATTTTCATCAGATAAATATAGAATCATTATTAAGGGATAGTTTAATGGATTTCATTTTTTATTTTGGTGAGGTTTTTACTTTAACATCTATGTTATTGCTAATTGGCGGTACAATTGGTGGATTGATAATGGGGGCAACACCTGGACTATCTCCCACTATGACTGTTGCATTATTAATTCCATTCACATTTAATATGACACCAGTTCATGGTTTAATATTATTGGGAGCTGCCTATACATCAACTGTTGCTGGCGGAGCTGTTAGTGCAATTTTACTAAAAATCCCAGGTGCACCTGCGAATATAGCTACAACACTCGATGGTAATGCAATGGCTCGTAAAGGCGAAGGCGCAAAAGCATTACAGTTATCATTCATTGCATCTTTAATAGGTGGTATATTCGGAGTATTTTTGTTAATTTTTTTAACTCCAATTTTAGCAAAAATGGCTAATTCATTTGGATATTCTCATACATTTTGGCTAGCAATTATAGGTGTAACCGTAATTGGTTCACTTGAAGCAGGCTCTGTTGTAAAGGGATTATTGTCTGGATGTATTGGAATGTGGCTCGCTACAATTGGTTTTGATGATATTCAAGGTGTAAAGAGATTTGTATTTCATCCAGCCCTAGGAGGTGGAGTTAATATTATTCCAGCATTAATTGGTCTCTTTGCAATACCGCAGGTAATATCGATGTTTGCAAAAGGTCGCTCCCAAAATAATGTTGAACAAATTAAAGTAAAAAAACATCCAATATCTAAAGCATTTCGTGAAGTTTTTTCACGTAAACGTGCAGTTTTAATTGGTACAAGTATTGGTTCTTTAATTGGATTAATACCAGGTGTTGGTGGGCAGATTGCGGGATTGCTAGCATACGATCAGGCAAAAAAACTATCTCCTGAAAAACAAAAATTTGGCACTGGGCATTCAGAAGGTGTTATTGCCGCAGAATCTGCCAATAATGCAATGGTGGGGCCTTCTTTAGTTCCATTATTAACACTTTCTATACCAGGAAGTCCGACAGCAGCAGTATTATTGGGTGGATTAATAATACATGGAATTTTTCCAGGTCCAACATTATTCCAACAATACCCAGAAGTTATTTGGCCGTTCATAAATTCAATGCTTATTGGTCAAATTTTAATGTGTATATTTGGAATATATATAGCCTCTTTAGCAGCTCGTGTGGCGCAAGTTCCACAGTTCGTTATGGCAGCTATTGTTTTAGGTCTCGCTGCATTTGGATCCTTTGCGGTTCAACAATCTATGGGTGACGTTTATGTAATGGTTGTCTTGGGTACAATGATGTACTTTCTTGAGCGTTTTGGTTTTTCTGCGGCTCCATTGGTGTTGGGATTAATATTAGGTCCTATTGCAGAAAGTAACTTTGTTACCGGATCATTAATTTCTACAGCACAAAATGGTCCCTTCGTTTATTTCTTTACAGGTGGGCTTAATATCCTACTCGTTTCTATTGTGATATTATCAGTGGGGTTTTCTATTTGGTCAGAATTTAATTCTAAAAGGCAATCACAATGAATATTTTTCAACACAGATTAGCCTCAGGATTTGTCGCATGCATAGCAATAATTGTTTGCTATATCAGTTTTACAAGACAGCCATCTGATGCTTATTTATTTCCACGTGTAATTTCAGTATTTTTCTTAACCTTGGCATTATGGACATTTGTAAAAGCATTGATGGGATTATCAAAAGTTGGCAACGGACTTTCTGCTTATATGTTTAAAAATATGTTACCAGGTGTATTAATTTCATCGGTTTATTTATTCTTTGCTGCAAAATTCTTTGGATTTTATTCAGCAACAACAATCGCATTCTTTTTACTATTAACGGCTTATGATCCTGCATCTTATTCAAACATGAATTCATGGGTAAAAAGAATAATTATAACGGCATGTTTTATTGCCATTATGTACACACTCTTCGCGAAGATCTTAGTGGTCTATACGCCGCGAGGAATGTTCATTTAGCTGTATTAAAACAGCATAAAACTCTAGGGAGGAGAAGAATATGAAAAAGATTATAGCAGCATTAGCAGTCACGCTAATCGGAATATCAGGAGCTGCGAAAGCAGAATATCCTGAGAGGCCAGTATTATTAATGATACCTTATGGTGCAGGTGGAGCAACTGACTTTCAAGCCAGGATTGCAACAATTCCTGCTGGTAACGATGATATGCTGGGTATGCCAGTAGCAATTATTAATAAGCCAGGCGCAGGTGGCCGTGTTGGTTGGAATTGGTTTGCTAACGAAGCAGAAAAAGATGGTTATACAATGGGTGGGTATAATATTCCACATTTTATAGCTCAATCTATAAAAGGTGGGGTAGATTACTCGACAGATAGTTTTGAACCAATTGCAAACTGGGGTTCTGATCCTGCTGTTTTTGTTGTTGGCAAAGATAGTAATTTTAATTCTATGTCTGACGTGGTTGATTTTGCAAAAGCTAATCCAGGAAAACTTACATTTTCAGGTGCTGGTTTATTTGTAGGACATCATATTGCCGCTTTGCAAATTGAAAAAGCAGCTGGTGTTAAAATGTTGTACATTCCAAATAAATCTGGTGGTGCAGGTGCGATGAAAGCAGTAATTAGTGGTGAAGTTCTTGCTGGTGTGAATAATTTGTCAGATGCTTTCCGCGCTCAAAAAGCTGGTTCTATAAAGATCCTAGGAGTAGCAGATCTTGAACGAAATGCATTTTTACCTGATGTGCCTACTATGATGGAACAAGGTTTAGATGTAGATAATACATCAGTTAACTTTAGGGGTGTTATGGTTCCAAAAGGAACTCCTCAAGCTGTTATTGATAAATTAGCATCTGTTGTACCTGAAATGTTCAAACACAAACGTGTTGCGCAAAAAATGAAAGCTGGTGGTTCACCAATGAAAATTATGAATCGGGCTGAAGTATTAGATATGTGGGCTAAACGTCAAACAACTTTAGAAGAACTTCTAAAAGGTTTATAATTTAATATTATAATTATAGAGGCAAAATTAATTTTTTGCCTCTGTTAAACAAATAGGTAATACATGCCAGATCAATCTGAAATTCAAGAAGTTAACCAAATCATTGCAAGAGCAAGAATTGCTCAAAATGAATATGAAAAATATGGTTCACAAGAAAAATATGATAATGCGGCCCAAGCAGTTGGCTGGGCAATTATGGAGCCTAAAAGGAATAAAGAATTAGCTGAATTAGCAGTTTCAAGTACTGGTTTGGGAAATGTTAATGACAAAATAACAAAAAACTACCGTAAAACATTAGGCTTATTACGCGATATTTCTAATGTAAAAACTTACGGAATTATTGATGAAAATGTTGATAAGGGAATAACAAAAATTGCAAGAGCAATTGGTGTAATTGGTGCTGTTGTCCCATCAACTAACCCAATAGCCACCCCAGCAAATAATATAATAAATTCGTTAAAATGCGGTAATGCAATCATAATTTCGCCATCACCAAAAGGTATAGCTGGCTGTGAACGTTTAATCCATTATATCCATTTAGAATTTGAAAAAATTGGAATAAATAAAGATCTTGTTCAAATGATACCAGCACCGGGAACTAAAATTAAAACACAGCAAATGTTGGAAGAAACAGATTTAGTAATAGTAACGGGATCACAAAATAATGTCCGAAGAGCTTACACCTCAGGAACTCCAGCTATAGGAGTTGGTGCTGGAAATGTGACTGTAATTATTGATGAAACAGCAAATTTAAAAGAGGCTGCAGAAAAAATTGCAGCATCTAAAACATTTGACAACGCTACATCCTGTTCATCTGAAAATTCAATTATCATTCTTGATGAGGTGTATAATAGTTTTATTGATGAACTATCATTAGTTGGGTGTGCAACCTTACCAAGATCAATGGAAAATATTATTACAGATCGTTTATGGCAAAAAGGCCAATTAAATAGGGAAGCAATAGCACAAGACGCAGATATACTTATAAACGCTTTAGATTTGAATGATCATGTTCCTAAAGGTACAAAATTTATTGGTATCGAAACAGATGGCATAGGTGACAGTTATCCGCTTTCAGGTGAAAAACTATCACGTGTTGTTTCAATTTATAAAGCAAAAGACTTTTCAGATTCTGTTTTGAAAGCAAAAAAAATGTTAATGCACTATGGTGCAGGGCATTCTATTGGCATTCATACCAATGATAAACTTAGAGCAAATAAGTTGGCTATGACTTTGCCAACTTGTAGAGTGATAGTTAATCAAGCACACTGTTTTGCTACGGGCGGGTCATTTAATAATGGTATGCCATTTTCATTATCAATGGGTTGTGGCAGTTGGGGTGGCAATTCTATCGACGATAACTTGCATTGGAAGCATTTTTTAAATGTAACAAAGATAGTAAATGAAATTCCAAATAAAGAACCGTTGCTTGAGGATATTTTCGATAAATATTGGAGTAAAGCCGGAAAATGATTTATTCTCCCACATCTAAACCGGAAGGAACAATTCGTGATTGGTTGAATCATCATGCAAAAACATCACCAAATAAAGTATCTTACCAGTTTTCAGATGATGGATCAGAACTTACCTGGTTGGAATTACTAAACAGAGTAAAGTTAATTGCAAATCACCTTGTTAGATTAAATATAAAAAAGGGTGAAAGTATAGCCATTTGCATGTCGAATGGGAAAAGCGCACTAGAAATCTTTTATGCTATTATTTATGGCGGTTTTCGTGTTACACCACTTAATCTTGCGGCAGGTCCAGCTGCACTTGGGCATGCCATCTCACATAGCAAATGCAATTTTATATTTTATGATACAAATCAATCTGAAATATTATCAAATGCACTCAAAGAAACAAATGCAAAACCTACAGTTGTTAATGTAGACGATAATACATTTAAAGATATCAATGAAAACCTTCCGTTACATGATATTTCACCAGAAGATCATGCATTGTTAATGTATACTTCTGGCACCACAGGCGTTCCAAAAGGTGTTATTCATTCACATTCTAGCCTTCTTTCCGGTGGTTGGACAACATCAATTGCTCATGAATTAAAACAAACTGATAGAGCTCTTTGCGTACTACCACTTTATCATATTAACGGCCTTTGTGTTACTGTCATAGCACCATTAATTTCAGGAGGCTCAAGTGTTATTTGTCCTCGATTTTCGAGTTCAAAATTTTGGCAAGACTGTGAAAAATATTCAATTACATGGTTTTCAGTAGTTCCAACAATAATATCGCATCTTTTACACGGTAAAAATGATCCTAGTGTGTCTGTTTGTAATAACCTTCGGTTTGGGAGATCTGCATCAGCTCCTTTGGCTATTGATACTCAATCAAATTTCGAAAAAAGGTTTGGTGTACCCATAATTGAAACAATGGGATTGACGGAGACTGCTGCTCAAATTTTATCAAATCCATTACCGCCAAAACAACGTAAAATAGGTTCTCCTGGTGTTGCATTTGGTAATGATGTTATGATTTTGAAAGATGATGGCTCAAAGCAAAAAGATAATCTAATTGGTGAAATAGCTGTAAGAGGATCCAATATAATGATTGAGTACCTTGATAATCCTGAAGCTACAAAATCAACAATCAATGAAGATGGATGGTTATTAACTGGTGATTTAGGATACATGGATAATGATGGCTATGTTTTTGTTTCAGGCAGATTAAAAGAATTGATTATTAAAGGCGGCGAGAATATTTCACCTAGAGAGATAGATGACGCATTATATGCACATAAAGATGTAATTGAAGCTGCTGCATTTGCTATTCCTTGTGATGTCTATGGCCAAAGAATAGAGGCTGCAATAAGACTTTCTATGAATAGTATTGCTTCTGAAAATGAATTCATTGAGCTTTGTCGTTCTAAACTTGGAAAATTTAAGGCTCCTGATCGAATATATTTTCTTGATGAGCTTCCAAAAGGGCCTTCAGGGAAAATACAACGTATTAAACTAATCGAGATTACAAGTTAGAAATTTACTTATGTATGTATAAAAATAATTTTTGATTCTATTTACATACATCATTGTGTTTAATTACATAATTTAGATTATATTAAGACTTAATAAGTGTCACTGTGATACTTTTAGCAATATAATTTGTATTAATTTAAATATATTAAAGGTATTTATTGGGTTGTTTTCAAATATTCTACTAGACACTCAGCTTAATCTGATCAACATTAGTATACTTAGAATTAAAGTTATATATTGTTTATATACATCAAGTTTAAAAAAATCTTTTTGGGAGAAAGAAATGAAAAAATTACTTTTAGCGACTGTAGCTTCTGCGGCTATGGCAACTGCAGTTTCTGCAGACGATGTTAAAATTGGCGTATTCCTTGGCTTTACTGGACCAATTGAAAGCTTAGTAGCTCAGATGGGGCCAGGTGCTGAAGCAGCCATAGCAGAAGTATCTGCTTCTGGTTCATTTATGAATGGCTCAACTGTAACTGCTGTTCGTGCAGATACAACTTGTGTAGATGCTGGTGCAGCGACTGCAGCAGCAGAGCGTTTAATTACATCAGATAAAGTTTCAGGAATTGTTGGTGGTGATTGTTCTGGTGTAACTACAGCTACTCTAACTAATGTTGCGATGCCAAATGGCATGGTTATGATATCACCTTCTGCAACATCTCCAGCACTTTCAACTATTGAGGACAATGGGTTATTTTTCCGTACTGCGCCATCTGATGCTCGTCAGGGAGTTGTTATGAGTGAAATAATTATGGAACGTGGCTATAATTCTGTTGCTCTTACTTATACAAACAATGATTATGGTAAAGGTTTAGCTGATGCTTTTGCTGCGGCATTCGAAGCTGCGGGCGGAGAAGTTACAATAAATGCATCACATGAAGATGGAAAAGCGGATTATTCTGCTGAAGTCGGTGCTTTAGCTGCTGCAGGTGGTGAAATCTTAGTTGTTGCTGGATATCTAGACCAAGGTGGTAAAGGTATTATTCAAGCTTCATTAGATACAGGAGCTTTTGATACCTTCGTACTTCCAGATGGTATGGTAGGCGACTCATTACCAGAAGCAATTGGAACAGATTTAGACGGTTCGTTTGGTCAAGCACCTGGCACTGATAGTGAAGGCGCTGCTACTCTGGTCTCAATAGCTGGAGATTCATTCGATGCTACTTCACCATTCGCAGCTGAAAGCTATGATGCGGCTGCACTTATACTATTAGCTATGCAAGCTGCTGGTTCAAAAAATCCAGCTGATTATAAGGGTAAAGTATTTGATGTAGCTAACGCACCAGGAGAACAAATACTTCCAGGCGAACTAGCAAAAGGCATGGAAATATTAGCTTCTGGTGGTGAAATCGATTATGTTGGTGCATCAAATGTTGAGTTAATAGGTGCTGGTGAAAGTGCCGGTAATTATCGTGAAATAACTATCAAAGATGCAAAAATTTCAGTTGATCGTTATAGATAATTAAACTATCTAAAATTAAAATTGGCCCCATTTATGGGGCCTCTTTTTTATGTCTGGAATGATTTAATGATAACAATTAACAATCTTACAAAAAAATTTGGTGGTTTTACGGCTGTAAATAATGCATCTTTAACTATCGAAAAAGGATCTATTACTGGTCTAGTTGGCCCCAATGGTGCAGGTAAGACTACACTATTTAATGTTATTGCAGGTGTTTATAAGCCATCACAAGGAACCGTACTCTTAGATGGTAAAGATATAACTGGATTAGAGCCACACCAATTGTTTCACAGAGGATTATTACGTACCTTCCAAATAGCACATGAATTTAGCACCATGTCTGTTCGAGAAAACCTTATGATGGTACCAGGTGAGCAGTCAGGGGAAAAACTTTTAGATGTATGGCTCAAACCCTCAAAAATTCGTGAAGAAGAAACTTTGTTACGAAAAAAGGCCGATGAAGTAATTGAGTTTTTGGAAATTTCTCATGTAGCTAATGAATTAGCAGGAAATTTGTCTGGGGGTCAAAAAAAATTACTAGAATTAGGTCGAACTATGATGGTTGATGCTAAAGTTGTATTTCTTGATGAAGTTGGGGCTGGTGTAAACCGAACACTTCTAAACACAATTGGTGATGCAATTATACGGCTTAATAAAGAGCGTGGCTATACATTTTGCGTTATAGAGCATGATATGGAGTTCATTGGGCGCCTATGTGACCCAGTTATAGTTATGGCTGAGGGAGGTGTGCTCGCAAAGGGTACAATAGATGAAATTAAATCCAATGAACAAGTTATTGAAGCTTACCTTGGGACTGGATTAAAAAATAAGGCTGCATCATGAGTTATCTGATCGGCGAAAATATGACCGGTGGTTATGGTGCTGCAGACATATTACATGGATGTAATATAGTAGCAGAAAGAGGCGAAATAGCAGTAATTGTAGGCCCAAATGGTGCTGGAAAATCAACTGCTATGAAAGCAATTTTTGGAATGCTAAATATACATACTGGTTCTATTATTTTAGATGGAGAAGATATTACAAGTTTATCTCCTCAAGCACGTGTAGCAAAAGGTATGGCGTTTGTACCTCAAACAGCAAATGTCTTCCCAAGCATGAGTGTTGAAGAAAACCTTGAAATGGGAGCATTCTTGAGGCGCGATGATATTAGTAAAACTATGGACGAAGTGTTTGATCTTTTTCCAATTCTTAAAGACAAGAGGAGTCAAAATGCTGGTGAGTTATCTGGCGGACAAAGACAACAAGTTGCTGTTGGCCGTGCCTTAATGACACAACCAAAGGTATTAATGTTAGATGAACCCACTGCAGGAGTTTCGCCTATAGTTATGGATGAACTATTTGATAATATTATAGAAGTAGCTAAAACAGGTATAACAATCTTGATGGTAGAGCAAAATGCTAGGCAAGCCTTAAATATTGCTGATAAAGGCTATGTAATGGTACAAGGGAGAAATAAATTCACCGATACTGGTGAAGTTTTATTAAACAATCCCGAAGTGCGCAAAAGTTTCCTAGGAGGATAATATGATTGTATATTTATTTATAAAACTAATAAAATACAATAAGATAGGAAATGTTTTTAATGTATTTAATGCCGAGGATCTGTAATGGAAGATTTACTCAATGCTTTTCTCTTGATGTCTAATTTTGTTTTTGTACCGGCAATAGCGTATGGCTCTCAGTTAGCCCTAGGTGCAGTTGGTGTTACCTTAGTTTATGGTATATTACGTTTCTCGAATTTTGCACACGGCGATATTATGGCATTTGGTACTATGGTAGTGATACTATTTACTTGGTTATTCCAATCATATGGGATTAATTTAGGACCATTGCCAACAGCATTAGTTGCACTTCCATTTGGTATCTTAGCTACAGCTATTTTCCTTCTTGGTTCCGATAAGTTTGTATATAAATTTTATCGCGAAAAAAAAGCTGTTCCAGTAACATATCTTATTGCATCTGTTGGAATTATGTTTGTTCTCAATGGTATAGTACGTTTTATTATTGGGCCAGATGATCAGCGTTTTGCTGATGGTGAAAGATTTATTATTAAAGCTAAAACTATGAAACAATACTTAGGCACAGCTGAAGGTGTCTCTATAAAAGTTTCTCAAGGTTTAACTGTAGTTACGGCTGTAATTGTTGTTGTAGCATTATTCTGGTTTCTAAATAAAACTCGGACAGGCAAATCGATGAGAGCTTTTTCAGATAATGAGGATTTAGCGTTATTATCTGGGATAAGCCCAGATAAAGTAGTGTCGGTTACATGGATATTAGTAGCAATATTAGCAACAATAGCAGGGACTTTATATGGTTTGGATAAATCTTTTAAACCATTTACATATTTTATGTTATTACTTCCAATCTTTGCTTCAGCGATAGTTGGCGGTTTAGGAAATCCTTTAGGAGCAATTGCTGGAGGGTTTGTAATAGCATTCTCAGAAATCATGATAACTTACCCATATAAAAAGTTTGTTGCTTACATTGTTCCAGGAGATTGGAAACCTGAAGGACTGGTTCAACTACTAGCAACAGATTATAAATTTGCCGTAAGCTTTATAATATTAGTTTTGGTATTACTTTTTAAACCAACAGGAATTTTTGCAGGAAAATCAGTTTAATGACACTTAATAAGAACATATTATATTTTGCAATTATGGCTTTACTTTTATTGGGCGTAGGGCTTTTCCAAAGTTGGAATGTGTCTTTATCTATTCTCAACCTATGCCTAATAAGTGCAATTATGGCCTTAGGAGTTAATATACAATGGGGATATGCAGGTCTTTTCAATGTGGGTATAATGGGTTTTGCTGCTTTAGGAGGCCTTGCCGCTGTTTTAGTAGCAATGCCACCCATAGAAGGGGCTTGGGATAAAGGTGGCTGGGGTGCTCTTGGTGGATTGTTAATTGCAGTTATTTCCATTGGGCTTGCGGTATTTACATTTAAAAATATGAATAGAGGAAGATATAGAACAATTTCTATAGTTGCCATTTGCATTATTGGTTTCTTTTTATCTAGATTAATATTTAGCCCTGCAACTCAAGCAATAGAAAGCATCAACCCAGCAAAATCAGGTTACTTAGGCGGATTAGGGTTACCTATTGTTATTTCTTGGCCAATTGGCGGATTATTTGCGGGAATTGCAGCATGGGTAATTGGTAAGATTACATTAGGGTTAAGATCTGATTATCTTGCTATTGCAACACTTGGTATTTCAGAAATTATAATAGCAGTCTTAAAACACGAAGACTGGATGACTAGGGGAGTAAAAAATGTAATTGGTATGCCAAGACCTGTACCATACGAAGTTAACTTGCAATCGACACCTTGGTTTCTTGAACTATGTAATTGGTTGGGAGCTGATCCAATTGGTTTTTCAAGTATTTTTGTTAAGATATGCTATGCTGGATTGTTTATAACAATGTTATTTATTGTATTATGGCTATCAGAAACTGCATTAAAATCACCATGGGGACGAATGATGCGTGCTATTCGTGATAATGAAGTTTCCGCTAATGCAATGGGAAAGAATGTTACAAAACGACATTTACAGGTATTTGTATTAGGATCCGTTGTTGTTGGTCTTGCAGGCGCTATGCTTACAACATTAGACGGCCAACTAACCCGACTTCGTATCAACCGCTAAGATTTACATTCCTAATATGGATTATGGTTATTGTTGGTGGATCCGGTAATAATTGGGGAGCTATACTTGGTGGATTTGTAATCTGGTTTTTCTGGATCGAGGCTGAACCACTTGGTTTATTACTTATGAACGTTATAACTTCTGGAATGTCAGAAGATAGCGGACTCAGGTTACACTTAATAGACTCAGCCGCACATATGCGCCTTATGACAATGGGGTTGATATTGTTATTGGTTTTAAGGTTTAGTCCCCGTGGACTATTACCTGAAAAATCATAACAACTTAATTTATTATTATAGATAAAGTTTCAATTTGAGTTAATCAATAACTCTACATTGCCGCCAGCTGCTGTTGTGTTGACGCAAACATGTCTTTCAGTTTTCATATTTTTTAATGTTTCAGTATTAGTTATTAATGGAATAATAGTTCCATGTCTCTCTGCTAATGCTTTTTTTGCAACACGAACCATATCAATTGTTGCAAAAAGCATTACTGCAGAAAAATTTTCTAATTTACTTAAATTATTAAGATCTAATCCTAAAACTATACAGGCTGTACTACCAATATCACGAACACTTTGTGCTTGAATTTCTGCTTGTTTTTTTGTTGGGCCTAAACATAAAATAATTCCTTTCGGATATGTAGTAAGAATATTCGTCTCTCCAGTAGGGCCGGGTAGGGAGATACAATTTAAAACTTTTCTCTCATCCAGATAATTCTCATCAATTATTTTCTGTGCATTTTCTATATCGATTTTTTTATCAGTGTATTCATAAGTTGTATTATCGTTTTCTTTAACAAACTGATATAGATATGATGGACCCCCTGCTTTTGGACCAGTACCTGACAGACCTTCTCCACCAAAAGGTTGAGTGCCAACTACAGCACCAATTTGATTACGGTTTACATAGATATTGCCAACATTTAAATTTTCACAAAGATAATGAATTCTTGCATCTATTCTGGAATGTACACCAAATGTTAATCCATATCCTTTATTATTAATATCGTCTACTATTCCTGGAATATCGACAGATTTGAATGTTGCTACATGTAAAACTGGTCCAAATATTTCACGTTCTAATTGTGTTATTGACTCAACTTTTATCACCGTAGGTCTAACAAATGACCTTTGCGCAGGAATTTTAACTTGATGTAGTACTCTATTCTCCTCATTAGCCAAATCAATGTATTTTTGTATATCTCTAGCGGCATTAATATTAATGATTGGTCCAACATCTGTATTAGCAAGCCACGGATCATTGACTATTAGTTCATCCATAGCACCATACAGCATTTCTAAAAACTTATGAGCTATGTCCTCTTGTAAATATAGCATTCGCAAAGCTGAACATCGTTGGCCAGCAGATTGGAAAGAACTTGCTAAAATATCTTTTACTGCTTGTTCTGGTAGGGCTGTGCTATCAACTATCATAGCATTAATGCCACCAGTCTCAGCAATTAAAGATGCATTAGGATTACCTTTAGTTGCAGAATTTTTATTTATTAATTTTGCAATATTTGTTGACCCAGTAAAACATATTCCATCAATAAATTTACTAGTCACTAGTGCATCACCAATAATAGGCCCATCTCCGATCAGTAATTGTAATGAATCTCTTGGCACACCTGCCTCATACATTAACTCAACAGCTCTAATGGCAATTGTTGGTGTAAAATCTGCCGGTTTAGCTAATACAGCATTACCAACGGACAAAGCCGCAACAATTTGCCCTGTAAAAATTGCTAATGGAAAGTTCCATGGTGAAATACAAACAATTCTTCCACGTGGTTTTGATCTAGATAATTTTCTAGCTTCATATGAATAGTATCTGATGAAATCAACTGCTTCTCTAATTTCTGATATTGCGTCATAAATAGTTTTTCCAGCTTCGCGAGATAAAATTGCAAAAATCTCACCAAAGTTCTCTTCATATAAATCTGCAATATTATTCAAAACTTTTGATTTTTCGTTATTTGGTACTGACCAAAGATTTGAGTTTTCTATAGCTTTTTTTACATCAAATACTGTAGTATTCTTAATCTCTGCAACAATGTCATTACTATTGGATGGATTCACGATTTCTGAAATTATACCTGAAGGTTCGGCTACTAATTGTGATGATAATATCCATTTTTTATATTTAAATTCTTCACGTCTCTTATTTATTAGGTCAAGTTCAGTCACATTATTTAAATCATACCCACATGAATTATTTCTAGAGGGTTTGTATATTTCATTTGGTTTTATTACTTTATTGCGTTCATAGATAGATGCTTTCCATTTATATATTGGGTCTAATACAACATCAGAAGATTGGATTTTCTTGTCTAGTATTTGGTTTACAAAAGACGAATTTGCACCATTTTCCAATAATCTTCTTACCAAATATGCTAGCAAATCATCATGCACTCCAACAGGAGCATATATTCTGCATTTTATCTCATAATTTTGCATTATTTGACTAAATAAGGTCTCACCCATTCCATGCAGTCGTTGAAATTCATAGTTTCTATTTTCTTTGGCAATTTTGAGTATTGAGAAAATTGTATGAGCGTTATGAGTGGCAAATTGTGGAAAGATATAATCTGTCATTTCAAATAGCTTACTTGCACATGCTAAATAAGAAATATCCGTAGCAGCTTTTGACGTAAAAACTGGGAAATCTGACATGCCTTCAGATTGTGAAAGTTTAATTTCTGTATCCCAATATGCTCCTTTAACCAATCGTACCATAATTTTTTTATCGTACTTACTTGATAAAGCATATAGCCAGTCTATGACAATTAAAGTTCTTTTACTGTATGATTGAACGACAACACCAAAACCATCCCAGCCTGATAATAGTGGGTTAGAAAATACTTTTTCGATGATATCTAAAGATAAATCTAATCTTGCGGCTTCTTCTGCATCAATATTTAATCCCATATTAGCTTTCTTTGCTTTCAATGCAAGATCAAGCAGGCGATTACCCAATATATCTAAAACTGCATTCTTATGAACCAACTCATATCTTGGATAAAGTGCAGATAATTTTATTGAAATTCCAGGATTTTCTCTAATGTCATTACTTGAGCAATACTTTGATAGATATGAAATAGTCTCAGCATAAGCATTTGTATATATGTTTGCATCTTTGTTTGTTAAGGCAGCTTCACCTAACATATCATAGGAAAAGGTATATCCCTTATTCTGTGATGATTTTCCTCTTTTTACAGCTTTCTCAATATTTTGGCCAAGTACAAATTGATTACCCATTTCTTTCATAGCAGCCCTTACTGCTTTTCTTATAAATGGTTCCCCAAACTTTTTAATTAATAAATGTATATTATTATATACATTTGGCTCTTTTGTATTCTTTAAAACTTTGCCTGTGAGCAATAATGCCCAAGTAGATGCATTGACAAGTGTACTTTCAGAATTTCCAATATGTTCAACCCAGCCTCTATTGGTTAATTTATCTTTAATTAAGCTATCAATAGTTTTCGTATCTGGTACTCTTAGAAGTGCTTCAGCCAAGCACATTAATGAAATACCCTCATCGTTTGATAGTCCATATTCTGCTAAGAATACTTCCATAATTCCTGGGTTTTTATCAATTCTGAGTGCATCTACTAATTCAGATGCACGTAACATTACCTCTTTTCTTTCAGTGTTATTTAGATTTATCAAATCGATTAATTCAGGGACACATGCACTTTCATCAATTAGATGGTGTTGACGTATCTTTTTTCTAATTTTTTCTAATGCATTCATTTGAGCAACCTTTATTTGCCCTAAGTATAATATGGATTAAATAAACATACTTCCTATATATATTGATTTTTTATTAAAATTAATTTTATATTAGTATATTTTTAGATATAATACCTAAAAAATACGGAAATTTAGTCAAATGGATAAAATAGATCTTAAGATATTAAAAATAATGGAAAAAGAAGGACGAATAACAAACTCAGATTTGTCTGAAAGAGTTGGACTATCAAAAACTCCTTGCCAATTAAGAGTAAAAAGTTTGATTAAAAGTGGTGTTATAAAGGGTTTCAAAGCAGTACTAAATAATAGTAAATTAGATCAAAACCATATAGCATTCACTGAGGTAAAGCTTAATGATACGAGAGACGCTGCACTGAAATCATTTAACAAAGCAGTTCAAGAGATTACTGAAATTGAACAATGTCACATGATTGCAGGAAAGTTTGATTACCTCTTGAAAGTGCGTACAAAAAATATAATGGATTACCGGCATGCCCTTGGAGAAAAGATTTCTTCTTTGCCTTGTGTATCGAACACATCAACACATGTAGTTATGGAAGCTATCAAAGAATGAGTTTTCTATATCAATTTTTTAAAAAAGTTTTAATTGTTTATCATTAACTGGAACTTTTGACTTTAAACTCGTGTTCAATTTACTTTTTGACTTAGATCTTCTACTGCCATGTTTTTCAAATACTAAGCGTGACTCATATTTAAACGTTTCATTTTTTCTTACATTAGAAATCTTTTGTTTTGCAATTCGAGCCTCATGTTCATGGTCTACTATAGGAAGAGGATAATCACTTCCAATTTGTATATTGCAATTATCTACCAAATTATTTTGATATTTCCATGGTTCATGTATAAATTTCTCCGGTAGACCCTTTAACTCTGGGACCCACTTTTTTATGAAAATACCACTTGGATCATGCTCAATAGATTGTTTTATAGGATTATATACTCTCATTGCATTTATGCCAGTAACACCCGATTGCATTTGCAGTTGGCTAAAATGAATACCTGGTTCAAAATCAGTAAAAAGCTTTGCTAAGTAATTGCCTGATAAACGCCAATCAATCCAAAGTTGATAACTTGCAAAACTTACTAACATTGCCCTCATTCTAAACGTGATCCATCCTTCAGATATTAAGCTTCGCATACATGCATCAATAAAAGGATAACCAGTATTACCATTAGACCATGCAAGGAACTTATCGTCAGAAGCATCAATTTTACGTAAATTTTCGAAAGCCTTGTGCATACAATGGGTTTCAATGCTTGGTTGCATTTCAAGCTTCTGTATGAAGTGGCAACGCCAAGCTAACCTTGAGTTAAAAGCTGACAAATTTCTGCCATAAATTTTTTTATCATCATTAGAAAGCTGTAATCTTCGTTTTTTTATTGATTGAACAATTTCTCTTACTGATAAAGATCCCCAAGTTAAGTGTGCTGATAATCGCGAACAATATTTTTCTGATTTTCCAGGTGCAGATATATGATATAGATAATTGCTAGATCTTTCATTTAAAAAACTCTTCAAATCGTTTAGTGCTTCTATTCTTCCACCTTTTTGAACCCTTCCATTAATGGGAACGCCAAATAACTCATCATCCTTACTGGGTAATTTTGTTTGAATTATTTTTTGTATTGGATTGATATATTTTGGTTTTGGGTAAATAGTTTCTGAC
>Ga0228656_1000002_pt1 | contig 103062 bp, 68 predicted proteins | sample 68DmetaG_FD_183045 | JGI IMG/M metagenome (GOLD analysis project Ga0228656, IMG submission 183045) | Seawater microbial communities from Monterey Bay, California, United States - 68D | ecosystem: Environmental > Aquatic > Marine > Coastal | place: USA: California | collected 2016-11-07 | reverse complement strand
TATAGTAACCGATACATCTTGTAAATGGTCTGCAACTTCTCGTACTTGTTTAGCACTTGGGGCTCCTATTGAAATGTTTACTGAAAATGCCGTTATGGCCACTACTAAAAAAAGTTTGATTGCGTTCATAGATGCTACCCCTCTGGGTTTGAGATTAATAATATAGTTATATATATTAACCCAAACGCACTTTTAGGTCAATCTTTATTGTTTATTGACAACTTTCACATATCTCTCCACGCATTTTTGCTTCTAAACTACACAACGAAGGTTCAGTTGTTTCTTGTGAATTTTCAGTATCTGTGGTGTGTTCTTCTACATTTGATCCAGTTGACTTTTCAATTGCACTTGCCGCCAAATTCCGCAAATAGTAAGTTGTTTTTAATCCACTTTTCCATGCGTGTGTATAAATGTCATTCAAAAACTTCATACTGCTTTTGTCGTTGTAAAGATTCAAACTTTGTCCTTGATCAATCCACTTTTGACGAGCAGCCGCACAATCAATAAGTTTGAATTGATCTTGTTGAAATGCAGTAACATATTTTTCTTTTATCCATTGAGGAATTGAACCATTTAGTTTGCTAAGATCACCATCAACAGTTTTAACCAAGTTGGCAAGTTCTTTTGTCCAAATTCCTTCTGCTTTCATATCATTAACAAAGTATTCGTTCATCATTGTAAACTCACCACTTAAAGTAGAATACACAAAAATAACTCCAAAGTTTGGTTCAATGCTTTGTGAACATCCTGCAATGTAACTAATTGTTGCAGTTGGAGCAATTGCCATTGTATTGGAATTACGCATTCCTTGTTTAGCAACTTTCTTTTTGAGTTTGTCCCAATTTTTTCTAAGATTCACTTCGTCAGAATTTCCACGAAGTTTCATAACCTCTTTCCAAGTATCAATCGGAAATGTTCCTTTGCTCCAAAGACTTCCTGTGTATGATTCGTAAGTTTCTTTTTCTACTGCCATATCAGACGAAGATTCAATTGCGAAATAAGAAATGTTTTCATAAATTTCATCACTAATACGAATTGCATCATCACTTCCGTAGTTGACACTAAACTCATAAAACATATCGTGCCAACCCATTGTTCCTAATCCAACAGGACGATGAGTCATATTACTTTTACGTGCTTCTTCGGTTGGATAATAATTTAGATCAATAACATTATCTAACATACGCATTGCCATTTTGGTGCTTGCTTCTAGTTTTTTGTAATCAATAAATTTTTCACCATTTTTATCTACACCTACGTGTCGTTTCAAATTGATGCTTGCCAAATTGCAAGTTGCAGTTTCTCCGTATTCTTTAACGGTGCGTGTGCCATCATCTGCGTGAATAGTTGGTTTGGTATGAAGAAGAATCTCTGTACACAAATTACTGCTATGTACCGTTCCTACGTGCTGATTACTATACCGAATGTTACTTGGGTCTTTGAAAGTTACCCACGGATGTCCTGTTTCAAAAATACTTTTCAACATTTTCTTCCAAAGGTCTTTTGCGTTGAGTTCACGAAAAACATTCAATTCTCCGTCTTGACCTTTTTTAACATATTCCCAATATTTTGTTTCAAATGCTTCACCGAAAGTTTCGTGTAATTCAGGAACTTCATTGGGACTAAACAAATACCAAGGTCCATCTGCTTCAACTTGTTTCATAAACAAATCAGGAATCCAATTTGCAGTATTCATATCGTGACAACGCATTCTGTCATCACCTACAGTTTTTCGTAGTGCCAAAAAGTCTTCAATATCAGAATGCCATGTTTCAAGATAAGCACACCCCGCACCTTTTCTTTTTCCACCTTGATTAACTGCAACAAGCATATCATTGTAAAGTTTCCAAAAGTATACAGGTCCTTGATTGATTCCGTTCGTTCCTTTGATGTAACTTCCTCTTGCACGAAAGTTGGTGATATCAAATCCAAGACCACCTGCGAATTTGCTTTTTCTTGCTTCTTGCCAAATGCCATCAAAAATTCCATCAATAGAATCATCAAAGGTATTAAGATAACAACTACTAAGTTGACTATGAGTTGTTCCACTATTAAACAAAGTTGGTGTGGAACTTACTACATCAAAGCAACTAAGAGTTTCATAAAACTTTAATGCGTATGCTTGTCGGTCTTCTGGTTTTTCATTTAATGCCAATCCCATTGCAATACGCATCCACATTGCTTGTGGAGTTTCCATACGACGTCCTTCTATATGCAAAAGATAACGATCATAAATGGTTTGTATTCCAAGATACTTCCAATCTTTTTCTCGTTCAATATTAAGTTTCGCACTAAGTTCACGCAAATCAAAACTTTCAAGTAACTCTTCATTGAGAATTTCTTCACGGACTAATCTACGCATATTCGTAATAAAACTTTTACGATACTGAAGTTCAAACGCATCACTATCCACTCCTTCTCCAAATACTTCTTTGTAAATTGTATTGAGAAGCATTCTTGCAGCCATATAAGCATAATTGGGTTCGAATTCAATCTTAGACCTTGCACTCATAATAAGTGATTTGTCTATTTCAGTTGTAGTAACTTTGTCGTACAACTTTATTTTGGCATCAATCAGAACTTCACTTGCACTTACATTATCTAAATTTTTGGCGGCACGGTTTGCACATTCGTTGATTTTATCAACATTAAAGTCTTCGAGTCTACCATTGCGTTTTTTAACTTTCACTTGTAACCTTTTGTTAGAATTTTATATTAACATTATAATTTAATTATAGAAAATATCTTTGCAAATTTCTCTGCAAAAATACATACTATATATACAGAATTTTTTAACCAATATCAACACTATCTTCGTTATTATATGAATTTTTATTGTTCATTTGGTCGTACTTGGATTTAAGAAGATTCTTTGCGCCATTATCAGAATCATTCATTTCCACCATTATTTCCGCACCCTTTGTACTTTTTTCATCATATATTTCAATAACACCCGAAGACGTATCAACTCTACTTGGAAATGTCAAACCATCGGGTCCAAACCGATTTTTAATGACATGAAATCTACCTGTGTTACTGACTTTGTCAGTTGCTTTTCTTGATAAACTTATCACAAAGTCTGCCGTCATTATTTTCCGATAACTATCAGCAACTTTCTGTGCTTCAATAATATTATCTTCTAACGATGAACGACTTGCTTGTGATGCAGTCCACACAGGTACTCCGAGTTCGCCCGCAAGGCCTCGGAGATCCTCATAAATTCCTCCTTGCTCAACATAACTGTTGGCATTGTTTCCGTGATTACCAGGAGATAAAATATCTGCATAGTCAATCACAACCATATCAACGGGATATCCCATTGTATTTGCTAAATTTGCGTGTGCAAGAATTGTACTTACTCCTACACTTTTCGTTGGATATTCTTTGATAAGAAGTTTTCCTTTGATGTTTGCTACAACATTTTTTACAGTTTCTTCGTGTTCAATAATATCTTGAAACGGAATACCTGTAAAACAACTATCATAACGAAGACCTACATAGCACTCGTTAAGTTCCATTGTATAATGCAAAACATTTTTTCCCATTTTCATTGCTGACTTACCAAGAGAAGCAAGACACCAACTTTTTCCTCCACCGGCACTACTGATGATAACACCAAGTTCTCCTGGACCCAAACCTCCGTTTGTTAAATCATCAATGACTTCCCATCCTGTGCCTATTGTATCACGTGCAGTTTCTGACATTCTAGTTCAATGTCACGTGCATAATCATGACCCATGTCACGTGCAGTTCCTGCTTTTAATGCGTCATCAACTATTCGTTTGATTGATTCGTATTGACCACCTTTGAGAAAGTCAACACTTTGCATAATTGCATTTTTAAGTTTTTGGTTCTTACAAAAGTCTAAAAATTCGTTTTTAACAAACTCTGTATCATTTAGATCAACTTGTGTAAATATATTTCTTAGTTGATCTATGATTGCAGCTTTTAATGAATCAATTCCTACATCATCGCATTTAATTTTGAATACATCTAATGTTGCAGTCTTTTTGTATTTTTGGTGATGAGTTAAAATCTCATCAACAATCCATTTATGTGCTTCACTTTCCCAATACTCAGTTTCAATGATATCATGCGTTCTGTCCAAGAATTTTTTATCATCAATTAAAGCACGAATTGTTTTACTTTGAAATGCAGTTCCAAACTTTTGTAAGGTATCCACATTATTATTATTAGTCTCCGTCATATTTAATAAACTTTATCAGATGACTCTGGTTGAATCAAGTCTATTTATAAAAAAACTACGAATTACTTGTAATTGCATAGTTGTTCAGAACGGTCCAAGTTTCCATAAGCCAGTTATGATGATTAGGAAACGCAGCCCATAGTTGGTCTTCTGCGAACTTTTTGCTAAATTCAAATTTATTAAGTTCAGTTACAGGAGAATCTACATGATCAAATATTTTCGTTTGCATACTTGCAGGAAGAATACTATCTTTCAATTGCATCAAATCATAGTTTCGTTTAAGTAAACTCTGATTATCTTCTTTCAAAAAGTTTTTATACAAAGGCATTTCTTTGAGTTTATCTTCTGAGATTTTTATTAAGTCTTCTCTGTTTAATTGAGTATCTGTTGCTAGTTCTGGAAATGCAGTTTTAAGTTTTTTTTCACCCACACCTTTCATTCCATCTATATTATCTCCACGATCACCGTCAATGGTTCTGTATAATAGAAAATTATTTGGATGAATTCCGTATTCATGTGATACTTTTTCGGGTGTATAAACCGTTCGTTTTGTTGGACTATAAACAGTTACATCTTCATCTACCAATTGAAGAAAATCTTTGTCGGTGCTCATTATGGTACATTTTTTACCAAGACCACTAAAGTAAGAACGAGCAAGTAATGCCATAACATCATCTGCTTCAACACTATCCATACAAATGGTAGTAACAGGAAGAAGATTTAAATATTCAATGAGTTTCACGATTTGATACTTCATTGAACTTGATTCTTCGGCTTGATCTAAGTCTAAACTCAACGCACGATTCACACGAAACCGAACATTCTTTTTCATTTTATAGTCGGGAAAAATTTTGCGTCTTCGTGCACTACCACCCTTTCCGTCAAATACAACGATGCATCGTGTTGGTTTACGCAAACGAATTGCGTGACCTATGCTCTTTAGAAACCCGGTGTATCCACCTATATGATCACCATTGTCGTTCGTGGTTGGGTACATACTCCAAACACGCATAAAAGTATTCATTCCATCTATTAAAAGAGCATCGGAGTTTATTGTTCTATCTGCATCTAACTCAGCTTTTTGCTCTTCTGAAAACTCTTGAAATAAACTAAATATTTTATTGTTACTCATTTGACACAGATGCCAATTCTGTTTCTTCTATTTCAGCATTGTCAGTAAACTCTACATCTTCATCTATGACACTATTTGCTGATTCATATTCCATTACAATGTTATCACAAATATGCTTATATAATTCTTTTTTGAGGTCTTCATCTTTTAACATTTCTGGAAATTCTTTTGCCATAAACTTATAATCTTTTCCTTTAGAATCTGTAAATGAATAGTACGCACCACCTTGTTTTAAAATTTTGTGTGTTTTCAATGTTGTTATCCAACTTCCTATATCATCAATACCACGATTAAAATAAATTTCAAACGATGCTTTTCGTTGTGGAGGACCCATTCTATTTTTTACAATAGTTGCTTCACATTTTCCACCGATAACTTCTGTGGTTGCACCTTTTTTAATTTGACCCATACTTTTCAGACGAATACGAACACTTGCGTGAAACGCAATTGCTTTACCACCACTCGTTGTCCACGGATCACCAAACATAACTCCCATTTTCTGTCGGAGTTGGTTAGTGAATACCAATGCAATTTTTTGTCTTCCAATTGTTGAAGTCAACTTACGCATTGCCTTACTAATTAAAATTGCTTTAGTAGTTGCATATCCATCTTTCGCATAATCTGCCGCCATTTCAATTTTAGTTGACGCAGCTGATACACTATCTGTTACAATCGTTACAAGTTTATCTTTGTTGCTTTTGCGAATAGTTGCGATGATGTTGTCAATGGTTGCAAAAATGTCTTCTACCGTGTCAACATGGACATACAATAACTTTTCGGTATCAACACCAATTGCTTTTAGATACTCAACGGATACACTTGTCTCGGTATCTATTAATACCGCAACACCCCCTTTCTTTTGAGTTTCCGCAAGAATGTGTCCAGATACTAAACTTTTTCCACTTTGTTCAAGTCCAGTTAGTTCTGTGATTCTTCCCGTTGGAATTCCACCATTAGGACGATTGGATATGGCAAGATCAAGAAGACTACTACCAGTTGAAATCCAATCAGATATAAGTGACGGATCATCACCTTCACTTAAAAAGAAGGCAACTTTACCTTCATCTTTGTATGCAGTATTTAAACTATCTGCAAGTACGTTTGCTAAATCGTCAGTTTTGCTTGTTGATTTTACTTCTTTTTTCTTTGCCATATTATATAATTTCTATTTTACGAACTTGTGTGGTGAGGGGATTGCCCTCACCACACTTATAGTTCTAGTTACTTCTTTAAGACTTAAACAACTCTTCAAAAGCAGCCTCAACATCTTCGGTAGAAGTTGCGTTTGGTTTGCTTTGCTCGGAAGTTGCACTTGCAACTTTTGGTTGCTTTACTTCTGTCTGTGTTTCTTCAACAACAACTTCATCGGATGATACCGATTCGGCAGGAGGAGCATCTTCTTCAGATTCTCCACTCACCCACTTTTCAAGTGCTTCTTTCAAATCATCGTAGCTGAGTTCTTGGTAGATTTCAGTAATTTCTGCTTGATTGTTAGCAACTCCGTCAGCAATATTTTTGTTGTCGGATACAGGTGTTGTATTGGGTTTAACACGGATGTTTGTCTTTGGAAATGAACGACCGGCCTCTTCGGCAGAAAGAAATTCAATTGTAATGTCTCTTCCGTTAACCGGATCGGTAATGTCTCCATAATCGGGGTCTGCGATGACACCCAGTAGTTCTTGATAAACTTCTTTACCAAATCCCCAAAAACGAACTCCTTCTGCTTCTTCACCACGAACGATAACAGGAACAAAAGTTCTCATCTTTGGCATCAGAGAACGTCCCATACGATAATCATCTTTGTCTCCACTACGAGTCAACTTTTCTGCGAACTCTACAATTGGATCAGGACGACCAAAAGACTTGGGAGATAGATAAGTCCGATTATTGATTCCATAGTGGAAAAACAACTCGATAAACGGATTGTCTGGTTGATGCATATAAGGTACGATACGAACCTGTTGTTTACCCGGTTGGGGTTTCCATTGATAATTCTTACGATTGTTGCTCTGAGAGAGATTCGTAAGTTTTGCTTTGATTTTGTCTAGGTCAATTGCCATTATTTATTCCTTAGTTTTTATTGTTTAATAATATTCTTAATATAATACTACTCTACTCGACATCCGTCAATAAGAATTATATTTATTAAGAATTTTTTCCGCCATTTTCAACGAAATTGTAAAAGTCCGAAGCAATTTCCAATACTTCATGTGTAGTTGGAATTGGTGGTATTTCCAGGGGAACTTTTTCAAAATTGGCACGACTTTCAAGTTCTTCTTTTTCCATATGCCAAGTTTCCCATACCATCTCTTTTGCGTTTTTTAACACCTGCAATCTAATGCCGTAGGCATCGTATTTTTTATCTTCATTATTCATTTTTTAATTATTATTTAGTCAATTTTAATTACTATATATAAATATATTTTACTTGAATTTTATGTCGGTTTCAAGACAAAAAAATCAACTATTTTTTGTTCAATCGTTCATTGCAAATTCGCACGGCATCGGCATTAATATCACATCCTATAAAGTTGCGATTCAATGACTTGGCAACTGCGAATGTAGTGCCACTACCACAATAAAAATCAGCAACAACGTCATTTTCATTACTACTTGCTTTGATGATTCTTTCTAAAATCTTAGGATGTTTCTCACTATAATAATCCGTGGACTTCTTGACTTTTAATCCAGACGGGATATCATCCCAAACATTTGTAGGTATCGTCCCAATTTTTAATTTTTCTTCGGTAATGTTTGGTCTATCTTGCTTCTTGCTGATAACTGACTTGTATGGAACTCTTATATCAAGGTCATTAAAAATAAATTCATCGGATTTTGTATACACCACAATGTAGTCGTGTTTTTTTGCAAACTCTCGTTTGCCCCTTCCCCCAATATTGAATTTTACCACTATTTGATTTCTAAAATTTTTGTATCCAAACACATTATCCATAATCATACGAATCCAGTGGACTATGCGTAAATCCATTTGTAAATAAATCGTTCCGTTGGATTTTAGTACTCGTTTCATTTCATGTAGACGAGGAACATAGTGGGATAAAATTACATTATGATCGGGTTCCAAGTCTTGGTAGTCTTTGAACTTTTTACCCGTTCCGTATAAGATGTCACAATAAATTAAATTTATAGACTCGGTATCTATTCTACCAAGTAAATCTAAATTGTCTAAATGATATATTTGATTTGTATCCGGACTCACCGATCAAACTTTACCACCTTCGTACCGTTTCATTTCTCCATTATTGTAACGATAACGAACTTCAACCTCAACGGTTTCTTTTTCTTTTCCATATCCCTCTGATTCTACATCGTATGTAAGAATATTAATTGGTTTTTTGATAATTTCATGTAAATATGCCATAGTACCTGTTGCGTATTTAATATCTAAGGGTCTTCCGTCAAAATCATGTCTGAGTAAGATTTCTGTATTTTGATATTTCATATTTTCCATGTAAATAACAGGTCTGCCCATATTAACATGACGTTCAACTAACTTTTCTTTTATTTTTTTATGGTCTTTACTAACAACTACATATTTGTTAGTTGATTTATCAAGTGCATATTCAAAGTATTCATACTTTTCACAAAAATCACGTGTAAAAAATTCATTAAGAAATGTTACATCGTTGTACAATTCACGAACTTCAAAAAGTTTTTCACGACCAAGTCCGAGATGTTTATTCCAATATCTTTTTTCGTCTCCGTTGTCGCAGTTTTCATATTCCTTACCAAACTTTCCTTTGTTCCAACGGTCTTCGATGTCACGCAATAAAGTGTTTCCAAGTTTATATGGATTATTCATATTGTATTTTCCACCAAGAACTCCTGCGTGGTGTTTCGCATAATCAAAAATTCCTTCGTCTCCCGCAAAGTTACAACTTGCCATAATATAAGAATCCCAATAACTTGCCCAACCTTCGTTGAGAACTTTTGTCATTCCTTGTGGACGATAGTAAATAGATTCATCACGAATCATACTGAGAATGTTTTGTTGCCAAGGTTCTAAACGACAATGATTGATAATCATCAACATAATATCTCGTTCAGGACGCAGTGGAAATTTGTTTTCTGCTAACTTTGCTCTCTCTTCTCTATCCCGTCTTTGTTTTTCAATATAATGAGAAGGATTAACATACTTTTGCATATATTCCTTTGTTTCCATACGAGATACGTGTTCTCTTGGTTGACGGTCTTCAAAGTTGAATTTAGTTGCTTTCTTTAAATTACTTTCACGATAACAAAGTGATGGATCAATTAAATCATCAATTGCAAGAGCCGCATTCAAAAAGTCTTTTACTTTCTTGCGACCAAAACGATCCATATACATACGAATTTTATCACTATGATTTGCCATTACATTCATCATATTACGATTCGTGTGCTTAAACATAATATTGTTCTTGAAGAAATCACTATGTGCAGTTGCGTGTGCAACAACAGTTAAATTATCAACGATAGGATTGTTTCGTTGAAGGTACATATAAGTTGGATCGGTATTTACAACCATTTCGTAAATCTTACCCATACCAGAATGATACTGATGATGTAACTGCTCAAATTGTTGTCCGAAATTAAAGTGTGGATAACGAACAGGAAAACCACCATAAGCGGCAATCTCAACTATTTCATCTGCATCAAATTCTTCTATGCACAACGGATACGGATCAAGTCCATTATCATAACACGCCTTTAGGCACTCAGGTATAAGAGCAGCCAATTCTGGACACACTCCTTCGTTCAAACTATCTACTTCCCATGCAATTCCCATAATATTAAAAAGGTACTTCTTCGCCAGCAGGTGTAAGCAGTTTTTGTAGTGTTTTAAATACATCTGCTTGCGAATCCATTGACGCAGTTACTATTGTTTTTGGATCAAGTTCTCCACTTGATAATTGTGATTGAATATGTGGTAAAAATGTTGCCCAACTTCTAATTGCTTTTACTTCGGTGATGCCGATTAAATTTGCATATGTTTGCATTTTTTTAAGATAGTCTACGCATAACTCGTTGTCTGATCCAAAGTTTTCTCCGTCACTTAAATAAAATACATAAATGTTCCACTCGTTTAATGGAAATGCTTTTTCTACAATATCGTTGACTAAATGAAATGCACTACTGATTTGCGTTCCCCCTCCACTTTTGTATTTATAGAATTTTTCTTGATCAACTTCTTGAGCATGATGATCGTGTACAATATACTTTACTTGAGTTTCTTGATAAAACCGTTGAACCCAATTATCAAGATACCAACACAATTCACGAATCAATGCACGTTTTGGTTCGTCCATACTTGCAGATATGTCCGACACAAAAAAGATTGCAGCGTTTGTATCAGGTACTTCTACTGAACTCCAACTTCTGAATTCTTTATCATCTTTGATTGGATAAAAGTTAGATAAATCTTCTGGATTGTAATCTTCTGATGAAATTAATCGTTTGAAAGCATTTTTGAGTGTTTTGCGTTTATGTAGCAAACTATTGTTTCCTACTTTTGCAATACGATTCCACTTAATTTTTTCTTTGACCATTTCCCCATTTTCTTTAGGAAGAAGATTCGGTAATTGAAGTTCTTCACCGATCATGTCAAAGTAAGCATCCATGCTAATTCCTACATCAATTTCGTGACCTTCTCCTTCACCGTCTCCTCCTTCTCCAGGTTGGCCACCTTGACCTTGGCCTTGGGGTGGTCCTTCTCCAACCTCATCACCTACTTCTGCTTCTCCATTACCAATACCACCCCCGTCAGAAGGTTGTCCGTAACGAAAACTTGGAAGTTCTACATGAGGAACACGAACAACAACGAAGTCTTTTCCTCTTCGTGTAACTCGTTGACCACCCTTAATGTGTTTTTTGAGTTTTTCGTCAACGTTTCCTTTGACGATATCTCTGTATTCACCGTGGTCTTCTCTGATTCTGCGTGATGGCATAATGATGTATTCGTTGACTATTAATCTTCGTCTTCGTCTGCATCACCTCTCGCAAAAATACTTCCAACATATGTAAGAACATCTGAAGCACTATCTTCATCGTATCCAAACGAGGTAATAAGACGTTGCTTTAATGCGTCAATCTTTTCAAGAAGTTCCTTGTCAACTACGGTTGCAGTATCTTGAGCAAGAGCAGATAACTTGATGCTATCTTTGGTATCTTCAAACAACTTCTTTTCAAGTGCTTTGTATAACTGCTCATTAGAGTCGTATTTAAACTCTTTACCCTTAGCGGCAAGTCCACCCATGTAATTCATAATTTCTCTACGGAAATCGTCTTTCATGCCATTGGAAATGCCAATCTTTTCTTCAATACTACGCATAAGTTGTTCATTGGCAACTTCTTCTTTACCTGTAACTTGGTTGGTAACTTTTTCGTCTTGAATATAGGCAACAATGTTATCAATGTAGTTGGTGCAAGTTGCTTTTATTGCTTCTTCACTGCTACTAAGTGCTTGTTGTACTTCTCGTTTCACAATTCTATCATATTCTTTTTCAACTGCCTCAAGACGTTCCATCAAATTCTTTTTATCATCTTCACTATTAAATCCACTATAACTTTTAAGTCCTTCACGAATTTGTGCAAATAACATAAATGGATTTAAACTTTTAGCACCCATTCTTGGATTCACAATTGCATTAGAAAATTGATTCTGAATAAATCGTGCAGATACTCCACCATACAATCCTTCTTTTGGTGATTCATCTTGCATTTCTTTTACGTGTTCGTCTGTGAATCCATGTACACTTTGACCATTGTAAAGTTTTGCTTTTTGAATGATGCTCATATCTTGCTTGGAACTTTCTTCTAAACGACTTACAACTGCGAACAATGCAGCCAGATAAGTTGTATGGGGTGCAATGTGCTTGTTTACGGTACTTGTATTATAGAAGTGATCATAAATCTTCTTTTCTTCATCAATTTTCAAAAGATAAGGAATATCAATCTTAATGGTTCTATCACGAAGTGCTTCCATGAATTTATTGTTGGTTAACTTTTCAAACTCAGCATTATTGGTATGACCAAGAATAACTTCATCAATTGGTACTTGATTGAAACGACGTGGTTTAACACGATGCTCTTGAGTTGCACCAAGCAAATCATAAAGAAACTCAGTTTGAAGTTTAAGAATTTCTTGAAACTCTATAAGTCCACGATTTGATACTAAAAATTCACCATCAAAATCAAATGCACGTGGATCACTTTCACTTCCGTATTCTGCCAACTTGCGATAATTAATATCACCTGTTAACTCGGTTGCGTCTTGTGACTTTTCGTCCTTCGGTTGGAAAGTACCAATACCGACACGATTTTTTTCAGAAAGAGTAACACGACGTACGACAATGTGGTCAAGTACCTTTCTGTAATCTCCCCCGTGCATCTCCATTAATTGATTATAGTAAAATTCATTAACAGGATTTAATGCACCATCTAATTTAAGTTTATAGTCATCATCACTTCTGGATGAATTGAGGTTACTGATGATTTGGGTACGAACATCATCAGGTAGAAGTTTTAATGGTTCTTCATTCATTGGACATGGAACTAGAGATTCATTACCATCGTTATCTGTAAGTTTCCAACTAAACGAATATAAAGCACCCTCTTCAGTTTGAGTGTACTGCTCAAGACCTTTTTTAAGAGCAGTTACAATGGTTGACTTACTGCTACCAACTGGACCATGTAAAAGAATAACACGACGTTCTGGACCATAGTGCCTACTTGCACTTTTCAAAATGTCCATAAACTCCATTAGATTTTCTTCAAGACCATAAATGGAAATATCACCGAGGCCTTCGAAAAATTTATACTTCACGTGCTTGCGTTTACAATATGTAAACTCTTCTGTACCATGTGATATAACCATATCGTAGAGTCTTTGGTACGAGTTTCTAGCAATACTTGGATTTTGTTCTATCATTGCGATGTAGTCCCAAAATGTACCGGTCCAATTTAAAGACTCGTATGTACTCACTGCCTCATCGTTATCAGACTTTATCAAGGATTCGAGTGTACCTGCTCTTTCTTCCTTATTTTGTTTTTGTCGTTTTTTATTTTCCATAACCATTACCTTATTTTATTTTGAATTAGTAGTCAACTTATTTTTTAAACTTTTTTAATATTGTATAGACGGGTGCTGACTTCACGATATGAATCACCATCTACGAGTAGTATTTTATTTTTATACACATTCCAATCTATAACAAAATTGTTATCTAATATGCCGTTATTAAGTTTTTTTATCAAAGCATTTAGTGAGTTAATTGTGTATAGAGTATTTGAATCTTTTTTTCGGTGGACACTTATTGTATTTTTGTAGAAATTACTAGTATTAAATGTATCTTGATTAATGTTGTATGTCAACATCAAACTATTCAAATCGTCTATATCTTGTAATATAAAAATCTTATCAAAAACAATATCATAATATTTCTTTATCGATTCCAATTCTGCATCATAGGAATGCATATCAGTAAATGTGCAAAGTAGTTTTGTTTTCATAAGATGTAACCTTTTGGGTATAAATATCTTATTTATGTTTCAAAACTCAAATTTGCTTCATATCCCCATAGTTACGACCCATATATGTACGAACCGGATACTTATCGTTTGATGTAATTATAGGTTGCATTTCTTTAATTAACTTGAACTCACTTTTATGCACATCAAATAAAAAAGCATCGTATGTGTAAAGTATCATTTTTGACTTTGATGCTTCTAGGTATTTATTTAGTTTTAATATAACTTCACAATTTTTTTCGGTTTCAGCGGATTGCAGTAGATAATTAAACACTTTATATGAATTAATTTTGTCACCGAAAAATATAGAAGCAATTTTGCGTTTGTAGTACCACGTTTCAACATAGTTGTTGGTATTATAAAAATCCCAAACTGAATCCACATATTCTGAGATTCGTTTCATAAACGGCACATTGTCTTTGACATCGTCAGTAATTCCACCGTATATTAAATTGAATGTAATTTTCTTAGATAGTTCATATTCATCTTCATTTAGTTCATCTTTTCCATGATAAAGTTTTCCAAGATATTCATGTAAAGAAGTTCTAGGTAGATCATAATCAAGAAAGTTTGCCAATAGTCTTAAATGGTAACTTTCGTAATCAACCATGATCAATAATCCATCGTCACCAAATCTACTTGTAAAACAATCTCGTTGACCAGTTTTTTTATTTAACGCAGCGTAATTAACATTACCAAACGCATTACTCGGACGACCCGTTGGAGTCATCATGTTATATTGACCAAAAACTAAATTATTTTCATCCACAAGAGTTTGTTTACCCAATTTAAAGTTTTCAACATACATCCCATTTTTTTCTATATCATACAATGCATGAGAAAACTCTTTTTCGTATTTAAGTAAGTTGGGTTCGAATTTGATGTTACCAATTGAATAGCACAACTTTTTAAAATGCTTTAACAGAACCATAATGGGAACTGATCTAAAATCTGTTACTTTAGACTCTAGATAATTGTTATCAATTTCAAGTTTAGATGATAAATACGAACAAACCATAGCATCGTGTGAGTTTTTAATTTCATTAACATGATATTTTAATTTTTTTCTGTCAAATATTAACTTCGTTCCCGTTGACTTAAAAATTAAATTAAGAAAATCGACTGGAATATTTGTAGAATCTGGATGTTCAAACGAAACAATGTAATATTTACGATCCACATTTACCATCAACACAAGAGGTGAGTTTTTGCATACATGGGTATTTGATTTGGTATAATACACATTAATGATACTGGAATGTTCATTTAACAAAGAAAGTAAATTCTTTGCATCTGTGGGATTTTCTATAAACATATATAAAGATATTATATTATATATCTCTATAAAATTCAAGTGGATTATTTAAAAGTAAAGATATTCCTGTCATCCGATTTTTTGCCTTGGAAATAGAATTTAAATTAAATTCTCTGACTCCGAAGATTTTACCATCTTGGGTATCGGTTGTTTCGAGTTTTCCTTTTATTTTCCACAAAACCGTAATGCATAAATAAAATGGATTTTTCTGTATGGTGTTGAATTGATCCAAACCTACTTCGTATATAGTAGATGTCTCTGCATTTCGTTTTTTTACAAAATATCTTTGAATGTATTCATTTTCGTAATTAATGTCAGAAATTTTTGGTTTCTTTGAAACTGGATGTGTGAAAATAATGCCATCTAATTTCCCACGATTTTTTGTAAGAGCAGAATATAAACTATTCATGTAAATGTTTTCATCTTCGTTTTTCATACTTTTATCCTGGATAATAATGTGATTCTATTGTAGTTGACCAATCACCATCTCCGATAGTGTGTTTTACACCCTTAATTGCGAATATTCCGTTATTGAAATATTTAACAGGAACTCCTGCACAATTAAATGTATCATATAACCGCAATCCTTCTATACCATCTAATGTTATTGAAAGGTCTACACCCGGAAGTGGCATATTATTAATTACATTATTATGTGGATTTAAATCAGATTCGCAGAATTTTTTCATGCGGTTGCTATCTGTATCTACGAGTTCAATTTGAATTTCAAAATCATTTTTATCTGTTCCATATGAATCATCGTGTATTTTAATGTTTGATCGTATAACTGACATATTTTTGCTGAATCCGTCTTTATTAGTACCGTTCGTACCGTGGTATGTTAGAATTTCTTGTTTATCTAAATAGTCGGTGGATAAATTGTTGTCTTTTATATGTTTTTTTAGTCGGTCGGGTAATTTATCTTCAAAGTCATCTTTTCCATGTCTTTTCTTTGTTGCGTGATATGTTTGCAATGCACCCTCGTTTAATCCTGTTTCTTGTCCTTTAAGTTCTTGTAAATGAACTAAATATGGATATTCAGTTTTATCTGATCCAGGATATACAGACGCAGACACAATTATATAATTTTTATCTTCAGGTTCAAGTTGATCAGATTCTACAAATACATCGGAGGACCAACCATCATAATCATCGTAATTAATTACCTTTCCTATTAAATATTTAGGAAATCTATCAGGATATTTTGTAATTTTATCGTTTCCACCTGCATTTGCTTCAAATACCAAGTTGCCATCAAAAACTTTTGAATTGGTCGATCCTTCTAATCCTATGTTCGTTCCTACTTTATTTACAAAGTCACCATCTACTTGTATTTGATATGTTCTTGGTTGTTTTATATCCCCACCTCCGGATGAACTTGCATATGCGGTTTTTTCTTTTTCTATGTTTGCATTTTTTCCTGTTCGGATGGTTCGTTCTGCTTTCTCTTTTTTTGCTTTTTCTATATTGTCCAATAAATCTTGTCGTGAACCTCCTTTTAGTACAGTTGGTTTACCGTCTTTGTAGTAAACCATATCATATTTACCAATTGATATATCAGATTTTCCGTCCGCAGATTTAATTGTATCAGTTGATGGATATACCGGCCAACTTGATTCTGATGCATTTTCTATACCGAAATATTTACTAGAAGCTGCAACTATGTATTTCTCTGGATCTTCCATATTTTTAGGTTTGTCATCAATATTTTCAACCTGCTTAGTGTAGTTTTCAAGTGGATTTTTAGCACCTTGTAATATCAAGTCTTGATCTTCTTTTGCAAAGAATCCGTTTTTCTTATTCATATTACCAAACACTATCATTGATGCCATTTCCGAAGATGGTTCTACACTCAAATCCATTTCTCTTACTATACTATCACCACGATGCGAAGGAAATACCCATGCGTCACTTTTCTGTTTTAAAACTGGTTCTGATCCTGAAAAGTTTTGATCAACTAAACTTAAAATCGAGTTTGACGAAGTATTGACATCATGTCCAATTATTGCAAATTTCCACATATTACCACCGGCAGTTGAAACTTTTTTCATTATATCAAGTAATATAGCAGATGCATTTTCTCCATGCTCAAACGATTCTGTGATTGTATCCAAACTTACATATAAATCTTGGATTCGTCCTGAATATCCCATAGTATTTCCTTCTTTGATATCCGAGTAAAAATCCGGAAAAGGTTTTACGACATCTTCGGCTTCTTCCCATGCATTTTCTTTAAGGTCTTTTGCGTGTTCACCTAAACTTGCCAAATGTTGTAAATTGTATCCCGATACTGATTTTACAGTAAGTATGCGATGCAAATCATCCCGTGGACTTTCTTTCATTGCTTGCTCTAATGTCTGTGCACTAGAAACTCCTTCTGGATTCATACTTTTCAGTATATCAATAAAATTTTGAGTTGTTTCTTGATATGCAGTTCGTGAATCTCCACTTTCTCCTTTTTTAAGAACAGAAAATCCAGCACCCCCCTTTTTACTTCCATCTGCATTTATACGAGATACAGTTGAACCGTGATATGTTTCTTTGTTCCATCTAGGTGCAACTGAATTTGGTATAAGTAGCACACTACCATCAACCGATTTTATATTAGGATGAGCAACACACCGGTTACCAAAACACGAAAATTCACATATTCGGGTGTTCTGCTCTTCGGCAACTCTTCTAAAAAATATATTGAATATATCAATTAAATACCCAACGGTTATGTATGTTCCTCCATTTGAATTGGATTTTCCTGCCATAAAAGGTTTTGCGGAATTGTATTTATTGAAAGTAAAATATCTTCCACGGGCAAGTGCAACTGCTTGTTGCTCAGCTGCTCCTAAGTTTATCGAATTTCCTGATCCGGTCACACTTTCCATAATTTTTTGGTCTTCTGGATCAAGGCCATCATTAATAGTTGCACCTACATCATTTTTACCCATTAATGAACGTCTTAATGTGGTATTAATAAATGTTTTTATATCAAGGTATTTATTACTTTCTTTGTTTGGTTTGGCTCCAGTTTGATTCATTATTTGTTGACCCACCTCTGACATACAGGAAATTTGTATTGTGCAATCATATCCTCCGTCTTCACGAATAGAATAATTAAAACTTGTAATTAGTCCCATTGTAAATCCATAGTTACCAAGACCTTTTCTTAAATGCTCTGAAGAAGCCGGAGGTACAGGACCGTGCTTTGCCTCATAAGCATCAGAAACTATATTTTTTTCATTATTCCATATACGATGAATTTTTCTATATCCATCAGGTGATAAATCTAATAAGGAATCACGTGGGTAGGTGTTCCAACCCCACTCTACTATCATAGTCATCCCAGGTTGAAAAAAGTATGGTTCTAAATAATCAAGTTGCGCTTGACTCCAACACGTAAAGTTTACCGTAGTTTTTCTAAAGTTTTTACCTGGTTCTATATCCTCGGATTCTATACTGGTTAATCCAGGTGAAGGACGAAACTTATAATCTGGTTCATCGATTTCGTGTCGTTTTGGTTCTTCGTTTGCTCCTGATGTTGTATATCCTAGCAGTGTTTTTGCTTCACCACCTCCACCGTTTGTTCCATCTCCACGGTCAAATCCGTATGTATCATGAAAGTTTCCATTTCCACCTAATACAAATCCGTCCATTATTTCTTTCGTGATTGGATTTTCTACAATGGCACTTGATACAACCCTTGCCCACGAAGTTTTGGGTCCTTTGTATGTGTTATTATCCCAATCTACAAGTGAATCGGTGTCTTGAGATATAACTGCATTGTATCCACCATTTGCATAACGATTTCCATCTTTATCTTCACCAACTAAATCTCTTGCCGAATAATTGGATGCTTCACCTCCTGTGGTGTGTGTATAATTTAATCCAAAATTTCTCCAACGATTTAAAAATTCTTCACGCACCCAGTTGCGTACATGATTCCGACACGGATATTGTAAAACGTCACCACGTGACCAATCTCTTTCCATAAATGCATCAACTGGTTGATCATTTACATCTCCGTTTAAACTAGTAGCTTTCATTAAATTCCATTTATTCTGTTATACTCGGCTATTATCATATTTATATCACGTGGAATTCTAATTTGCGAGCCTAATTTAGCAAACATTGTTCCTTTGATATTATTTGCAGATGCTATAATCCACCAATAATTTGGATTTCCGTAGAATTTATGTGCTAAGTGGTCTAATCGGGTTTTCTCGACCATTAATACGAATGTATCAGAACTTTTTTTTCTAACGGTTGGTAAAATAGAAGTGGATACAATGGTATTTCCATCTTCGTCTGTTTTGGTTGGTATTGTTTTGTATCTCATAATTAAAAATCTGATAATTCCTCTGCGTTTAATAAAGCAGTTTCTTCTTCAGTCAACCACCAACGTTTATGATATTTTATCTTCAGATCGTAATCGTCTTTGTAAGAATTTAAATTACGTTGTTGCGATGCCATTAGGTTGTCAGGAAGTGTTCTATCATTTACGTCATCTGGTCTATGACCAGGTGGTGTTGTAACTGATCCCATTGATATACGAGTTTGTGCAATGTATAATACACCATTGTGAAATACTTTATTTGAAATTATTGCTCGTTCACCGGGACAATTTGCTAATTTAGGATCATTGACGTATTGGGATTTGTATGAATCGGTTGGATTCCACGTTGGTATGTATTTCATTGTTATATATGCTTCACGTTCATCTCCCGTAAGTGAGTTTCCTTTATTTAGTATGAATGTGTTTTCTTCAATATTTGCTACATCAGTTTCTTTTCCGTCAAAAACTACTTTCATACACATTCCTGTATCCTCGTCGAAAATACTGTAATTGTATTGTGCAGTTGATACATCAATTCCTTTTTTACACGCAAGATACGTTGCCACTTCTTTTCTCCATAATTTTTTAACATCATCTTTTTGTGTGCTAAATTTAGATGATTTAATTTTACACCACCTCGGGTCGGATAAAAATAACTCAACTGGTTTAGGAGCATCTTCACATCCCTCGTTTGATTGAGATGTAGGTGTTGCTGGAATTGAAGTACCATCTTTAATTTCTACCGTATGAGTTCCAACTTCTGATGATCTTATTACGACATTCTCAGAACGACCACCCGCAAAAGTAGATTTTGATTCTTCTGCGGTTACTGATATTTCATAAAGTCCATCTTCAAGTGCTAGTAAAGGTTTTGCTTCAGTTTTATCAGAATATTGAATTATTCCATAGTCTTCAACAGTGACCCATCCATATGATCTTGAAGAAGCACTTGCTTTTACTTTTCTTAATGTTACTTTGTATTTATTTGCTCCTGAAATTGGTGACCATTTCCATATTGGTTTTGAATTATCGGTGGGAGTTTGAGAATGTGGATTTGGTGCTCTCAATGGTTCATCTGGATCATCAGCAGATTCTGCACCCTTTGCAGAACCATCTTCGTTTGGACCACATCCCATATCAAATTCACCTTCATATTTTGCAGGTTCATTTCCAATATATTCTCCATTCATTCTGGTTGGATAACTTTCTTCTCCGTTTACTCCTAAACTTGTTAGTGTGTCTCCTGCATACATCCATTTCATTTGATTTTGTTCATATACAGTTACTGCTCCGTACTTATTAGTTGACCAAGATACTTTGTCTGGATCAGCAGGATAAGTCAAATTACCTATATCTTCTTTTGCTACAATGTATGCCATTACATCACCAATCCACATTTTTATATTTCGTTCAATTGCTTGTTTTATTCCATCGTCAACTTGACTTATTTCGTTTGAAAATGGATCAGCAACTTCAAATCCTACCAATCTACCATGCGAATCTTTTTCTCCTTCACTACCTACCTTGTATGGACACTTTGGTGGTTTTGGTGGAACTACTCGTTTGTCAATTTTAACTTCATGTATTCCTTTTGTTGACCAGTCGGTTCCTGTTCCAGACTTATTCGGCGCACCTGCTTTTACTTCAATTGTATGTAATCCCGACCTCAATTTCATGGGTTCATCTTTATCATCAGTTGGTGTGTAAGAAGTTTTCTTTGTTACAATAGTTTTTCCTTTAAAATACACTTCGTACATCTCAGCACCTTTTACGGGATCCCAGGTCCAAGTTGGTGTTTTATTCGGAGTTGGTGTATCAGTCTTTGGTTTTGGTTCAGGAACTATATTTTTAGGAGGTTCTGGATCATCATTTGAATTACTTCCATCGTCCACAAATTCAATTTTTTCAAGTGCATGATCTTTTACCCAAGGAATAAAATGTAATTGTGATGATTTATTATCAAAATAATATCCAAGTTCAAGAGGTGCACTGTCATCTTTTTCTATTACTTTATTAAACACTTCTTGATCTTTTTCATATTGTCTTATTTTATTTTCTAAAGATTCAACATCAGATTCTTCCATTGCAGATTTATTAGCATTGGTCAATTTTCTATCACTTGCAAGATCACGATATTTTTCGTCTGCGTTCCTGATGTCATCATCCGTTGTTCCTTCTAATATTATCAGATAGTTTTCAAGTTGAATTAATGTCATTTTTTTATCAGTAATTAAATTCCACTTATCTGAGATAATTTGTTGCAAACGTGAATCTTGCATTCTATTTGATATTTTTTCTTTTTGGAAGCGATTCCAGTTGCCGATTGGTTCGTACTCCAATACACGTTTGTTGGGATCACGAAGTTGCTCAGTTAAATTATTAATCTTTAAAAGTTTTTGTTTGAGTCTTTCTATTTCTTGTTGTCGCAACCGAGTTCCACCACGGTCTAGTTTTACTGCTTTTTCTTGGTCAGTGTTCATTTCTGTTCCAGTTCCACCTGCTCCTTGGAGTTCAGATGTCCTACCACCACCAAATGTTTCACCATTTAATGACCAAAACTGTTCAAATATGTAATCTGCGATTTCATTCTCAATGTTTCTATCGGCAGCTAAACCTGATATTTTTTCTTTTGTTTTACTGACAAGTGCGTAAAATCCAAATTTTAATTCAGCATATTTTTTGCCTTCTCCGAGTTTTAACTGAGCAGATACATCGTTATTAACTTCGTAATTTACATAGTCTGTTGTACCAGGATAAACTTTATGACCCTTGATCATTTTGTCCCGATCTTCTTCATATGGAATGTAATACAACTCATCATTTTCTATTACAGTACCTTTGTGTTCTTTTCGTGTAAGGTCACCGTATTTTTTAAGACCACGTGTTCCTACATTACCAGGAGCAGAGAATGTATCGTTCATTCGTTTTGACACAAATTCTGCAAGAAGAGTTTTAACTTGATTTACATTATTATAGTTGTCATTTGTAATTGCATTTTTGTCGTTATAGTCAAGTTTGATTCTAAATGGTTGATTTACATCAACATAAATTACGGGTTGATAGTGTCCAGCAAGTTCACGAATTTCTTGAATATCGTCTTCGTCACAATCTATTTTAAAATCAGGTTTCCATTCTTTAGATATTCGTTGTCCTGCATAAGTTTCAGGATTTCCATCATCATTAAATTCTATTACTATTGACTCATTTTTGCTCAACACTCGTCTTATCTTTGACAACGGAGGATTTTCTTTAAAGTTTTGATCTTGGTAGATGTAAGGTCCGTTTCCAATTTTTCCAAGTCCCATTTTATGTGCAAGGAAATCACTTACATCTTTAACCCAATATTCTAAATTTCGTTTTTTAAGTCTTGATAATGTTGCTGGATCTTTTTTATCAACTAGTTCTTTTTCTGATTGCGTGTATCCTATAGGTCTACCGTCTTCATCTGTTTCGTCAGAACCTCCGATTGGATATGGGCATTTTGGAGGTTGTATATCATCTTCTTCTTCTTCAGGTTCTTCTTCAAATGCTGATGTATAAACACAATCCATACCTTCGGGTACTTTCTTTCCGTTCACATGAGAAATACACTCTCCATCCCAAATACAAGTATTTCCTCCACGTTCTTTTGCCATTGAATCGGCAAGTGAGAAGTTACGAGTACCTGTGTCTTCTTCTTCAGATGGTACATTGTCTGCGTCACCTTGACCCATCATTTTTGCCATTTGATCACACGCACAATTTTTCCAATCTTCACGTTCACTTTTAATCCGCATTGCTTCTTTTGTTTTAAGATTTCCATTGGTAGAACTGCGATAATATTTAGACGGAGGGTATGTTGAACAAGCAGGATTGTCAAATCCTTGAAATGGATCGGGATCAGGTGCATTTAAATCTTCTTCCTCCGGAATATCAGGAACTTCTTCAATTTCTTGTTCTTTACGAGTTTCGTTAGCAGGATCGGGATGAATTAAATTATAGTTAAAACCTTTACTTGGATCACCTTTATCATCTTCAATTTTTGTATTGAGTGGTTCATCTTCACTTCTATAATGTCCAAAATGTCTGTTGTTTGTTTTTGGTAATCGTTTTTCAAGAAAATTAAATGATATAGAAAGTTGTGCCATATTTGGGTACTGACCCACCATAATGTTTTCATCGGCATTTGTTGTAACAGTTCCGTTTAAATATTCATAATTTTTTGACATATTCTCTTTATCAGATGTAAGTTCCCATGCAGCCTCAGGTGGAATCGTCAATGCAACGGATGTCATAACAACAGGTTGATCTACGTACATATCACCTAAATTTAGTTTTAAAAAGGGTGGTATTATATAATTAGAATTTTTTGGTGACGCAAGTAGAGTGTCATCTGATGTATATCCGGCAGGTTTTGTTAATCCAACTAAATAATTAATTCGTTGCCACATTGGATGAAGTTCACTTAAACTAAAACACACAGTAGTAAAATCAAGAGACACTGTTCTGGTGAACCCACTATATATTTGTACATTGTCCGCACGGCCTATATATCTTATTTGTTGCCACTCTGCATCAGATTGGTCACTTACCGAGTTTATATACGATCTAAATGGTAGATATTTTTTATTCGCAATGTCGTGTAAAACAAACGGAATAAAGTCCCAATTTTTCCAAGTTTGAAACTCGGTTTTGAGTTTCGTTACATCATCATCAAGTGAATAAAGTTTATTATGTGCGTCATACTTTATTCCAGGACCCGAGGTATAATCTGGAATTTTTTTCTTTGGTAGATACTTAGGATTGTCTTTGTATCTAGATTCGTATCGTTTTGATGCGTTGTCTTCGTAGTCTGACTGGGAGTCTCCACGACCTTTGGTAAGAAATGGTTTTACATTTTCAGATTTATTTTGGGCATACGCATCAATTACCTCTTTTCGTTTAGTGTCATTAACCATACCAACGGAATTTAATCCATTTCGTTTTAATGCAAACTCCATATCACTTTTAAATGTATCGTGCTGACCTTGTGTTTGATTTGCATATACATTTTTTGATGGTTGTATGGTTTTGTCTGATTTGTCTTTTGTATTTGAACTTGGTGATAGATTGGGGTATTTTGTAAGTCGTTGTACCTGTTCTGAATCAGTTACCTGACCACCACCACGGGTTACGGTATTTCCATACCAATTCGTTATCAATTGATCTTTTTCTTTATCATGATAATGTGACCAACGGGGTGTATCTTCTTGTCGTGGAGATGTCCAATAAATTGTACCGTTATCAGTATATATTTTTTCGGTATTTTTCGAGATAGATAATCTATCTGATGAATATCTAAATGGTGTATATTTGAAATTAGTTTTAGGTTTTGTTGAGTTACTACCACCCATACCAGTTATACCTTTAACTGCTTCTTCTACAACCTTTTCCAATACTTTCTTCATAACAATTATTGATCATGTGCAGATGCTACTGCACGTGAAACTTTGCGGCCGTCCATGTTAACAGAAATGCCACCCTTTCTCATAAGTAGGATCAACTCATCTAATTTCTTTACTACTTTAGAACCATCTTCGGTTTTTTCTGATTCTACCGATGGTGTGTCTTTGCCTACTATCTTTGCAATTTCTTCTACGAAAATATTATGACCCTTGACACTTATTGTATCAAGTCCACTTAACTCTATGTTTGTTGAACTTTCTGGTTTATCTACATCAGAGAATACATCAAGTAAACTAAAATCGGGTATTAAATTGCTAGTAAAATCTGCAATTTTTGTTAGCATATTAGTTGGTGCCGTTGCAGTTTCTTGTAATTGAGCATTCATCGGTTCTACTTGACTTTGAATCGTAGGTTGGTTGGCACTTGGTTGTACTCGATTATTTATGGGTTCTACTTGACTTTGAGTCTTGTTAACTACAAGTCTTCCTTCATCTGTCAATTGTTGTCTACGTGACTCTAACAACTTGTTCAGTGAGTCATTTTCAAGGGTTGTGCCATTGATGATTGCTTCGTCTAACATCTTAATTCTAGACCCGGCACTATTTGCAAGTTTATCCGAAACATCTGTTACACTAACATTCGTGGTTTCTTCTACTTTTGTGAATCCATCTTCATCTTCATACATCCGTCTGTTCGTGTCTGTGTTTATACCTACAAGTTGACCTTCTGCGTAAAGTTTAGTTGGTAGTTCTTTCCTTAAAACTCCTGCCATGATTTGATCTAATAAACCGGTCGATTGTGCGACTTTTTCATATTGAATAGATGAAGTAAATTCATTTTCGGTGATTTTACCGTTACTTGAATTTAAAGTGGAAGCATCTTTTGCAGACATTACTCCCATGTCACCTAAAATATTATTTGTTACAGATTCATTGACACCAAGTGACCGTTTATATGCTTCCATTGAATGATCTTCATCTAAATTGAAGTATTCATTTTTAGCAAAATCAGAAAACTTTTGTTTTATAGACTCAGGTATAAATTTGGTGTAAATACTACCAACGACATCAACAATAGGTTGAACCATTTCATTTACTTTTTTAGCATCTTTTATTTTTTCATTTTTAAGAATACTTATTTCAGGTTTTTGCTCTGTTACTATTTCAGGTGGAGGTGATGAAAATACATCTGCTAATGATGTAGTTCCAGTCTCGGTTACTTGTTGAACTTGAGTCTCAGTAGTTGGAGTTGAAAATACTTCTGCTAATGATGTAGTTCCAGTCTCGGTTACTTGTTGAACTTGAGTCTCAGTAGTTGGAGTTGAAAATACTTCTGCTAATGATGTAGTTCCAGTCTCGGATACTTGTTGAACTTGAGTCTCGGCGATTGGGGTTGAAAATACATCTGCCAATGATGGACCAGGTGTTGCGAATGGATCACTTGGTGGCAAAGAACCTCCTGCTACATCAACCACAGGTAAATCGGCCATTTCAGTCATCATAAGTTTAGGACCAATTGTGCCTTCTATTATTTGTTGCTCGGATTTTCTTGCTGGTATTTTAATTGGAGTTTGAACTCCACCTAGATTTATGTTTTGTAAACCACCGAGTTTATCAACATCAAGTTTTTCAATTACATCACACAACATATACAACTCACTTGTTATAGCACTTAATGCTTCAACTGCTGGATCCTGTATTCCTGAAAATGAATTAATTGCATCAACTACCTCAGATGTAAATGTTTTTAGTTTATTTACATTTTCTAAATTCAAAGTATTTGATATGTCCGATAAAGTTGTTAGTTTATTTACTATACTTAGATCACCTATGCTACTCAACTTACTCATACTTTCAATAAATTTTGGAAATGCAGCTCCCGTTTGTTTAAAGAATGTATTTATTTTGCCGGCCTCACCATCATTTACATAATCAGCAAATTGCTCTACACCTTTACCAAGATCAATTAAGATGCTATCAAATCCTTCACTTGGAAGTGGTGCTTGGGCAAATGCTTTTAAGAATGGAATCATTCCTTGTTGTATTGTTACGAGATGTGGTAATATTGTTAAGTCGGTGGGTGCGAGTTCATCAAAGAATTGAAAAATTCCATCTCCCACATTGTTCATGATTGAGTGTACGTCTTCTGAAATTGATGACAATGGAATTGTTGCAAAGTTAGTTATAAACGGAGTTATTCCTGCGTTTATTTCTACCAAGTTAGGTAATATTGTTAAGTCAGTGGGTGCGAGTTCATCAAAGAACTGATAGATACCGTCACCTAAATCATTCATAATAGAACTTATGTCTTCTGAAATTGATGATAATGGAAGTTCAGAGAAGTCTGTTATGAATGGAATCATGCTAACTCCAATCTCAGGTAATATCTTTATTTTTGATGTATTTACTTCGTCCATTGCATTAAAAAATTCATCTAATCCGTCAGCAACTTTTACTAAATTCTTAGAATCACTTGTTTTTATTTTAGGTAACGAACGAGATAATCCATTTAATAATTTGGTTAAACCTCCCGATATTCTTTCTATAGAAGCAATTGTAGTTGGTTGTACACTTTCAAAAACATTAAAGAAATCACCCAACCCATCACTAACCATTTCAATTTTGTCTTCAAAATCATCGGTTACATTGTTTAAAAATCCACCCAAATTTAAATTACTAAGCATTTCAAATGATTCTACATTTATGTCAACTGAACCTAATTTAGCAATTAAATCGATTACCTTGTCAACAGGTGATTCTTGGTCTTGACCCAACAACCCACCTATAAAACCAGTTAAACCTCCACCAGTTGCTCTGGCTGCTCCAGCACCAAATGTAATTAAAGCATCTCCAAATACTTTCAACGCTTCAGCTGCACGTGTTAGTACAGTTTCCATGTTGGACATTTTTTCAAATGATGTTAATAATAAATCTAAACCATCAGAAACTCCAACAATAGATTGTGCTTGATTAGCAAAATCAAGTATTTTTTGCAAAGGACTTTTATTAAGTTCTTTGGTATCACCTGCACCCAAAACCGAAGCGATTTTGTTGCCAAATGCTCCAGCTGCATTGGAAGCACCTTCTAAAACTTTGCCTCCTGCTTGTTTGATTTGCATACCTAGTAACTTGTTTGAAAATGATGCGATTGCATCACCGGCCGGTTCTAATATTGCTTCAAGACCATTTAATTGCTGAAATGATAACATAAGTGCATCTAAATTAGTGGTTGCCAAACCAAGACTCTCTGCTCTGTCCGCAAATTCTAAAATCTTTTCAAATGGACTACGGGTATCTGCTTGTCCCAATGTCACAATTTCTGCGACTCCATTACCAAGTCCTCCTACCGCATTACCAAGTCCATTTATTGCAGATGCACCACCCATAGCAGCCATTGCTTTTGACATTTCCCAAATAGCATCAGATGCTTGTGTTAATTTCTTTGAATCAACACCACTTAAACGAATGATATCGTCTGTTACAGATGTTACTGCTCCCGCTATAGAATTTATTACTCCTGATATTCCACCCGAAATTGAATTTATTACTCCTGATATTGCGTCACCGATTGCAGTTACGACACCTACAATCGCATCACCCACGGATGTTATTGTATCCGAAATTGCATTTGCAACGGAAGTTATTAATGATGCAAATCCTTCAAAAACTGCTTTGTAAATATTTGCGATTGCGTTTCCAACTGATTCTATAATACCACCTACAGTTTGAAATACTTTTACGATAACCCCACCCACAACTTTTGCAAATTCAATTATTCCACCAATTATCGCCTCAAGTGCTTTTACCATAATAGATGCAAATCCCAAAAAGACTTTTCCAAATGCTTCAATTCCAGGTGTTGCTAAGTTTAACGCATATGCAAGAGGTATCAACGATGCACCTAATGCAGCGATTGCCACCGCACCTAGTAGTATTGCAGCTGCTCCTACTCCACTACTCATAATCGCACCCAATTTCATAGCAGCCACTCCAAGAACTATTAATGCACCTGCTACTACGAATACCGTTTCAATTCCGACACCTTTCATCATATTAAGTGCAAACGCAAGTGGAATTAATGCAATAGATAATACCCCAATTGCGAGAGCTCCTTTTATCATTGCCGTACTTCCTTTGCTCATAGCTTTAGCAGCGACTGCGAGGGCTGCTATTACAGCAAGTCCTGGCCATGCGTTTTTCCAATTAACTTTCCCAAACTCTTGAAATGCTTTAGCGGCAACATACATTGCTCCTGATAATATAAAAATTGATCCAGCGACAGCAAATAACTTGCTTGGTTTTATTCTATTGATTGCAGTCGTAATTCTTCCGAGTATTCCACTACCTTTTTTACCCCCTCCTCCACCTTTAAATAGTTTAGAAGTAAGACTGCTCGCAAATCCATTTATCAGACCCAATACTACTTTTAATCCAACAAATAATCCTGTAATTACGATTAGATTTGTAATCAGACTATGACCAAAGAAGTTTGAAAAGAATGCACCGACACTCATTACAACCGTTCCGATAGATTCGATTGCACTTCCGATTCCCATTATTGTGTCTTTTAGATCATTCCCCCGATCACTGAGCTCCGTAACTTGTTTTCCATCCACACCTATTCCTGTTTTAACAAACGACTGAAAGAAACCTTCAATTTTAGGCAATATTTTCTCTACAAGTGGAACTAATGCTGTTGAAATTTTGTACATTAGTTCTTTGATACGAGTTTGCATTGCTTCTATTGATTCTGCTTTTTTGTTTTCTAGTTCCATCAATTTCAACTTATCAATGGCCGTCATATTTTCTTCTTCTTTTGCTTTATTGCGCCGGGCCATTGCATCCTCTGCCCATGCTTCTCCTGCATTAGCAGCGTTTTGTAGCATTCGTTCTTGTTCACGGGCTTTATTCATGTTCATCAACTCACCTACAGTTGTACCCATTGCTTCCGCAAGTGCTTTTTGTTGAAACCGATTCATGTTTTCAAGACCACCCAAGGAATCCATAATTTTATGTCGTTCTTCAAGCATTGCATTTGCATCACCTGCCATTGCAGCTTGACGAAGACCCTGTAGGTGGAGTTGTCTACCAAACATCGTACTTGCTTGCATTTCCGAATTTATACTTCCTTCAAAATCTAATAATGCTTCAGCAGATGATGCTACATCTTCTAAACTACTTCCCATACGACGTGCATGAATTGCACCAGATGCGAGTGCTTTTGCAGAACCTTTTGCAAATATTAAAGCATCTTCACCTGCACTGGATACATCTTCCATGACCTGTGCGTATTTTACTCCATGTTTTTGAGAAAGAGTTTGCATCTCCATAACAAGTCCTTCTGCTTCTCCACGAGCAGTAGCACCTAGTTTCATCAAATTTGACATAGCACTTGTTGTAGTGGCAGCTGATACACCAAGTGTTTGTTCCATTCTTGCTACAAATTCTACTTGATTAGCAGACGCATGATCAATGGCTGCGTTTACATCAGAAAATGCACCAACTGCGGCGTAGAGTTCTTTAACGTCTAAACCTAAACCACTTCCGTTTTTTGATGATCTTTCAATTTGCTCCACCTGGTCACGTATACCTGCAACTTGAAATGCACTCGCACCCATTTCCATTCTAAACTCTTTTGAAGCACCTTGTAAACGACTAACTTGATCAAATGCACTTTTGAGTAAAAATAACAATCCACCAACCGCCACCAAGACCAAAGTAAACGGATTTAATAATGCTCCGATCACTGCTTTTCCCATTCCGGCAATTCCAGATACCAAAGACTTTGTTCCAGCTGCCATTGCTCCTAAACTTCCTGCTCCTTTGTCAGCTGCGTCAGCTGCATCTAAAAATGCTTTTCTAAGAGATTTTTTTGCTAAATCAGTTGCTTCTTCTAGTGGTTTTTTAAGATGTGCAGATAACATACCCCCCACCAATGGAAACTTCCCAAAAAATCCATCTATTCCTTGTGATATACCATCGAGCATACCCTCATATTCTTCTAAGATTGGTTGTGCTTGTTCAACTAATTTCTTTTTGGCATCACCTTGTTTTTCTAAAATTCCTAATAACTCTTGATTTTTCTTTAAATTATCATCTGACAATTTAACTTGTTTATGTAGGTGCTGATTTAATTTACTTGAACGATCCGAAGAAACTCCCGTTGTATTTGCAATTTGTTCAAGTGTTGCCAACTCAGTATCTCTAAAATGAGTTGCAGCTTCAATTTGTCCAATGTAATCTGCTACTTTGGTATTTGCCCGTGATAAGGTTTCTTCAATTTGTTTGACTTTATCTTTTTGTGAATCATATGCAGAATCTTTTACATTCAATAAAAGAAGTGCTTCTTGCTCTTTTTCAAGTTGTAATTGTATACCGGGAATTGTTTGTTCAGTTACTTCTTTTAAGTCCGTCTGACGTTCTGCGATACTGTTTGTAATATCAGTTCTTTTTTTACCTATTTCTGCAAGTTGGTCTGATTTACTTACGTGACTTGATAAATCACCTTTCAGTTCTTCGGAAAATTTTCTTATTTGTTCAAAATATGTAGAACTTCCAGCTAAGTTTTGATTTAAAGCTTTAACTTTATCATCACCAACGGTTTCTATAGCAATATCATAATTTCCTTCAAGTATTGCTTCTTGAAATTTTTTGACTATATCAGTTTTAATTGCGTTGAATTCAGGCGCAAGATTTTCAGTCACTGACTTTTGCAGTGTCTGAGTAAAATCTGTAACATCTATAATATCCAAAACTATATATCCAGTTACATAAGGTCTTTAAGTGTTTTTAAATTCGGATCATTTTTTGTTGCGTCTATTAAATCTTGCCTACTTGTTAATCCGAGTCTTTTTAATTCTTGTTTAAATTTTTTGGTATCTTCAACGTAATCATCAAATGCTTTAACCATACGAGGATCTTTAAACATTTTTTTTCCGACTTTAAGTGCTTTACTATTGAATATCTTTGTTACCAATTTTCCAAAGAATTCGTGCAATATTTGTTCCTCGTTTAGAGGTTCTTTTTTAGTGATTTTATTTTTTTCCATATTATAAATTCCAGAGAGTGTACATATATCCATGTATAAATATATGTCTGTGGGAATTTATGTGGAAAAACGACTACCTAAATGATGGTTTAGAACGAGGAGAAGCAGATGTTTTTGCTTTTGCTTGTTGAGCTTTTACTTGCTCGTTCTCTTTGGTTTTTACATCCAACAATTTTCGTGAGTAAAACCTACGCAGATAAATCGGCATATTGTATACGATGCTTTGATTAAAAGCACCTTCACTATAATAACAGAGATTAAAAATCTCTTCGTGTAAACCTATTCTATACTCCGGTGGAAGGGTAAAAAAAGTCGACCCCTAATGGGATCGTCATCCTTTCAGTATAACCGGTGTCTTCCGATTCAAAGTTAAATGTCATATCTAAATCAGGAGTATTTTCCTTGATATGTTCACGAAATGCCAAACTATCACGTGCAAGCAATTCTTTATCTACAAAACTTTTGATTCTAGCACGATCATCGTCTCCGTCTAATGCTTTAATTACATACTTTAAACGAGTTGTAACTTCTGATGTTTGGTTCTTGTTCTTTGTAAACTTTTTCATTCCTTTGAGTTCTGCATCAATTGCTTGTTCATCTGAATGAGTAAGTAACTTCCAATGAACTACTCGTTCACTATGAGGAAGTGTATATTCAAAAATATTATCACCACGTGTATAACTTTCAAAATTTAATTCTCGTGGGTCTAATTTAGTAAGATCAATTGTATCTTCTACATCGTCACCAGTTGATGGGTCTTTAAACTTAATTTTATAGTCTTTACCATACGCAAGAACACGTGCAGCGATGAAAATTGCGTTTTTATCACCAACTAAAATATCATCTAGTTTAACACCAGGAGAAATAATAAGTTGTTCAAGCAATTTATCTAAAACGATTCCTTTTTTAATAAGATTTTGACTTGTTAAAATGTCTTCTTCTTTTGCAGTCATGTACTTGATGTCTACTCGACCACTTGCAAGTGGTGAAGATTGATCATAAAACCACCCTTTACTTGGTAAATCTACAACTTCACTTGGATATTCTGTTTTTTGAACAGTGTCAGTTTGTTGTTTAAGTACATTTGCATCAGTGGTTCTGACGTTTTGTGTTTCAGATGCGGTTGGTCCATCACTTTTCATTGCCTGACGAACTTCGTCTGGGATTTTAATACTATCTTCGTTTTCCATAAAATTATAACCTTTTTAAAATATTAGTATAATATATACCAATATATATACATATTCAAGAACAAAAATTTTTGAACGAAAAGTAGATAATTAAATGTCAGCAAGAGCAAAACTTAGTATTTTCTTATGGTCTTTGTAACTGAAAAACTCACTATCTTTTCTACCCTTCCAAGTCTTGTTCGCAGTTACACCAAGTTTCATATCATTAAAAACTATCTTTTTACCACTTCCGGTTTGAAATACCATTCTTCCTGCGTTATCGTCAATGTCATAATTTCGCAGAAATTTTCCTCCTTTTACTTGTTGAAGTAAGAACTTGGCAAGTTTGGCATATGCACCACTTAGACCTTCTAATTGTAGTTCACTTTGAGTATCTTGTTTTATTTCTTCAAAGATATCGAGTATTTGATTTTTAAGTTTGTCAGATTTCATTGTATTAATAAATATATACAAAAACAAAAAAACTCCCCGAAGGGAGTTTTTTTAAATACAACCGAGTTATTAAGTTCTTCTTAGTATTGAAGAATTGCGTAGTCATACGCAACAGTCAAGTTAACATTCAAAGGATCACCTGTTGACCAGTCTAATGTACCGAAGTCAACTGCGGTACAAAAAGCACCCTTGATTGTCCACTCTTCAACCTTATCACCGACAGGACCAAGTAGATTAATTGTCATGTCTTTCTTGTAGAAGTCGGCATAACCATTTCTACCAGTTACTGACTCGTGTGAGAGACGTATCCATTCCATTGCACCTTGAGCGGCACTTGGAACAACTGGATCATAAAGTGTCATCGTGATATCTTGCCATTCTGCTTTACCACCACGTAGTTTTCTTTTAATATTAATATGATCGATTGTTACTGGATCTATATTAAGATTAGGACGTGTTACAGACTTAATTAGATATGCGGGTAATCCGTCCATATACATAATGAATCTGTTTGCTGTTTTTGGTTCGAATGCCGTAAAGAACATTTCGTTTACATCTATTACTTCTGCCATTGTTTATTTCTCCAAATTTTTAGGTTGTAACTTATTTTAATAAATATCGGTTTGATTTTTGAAAAGTTGTTTTTTTGTAAAACACATTAATAAATATCCATTTAAATAAAAAATATATTTATTTATTTTTATCTTTAGTTAGTTTTTTTCCAACTATTTTTGCTGAACCATATAATACTGCCCCTATAAACTGCATATGTTGTGGTCCTGGCCAAGGAAATGATAAACCTATCATACCCGTTGCAAACAATGTCAGCAATGCCATTCCTTCTGGTCCAGCAAATAACTTTGATAATGTGAATCCCCCACCGAGAGCCATAATCATGTCTCCCATATCAAAGTCATAATCTGCATTTCCTGTGAATGTCATATTTAACCAAATATAAACGAGTATACCAGCAACTGCTAATCCCGCTATTTTCTTGGTTCGTGGGTGCTTTGCTAGAAATGCGTCTAAATCTTTGAGTTTTTCTTCCGTCCACTTTCCCACCTTAGTGCTTGCTACATATTCACCAATTGCTTTTATTACTTCTTTATATGCTTTAAATCCTTTCTTAACAAGTTTGAACAGATACTCCATGCTGAACTTGATTTTTGCAAAGAACTTGAAAACAACCTTATCCATAAACAACTTAACCAAGTCTTTTAATTTTACGGAAAGCTTTCCTTTTAAATCTTTTATGAATCCCCATACTTTCTTCAACTTACCTGGTATTATTATTTCGTTTATTAGTTGAGTAGTTTCCGTTAGTTTATGTTCGTTTACAAACGACACAAATTCATCGTACTGAATTTCAATTACTATATCTGTTAAACTTTGATTCATTCTACTATAAATATATATCCACAAAAAAACCCTTCCGTAGAAGGGTTTTTTTATTTTAAGTTATTATTTAATTCTTACCCAAAAGCGGCACCGGTTGCTTGTAAGTTAAAATCAAGTATGATAAACTCAACTGCACGTGCTGGTTGCAAGAATATTTGTCCATAAAGGATGTTTCTGTCAATCAAGTCAGGTGTGTTGTTTGATTCGTCCATGATAACATTGAACGCATACAAACCTTGACGTTGTTGAACTGCTTCCAAATAAGGATTAACGATTGCCAAGAACTTGTTACGAGTAGCAGCGGTATTTTGTTCAAATAACAAATAACGTGATGTACTTGCGATAAACTTCTTGAGAGTGATCAACAAACGTCTAACATTGATTCTATCAAGTGCAGATGATCTTCTTTGAAGAGTCTTTTGACCGAATGCTACGATTCCTTGACCAGGAAACTGAGCAATAGGGTTAACCTTACCTTCATAAAGAGTATCTCTTTCTGCGAATGTAAGACGATCAAGCACACTTACTGCTCCTTCAAGACCACCACGATTTAAACCGGCAGGTGCAAACCACTCAGCAGCGGTTTTATCATTGGAAGCATAAACTGCTGGCATAATAGCACTTGGTGGGAAAGGTTGAAGTGCGTTAGTCGCAGGATCAATAATTTTAACCCAAGGATAATATGTCGCAGCGTAATTACTATCAATAGTTGATGCTTGTAATACTGCTTCATCTACCAATCCAGGTTGTCCATTTGCTTGAACACAATCAAGAATGTAAAAACAATCTTCACGTGTTTCACACAAATCAACACCCATGTTAATAACACTTCTGTGTAAGTCCAATGTAAGTCCAGGTGTTACAAGCAAGTTAATATCGAACTCGTCTTGGTTGCTAAGTGCTTTAAATGCTCGTTCGTAACCTTGTGTACCTGATGTGAATCGTTTACTACAATCCATTCCCTGTACATTGTCAGCACGGATATCGTCACCAAGAAGAACTGGTAAAACAGGAGAATCTCCATCTTCACCACCTTGAAATCCTATTAAGAATCTACGATGACCACGTGCATCTGCTTCTTCACTTGCACTTGATGGTACACTTGGAATAGGAACAAATGTTTCAGTTTCAATAACTCCGTCAATATCTTTGTGAATAGTTCCAGGTTGATCCATGTAAAATCCAACACCAGCGAATCCGGAATTTTCAGGAATTGGAGAAAATAACTCGATTGTATCTTTACTCCACTCAGGAATCTTAAGAACTCCGTCTGGTGAATCTTCATTGAATACTGCACCACAGAAGTATCTTTTTGGTACACGTGAGTATTGAGATGCATATGAGTATTTAGGTTCTGGTAAATCCAAAACTCCGATTGGGCATTGATAAGCAGCGTGTCCGTAAGGCATACATTGCGTAGGAGCAATACTTTGCTTTGGCATTTCAACACGAATCCAATCACTTCCATTTACATAATCACCACGTTCAATAATTTTACCCATTTCATTGATGTATGTATAACGATCACCAATAACACGTGGAAGGTATCTAGCACTCAATGGATCAAGAGTTACATCTCTGAAATCTTCTATGACATCTTGAGTTTTATCATTATCACCGAAACCACGAACAACGACACTAAATGAACCGTACTCAGTTCCGTCAAGTGTACCTGGAGTTTTAACATTGTAAATACCAACTTTAACTTCACGATTAGCCGAACCACCAAAACTGCGAGTATGAAATCTAAATAGTTCGTATCTTGAACCACTGATTTCTTGTGACATTACATATGGAGTGGAAGCAGGACGACAAGCGTGTTCACCTTTTCCAGCACCATCATATGCAGGATACTGATAATCTGTATCTTGGTAGTTAAGATATCCATCCCCATCTGCATCTTCTAATTGAGAAGAAAAGTTCAAGAAGTCATCGTTCATTTCAATTGAAATTTTGTACTTTGCAGCCACACCACCGTCAGCAACAGGTTTCATAAGATTGAAGATTTCTGTTTGTGTACTTTCAAAGTATGAATCAAAGTACGCAGGTTTAACATTTCTTTGTGGTGCTCTTCCGAAAATATTTTGTAAACTATTAGGAGATGCTGGATCAATACTAAATGTAAACGAACCAAGTTCAGTTGGTTCAAGTTCATTGTTGCTTGTTGCACTATCTTGTTCGTTGAAAACTTGTCTTAGTACTAACTGACCTGTTGTGTTCTCACTGCTAAGTTCAAGTTCAGTAACTTGGTTTCCGTCTGAATCTTGTAAATATGATCCGTAGAATCCAATACTTGTTTGTCTTGGTGATGCCAAGTTTGGTTTTAGAATTAACGAACCATCGTTATTTTTTTCTTTTAAAGTATTTGCCAATACACCAATTACTGCTTCTTTTGGAATGTCACCTTCTGCAATATCTGACTGATCAAGACTTGCGGTAACAAACTCTGCTTTAATCGCAAGTGCTTGTAAATTATACCACCCTTCAAGAGCACCAGTTCTCACAATTGTGACAACTCCTTGTTGTAGAAGATATTCACGTGCGGTGAATGGTTGGTAATAAATACCTTGTGGAACACCAAACAGTGCTTCTAATTCGTTAATACTTGTTACAACGGTTGGTGAATATGCTGGACCTTTTGTGAAAGGACCTACAATCGCACCACCTATTGCCGAAATTCCTTCAACCAAGAAAGTTGAATCTATTTCATTGGTGAATACTGCCGGACTTACTATACGTTCTGCCATCTTTGGGTTTCTCCTATATTGAGTTGTTAATGGTTAAAAAATGAAACTTTTAAAATAAATATAGTTAAAAAATTCCAAAATTTAATATTTATCTAAAATACTAACTTTTAACATATATTCCAGAAGAAATATCTAAATCTCCTGCACCATACTTTTTTGTTAGTCTATCTGAAAATATAGTCTCTTTATTTTTAAATTGGATAAGTGACTCTTTATACTTTTTCTTGGTCTGTTTTACTGATTTTAGTTCAGCCTTTAAAGTAATTTCATTTACTGATAGTTCCCCCATTGACAAAAGAAGAGTTTGATATTCTGCATTTAACTCTACCAATTCGTTTTTTTCATCTTCGGTAATTTTACATTGATTATTTTCCATAAGCTTATGGTAACAAATAAATTCCAATTATTCAATGATAATGTTAAATTGTTTCACAAATATTGATTTCAATGCGTTTTATTCTTTTATGTGGAACACTGTAATAATATTCTTCGTTGAAACTACCTATCAATGGTAAAGTGTAAGAATCAGTCTCGTAATCAGAAAACTGAATTGTTGCATTATAGCATAGTTCTTCATCCGATATTAAAAATACCGACTGCTGGTCTGTTGATATTTCGTCACCACTTGTATATTCAATAATAGTTGGATTTAAATCTCCGTTTAAATCATCTTGAGTTAGAGTATATGGATTGGAATCATCTGAAACTGAAACTAGATATAGTTTTACTTGTAACGGTTCTGTTGTGATAGTTTCAGTTTGAGTTTCAGTCGGAGTTGGAGTTGGTGTTTGCTCAGGAGTTGGTGTCTCGGTTTGAGTTGGAGTTGGTGTTTCGGTTGGAGTTTCTGTTTGAGTTGGAGTTGGTGTTTCGGTTGGAGTTTCTGTTTGAGTTGGAGTTGGTGTTTCGGTTGGAGTTTCTGTTTGAGTTGGAGTTGGTGTTTGCTCAGGAGTTTGAGTTTCGGTTGGAGTTGGAGTTGGTGTTTGCTCAGGAGTTTGAGTTTCGGTTGGGGGTGGTGTTTCAGTTGGGGATGGTGTTGGAACTGAAGTATCGATTATTAAAATCTCAATGCTTACGTTTTTCCACTCATTTCTTCCAGTACTTGAACCCGCCAACTCTAATGTAAAAGTTTCAATCCCCTCAGACTTAAAATCTTCGATTGGTATAAAAGAAACAGATGCTGTTCCGTCTTCATCAATTATAAAACTACCAACTAAGTCCGACACTCCAAGGTCACCTCTATTTGTAACTATGTAACTTACATCTGTTCCGGTGGGAACATTTACAGTTCTTAATGTTATTGTAACTTCAGAACCTTCATCTATCTCCAAAGAAGAGGTCACGAGTTCATAGACGGGTGGAACAGATGTATCTTTTATTTCGACAGAAATTCTATTATTTTGCCATTGATTACCTCCTATACTTGAACTTATAAGTTCTAGTGTGAGTGTTTCTGTACCCTCTGTTTTAAAGTCCTCTATTGGTGAAAATGTAATAGAGGTGTTGCCATTGTCGGATACAATAAATTCACCAATAAAACTTTTACCGAAATCATCTGGATTTGACATTGCATAACCTACTCTAGTCCCACTTGGAACATTAATTGTCGCAAGTGTAACGACTAAAGCATCTCCTTCATTTATTGTGTCAGTTGAGGTTTCTAACTTATATTGTGGAATTGGAGTCGGAGTTGGTGTTTTCTCAGGAGTCGGAGTTGGTGTCGGTGTATCAGTTTGAGTTGGTGTAGGTGTATCAGTTTGAGTTGGTGTATCAGTTGGAGTCGGAGTTGGTGTTTTCTCAGGAGTCGGAGTTGGTGTCTGCTCAGGAGTTGGAGTTGGTGTTTGTTCGGGAGTTGGAGTTTCAGTTGGTGTCTCAGTTGGAGTTGGTGTATCAGTTGGAGTCGGAGTTGGTGTTTTCTCAGGAGTCGGAGTTGGTGTTTTCTCAGGAGTCGGAGTTGGTGTCGGTGTATCAGTTTGAGTTGGTGTATCAGTTTGAGTTGGTGTATCAGTTGGAGTCGGAGTTGGAACTGATGTATCATTTATGGTAATTGTAATGCTTTCATTTTTCCATTCATCACGTCCTGTGCTTGAACCAGCGAGTTCCATTGTGAAAGTTTCTTCATCTTCTAAAAGATAATCTGCTATTGGAGCAAATGTTACACTTGCAGTTTTATCGTTTCCAACTGTGAATGTTCCTAGTGGTTTCTCAACTCCTAAGTCTTCTATATTTGTAAGAACATAAGTAACTTCTGTTCCAATTGGTACATTTGTTGTTTTTAAAGTTATTGTAACTGAATCACCTTCATCAACTTCTAAAGCAGATGATTCAAGTGTATAAGTTGGAGGAGTTGAAGAATCAACGATTGTAACTGAAACACTTGTGTTTCTCCATTGTTCTCCGTTGATGCTTGAATCTATCAAAGTCAAAGTTAGAATCTCAGTTCCTTCAATTTGATAATCTTCTTGTGGTGTGATTTTTAAAGTTGTTTCTCCTGTTTCTGATACTTCGAATTCTCCGATTGGTGTAAGATTTGCAAAGTCATCTGGATGAGTTATTGCATAACTTACTAAAGTACCGCTTGCAACATTAGTAGTTCTAAGTGTGATTGTAACTTCTTCTCCTTCATTGATTGTGTAAGGAGATGCTACGAGTTCATAAATTGGAACTGGAGTCGGTGTATCAGTCGGAGTATTTGTTGGTGTATCAGTTGGAGTATTTGTTGGTGTATCTGTTGAAGTTGGTGTCTGAGTTTCTGTTGGAGTCGGTGTATCAGTCGGAGTATTTGTTGGTGTATCAGTTGGAGTATCTGTTGAAGTTGGTGTCTGAGTTTCTGTTGGAGTTGGTGTATCAGTTGGAGTATTTGTTGGTGTATCAGTTGGAGTATTTGTTGAAGTATCTGTTGAAGTTGGTGTCTGAGTTTCTGTTGGAGTCGGTGTATCAGTTGGAGTATTTGTTGGAGTATCTGTTAGAGTTGGTGTAGGTGTATCAGTCGGAGTATTTGTTGGAGTTGGTGTATCCGTTGGAGTATTTGTTGGAGTATCTGTTAGAGTTGGTGTAGGTGTGTTGGTTGGAGTTGGTGTTTTTTTTTCCCTTGGTGTGGGTGTTTCGTCATGCCGATGTGGACCACACGTCGGAGTTGGTGTCTCGGTTGGAATTGTTTGATCGGGAGTGGGAGTTGGAGTTTGCTCGGGAGTAGGAGTTGGTTGTTCAAGTGTAGGAGTTGGAGTTTGCTCTGGAGTAGGAGTTGGTTGTTCAAGTGTAGGAGTTGGAGTTTGCTCTGGAGTAGGAGTTGGAGTTTGCTCGGGAGTAGGAGTTGGTTGTTCGGAAACAGGAGTGGGAGTTTGATCAGGAACTGGAGTAGGTTGTACAGGAGTTGGATTTGGTTGATCAGTATTTGGAAATTTTATTAACAAAAGTTCCAGTGCATTTTTAGTAATTACTTGTACTCCACTTCCTGTATCAAGTTCAATGTTATATTGATTGTTAGGTGTAATTTCTATTTCAGACAAACCTACATCCCATATTATTTTATGATCGGACTCGTCTATATTAATTCTAAAGTTTCTACCTTCTATGTTGATAGTATAATCAAGAAGATCTTTCCAAATTCGGACAACAAATATATCACCCTGATCTTTTGTTAAATAAACTTTTGGTGATTTTCTGTTTAATACTACACTCTTTTCTGTTGTATTTGCTTTTTTTTTAAAGTCGAGTGATAACTCAGTTTGTGTGTGCTTAGTCGGTTTTCCTAATTCATCTGTAGATACATATTGTGCTTCAGTACCCCACATTACTTTTCGTGTACTTAGTCCTCTTTTTATATTTGTTTGGTTGTTGAAAACCAATGGAAGTAAATACGCATTTATAGTTAAAGTGAAAGTTGAACTTACTGATCTATCATCGTCAGATGGTACTTCAACTGAATTGGAGAAAGAATCTATATTTGCTCTGAACTTAAATCTAGCAGGATCACCCCAATAATCATTATCCGCAAAATTTATAGTTTCAATTAACTGATTCATTTGCTCGACATACTCCGTGTTTATTGTAAAGTCGTATGTCAAAACTACATGATCAGGAAAAGTTATGTTATGTATTTCGTGTAAGGGCTCTGCACTGTTTAATAAACTTATTTTATCGTATGAATTTTTACTACTGAATTTTTTGACCACAGGAACAGACAAATATTTATTAAATGTAACAAATGAATCATCTTTTGCTACACCAGTTCTAGTGAAAACTATAATGGGTCTTTGTAACTGACCCTTATCATCTCTGTATCTACCATCACTTTGAATCGCACTCCACCTCTCGGGTGATGCGTGTCTAACAGGTACACTTATTTTTGAATTGTTTGTATCAATAACAGTTGGATTAATAACATTAGTAAAATATTCATAAATTATATTATCTATATCAACCAAAGTAATTGAATAGTTACCAAATGTTTTAACATCATCTCCCCATCTTAATTTATCTGCACGATTGTCAGAATACAACGCATGATTTGATTTTTTAAGATTGGACATATTTGGATCGTTTGAAACATTAGGCACATCCTTACTCAAGTCAACCGTAAATTCTTTATCGGTTTTATGATTTCTAAGCGTAATAAAGGGATTATTTACTTTATCGTAATCCATGTTACTGAGTTCTTGGTACTATATTCAATTTACTTTTACGTGTCATATGTGCGTTGCACAACAAACTATAATTCTTTTCTGGTTGCCCACCCAAAAATTGATTTTCTACTATATTTGAAATTTCAAAAAATGTATTTTCCCACATTACTATATCACCAATTTCTGGATATATATCTTTTGTTTCACATAATTTTTGATGAAATCTGAATATAGTTCCTTTTTTGACATCAGGTCCGAACCCTTCGTAACTGGTTGATTGTGGATCAGATTCTACTAAACAACTTGTTTCTACACCACTATAGTAAACTTTGTTCATAGCCTCTCCGTAAATTGTAGATTTAGTTTGATCTGAATTTATTTTATATACAACAATTATTTGCTCTATAATATTTAACATCAACTCTCCGTTCAAGCTGTTCATAAAACGGACGTCTCTACGCGAAAAGTATCTCCCTCTTGATCGTTCCATTATCCTATGTATAAAAAGTTTGGAACTTTTCTTAGATTTTCTTGTAAATTATCCGCAACTTGATTTAGTTGCTCACTTGTTGTACTACGACTTGTAACTTCTAAATCTTCCCGTAATTCGGTTATCAACTGCTCTTTTTCATTTTGTGCTTCTGCTCTTAGTTCAGAACCATCTAATGAAGTTTCACCTCCAGGAATTGGAATACTTTGATATTTTGCACGAATTGCTCCAAGTAGTTCTTTGCACAAAGATAAATAATATTTCATTATCCATCGTTTTCCTACATCATTTATTGAACCAAAGTTGTGAAACTCATATGGAGCATTGCTAACATCCGTTACACTTGAGTCACATCCACCCGAAGATGTCTTATGTGCATCTTCCGTATGACAACTTCCATCGTCCAAACCCTGTCTCGTTTCGGTTGAAACCACTTGTTGTGTAGTTGATTCGTCAATTTGAGTTTGTGTTTTTGGTATAGTATTGAATTCATCGGCATCCACATAACCTTGAACAGCTGCTAAATCTCGTTCTCGTTTATACACATAATCAAACCACAATGTAAAATCCTTCTGTGGAACGGGTAAAATAGTTAATTTATTATTGATTACCTCAAATCCATACGCACTTCTTCTTACTTGTTCATTAAATTCAATTGCTTGCAATCGCATTAAATCTTCGTTTACAGGTCTTAATAAAAATTGAGTACCAAGTGGAGACATTCCGTTCCAATTGAATTCACTTAATAAATTTGAATGACTCATACCAGAATTAGACATTGGATCGTATATTTTATTCATAGCAGGAGGTGGATGATGCCAAATTCTTTTAACTTCAATTCGTTCTATTTTCTTTTCACCTGTTTTTGGACAAATATAATATTGATTAAATAAACCTTGTAAATCGTATGTTTGTACACCCGATTTTACTTTAAGACTTGCCTTTCTCCAATCAACATTACCACCAGTACCTACCTCTGCTCCGTATGCTTCAGATAGTTTTAAATAAAATGGTAAAGGTTGAGTTTGCATAACCGAAGTTGTTAAATTCACACTTGTGGTAGTTCCTTTCAAACTATATAAATTTTGTTTAATTGAAAATTGATTTACTTGTGAACTATATTCAGTAATTGCTTCTTCAAAACAAGCATAAAACTGTATATCGATCATTTCTACATCAACAATTGGATGACCTAGTCGTTTAGCTGCCCAATCAGCTGCTCTTGGAGCAAATCCAACAAACGACTGATCATTGTCAAAAAAACCAAACGGAGTTTTTCCGATGGGTGAACTTAATGTTCCATCCCACCTAACTCGTTCTAATTCTACACTTTGTTCTGCGTTCTCTTCGTTATTCTCTTCGTTCATGTCTATAAATATACATTACTTATAGTAATCGTTATAAATAAAAGAGGGGTTCAAACGAACCCCTCTTAAATTTTGTGTTATTCCAAACAGAATTATAAATCTTCTGTACCTGATACAGAGATTTTTCCGTAGAATTCTGGACGAACCATCTTCTTGGCATAACGGGTCATTACACCACGACGTGGAGTAAAGTTGACCGGATCGTATACCAAAGGAGTTTGGATCAACGGAATGTACGGAGCATATACTGCACCTGTTTCGAGGAAGTTTGTTCCACGGAATCCGATAAGAACGTCACCACTTGTCATGTATGGGTTCTTGTAGACTTGGAAACGATTGTTCAATGCACCAACCTTGGTAACACCCATTGCGAACTGAGACTGATTTCCGTCTGTGTCAGCTGCGTATCCTGGGATACTTTCAAGAACGGTAGCAACTTGTGGAGAACAAACCAAGAAGTTTGCACCACCACGAAGAGTCAATTGATGAATTGTGTTACTCACCTTTTGAATCTTTGTACCGAGACGTTGGAAATATGTTCCTTGTGTGTCTCCGTCTCCACCAAAACTTGCTGGTGTTGCATCGAAGTCACCTCCGTCTGTATGTGCGTTAACGATAAGCATATCGAGAATTTCCAAATCAATTTCCATTGAAACGTACTCGGAAAGAAGAGAAGTCAATTCTGCTTCTGCGTCAATACTATGATATGCGTTAAGGTCTTGTGCCAACTCTGGTGTCCAAACTGCTTTCAACTTACGTGTCTTTGCAACGATTGGTTCACTTTTGAGTTCCAAGTTAACTTCTGGAATACCGATGTCTTTTTGAAGACCTGTGTCAGCTGCGTCAGAGTCACCAAGTTTATCTTCAAAGTCACCACGGTTTTCCGCAACAGTTTGAACATGGTAAGCAATGTCTGCACTTGTAGCAGATTCATCGTCTGCAACTTTAAGTTCAAGATTTACTGAACCATCAGCATTTGTTGAACCACCTGTAACGATTCCCACGGTTGATTGGAAAGCACGAACACCTTCTCCATCAGCACTAAGGCCTTTTGCAAGAACAGCGGTTGCCGTTCCAACATCATCACCTGTACCAAGTGTAAGTGTTACACCTGTTGCAAGTTGGTCATTGATTGAGTAACCATGACGTCCTGCTCCGTATAAACCACCTTCTGCTTTGTCGGTTGAACCGAGTTTTGCAGCTGATGATCCACCGAACAAACTTGCTCTTCCACTTGTACCTTGAAGTGATTGGTCTGTTCCATACTTAAAATCTAAGTAGAAGATCAATCCGGATGGAAGATTCATTGGTTGAACCGAAACAAATTCCTTTGATGCGATTTCTGCGAACACACGACGTACCAAAGGAAGTGCTACTCCACTCCATTCTTCGTTACCTCCACCTGTACCGGTGCGTGTTGATTCATCGATCAACTGCTTTGCTTGATTTTCTAAAAGAATGGACATACCACTCTTTTCGGTATCAGTTGTGATACCTTCTAAAAGTCCAGTTTTTTCCCACTTAGAGACAAGACCACGAGTTTCCTGCATGAGTCTAGCCTGAGGATTCTGACTTTCACTTAACAATTTACTAATTTCGCTCATTGTATATTTTTCCTATTTTAATTTTGTGATTATTGATCAAACAATTCCTGCAAGTTTCTTAAAACGATTTGCGAGTTGATCGCCTTCCGTCAAAATCTTCTTTGATGGTTTTGTTGATTTGATTGCTTTAGATGCCATTCCTTCTGACAATGACTTTTTAACTGCCTTTGGTGCTTTTGGAGTTGCCTCTTCTTTTACCTTCGGTTGTGCTTTTGTATCAGTTGTGCGAAAGGATTCACCCAATGTTGCGTAAACGAGTTTTGCTTCACGAACATTCTTCGTGAGGTCAAAACTTTCTACTACTTTTAGTTTTTGATCTTCATTTAATGCGTGTGCTTTAAACAACTTGTTTGTATAAAGCAATTTAGCATTTAAAAGATTAACTTCATTCAACTTACCACGCAAATATTTGTAGACCTTGCGGTATTCTTCGTTTTCTTTTTGAAGCTTATTGTTTGTTGCCTTTATTTCCTCAAGTTCCGAGTCTGCTTCTTCGTCTTCCAAAGATGATTCATCTTCGAGTTCTTTAAGAATTTCTTCCAAGTTGATTTCTTCATCGTCTTCACCGATGTCACCACCTTGATTGCAGTCTTCTTCATTTGTTGGGAACGCAAGTTCTTCATCAGATTCAGTTGCAGTTGGTTCATCAGATTCATCACCAGCAGCTGCTTCTTCATCAACGATTTCAATATCAATTTCTTCGTCAATGTCTGCTACCTTTGGCATTTCGTCATCTTCATTTCCTACTTCTGAACTTTGAACTTCAGTATCATCGGTAAGTTCTTCATCATCACTATCAGCAATGTTTACGTGTTCTTCACCTTTAATACCTAATTCGGATGAATCAGATTGTTCTTCAACAGATTCAACATCCTCTTCTTCGGATTCTTCTTCACCTTCTTCTTCTTCGGTTGTCAACTCACTCTCAAGTTCAGCGATAATAGAATCCAAGTCAAAAGAATCTTCTTCAAGATCTTCTTCGTCTTCTACTTCATCTTCTACTTCAGGTGCTTCGTCAGCAACTTCATCTTCAGCAGGTGCTTCTTCAGCATCTACGTCAGCAACTTCTTCATCAGATTCTTCGTCATCTTCAAGGTATGAACCTTCTTCGACTTCATCTTCAGCAGATGGCTCTTCAATTTCTGCGTCATCTTCAGAGTATGAACCCTCTTCAACTTCGTCAGAAACTTCAACTTCATCTTCTACACCATCTAACTCTGCCTCTTCCTCACGGAGTTTCTTGGTAAGCATACTTTGCAGTCTAGGTGCAAATGCTTCTTCAAGAGCAAGACGAGCGTTAGCAAGTGCAGTTTCACGAACTGCTTTCGCATCAGCAATAGCTTCTTTTAATAATTTACTCATGTGTTTTAATTTCCTATTTTTTCTAAAGTCATTGTGGACCTTAATGTAATCTTGAAACCTTTAATTGTTTCCAATAAATGTGGAAGCATTTTGATAGATAAATATATACTTAAATACAAAAATATTAAAAAAGTGAAATTATTATAAAAAAAAAGAGTGGAAAACCACTCTTTTTTAAGTTTTTTTAAATTATTTTAAAAATATTAAAGAACTTTACGATTTCCTAAAATTCTATCTAACTTTTCAGATAATGTTATTTTTGACCAGTTTTCACGAACTTTATAGGTTTTACCACCCACTTCAAATTCAGTTTCACCTGATTCTTTTGCTTTTGCTACTGCGTCTCCGAATGCGTTACCTTCTTCTACATCTTCATCATCTTCATCGCAAGTTTCACACACCCCTTCTTCAAGTTCTTCTTCGTCTTCACCTGTAAATTCTTCGGTGTCTTCTACTTCTTCTGTAACTTTTTCTTTGAGTTGGTATGTTTTTCCACCTACTTGAAATTCGGAATCACCATTATCACGTGCAGCTTTTACCGCTGCTCCAAACGCATTTCCTTCTTCAATTGATTCTTCCACATCTTCTTTTTCTTCTTCGTCAGATGAATCGTCTGAATTTCCTTGCTTCTTTAAAATTGCTTTTTTAAGAGGTTCTGGAAGTTTTTCTTGTGCAGCGGTTAAACCTTCTTCTACGTCTTCTTTTTCTTCTTCGTCAGATGAATCATCAGAATTTCCTTGCTTCTTTAAAATTGCTTTTTTAAGAGGTTCTGGAAGTTTTTCTTGTGCAGCGGTTAAACCTTCAAATAGTCCCATTTCATCTGCGACTTCTTGGATAATTTCTCTGAGTTCTGATTTTGTTATTTTCATTTTATTAAGTTCCTTATAAAAACATTTGGTGTCCTGATTGTATTCTTTGCATATTTTCAAATGCACTACCCGTTGAAAATGACTTTTTGCCACATTCAGTTTTAGGTTCTATTTCTTCGTTCGTTGTGGTGTTTCGGTTTTTAAAAAATCGGTTTGATATTAATTGAATTGCATATTTGTGTTCAGATTCTGTTAACTCGATTGATTCTTCGACAAATACTTCACATGATTGCTTAATCAAATATTCAAACAAACGTGTAAATTGAGTTTTATCATACAATCTTTCATTTACCTGAGTTTCTATCTGCTCAAAAACTAAATTAGTTTTTTCTTCACAAAAAGATTCGTTTGTGAAAATGAAGTCGACTAAATTTTCAATGTTGCTCACATCTACTTCGGCCAAAACTTGATCGTTTGTTCCACATATTCTAGCAAGTTGCTCACGTGCAGACATAGAAGTTTCCATCAGTTCACCATAAAATTCAGGATTTGGTTGAAATTCATACGAAGTCATTTCGTCTAAATAATGACCACCGAAGTAAGAATCTTCAGACACGGTAAACTTTAAATTATTAGCCGAAGCAAATTCATTAACATCTTCAACTGTTCCTTCACATACACTTTCACGTTTTATGCCACTAAAACTTATTGTCTTTTTCAGCAACTTACCTTCTACGGTTGGTTTCGTGTTAAGTTTTTCAAGTAAAACTTTTCTAACGAATGTTTTAAGTTTATTGCGGTTCATTTGTGTCTTCTCCTTTTATTTCAAAATATCTATTAAGAATGTTACCCATATCTTCGTAAAGACTTTGCATTCGTTGTGTATAAACTTGTCGTTCTTTTGCAGTCTTGTAAAAATCTTTCGCAAGTGTTTTAACTTCCTTTAAGTTTCGTTTAACACTAATTCCATCAAACCAATCATCGGTTTCATTTAAAATACATTGTGATGCATTCTCTATAATATTGCATATATCCTCGGCAACATCCATATCTTTTGCTTCAAGTGCTATAAACCTCTGATACTTTCCAAACTTTGATATTTTTTCAGATGCTATTTTTTTCTGTTCAGTGGAAAGGCCTTCATCTGAAAATTTATCTGTATTGGGATCGTATTCTTTAAGTAATTCTTTTTCTTCTTTCAATACCTCAAGAATAACTTCTTTAATTAACTTTTTTGTATTTGCAGAGTTACTCATTTTGAATCTCCTATTTCTCCTAAAATTTCGTGTATAATACCTTCCATTTTACAATACTTTGTACACACACGACCACTTGTCACAACTTTGGGATCAGTTGAAACTGATTCATTTAAATTTACAGGTTCGAGAAATGCACCACGTGTAGATGGATTACTTACAAAATCAAATGCTACCAATTCAAAGTCATCATTGACAAGAGTTTTACCTTCATGTTCACGGGTTGTTCCCATTCCACGTGAACTTATACCAAGTGTTATACCAGATTTAAATAGCTCTTTTAAAATGTTTCCCGATGGTGTACCGAGTACCTCAACTTTTCCAAGTAAACTCTCACCTTCCCACCACATCTTAGTAACATTGTGACTTACATTTTGTAAGTTGACTACACTGCTCTCGGGATGGTCAAGTTCTCCTAATGCACGTCTGTCGTTTATCAATTCATTATACTTAGTTGCTTCTCTTTCAAGAAGTGATCGTTCATACACACGACCATTTTGATTTTGCTCAGATGCTTTTTGAAGAATACCCTGAACGATAAGTTTTCCTGAGTTTTGTTCAATGCTTTCACTGATCTGCTCAGGTGTGAATTCAAACGGCATTGTAGTAACTAATAATTTCTTTCCCATGTTATTAAATAAGTATATACATATTTTTTATTTATTTGAGTTTTTCTAATGAATTATTTTATCAGTGTTTCGTATTCTTTTTTTAAAATTCTATCAGAATGTCTGATTAAACTCTTGAAAGTATCCACCACTTCTTTTAGATCATAGTCATCACCAAGTTCAAAATTATACAGATCAGACTTTAAATAAAAGTTTTGATCAAACTCAATAGTAAATTTTCTCGAATCCGTTTCAACTACAAATCCTACACCAGTTCCTTCTACATTGTCAAAATTTTCTTCAGCAAGCAAAATGCTCATGTGGTTTAATGTGTCATAATATTCATCGGTTGGAACTTTTTCAGGTAAGTCTGTGTGATTAGTTTTTGCGATTTTCTTAGAATCTTTATCAGACATACCATTTGCAATTTTCTTTATTTTGGAAAACAAATCTGCATCTACATCACTTTTTTTAAGTTCACCTTTGTTATATGCGTGTACCATTCCAAATAATCTTTGTTGTGATTTTGATTTTGCTTCTTCGTTTACTTCTTCATCTTCATCCTCTTCTTCGTCATTAGGTTCTTCGTTGGGTTCTGACTTGTCGGATGTTGATGGTTGTTTTTCTGTTGAAGATTTTGCAGTTGCAGAATCGTCAGAGGTAGTGGGTTCTGTTTCATCTGATTTTGTTATAGGACCTGTCTTTTTCAGTTCTAACTCATCTGGTTCCATTGTATCTTTAAAACTACCGATATCATCAATTCCAAGTTCTATCATTGATACTGCTATCTTAGACTTTTTAATAAGGCCAACTATACTAGACCAGTGATCAGACGGAAGTTTCTTACCTTCAGTAGATTTTGATAGATTTTTTGCTGATACAGCAAATCTTTTAATAGCGATTTTGAAATCATCTAATGCAGGATCATTTTCTCCTTTATCTTCTAAATCGTCAAAGTCAATATTCATACTACTTTAGTTCTTTAAGTTTACGATTTATTCTTTGTATCTTTTCGTCTAATTTAAGAAGATACTTGCTTGTAGTTTTCCAATATGACCGACTTGATATACTATTTTCTGTTTTAAACTTAGTTGCTATATTTAAAAATTTATCCACTTCCGTCAAATTTTTATTGATCTGACGCATGGTTACACCTATTTTTTGCTTCGGTGTCAAGTCTGGATGATCACGAAATAAATGATACAAACTACGACCTTCGTTTAATTTAACGGTGTTACTTTTTTGATTTTCAGTTGATTTATAGTCAAATACCTCTGCTTTATCCTTTATGCTTTTTTTGTGGTCATCTTCACTGTTTCCACTGAAAGCATGAGGTGTTTGGAAACCTTCGATATTACCGGTTGTGTTTATTTCAGATAATTCTTCTTCCGAAACAAGTTCTTCGAGTAAACTACGAATGATCTTTTTTAATTTACTTCTTTGGTTGCTCATTCTTTTCAAGTTCCTTTATCAATTCATATGACATTAATACGGCAGAAACTTGTGAATCTTTAACAACCCTTCCCTCTTTGACTTTGTTGAGTTGTGAAGTAACTTCATTGAGTTTAATCTTTACAACATCATCGTCAATATTACTACTTAACTTTTCAATTTTGCTTTTAATGATAGGAAGTTGTTCATTAATATATTCTCTTAAACTATTTGTATTAGAGATGTTATTTATGTAGTTTTTAAGTAATAACTTTTGATCTTCGTTAAGTTCACTATACTTTTCATTAAATCTATCTACGAGGAGTTTATACGAAATGAGTCTCAAATCTTCATTATGCTGGACATAACTTTCTAACTGATTTAACTCATTGCTTACTACCTTATCTTTACACAAACCACCGACTATCGTATTTTTGGATTCAACTAATTCTCTTGGATCACAAAAAACATCAGTCTTACTTCCTTCAAACAATTTATATATACTTGCGTAAGTTTTGTAGTTTCTGATTTTTGAACGAAAGAAGTCATCAATAGGATATACATCCTTCATCTCTTTAACGAGTTCATATCTAAGTCTTGATAAAACTCGGTTATCTAGTTTTTTGTGCTCACTAACTACAGCGTCAACTAATTTATATGCAGAACCTTCGGATTTTGTAGTTTCTTCCATAAGCACTTGATACAAACGTTGTTCTTTTCCAAGGTCAGTATCTTCTGCAAAATATTTTTTTACAAGTTTATTGGCAGACGACTCATTACTATCGAGTATATCAGCCGTTATTTGTCTGATTAATAATTCAAACAAAATTCCTGTATTTTTGAATTTGCTGTGTTTTAATTTTTTCACGTGAAAATTTTATCTAGATAAATGTATACAAACATAAATATGAATATAAATATAATTATTGTTTATTTTCTTAAAATATTTAATTATTTTGAATCTTCTACTTTAGAATCAGAGTCGTTAACTATATCGTTTAATTCTTTTTTTAAGTCAGTCATTTCATTGGATTCTGATATAATTTGCTTTTTTTTGTTGTCATTTTTCGTAGGAGAATTGTTTAAAAACTGATCAAGTTTTTGTAAATCAGCCTCTAGTTTTAACGGACTTTCTGACCACGAACGACCCGATACTTTTCTTTCATCACGACCAAGTGGGTCTCTGCCCATAGGTTTATCATCAGGGTGGTCGTATTCTTTATCAGCATTTTTTCGTTTCTTTTCTTCTTTCTCTCTTTCTTTTACCCGTGCCTTTTCTTCATCGGTCATTTCATCAAACTTACCAAATCCCCATGAATTTTCTTCTTCTCCACTTTCATCAGACGCATTTGGATCAGCAGGATCAGTTCCTTCGTTTTGAATTGCTTCCAATCTATAAAATTCTTTTGCATCATCTACAAATGAGTTTCTAATTTCTTCTTGTTCATCGTTGGATATATTGAAAATATTATTATAAATCCACTCTTTAGAAAAGAACTTTGCATCAACCATATCACGTGCGGTATTTAACTTTTCACTAAAAATTCGTATACGTTCTTCTTCAAAAATAGTAGATGGATTAGTTAATTGTAAACTAAAATCAACAAGTTTTGCGTCTGTGTATCCTTGTGAATACAGATGAACTACTGCAATTTTTGTTAATTCACTTACCGTTATACGTTGCACACGTTCAATTGTTCGGGCAAATCGTATATCCTCGGCTGCCAAAGTTGCTTTACCAGTTATGCTTTCATCATAACCTAAAAATGCTTTTGGTACTTTTAATGCAGCCATCATTTTATTTTTTAAATACTCAATATCTTCTGTTCCATCGTATGTCATTGCTCCTAAATTTTCAATACGAGTTCCACTGTCACCCCCACGAACTGGCATAAAAAAGTCTTCAGTCATGTTTTGTAGATTGAATTTTAGGTTATAGTCTCCTGTTTGCTCGTCAACAAATGGAACTTTTTTCATTTTGTTGATTGCTTTCTGCATAAAGTTATCGACTTCATTCGGTGGGATGTTACCTATATCTATATAAAACATTCGTTTCTCGGGTGCTCTCATTACACGATGAATAAGCATAGCATCTTCCATAAGTTGGAGTTGCTTCCATGTTCTCCGAGCAGGTTCAATTACACTTTTTCCATAGGGCAGAAAGTTACTGTCACCCAACATTCTAAAGTGTGCGATTTCATAATTTTCATATTGATCTTTGACTTCACCTTCTTGTTTGAAAATAACATAATTTGGATTCGCAGGATCCATATCTTCAATCCGTGTCATTTCATATGTAGATATAGGTTTTACATTTAAAACACCATACTCTGGTTCAATTTGTAAATTTAAATAAAAATCACCGTATTTGCACATATTACGAGTCCATCCCCATAAATTAAACTCTACATTTAATATTTCATAAAATAAATTTTCAAGAATGCCTTTAATGTTAGAATCCGGACTTGAAATTCTCAAAACATCACCAAATTCACTTCGGGTTGTGCATTCATCTGCGTATATGTCTAATGCACTTGCAATAATAGGATCATTTTCCATTGTATCGTAGTCCGAAAACAACTCAAGTCTCGCAGTTTCAAATCCTATGTTATTGTATTTACTCGCATAATCACTATACAAAGTGTGCATACGACCATATCTGTCTTTGGTCTTGGATGAGTATTGGATGTTATCAGTATCTACAACTTTTAACTTCTTTCCACCTACATTTCTAACAACCACATCAGTTGAAAATAATTTTTTCAACCCACGCAATAGTTTTTTTGTTCTAGTTTCGTCTGCCATGTTTATGTAACCTTATAAATTATATGATTTTAAAAGATATATATCTAATTGTCAACAAGTATTATATATCACTGAAACTCACTAGCTGCTCCGATGATGTCTCCACCGTCAAATCCTTGAAAGGGACCTAGTGGATTTCTTTCACGTTCATGACGATCAATGTTTTTCTCTCCCGAAAATAAAACATATTCTACTGTGTCATCTACAACGAGAATAAGAACGTTTATGTTCCATCCAGTTATATGCACATTTTTTCTAAAGTTTAGCATATCCAAAAATAAACTACCTTCTCGTTGATTTTTTAATCTTTCTAAATTAAGTTCATATGCCAACCCACTTTCTCTTGCAGCCAGTGTCTTCAAAACTCCAACAGGAAGTTCTATTTTATTAAATAATGTATATCGTGATGGACTATCCAACTTAAACTTAGTCATTACATCAAGATATGTTAGACGTTTAACATTGGGCATATTTTCTAAATCAAGACCCATTGTAACTAAATAAGAATACTTGGTTTTACCAGGAACGATTCCGTCAACTAACTCTTCAACTTGCGTATAAGTTTCAAACGAAGACTCTGTATACACCCCTTGTGTTGGCAACAATGACTGAGTTGCACAACTACTTGTTAATAATAAACTAAATGCTATGAGTATATTTGACGTTTTTTTCATATGTTTTTTCCTATTTTAATAACCAATCTAAATTTTCAGTTCCACCGTGGGGGTTTTTCATTTCATATGGATTATGTTTCAATCCTGAGTTTGCGAAGTTTTGTCCGACATTTAAATTAGTTGTGCTTCCCATATAGTCAAACAATGACTTCTGAGATTGAACATTTTCAGACCTAAATCTTAACGCGGTGTCTCTGACCCACAGTGCAATACACAAACTCATAACCAAGTCATCGTTGTATCCTTGCATTGCTTCTGCTCGTTGACCATTCCAAACAAATGTAAATAACTCATCTAAAGTTCTTTCCGAGTAAATTTCAACTTCTTTTTCACGAACATAACTTTCCATTTTGCTGATAATCAACGGACGAGTTTTAATTGATGTTGTAAATCCAGGAACTTGTTTCTTTTCTTGTCGGTTTAATTTATTGGTGTGTTGTGTAAATTCATCTATGTATTGATAGTCTCGTTGTGTGTAGTATAAATTACTGTATCCTTTATCTATAATTTGCTGAAGAACTGCCCAACCTATATTTGCATTTTCAACCACAAGTAATGCCCCGTTGAATTCACTTGCAACTGCTACTAATAAATTTCCAAAGTCTTTAGTTTCAACTTCTCCTTTGAATTCTGCAACTTGTTTTACATTTTCTACATCAAATACATGAAATGCACTTTTATCACGACCATCACCTCGGGCAACATCAGCTGCCACAACATAATCTTTGTTGTGATTTGGATATTCCCATATCCAGTATTCTTTATTTGCTCCTCGTTTTTCAACGGGTTCTTTTAGTAGGTTTCCTTTATACCAATCAATTATATCAGCATCTACAACTGAACGACCACTGCTGATAAAGTCGCAGTCACATTCTTGGGCAGCGTCTTTTTCTCCTAATAACTTTGTTTGCAATTCTCGCCAAGTTTGGTCTCGGTCTGGATGCAAGTCCCAATGTAGACGGATTGGATTAAAATCATTCGATCCGTCCATTGAACCAACCCAGGTTTTATGAAAGAAGTTACCAATACCATTAGGAGTAGATAGCAAAATAGAACGACCACCTGTTGTAATCGTAGATTGCGATGCGGTCCATATATCTTCCATATTTGTAATAAACGCACACTCGTCCACGATAAGTAAACTCAACGAAGTAGAACGAGAAGCATCAACACTACTTGAAGCCGCACGAATGCTACTTCCATTTTTGAAACGCATACTTAGTTTATTTTTTTCTGTACACTCACTTCTTAACCAACTCGGAAGATTTTCTGACATATGTGTCACTTTAGTAACAATATTTTTTGCAGTTTCTTGGTTGATAGCAATACACAGAATTGATCTATCAGTGAAAAAAGTCATTAACCACAAAGCATATCCAGATACCAATGTGGATATTCCCATTTGTCTTGCTTTTAAAACAATATTAAATTGTTCTTCTTTAAAACTTTCTAAAGTTCTTTCCTGAAATTCATACAGGTGAAATGGTATTGTTCCCAATGTAGGATGTTGAATCTTACAATAATTTTTCATAAAGTATATAGGTGACTTCAGACACTCTGTATACTCTTGTTTTATTATTTCCCTTAAGGGCATTTTTTTACCTTCTGCCATTAGGGATAAATATATATGTATTTAGTTTTCTATAATATAAAAAGTTTCAAGGTATCGTTGAAACTTTTAGAATTCCATGTCAGCATACTCAGTTAGACTTTCTTCAACCTCGGACAATCTTGCTTCAAGTTCTTCTAAGTCTGAATCTAAATCTTTCATAAGTCCTTCTTTATTTGGAATATTCCATTGTTCTAAAGAACCATCTTCGTTTAAGAATTTAGGGTCGTTGGTTATATGTTCTTTTGATTCAACCAATTTTGTTTTAGTGTCCGATAAGAAACTAAGTTCATTTTCAAGCATTGTCTTTTTTTCGTATGCTTCGTACTTACCTTCGTCTTTTAGTTTTTGTTCATGTTCTTGGACACAATCAAAACACATACCTCGCATAGCAAGCATTCTTTTATCTAAGTTCTTAGTTGGATCAACGGTACACATTTTCTTAGGACAATTGGGTGCTTCACGCAAAGTCTTTCTTACTTTGTCCATCATAGTTTCGGTTCTCACTTTTGAGTTACTTCCAACTTGCTTCCACTCTTTTCCGTCCTTATCTGTCCAAATTTCACCTGGTTGTCGGATAATGAGTTCTTCAACTTCTCCTTCATAACCATGTACTTTGGGAATTTCTTCTCCTTTGAACAACTTACGTGATCTGCTGATTACGTATTTTAAATCGTCTTTATCCATTTTAGCCATAATAGTAATATTACATTTTTTTACGATTTTGTCAAATACTATGATAACTTTTTAAAATTTAATATACACTCTTCTAAAAAAATATTTATCAAAAAGTTTTCATATTGATTTCTGTGCTTTTTGCGCTGAGAATCTGTTAAGTCATACTGCATAAAATATAGTTTACTACAACACTCTTCTAGTTTTCTAAATCTATCTACAATTGCTTTTATTATTTTATCAACCGCTGCGTAATTTTCTCCATATCCATATAAATAAAACACCGACAATGTTGCGTTTTTTGCTTCATTTTGTATTGCTTCTACAAATTCTCTGTCTAAATATGTTACTTGTTGTGGTAAAATAGCACGATGCGAAGTTCTAAATTGTTTTGATGTATCAGTCACTATGCGTTCTATCTCCATCTCTGTCAAATAAACATTGCCATTCAACTTGATCATATTATGCTCCCTATTCAATCAATGTATATATTTAATTCCATGTCAGGATTAAATACACTCTTAGTCATATTTCCCTTTTTTAAAATCTTTTCTGTCGTAGGTTTTCTTGCTTTTCATTGGTCTGCTTTTGGGCAATGTTTCTTTGCGAACTTTTTTATACGCATCCATTTTAGACATAAACTTTTTCTTTTTGGATTCCGACAACTTTCTTATTTTATGAACAAGCATTTTGATGTATTCTTTTTTGCTACCACGACCTTTGAAATATGGACTTTTATCACTCAACATTTTTGCTATATCAAGCATTGCTTTTAAATCTTTTAAATTATCTTCGCTTTCTGTATCTTCCATTTTAAAATCCTCATCAACAGGTCCATCTATTTTTGTAAATTCTACATAATAAGTACCATCTTGATCCTGAATTATTTTACCACCGACTTGTTTTGAATGTTTTTTCGCATCTTCTTCGTTGTCAAATTTTAAAGGTTCTACATTTCCATTTTGTTTAACACCCGACACATTCATTTCACCCCCACCGATTTTGTGCTTGCTGATACCAAATTCTTCGTTTTGTGGTTTTTGTCTCATTCGTTTAAGTCTTTCTTTTTCTTTTGCTCTCACCTTTGGTAGCAACTTCTTTGCAACTTTTGCAATAATAGCAGGTTTCAATTTATTATCAATAGTTTGTTTTTGACTAATACTTAAATCTGAGTAGGATTTACCTCCAGTTAACTTTTTTACCAACACATTTTTTGCAGCCTTCTTTGCAGTATTTTTTAACTTTTCAGGAGATTTTGGTCGTTTTGCCAAAAGTTTCTTTTTAAGTTGTCGTTTTTTTGCAGTACGTTTGGCAGCCCTTGCCATTTTTCGTCTAGCTGCAATTGATAATTTTCTTTCATGTTGATGATCCATATTAAAACCTCATTATTCCCATAATTTGATTTATAGGAGCAAATGTTCCCGTGAGTTTATATGTTCCACCTTTATATTGAAATACAACTCCCTCACTAGGTGCGATAACCTTTGTTCCACCAATCGCAGTTAATCTATCAAGATTTTTGAAAAGTTTTGCAATATCTTTTTTGAACTTTTCAGGAGATTCCACCGAACTAATCTTTTTTGCTTTTAAAGTTTTAGTGTGTGCATCGAGTGCTTTTGCTATATCATCACTTCCACCCGCTGCTACAAATCCTTTAACATTTTGCAGAACTTCTGCTCCGAGTTTTAAAAATATGAATTGGAAAGGCCACATATTTGCTTCAAATTGCTTTACCGTGTCTTCTTTTTCAAACTTGGTAACCCAAGCAAGCAACTTGGGTTGTTCAGATAATTCTTTTTTAATTGTAGTAATTTTATTAGACTTATCGTTATATGCCCAACGACCAATAAGTGCTTCGTATACTTTTGCAGGAAATATCTCTTTTAATTTGCTTTGTTGCTTATTCAAAAGATTTCTCCACCACGCATCGTGATACTTCATTACTTTATCGTTGTCTTTTAATTTAAATTCTTTTTTAAGTTTGTCAATCATCGCAGAATATTTTTTAAACGAATCACCAAATGTTTTGCTTTTAGGAAGTTCCACTACAATTGGTGCATTCAACGAATACCGACTTTGAACATCTGCATTGATTTGTTTGAGCATTCCACTTAACATACGAGCAGAATCTTTTAATTCACTTGTTATGTCGTTTCCATCAGAATCTTCTGAAACTGGTTTTCCTGCGGAATTGTATGCTTGTGTTCCGTGAAAAACCAACATATCTACATTTTGAGGAATAACATTCTGTGTAGCAGGTGTCATAACCTCTATGTTCATAAATCGTTCACCTTCTTTAAATACTTTATTTTTTTGTGCATCGGATAACTTTGAAATTGCTGATTCTAAATCTTTAACTGCACTTACGAACGCATCACGAATGTTTTCAGGACGATCCGCAAAAATGTTTTCAAATGCAGTTACATCTGGAGCATTTGCACCTGCGTTTTTTAAATGACCTTGATTTCTCGCCGAGACCAACTTGCCATCCTTCCAAGAAAACATTAAATTTTGACCATCAAGTTTTTCAGTAACTTCCTTTTCAACATTAAGTTCACCTGCCAATGACCTACGAATCATTTCTTTTAAATCAGCAAAAGTTAAATCTTTATCATCAAACGGGTGACTCATGTGGCCAGCCGCACCTCCCTCTGATATTAGTTTACTTTCTTTGACAGCATGACCCTCAACTCCTTTATCTATTTCATCCCCATCTTCTGCCTTTTGTGTATCAATAACATTCCCACTAACATCTTCGTCTCCGTGTTCGTCTTTGGTTCGTATTGACTTTTCTGAACCAAGGAAATCAACCAACTTGTAACCAGCAGTTTCTGCAACTCCGTTGATAAAACCAACCCATTGTTGGTGAGCAGATTTTGATGCATCTGTGTCAATCTGATTCATTGGAGTCTTTGCATCAATGTCACCTGCTGGATAAAAACTAACCGCAGGTACTGGTCCTGCATACTTTCCCCATTCACGGTAGTCTGCGTTTCTGCCTAAACCGTGCTTTCCTACCACATAGTCAAGTAGATCATATCCGAGTTGTTGTGCTCGTTTATTTGTATATCCTTCATATGACTTACCAGGATAAAACATACTTGGACCATCATCAACCATATTTATTCCCATTGGACCAATTGCACTTATTTCATTTAGTAAGTCGGGTATGTTATCTATATATGTTTCAAACTTAGGATATTCATACAAGAAATTTTCAAATAACTTTTCATTTTCAAAAAGAGTTGCAAACTTATCGGTCAGGTATTTAAATATTTTTTCATCATACCATCCGAACAATTCTTCAAATGCACGGGTTTTGGTCATTTTGTCGTGTTTAGGACTTCCAAGTAAATCACGTATACGTGTTCCACTTACTTCCTTACCTAGAACTTTAATACTTACATGGGGAGCAACAATAAAATAACCATGTTCTCCAAATGGTTTCAAATCATTTTTATTTTTTTCATATGATTGATAATAAGCAGGAGAGCCATCTGCTTTTGTTGTTTTTAATCTACCTGCATCTTTTTCACCAAATATATAAACTACGGCAGTTGTATTGGGGTCATATTTTTTTAAAAGTTCTTCACACACATACGGATTCTTAACCTTAACAACATTTTTTACTTTGTGTTTTGTCCATATCATTTTCTTTTCTTTAAAATTCAATGGACTTTTTGTAGAATCTGTTTTATCACTTGTTGCTACATATGCTTTATCAAACTTACCATCTAACCACTTGTATGTTTTGTAGTGGTGAATACCAGCAGGTTGAAATCTACCTGGATAAATGCCGATTACTTTTTTAATTTTTGCTTCTTGTAAGATATCGTCAACCATATAGGTTGCTAAATCTTCAGATAGCAATTCTGACATTCTTTCATTCATTTATTAAGTATTTCGGACAATATAGTGCGGATTTGTTTACGAAGTTTTTGTTCATACACTCGTCTTTGTACAAATTTATTAAACTCACCTTTGGACATACCCATAAGTTCGTCTGCCATTTCATCAAATCCTTTTCTTTGTAAAAACTTAACAACTTTGTCTTTTGCTTTTAGAATACTTGAATGTAAGTCAGACATAAAGTTGATTGCCTTTTTATACTCATCACTTGTAATTTTAATTTCGTTTGTTTCTTTTTTCATGGTGGACTCCTCATATTGAGACATATAAAAATCTTCATCGGAAGCAGCTGCTTGAAAGTCACGATATGCTTGCTCTGCTTTTTTTCCTACTAATATTACTTTTCCTTTTGGGTAATAAAGTATTTCATCACCCTTCTTAAATTTTACTTCACCTTTACGTAATCTACGTTGAACTGGTAATCTTTGTTCACCAGATACTCCGTCATATTTTGACTTCATCCAAAATGGATCATCTTTGTATCGTTTGTATTCTTTGATGCTCATGATTAATCCTCAAGATATTCTTCTATCTTTCCTGTTTTAAGATGCCGTTTACAGGCCTTGCGTTTATCACGATGCATATGAGGTGCTTTTTTCAAATACTCATCGGTACAATGAAATACATATCCATCAACCACAGGACCTTCACTCGTTTCTCCTTCACTGAATATTCCTATGAACTTAAAATCTTCTTTTTCTTTTTGAACGAGTTTATTTGCCATTTTTTTTGCCCAGTTTTCATTTCCATGTTTGGACGATGAGTAACTATAACGAGCATGATTAGGAGCCATTTCAAGATGCCAGGTTTCACCCAATTTGTCTTCGGAGATTAATTCATCTATAATTTTATCAAACATCAATCCTTTTCTCCTTTGAATTTCAATGTTCTGATGTGATGGAAATATTTTGACATTTGATTTCTACTAAGATTTAAACTTTCTACTAATCTAGATAACACTGCAAGATTTCTTTTTTCATTTAAATTAAACTTGTTTATAACATGAATAGAACGACTGAGGTGTCTTTCTAAATCCATTGGTAGCACTACATTCTCCATAGATACCATATCAAGTTCTTCAGTCATACGATTTCGTTTATCACCACTCTTAGTCATTTTATCGTGTTTCATCATTAAGGTAATCCATTGTTTGCCAATGGGATTCTTAATTGGTTTTCCGATGAACCGTGCAGTTGCTTTTAATATAAAAGGAGCAAGATTAAGTTTACCTGGTTTTGTTTTGCTTCTTAAATCTTCAGAGTTATCAATGATCGTGAAATTTTGCTTGAATACACTTTGAAATTTTCCCATATTCTTTTGAACATCTTTCCATATAACATCCACAATTTTACGTGGAAGTTTTCTTGCACGAAAAGCATTTCGTTGTTGTGCAACTTCAAGTGTTGTATTAACGAATACCATGTAACAATCATATCCAAGTTTTTCCAACTCTTTCTTTTGCTTGGATATTTTAGCATAATCATCACCTGTTCCATCAATAATTACACCCAACCTACCATTCTTGTAATTTTCGTATTGTTTAAGCATAATGTTTTTAGCACGTGACCTAATTGAATTTGGATCGTCACTTGTTATTTTTTGAAAAACTTCATCATCCAACGAACCCAAATCTAAACTATGACCTGCTTTTTTTAATAGATACTCAAAAGAACTATCACTATTTACGATTTTTAAACCAGACGATGTTAATGACTTTGTCTCAGGTGTCGTATTAAAAACGGTATCTACAACTGCTGATTTACCGGATCCAGGACCTCCTGCTAGAAATACTGCTTTTAAAATACCAGGATCATACACTCCTTCTACAAGAGTAAAGTATCCCTTACGAAGACCAGCCTGGATAAGACTTTCTTCTTGGACTTCTTGTTTTTCTTCGGAATTACTCATAAATACACTTCGGGTACATAATAAATATATATCTAAATATGTTTTATGATGTGTATTTTATCTTACTAAAAGAACCTTCTTTTTGAATTTCTATAATCTCGTCCACCATATCTCTCATTACATCCAAATGACTTATAACCATTATGAACTCAAACTGCCCCTTTAAATAGGTAAACAAATTAAATACACTACTTATGTTGTCTCCGTCTAACGAACCCCACCCCTCGTCAATAACAAGGAAATTAGAACGAGGAAGACTACTAACATTGATAAGTGCAACACGCATTGCAATACTGCTAATGAAACGTTCCATTCCACTACACATTTCTAAAGGCCAATGACGATCTTCATATGTAATCTTTGAATAGATGTGTTTTCCGTCCATTTCAAGTTGCATACCAAAATCAACAATCTGAGAAAGAATATTATTAACTTCACTTTCAATGCTTGGAATTGTTTTGGAAATAAGTTCATATGAAATACCATCTCGTTTAACTGCGTCTAGATATAATTCGTAACCACGTTTTTTTCGTTCGTATCCCTTTGCTTCTTCAATTGACGCAAGTATATCTTCGTGTTCTTTTTCAACAATCTTTACTTCCCCAAATAAAGTTTGAAGCTTCTCGGTTTCAATATTTGCTATATTGTTTATGTTGATTAACTCGTTCTGAATTTTATCTACATCTACTTGCAGTTTTTTATTAAACTCTATGATGTCCTTGCATTCGTAATATGATTCTATATTTTTATCGTTAATAACAATATCCTTTTCCAACGATTCTATCATACTAGATAGTGCAAGCACCTTAGAGTCTGCTTCGTTTATTTCGTAAGTAAGTTGAGTTGTTGTAGATTTTAACTCACCTAGTTTTTCATAATTGGATTCAACATCCTTACATTCATCTAGTATTTTTAACAATTCATTTTTTTGTGTTACAAGATCATCAGCAGCTGCTTTATCTTTATCAAGTTCTTCTTTTGTTTGCGAAGCACTTTCTATAAGATTTTTTGAATTAGTTACGCAAAACTTACATTCAGGATCATACTCATGACAATCGTAGTGTTTGAGTTTGTCTAATTTAGCATTTACAGAGGTACGAAGAACTGCTAAGTCTTTTTCAACCAACGTTATTTCTTCACGTATTTTTAAAACCTCAACATACCTGTCCTCTGTACCATCCAGTGCAGACAACTCGGTTGATTTAGTTTTTCTGTTCGTTACCAATTGTTTTTTTCTATCAGATTCACTGTTTCTATTTTCTTTAGCAACTTCTAGTCGTTCTTGTAAATTCTTTTTATTAAATTCTAGTTTATCTATATCCACCGATGATTCGTCAAAAGAACAATTCTTAAATTGAGAGTTTTTATCTGATAATTGTTTATTGAAACGTTTTTGCTCAAGTAGTGCCAAATTAGTTTTACTATCCTGTTCAGTATATCTAGTTTTAACATCCTCAAGTTTTTCTTGGGTATCGGATAATGTTTCATCAAAATCTTCACGATTAAATCGTTTCAACAAAGCATTAATTTCCTTAATGTCTTCGGATGCGGTTGAATGTAGTTGATCAAATGTATCAATGCCCATGAACTGAGCAAGCAGGTCCTTTCTTTCACTTTGACTTTTGTCTATAAAAATCGCATTGTTATTTTGCAAACTAAGTGCAGTAAGAACAAAGTCATCATACGAACCAACATGATCACGAATAGCCGCATTTGTTCCCGCTCGTTGTTCTCCGTTCAAAGATAATTGCTGACCATCTTCATCTAACTTCCAGAAATCAACAACAACGGTAACATCTCCATTTTTTTTAGTAGTTGCAGTTCTATCTATGTAATAATTTACTCCTGATATTTCAAAATTTAATTTACAATAAAAAGAATCTGTTTGTGTGTTCAATACATGAGCAGCCTTGAATGCACGATCACATTTGTCAAAGAGACAGAAACTCAAAGCACTCATAACACTACTTTTACCACTTGCATTAGACGCAAACAATCCCATAACACTTTTCATATTAGAAAAGTCAACAATGTTACCATCTCCGTAACTAAACATATTTCCAAACTCAAATTTCTTTGGTTTCCAAATACAATTTCTAAGTGTTTCTTTTATTATGAGTTTTTCGTTTATTTCTTTGTTTATATCAAGTGCGGTTTTAACTTGTTCATCTTCCACCACAAAATTACGTCTTAAATAATCTTCTATTAAATCATTCTGAACCTGGACTAACGATATATCACCGAAGTCAAATTTGTTGTCGCGATCATATTTTTTTGCTTCTGATATTGCGTCACATCGTGTTACATTTAAATCTGTAATGTTGGTTTGCTTGCGAATTTCAGCAATGATTTCTTTAGTTTCTGTTGCAGTTGTGTTAAATACCTTTACACGCAATCTTGCTTTTTTTGGAAGTTGACTTAAATCACTTACACACTTTCCGTCACGAACTTCTATTGTATAATACCCATAATCGTTTTGGACTTCGTGGTGGGTATGTGTTCTATTTGGAATGTCCCACATAACATATCCATGACCGACTGGTTTTTCACCATGATTTTGTTGAATCATACTTCCCGAATAAACCACGACAGGTTTATTTGCGTTGTGTCGTTTTACCTTTATATACTCTTCTTTATCTTCCATATGATATAATCTTCAAAATTTCGTCTCCAACTTCTTGATCAGTTAAATTAGGATCAAGGTGTATATGACCTCCTGACGGAAAATACTTACGAGGTCCTAGGAATGGTTCTATATAAGTTTTATTTTTATCTACCTTAGTACCATTGGGTCCATACACACCGTGAATGTAATCAGTTGTTATTATTGTACGTGTTCCAATTGCAGAACTTAAATTGGTAAGACATCCTTCTGGACCAATTACATAATCAGAATTTTTAATTAAACTTGCGGTAAAACTAAATTTGCTTGCTGAGTTTATACTTGGAAACTTTTTAGAATCCTTAGACTCAATCCCTATCGCAAATAGCATAATTTGTTCATTGCCTCGCAGTGATTCAATTATTGAATGAGCATTTCGTGTAATTGGTCTATCAGTTGAATTATTTAATGGGAAACTTTTTCTATCCCAGTCCATTACATAACAAACTTTTATTATGTCAGAATTCCAATACTCAATTTCAACAAGTTCCTTCATACTGCACTCGATTGAATAATCACTTACGGGATTTGTAAAAATCTCAAAGGTATCGTTGAAACTTTTAATATTGCACATTCTTTGGTATTGAGAAACTACTGATGTGGAAAGATTTAATTCATGACTACTTTTATTTATGTCAAAAATATCAGTATAACCACTACCCGAATCTTTATAGTAAACTTTGTCAATGTATGGGTTGTTATTCAAAAGTTCAAGTGGTTGTAAATAATTTACATTAAAATCAAGTTGACATGATGTTTCCCACGGAGATTCTTCTTTTATTTTTTTAGCAACACTACTTGCAAATAAAATATCACCGATATCCAAGTCAATACAATTTATTAAAATCTTAGTCATTACACACATCCCACCCATCTAATTTATATGAATCTAATTTACTTTTTGGTATAAATCTATGTTCTGTTTTGTACTCCTGTAAAACTTGGTATTTGTGAATATCACCGAGCATGACAATATCATATCCATCAAATTGTGGAAGTGTTAAATCTCCCCCAACTACAATATAACCAATATCGGTTGTACTTCTTCTTATTGCCCCGTGATAAACTGCAATCTTTGTGTTAATTGATGGATCATCAATTTCATTGCCGTGTATGTATTCAGATGGTTCTTCAAATATACCAAATACACTTATCGCAACATCACCGATTTTATATACACCGGTGTCTTTTAAATAAAATAAATTATTATCATCCATCATATTCATAATCGGAGATAAAACATCAAGACGGTCTGGATTGTTTAAATTGCAATCATGATTACCTGCAATTACAACGGTAGGATGTAACTGAGAACACTTACGAAGAAATGATGAAATTTGCTGAATAAGTTCCGGTGACATCTCTGTTTTGGCATGAGCAATATCTCCTCCAACAAAGATAATAGCATTATCAAGATTGTCTTTTTTAACTTGTTCATAAAAATTATCAAAAACAGCTGAATACTCTGTGTGTCGTTTTACATTGCGAATATGTATATCAGCAAGGTGATATACTTTCTCAATATTTTTTAAACTTGATTTTAAGTTATGCATAACTTTTGCTTCATTAACTCACTAAAATCAAGAAGATTGGTTTCTCTAATTTTATGAATAATTTTGTTAAATCCTAAATCAGCAGCGTCTTCATTTTCCATTCTTACCAATTTTACTTTTATATTATCGTTCATTAAAGTTTCTGATATGTGTAGTGCATTTTTATATGCATCATTATCTAATACAATACTGACTTCTTTTACACCATGTTCTATTAAACGCATTTTAAGTTTGCTTGGAATATTTTTTCCGAGTAAAGCAATTGCATTTCTACGAATTGCCATCGCATCAAATACACCTTCGCATAAAATCAAAGGTTCAGAGAAATCTATTTGGTTTTCGAATACTACTACATCTTTGCTCACAGGTGGGTTCTTATACTTCAAATAAGCATTACCTGTAAAATCTCTTGCAAGAAAGTAATTTAATTTGTTGTCTGCATCAAATGAAGGAACAATGATTCTTCCTGCATAATCTCCTTTGTCGCAATATCCTATATCATATCGTTCAATGTCGTATGATTCAATTCCACGATTTTTTAAATACTTCATTGCTTTAGAATAAGAAAAATCAGTATGTGTTTCGGTCAATCTTTTAAATTCATAAGGCAACGATACAAATTGTTCTTCAGTATCTGCAAGTTTGGTATTTTTTGGAAGTTTGACAATCTTTGATAACTCTGCAAAATAATTGCTTGGAACTTGCATTCTTTTGAATAACGAAAAGATGCTACGACCTTTGGCATTTGTATCAATCCAACTTTGCCACCTTTGCGTTGTAAGATTAACTGCCAACTTTGGTTTACGGTGATGAGAAAACGGACACACAAACATTGCTTCGTCTTTAGAGACGATTTTACCTTCACCTAGCACCTTCTGCAACAAGGCATATAACTTTTGCTCGGAAATCCCCATCAATTGTCAATAGTATACCAATGATATAGCGATGCTACCGTTGCGTCCAACATATCGTAGTTCCTTTTATCATAATTTTTTCTACTATTATAGACAATAAATTCATTTAAATCAATCTTTTTTTCAAGTTGTTCACGTACAAAAGTCTTACTATCAACTCCTTGTTCACGACTTTTTCCGAATACGGCCTTGCGAAGAGAAGACACATTTACGTGTTCTACGTCCAATTCATACAATGCTTCTATTACGTAACTTATTACTGCATTGCACTTTGCCAACTTGACAATAGTCTGTTGACTTGTTCGTCCACCACCAAATCCACTTAATGTATCTTCAACTATGATTACTGAAGGTTCTATATCTAGTTTATCTAGTATTTCAGCAACATTATGTGCCTTTTGCTTGATACTGATTTCTTTACGAATATCAATGTATCCAGCATGAGTTACTTTATTTTTAGAAGAGGATACACTATAACCTACTACAGTTGAACTAATATCCAATCCTAAACAATAGGATTTATTTTGCATAACCTATATGTTATGCGTCTTGTGTTAAAAAAGCAAGACTAAATATTAGAGTTTGCTTTGACCTCCGTCTCCACCACTTCTAGCATTGTCCTTACCACCATCAGTACGACCTCGTGAACTTTTGCTTCTACCACCCAGACCTGTCATTGTAGTTCCGTATTTTGCCGGATTGTCAAGACCTTGTGTATACCAACTTGCCATTGCCAAACTTTTTACTCCGGCTGCATTTGAACCATAGTCGTGGTCTGTCATTGGTACACGATAAGTTGTAAAACCTTTAATCTCAATTGATCCTTTTTGTTTTGGTGCTTGTTTACCACGACCGTCTCCACCTGCTACATTCTCAGATCCAGTTGCTGATTGTCCTTGTGATCCACCACGTGCTTGTACATTGCCACGACCAAATCCGAAGAAACTTTGACCACCTTCAGTTCTGTTCATGCCCTTACCAATTTGATCATTCAAACCAGGTGACTTTGCTCCTGCTGGTATATTACCACCACCCATTGCGGTATAAATACTTCCTTTTGCGTTTGCGTATAAGTCTTCAAGACCTTTGCCATGATCAATAGACCAACGTCCACTTGAATTGTTAAGTGTTTTTGATCTTGCGTCTGCTGTTTTTGCATCTAAACTCATTTTATTTTTCTCCGATTAATAGGTTATTATTCATAAATATCAAGCCAACTTGCTTAATTATCAAATTTTATTAAAAAGTTTATAGGATAGTTCGGAAGTATTTTCACAGGCTTGCCTAATTTTGCAACCATAGCAAGTTCTAAACCACTATATAATCCAATTGTAGTTGCATATGGAGCAAGATAACTTCCAGTAGAATCTTGTTTGTCATTTTCAGAAAAGTCTTGAAAATCTTTTAATATTTCACGACCTAAGTTTTTGCCAGTCTTTTCATCTAGAAACTTCACTATACTATTTGAATCTGTTCTAGATGAATCATTATATTTACTTACCAAATCACGAGTTAAATATGCTCCACGTCTTCCTATGAAATATCTTAATAATAAATTCGCATCAACTTCGTCAGTTTTTCCGTCTCCGTTAATATCAAACTCTCCATTATCATATTTTTCTTTTAAATTTGATACTATTTTATCATGTACTGGACGATTTTCGATTACATCAGAACTGAAAAATAAATCCATCAATAAAGCATCTTCTGATTCTGTCATCAATATATCTTGTTTTGGCCAGTTATTTTTATCTGACAACTTGATTGATGTTTCATTTTCTATTATCTCATCATCGGTTATTTCTATATCACCAACTTCACCCATTATGTATTTAAATATGTAGGATGCATCAATAATATCAAATTTTCCATCTTGATTTATATCATACGCAATACTTCCGGTGGCCACAGATGTGGGATTTGTGCTGAAATTAAATTCATGTGGTTCAACTTTACACAATATTTCGTTTTCATATAAGGTATGCATAGATTTAAACTCTAACTCAAATCCAGACACACCACTGTTGCTTAGTACATCTGAGAAATACCCACTTCTATCAGTAAGTGCTATAATTCCATTCTTATAGAATATATTTCCTATATAATGACGTTTATTGTCTCTTATAGCCGAGTGGTCATATGCAATAATAGAACCCACAACCTTTTTACTAAGTTGATTTATATAAGTAGGATGTATCATATCATACTCTATAAAAAGTTTATCAGACTCCCCAAACGATACCACAGACCTTCCACCAAATGTAGTAATTTCATCAATATTAAAATTACCAAGCACAGGAGACCCAACCGAAATGAAGTTTTTACTTAAACTCACGGAATGACCATATTGTTTTTTACATGAGTATGATGTCTTGTTGGTCTTCATTCTTTTTAACTTATTACATTTATTGTTAGTTTTGTCTATTGAGTAATAATATACATACCCGTTAATTGCAGACTTTACAGAGTTGTACACAAAGACTAATGTACTATCAAGTTCAGTGTCGGGAAGTAGGTTGATATAAAAGTGTATGTGATTTCCTACTATCTTTGTTTCATCACGATATATACCCCATGTTAATGATGAAGTTTGACCTGTTGTATCATTGTTTGAATATACATTAACAACTTTACCACCAAGAGTTCCGATACCTGATTTGAAATTCATCGGAAGTTCGTCTTCGGATGACTCACTCGACAATGCGAAATTGATATTTATGTTTTTATTTATATCTTTGAATACATCACTCAACAAAAACCCACCATCTACATGGGGTTTCCATTTTTGTCTGTAACTAACAAGTTCCTCCTCGGTTAAGTCAAAGTTTTCGTCATCAGGACACTGATTTTCAACGGATGGTAGTGAGTTATATTTTCTTTGATTTATAAAATCTAAAGCAATTTTACTTAATACCCGTAAATTATATAAAGATAATTTATCATGGTAACTCGGTCTAATTTCTCTCAATAAATCACCAAGAAGGTGTTCATACCCAAGTTTAACTGACCATGATTTTAGTATTTCATAATCTTTTAATTTATAGATGTCCAAAGTTTTAACCAATAAATTAAAATTTAAAAAAATGGGGTTAACTGAATCTAGTTCGTATATAAATGGTAGCATCCCTAGATTACTATCGGAATCTTTCCACCTATTCAGTATTTCTATATCTATTCGCTTTCTTGAATTTGAACTATACAAATAAAACAACTCTTCGGTGAGTTCTTCATTTAATTCAAGTTTAGTAATTGACTCAAGTTCTCTAATTAAATCCGCATACCGAATTTGTATTTTAGGAATCCTAGTTTGTGTTCGTGTTTTCCATTTAGTTATCGTATCATGGTCACTTATATTATACAAAGTAAACGCACTTGTCATCATCTCTTCGGTCAACAAATTAAACTCACTTATTAAATTAATTCGTTCAAATACTTCAAGAGTAGTACCCCAACTGCATGGTATTTCATATTCAACTGATATATTGGGTTTGTCAGTGAGAACCCAACAACTCCGTAACTTATCATAAAATACCGACCAGTTATGTTTATTCATGTAAACACGATTCATTGAATTTAAATCTATATCACATCCTGACACGACATTAATTGGAGATTTTACTAATCTATATACCCCGTTTATAGATTCAGTTAATTCACCTTCCACATCAGAAATTCTCAAGGTTTCGTAGCCCGTATCAATAAAGTTTGCTTTTAATGTTGTTTCACTGAGTAATGATTTATTTATGTTCAAACCATCTATTTTTACTTTTACCACCGCATCTCCTATCTCACTATTTAAATCAAGTTCGTAATCAGTTATCAGTGCTTCGTTTGTATTATAGGTTTTGTCTAAATATTTTGTTGCTCCGAATTCTAAGTCTTCAATATCAAGTTTTTTAACTCCACCACTTTCGTTTATGTTAATATTCGTCATTTCTGTTGAATGACTTCCGACTAAAAAGTTACTTCCAAGTACAGATATATCATTTCCAAACTCTGAACTAAATTCATTTTCAAAGTTATCTTCACCATAAATTTTTTCAATGAAGTCTAAATTTTGTTCGTTTACCTTAAACACATATGCACTTCCCGCCGTATACGATGTTCTGTGATCTGTGTAGTACTTTCTGTCTACTGGATTTCCAATAACCAAAAACTTATCTGAGGCATCCATCCCTTTTCCAAATTTAGATTTTATATCTGTTGAATAAGTGTATGATTTTTTAACTAAGTTTTTACGAGTCTCTACGTCATAAATAATTGGATTGTTGTACATCTCTATCTTTGATTCTCCACCAATTGGTTGATTAGAAGAATCCAATAATAATATATACAACTTATGCAACCCAGATGTAAGTTGATTTTTATCTATTCTAACTTTACAATTTTCAAGTTCAGGAGAGTGGACTATCAAAGGTTTATTTAAATTTGGAGAAATGTTCTCATTCAACTCTGTGATTGTGTAGTGTGTGCCTTCTAGTGTACCGTCAAATAAAAATTCATAGAAAATCTCCGTACTATCACCCTCATTAAGAACCAACCTAACAGTCTCTCCGTTCAAAGCACTATTTGATTTTACTTCTGCTAGAAGTCTGTTTTTATCATAACCATTCTCGGTGTTGTGATTCATATATATACTCATATGGTACTCATCTACATCCGATGATTTTTTTGAAATCGTTGGATAATAGAAACTCACACTTTCTCTGAAGTTTCTCCATCCGAGTGAAATCTCATCTTCCAAACCACTATGCTGTGTATGTGGTTCACCAAGTTCGGACATACTATAAAATGTGATTTGATTAGACGATTGTAGTATATCATCCGTAAGTTGAATATCATAGGTGTCTCTGTGACCGTAGTTGATGGGTAGTTTTCCAAAGGATTTTATTTTTTTAATTTCTGTACTTGTGCTACTTGAAATTGGATTAACATCGTGAGGTTCAACTTGATTTACCACTTCACTTTTAAGTTTTTCGACATAAAATCTATTATTTTTATCAGATTTATTTTTTTGAAGAGGTGTGGTTGATTCTACTCTTTTTAATAAACCATGCTCCATGAGTTCACTAAGTGTATAATGTGTTCCGTTCAACGATCCGTTGTAGATAAACTCGTAATAAAACTCATCGTCAGTTTCGGACCCATAATTAAATGTCAATCTAACTGTGTGCTCGTTTAGCGAATCCTCTGCTCCTATTTCTGCTAGGGTTTTTATCGGGTCATAGTTACCGTTTTTATCTCTGGCACCATTTGCATATATGGTCATGAAACTGGGTTCTGATCCGGAACTTACACTTGGATATGAAAACGATACATTTTCTCTGAAGTTTTTCCAACTAATTGAAATCTCATCCATATGTGGATTGTGTTTATATGAACTTTGATTCTTATTTTTTGTGAAAAACTTTGCACCCGATGAGTTTAATAAATAGTCATCGAATTTTATCTCTGATAAAGAAACTGATGTTCCTTGGTTTGATGGTAGCGTACACTCAAACTCAACTGATTCTCGTAATTCGTTGATTGTATAATGAGTACCATCTAGTGAACCGTGATATATAAAGTCATAGTAATACTCTTCACCTCCCACGAATCCTGAATTGAATGTTAGTCTAACCAACTCTCCATTTAAAGTTTCTTGTGCTCCGATTTCTGCAAGTATATATAATGGATTATATGTTCCATCTGGTTGAACTGCACCGTTTCCGTATATTGTCATAACAGATGGAACATTTCCTTTTTTCACACTTGGATACGAAAACGATACATTTTCTCTGAAGTTTTTCCATGAAATATCAATTACACCTTCACCAACCCAAGGTTCGGCATATGAAACTCCGTCTTCATTCTTTGAGAAAAACTTTGCTCTGGATTTGTTATCAAGAGGATCACTGAATTCACGATCTGATATTGAGATGTAACCACCAAGATTCGCAGGAAGTGTACAATCAAACTCTAATGATTGCTTGAGCTCGTTGAGTGTATAGTGCGTTCCTTCAATTGATCCACGATACATAAACTCATAATAATATTCATCACCACCAACAAATCCGGTGTTAAATGTAAGTCGCACGACTTCTCCGTTTAATGTTTCTTGTGCACCTATTTCTGCTAAGATGTGCCTTGGATCATATGATCCATCTTTCCGTTTTGCTTCATTTGCATAAATTGCCATAAACGAAGGGTAGTCTCCTCTGGATACATCAGGATAAGAAAACGATACATTTTCTCTGAAGTTTTTCCACGACAACCCCATTGAGTTATCAGATGAGTAAGGTTCTGTGTATGACAACCCTCCTTCAGATTTACTAAAAAGCAACGAGTTTTCATTTGCAGTTGAGTCTATTGTTGTTAGCAAAACAGGAATTCCCATATTGGGAGGTAGGGTACAATCGTAGTCAAGTTTATTTTTTAATTCATCCAGTGTAAAGTGAGAACCACCTACAGATCCTTTGTATATAAACTCATAAACTTGAGTTTTATCATTTTTACAATTATCAGCATATATAAATAATTTTACAAGTTGACCATTCATTGCATTTGAAGCACCAACTTCTGCCAACGTATAAATGGGATCATATGTTCCGTCTAGTCGTTTTGCACCATTTGAATATATTGTCATGAAACTTGGTTCAGTTCCAGAGTCTATATTGGGATATGAAAAAGAAACATTTTCTCTAAAGTTCTTCCATGATATTGCTTGTTTTTTATCCGATGAATATGGTTCAACATATGAAAGTTGGTTTTCTGATTTAGAATAAAATTTTGGAAGTCTGCATTTTTTAAATATATTCAAATTTTCATAATCATTGATATATCTAATTGTTCCTGAGTTTATGTCTGTCTCAGCATAAGAATCATAAATATCTGTTAGTTCGTTGAGTGTATAGTGCGTTCCTTCAATTGATCCACGATACATAAACTCATAATAATATTCATCACCACCAACAAATCCGGTGTTAAATGTAAGTCGCACGACTTCTCTGTTTAATGTTTCTTGTGCACCTATTTCTGCTAAGATGTATCGTGGGTCATATGATCCATCTTCCTGTTTTGCTTCATTTGCATAAATTGCCATAAACGAAGGAAGTTTACCTCGGTTGACATTGGGATATGAAAAAGATACATTTTCTCTGAAGTTTTTCCACGATAACCCAATCGCATCTTCACCACACCAAGGTTGTATGTAAGACGGTGTAGTTTTTCCTTTGGAAAACAATTGTGCAGGTAATTTACTGCCAAGTGGGTCAGTGAATCTGTCTTCTATAATTTCAATATATTCACCCTGATTTGGTGGTAGTGTGCAACTATAATCCAATGATGTTTTAAGTTCATTTAATGTATACTGAGTACCTATTGTTGATCCTCTATATATAAAGTCATAATGGTACTCCACATTATTAGTGAATCCTGTGTTGAATGTGAGTCTTACAGTTTCACCGTCAAGTGTCTCTTGTGCATGAATTTCTGCTAATATATTTAAAGGATTGTACGAACCATCTGAGTTTTTAGCATTATTTGAATAAACTTTCATTATAGATGTATGCTTTCCTTTGACAACCAATGGATATGAAAACGATACATTTTCTCTAAAATTTTTCCACCCGATACTTAATGTATCATCCGAAGTCCACGGTTCTGAGTACATGGAATCACTTTCTTTATTATAGAATAACTTTGCGTTTGATTTATTACCAAGTGAATCTACGAAATTTTCATTGGAAATTATTTCATAATGCCCTCTGTTCGGTGGAAGGGTGCATTCAAAGTCTAATGATTGCTTGAGTTCATTTAGTGTGTAATGAGTACCCTCTATTGACCCACGATATAAAAACTCATAAAAGTGTTCTGTGTCACCTGTGCCGCTGTTTATTATTAGTCTGACGGACTTGTTGTTCAGGGTTTCTTGTGCACCGATTTCTATCAGTGTGTGAAGTGGGTCATATGTTCCATCATCTTGTTTCGCATCATTTGAATATATCGTCATGAAATTTGGAAACGTTCCAGGTTCAACATTTGTATATGCAAACGAAACGTTCTCTCTTGCATTTTTCCAAGATACTCCGGTTGAGTTTTCGGATGGGTGATAAAACGAATCAGCTAACTCAGATTTACTAAAAAACTTTGCAGATGTGTCTAACATTGGTAGATTTATAGATTCTCCGTAGTTAGCAGGTATTTGTGCAGATTGGTTCAAGTTTATTTTATTAAATCGTGAGTAATATTCATATGTGTTAAAATCTTTACATATAGAGTCGCACCTATCAACTCTTACACCACTTTGTATTTTAAATTCTGAATTTAGAATAGGTTGATCAAAACTGTATATCCACTTGTCATATCCAAGTTCTCCCACTGAAGTTGTCTCGGTTTGTATGTTTGGACAGACTTTAATGTCAAAATATGTATCGTAGTGATTTATTTCTGCCGACTTAAATGCGTTTTCATCTATGTATGACTCAGATGTATGTCCAACGAGTTCTGTCTCGGATATTGTATTTTTTAATTCCCACACCTCGCATCCATGTTGGTTTGTGGTTTTTGTAAACATATAACACCTGGGTAGGTTAGTTGAATACGTTGACGCATATAACTTGTTCCCCTTAATGACAACCTTCTCACCGAACCGTTTACTGCTCAGATCAGGTGACTTTATAGTTCCAACTAAATCAAATGTAGTATCACCAATTGACTCTTTTGGTGTTTCTGAATATTCTGTTAATGGAAACCCACTACCATCTCCAAATGAATTCAAACTCATATCCGAAAACATGGATAGTTCCTCTGAGTCGCACTCGTTTTCGTCACCGAACAAATGAATGGACTCTGCACCACCTTCAATGTTTTGAATCTTCCAACGATATGCCCATTTGTTATCTTTATTTTGTTCGTGGTCAGGATTTGGTAGATATAAGTCAGTTTTTTCATCTGTCATATATCCGGGCCAGATAGATTTCTTGTAGTGTTTTTCAGATTCAGAGTACTGACAACGGGTTGCTGGATGAGTATGTTTACTCCATATTTTTTGGTTATACCAATTTATAGATTCATTATCACAATCTTGATCGTTGTCTGTATATAGATAGTTATATGGAAATACCTCACTATAATCGTCTTTTGTTGGGATGTTTTGGATGTATTCTATATCTGATATAGTTCCTACCTCTCTTAATTTTTTAAGTTCTTTGATTGTTTTTGAAATTCTTTGGGATACGATTCTGTCACGTTCTTTGAGATACTTAGAATATTTATTTGTATTTTGATTTGGAATTCCTTCGTATTTAGATAATACATCGTCCCACTTATATGAATCATACACAGACGATGTCTTGATCCAAGGGTGTTCTTTTGTTCTTTTTGTTTTTTTGAATAAATAAACGCATCCAGTTCCATTGTCAAAATTGGGTGATCCGATTGCTATAAAATCGTTATCAATTGAGATGGACTCTCCAAACTCAGAGTCGGGTGTTCCTTCAAATACATTTATAATTCCCCAATTTTCCTTTCCACCCTTATTCTTTTCATAAATGAAAACATGACCGGTTGGTTGATCGTTGTTTCTTCCGTTTATATGCGATAAAGGAGAACCTATTGCACATATCGTTTCATTAATTGAAACAGATTTTCCAAAATTATCATTTACCAAAAAATCTTCAGTTGATATAACATTATCTAACTCTGTTATTATAAACTGACAATTATCATTTCTGTTTTCTTGTGCAATTCCGTTCTGTGTAAATGGACAATAAAAGTTTTTTACTAATTCATGTTGCTTAGAAGTTGGGTTGAATTTATGTAAAGACGCACGACCTGCTTGGTTTTCCGAAGGAGATGATGGTAATATGGGAGCACCTGTGAGCAGGAAGTCTCCGTGTGAGTCAACCGTAAATCCATACGACAAATCGGTGTAATCAACATTCACTTTACTATCCGTAGATGATGTTTCGGATATTGAACTGAAAAATGAATTCAAGTTTAGTTCAGATATACTATTAAAAGTATCCGATCCCACAACTAAGTTGGTGTTTCCATCGTCAATAATTTCTATTGATTCATACTCAGAACTATGATCCGTTATTTTTAATGTACCCGGTTTTATCTTCTCACCAAACACACCAGTTGGAATCTCAAGAACCGTAACTTCATCTTTCAGTATCCTACGTTCACTTCGTTTGTCCACTTCAATTGTATTTGAATTAAAGTTTTGTGGTGAATAAATTCCAGTCTCACTTCCAAAAATGTTCATTGGATTTTTGTAATGCTGATCATGTTCTACATCTCCAACGGTTCCGTAGTCGTTATAGAACAAATGCTTTACACTGTTATATACAACTCGTTGATATGAACCATCGTAATTCAAAGGTTCGTTTTTTGAGTTAAAGTGCTTACTGTCCTTTGAGAAGAAAGTTCCAGTCACCTTTTTACCAACCCTCATATTCAACTTAAACTCTGAATTATTCTGCTCTGTTGATAATTTATTTGTTGTGGACGAAAATAATGGAATATCTTCACCTTGTTCTAGTATTATATTGCTACCAGAATCAAGTGTACTATAATTCCACTTTTTATTAGTATTAAATCGGGTAACCGACTTATTTGATAGTTTTAATACTTTTATCACAATATATAAATATATTTGTATTAAAATATTTACAAGTATTCTTTAGAAGTCTAGTTTTACTTTTATCAATGTTTCTGTATCAAAACTTTTTAAAATCGGAACACTGCACTTTGCAACCGCAACCAACTCGTTGTTTTCGTTATACAAACCAACAGTAGTAATGTAAGACTTTGGATCATCTATAAAATCTTCATGACGCAACCTACCAATCCAATAGTCACGATTAGGACCAGAACCCTCTTCGTGAATCTGAGTTGCCTCTTTACCTCCGTATACAAATGAAGGATTATTACTGTAGTTAAAGTCTGTATTTTTTACTCGTATAAAATAATGCTTGGATGGTACGAACTCGGTGCTTCTTGCTTTGAATGACCCCCCTAATTTAATAGCATTGAATAACTTCATAAAATTTTGATGATTTCGTTCTGTTCCATATTGTAAATCGGCAGAACCAAGTTCTTCACTTGTATTAATTACAGTCGGATCACTTTTTCCATACCAACTTAGTTGTCTTCCTTTGTTATTTTTTTCAGAGGCTTGCTCTGATTCACCTCTGCTGATCAGTTCTTCTTCTATTTTACTTCCAAAGTGACAAGACAATGCAAACGGATTTAAAACAATAATACCCAAATCAGGATATGCAAACCCAAATCCTTCTCCCGACCCTTCTCCTGAACCGGATGCGTATCGTTTATCATCTGACATTTCGTCAACAATAGAACCCGTTACTATCTGATATACTTTACCCGTTGACGGATTCTTAACCGAATTTGTTGTGAACCTACTATCATCTCTAAATGTCTCGGTTACGGTAATATCGTCATGTGTTATGGTTAATCTGAATTCAAGGTTACCAGGATCGAACTTTTCTTTCAACTGCGATGATGAAAAATTTATTACATATATCGAATCTCTATCTTTAAATGAGTTGGTGTTTGAATCTAACGCAAATGTCCAACTAGAGTCACCTGGTCCGAGTAATATATTTTTGTATTGATTGTAAACTGCTTTTGTAACGGATGTAGATAAATCTGAGTTTAGTGAACCATATCCGTGCTTATTTCCGTATGATATAGAAAATTGTGAAGTGGAGTTGTCATTGGGGACTCCATCAATATATGTTGGTTCGTTATATACATTTACATAATAATCTCCAAATGACACATCGTTCCATTTTTTTTTATTCTCACCAAGTGTTCCCGTGGACTCTCCTTCAAATATTACATTATCTGCATTGTAGTTTGTAACATTTCCAAAGTCATCAAAGTCTGGACTTACATACGAACTTGATATAGATTCATCAGGATTTGATTCTACCCAACCACTTATGTTGCTAGAAACTTCAGAATTATCTATATAAAAATCTATACACTCAAATCCGGTTGAAAATAATCCAGAAGATACTTTTCTTACACGACCAAAAACTTTATCAGTTTGTTCTATTTCTCTGTATATGCTCATAGGAATGTATTAAGTGTATCTTGTTCTGAATTTTCACTTGCTGAAACGACCGTTACAACGACAGGAATTGAAGTTGAACCTCCACTTTCGTTTCCGATTATAGTCAACGTTGCTCGTTGGTCAGTTGTTATGCTTTTGTTTGGTTTAAATGTAAAAGAAAATCCAACCTCAGTGGTTGCCATTTCACTTGAAGTGTCTCCTAAAAATATAGAAGCAGTTTGTGAGGCCTCCACATCAAGTCCAGTACCCGTAAGTGTTCCTACATTTCTGTTTGATAAAACCGCAGTATATCCAAGTGAAGTGTTATATACGGGTTCTGTTGTGGGTGTTATATTAATAACTCCATTATATGTCTTATCAACAATAATATTTTGCTGACCGAGTTTGATGGTGGGGATGTATTCTGTTCCAGGTGGAAGTGTTACTAGTTTATATTTTAAACATTGTGTTTCATCAGTAAGTGGTTCAAATACAGGTATGCTACGAAGTGCAGAGTCATAGTATTGCGATCCCTCTGGATGATTAGAATCGTATAGTGTATAGTCTATTTCATCATCAGCAAGTGCAAAACTTGTGATATTTAGACCATTCTCCGAAGCAAGTAACTCCCTACCCTTTCGTGTAAGAACCGCATGAACGGTTATAGTTTCATTATTTAGATAACCCATACTAATATATATTTAATTTAAAATTATTTCATATAAATATTTATATATAAGATTTTTTATTTATCTTCTTTAGGTGATTCATCGTATATCTTGCCCAAAAAGGTTCTAAATGAACCAGTTGCCTCTGTAAGTTTTCCATCATTTTCACCACCCACAATTTGATACATAGATTCTTCGTCAAAGTAATTTTGATTGTTTTGCTTCTGCAAGTTGTAATTTTTATGTGCTTCTACGAATTTATTGTTTTGCAGATAATGAAATGGTTCATTCTTTTCTACAAAATCAATATCAACTGGAATTGATAAATCCCCGTTTTTTCTGCTTGTATTAAATAAATAAGAAACATTCTGCGTTGCAAGTTGGTTCAAGTTTACCTTTCCATATTTTAAGGGATAGTGGTATACATTAAAATCATCAAGCCAACCAGAAAATCCACCGAGTTTCATATTTGAAAATTTTACTTTTTCTAAATCACGCCCCATGTCGTGTTTAAAAAGATACTTCCCGTTTCCAAATACTCTAACGATACCTTCTTTTTCAAATAAAATAATAAAGTGTACCCATCCAGAGTTAGATATTTTTACATCAAATTTCGTGGGTTGTTTATTTTTGTCCTCGTTCCAACATACTCCTAGATTTCCCTCACCTTCTTCTCCACAATTGTAAAAAACACCTGTTAATTTGTCTTGGTCTTCGTTTACAAATATTGGTGAATTTTGAAAGCTATTATTTTTGGGGTGTATCCAAAAGGAAAGAGATAGTTCTGTTGTTGAAAAACTATCGCAGTTGATGTCCGCAAATGATTGAATTGTTTCATTTAAATCTGCGTCATTGTTAAATTCAACCGCAGTTTTGAAACTTCTGTTTTGTCCGGCACTAATAAGTTTGCCGTTGTATAAAACTGCATCAACTTTTTCCATATCTTCGGAATATAATTTATGTATAGTATTCATGTGTATTTTATGATAATTTACCCGCAACAGAGGCCGACCAGTTTTCTTTTTTATTGAACTCACTCTCCGTCATTATTTTTGTTTTTTCATTATTAGCAACAACTACATACCAATATATCAGAGTAGAGTTTAAATTATTAGTATCTGTGTATGTAGTTTCCTTAATATCATTTGCAATTGCAACATAAGTTGAAAAATCATCAAATTCATTCGTCTCTGATCTAAGAATTGTAAAACTATCTGATTTGTTGAATTGAGAGTTTAAAGAACTTCCGTCCCACGAAAGTTCTATTTTATTGGAATATTTTCCATACGATACACTAAGAGATGACGGTGCATCTGGAATCCCCAACTTCCATCCAACGGTCGTTGTTGATGTTGTTTCTTTTCCAGACACCCCTATTGATATAACTCTATATTTTCTTTTTTCGTTAAATTCAAGTGATGTATCAAGATACCCACCAGTTGCTCGTATTTGAGAAAGGTTGTCAACAACAACTACCCACTCGGATGTGTTTTCATTTTGTGCTTCAATTCTTAGGTAACTTGCACTATAAGATGGTTTCCAGGATAATAACACACCCTCGGGTAATCCTGTCGTAGCAGATAATTCAGTAACAGGATCAATCTGATTTAGAACTTTTACGGCGATGTGTCTTGCACCCATCCAACTTTTAATGAAATATCCATAATCTGCAAATATGTGTTGGTTGTCATATTTGTGCAAAAGACCCAACTGATTCTTTGACATATAAAATGCTCTGAATTTGCCGTTTGTATGTGTATTACTAGAATCCCAACCATACTGATTTATATTTTCTGATGTAATCCGTCCATCAATCATCTTGGTATAATTTGAAACAAGCATTCCGAAGTTTTTAGCTACATCGGGTATTTCTGATAATATTTCTTCTCGGTCTTGTATTTCCTCCAACGACATAATACCTGAAATAATTATTCTCTGATCGTCTAAGTCTTCTGCTATTTCTAATTCGGTTAAGTGGTGGTTTTTTGATAAATCATATTTTTTAGTTGTAATTGCAAAGTCACCGTATTCAAATAAAAACGCAGTATCAGTTTGAAAAGTTTCCTGTGGTGTTGGTGTAATGTCATCAATCTCGGGAGTAGGTGTGATGGTCGGCACGGGAGTTGGTGTTAATATGCCCTCAGGTGTCTCAGGAGATTCATTTGAACGTGATGTGGGTGTTGGGGTTGGTGTTGGTGTTGGGGTTTGCTCAGGAGTAGGAGTTGGAGTTTTTTCAATTATGTTGTTTGATATTATTTCTATCAAACCAGTTTGTGATGAGAAACCCGAACTACTTCCGAAGTTTCCATTTAAATCTCCATCAATTCGTTTTGTTTCACTTGTAGTATATTCATATTCTACATTTTCTAAAAATTGTAAATCATTAAATTTATTTGATTTTTGAACTACCCAACACTCATCGGTTTTGTATATAAAGTATCCATTCTCGTTTTCAAATACATGAGTATTATTATATGAGCGATTAATTTTATTGTATAATCCGTTTGCGTCTTCCGTTTCAGTTGAATTGAAATTTGTAACTTTCAATGTAATATCTTGTAATGTGTCGTGGTTTTCGAATCTAAAAGATATAATTGGGTCAGTTTCTGGTTTTTCGTAAATCAGAGTTTGCTCAGTTTGTCTGATATGTTGCTTGTCTTGATTAAACCAAAATGAGTCTTTTTCATACTCTGTTTTTCGGGTGTCTGATTTTTTATATGTTCTTACGATTGGTGGCTTTCCACAAACGTATCCAGTTGTTGTGTCAATTGTTGTTTCGTTGTTGTTACTTGAAACACCAAGATTTCTATTATAACTATTTTCGGTGTGCGTTCTCACTTTACCATGTGAAACTGTGTTTTTAGTAGTACCTATATGTGCCAAATCAAATGGTAAATATTCTTTTTCTATTAAATACTTTTTATTAGAAAAGCACACTACACTTTCATCAATTCCAAAATTAAATTGATTTTGTGATTTAAATATTTTAACAAACTCATTGGAAAACTCAAAATCGTGATAATTGATTTGAGTTACATCTTTATATTGTTTCTTTTTAATGTTTATAATTGAAGTAACACATAATTTAGTATAGTTATTGCTGAATATTTTCCAATAATTACCAGTATCAAAATCAACTCCAGGAATCACACTTCTATTATCAGGAATATCTTTCGTACAATCCCACATTAAATCGTTGTGATATACTCTGTCCCCTACTTTATATTTAACATTGGTTTTAAAACTGTTGTCGTAGAAATTTTCAAGAACATGAGGTGTGTCGTGTGAGTGTTGACTTAAATTAGTATCATATTCAACACTTGTATGTAAAATATCTTTTGAGTTTTCTACACCAAAAATTAGTTTAAATTTATCAAACCCCACCTCGTCCACATACAACTCGTTTTTTGATTTAAGAAATAAGTTGTTGTGAATATAAAAATCACTTACACTTCTTTCGTTTTTACACGGAATTGATGACCAATATTTTGATATTTTTTCAGCATTTACAACCTTAACTTCAACATTTAACTTCATGTCATCTGAAATATTTTTTTCGTATCCTATTTTGTTGTAAACGAGTAACTCACCTATATCACTTTTTAATTGAAGAGAGTTGATATCTACATTTAAAAAGTCACGTGTATTTTCAAAAATAAAATCTATTTCAAAGTTTATATAAAATTTCAAAGTTTCTGACTTATTTGTATATACTCCAACCTGATCAATTTGACTGTATTGTTCTATTTTTAATGTAGGATGAAGTCTATCATTTCTGAGTTCCCATGTTTCTCCTCCATCCGATGTGTGAAATAACCAGTTTGAATCATTGTTTCTAAAAAGATATTCTCCCGTTTCTAGGTATCCATATGAATAATAGACACCATTTGCATCTTCATACTCATCCGTTAAGTTTCTAAGTTCAATTGCTAAATTTCCATTGTCATCTGCGGTTGTGTATTCACATATACCATATATATTTTTTGTTGTAGTTTTATACACACCACACCTTGGATAATTATGATTCATAAGCAAACTAATGTCTCTAGATAGTGTTTTCATTTTCCACACACGATTTACTTCAGAGAATTCAACAACAGAGTTATTTTCGTTTATTATTTTATCCAAAACATACGAATATCTCCCATCCAAGGTGTGATTTTCATTCTTAGAAAAGCAGGTTGCGTTTAAGTATGTCAAACCCTGTGTATTGATTTTTGACTTATTTGAAAATTCACCACTCTGCTTGTTGGTTGATTTTATTTTCCAAACTATTGCATTTTGAAAATTTAAATTACACGCACTTGTTTCTTGATATTGCATTATATTAAGCAATTTTAACTTAGCTTCTATGCTATTGTATTTATCTAAAAACAATTCATCTTGTGAATCAGAGTTTATATAAACAAGTGGGATTTCATAAATAAATTTATTATTTGTTTTAGATTTAATAGCAATCTTCCAAATTAAAAAATTGTTAAAATTTTCTTTCTCAAGTTTAAATAATAATTTGTTGGGAACTACTTTAAATCTGTTGCTAACCGATACATTTGCTTCTTGAAACTTATTACCTATTATTTGTTTGGTTGCATCGTAAACAAACCCATTTTGATCAACCGTGTTATCAGAGTTGGGTAATACTTCTTTTCCCGTATAAAACCCTTGGTTATTATTTTTGTTTGCGAGAAACCCATCTTCTAAATATTTTGTATTCGAAACTATGAAATTTAAATTTTTAATATTTCTAAGTTTCCATTTTCTAATTTCTTCATCGTAGGTTATGATCCACTCTTTGTTTTCGTTCGTATATGTAGGAATTGGGACATTATATGCCCCAAACTTATCACAATATGAAATATCATTTCTAAATCTATATATACCATTTGCGGAAGATTGTATGGTTGTGAACCCGTTTATTCTCACATATCCCTCAGAGTATTTGTTATCGTTTATCTTAGATATTTTGTTTACATATTGCTCATCCGTTATAGATTCACCTATCTCTGATGTTTTTTCTTCATTTAGAATTACAAAAAAGTTATTCACGGGTTCTCTGTTCTTGGTGTATGTAATTCCGTAATCTATATCACCGTCATCTTCATAGAAATTTGTAATTTGAATTTCATATGTATCAGACGAAATGGGTGTTTCGTTTCCACATACATCAGAACGCATTACTTCTTTTATCTTTGCGTCTAAGTATAGTTCAAAATCTAAAATAGATTCGTTAGAAAAAACTATAACTTCAGTTGCGTTTAATCGTTTACTTGATGTTTTTTCTGAAGTTTGTATATTAATTTTTTTGGTGTGAATCAATCCTGTGTCGTATTTTACCGAATCACGTCCTTCGAAATACACATTTGCAGAATTTAGTGATTTTCCGATTGTGTCACCGAGTTCAAGGTCTACGTAGTTTTGGAGTGTAACAATTGAACTGACACTTGGTGTTGGTTCTCCTGTAATAATTCTAAGTTCTGCTTTTTCTGTGTTTGCATATCGTGAATCTGTGATTGGGTTTTCAATCTTTATTTTTGGAGTGTCATTAAATGTTATAGTAGAATCTGTAATCCAGTTTGTTCCTGTGATTAAAAAGTTATCTGGTTTTACTCCTGTTATTATTCCTGTCGCCGTGTCTATATTAAATAGTTTATATGCCTTTATCTTCTGTGGCCAAGATGATTTCCAATTCAGGGGTCTGTTTCCATAAATCTCGACCTCTTCTTGACCCGTATATCCCCTACCACTTTTAATCAAATCAACTCCTCTAACGAACTGGGGTGTGTTGTTTATATGCATAGGTGTATGTTGAAACACCGTCTCTTTTGTTTGTCGTGTAATTAGTGTATTTTCAAAAAAGTTTTCACATTTTAGATTGGTATTTATCTCAGATTTAGATTCGAGTGATATTAAAAATATAAAATCAAAAGTATCAAGTGACTCACCCACATAAACTAAACTATAATCTTCTTTATTGAGAATATTATTTTCAAAATTATTTATAACTTCTTCGTTTGAAATATAGTTTACACTTTCTTTAATAGTGTTAATTAAATTACGAGTATTCGTTTTTACCTTTTCTCCATATTGGTTATATACTGATCCAGGGTGGAATTGGTTACCTCTGCTTATTATATCACAATTTTTATATTTATTTTTATTAAAATTAAATCTAACTTTAGAACCATTAATCTTTATTGCCACACTTCCAGTTGCTTTAAAATTTATTCCTTGAGCCAAAAAGTGTATGTCTAAGATCGAGTTTGTTTTTAGTTTTATGTCGTGTGTAACGGATATATCATATACATTGGGTGAGTAAAATATATCAGTTGTTTTATGTGTATGTTTCTTTTTAATTTGACCACTGCTTAAATCGACTACATCAGAAATTCCTTGGTTTTGTATAGTATAGTCTGATATAAACTTGAAGTTGACATCATTTGAATATTCTAAAGAGTTTGGTATTTTTACTAGATTTATGTTGTCAAAATTTTTAGAGGAAAATCTAACTTGGTTGCTGTTGTAATTTCTAAAATCAAAAACCAACTTGTCTCGGTTGTCAAAACTAACCAATGAATTTATTAATCCTGATGTATAATGTGGTTTGTCACATGATTCGTATTTTTTACCATCAAAAAAACCAACCACTCTAATATTTTTATCCGAGTCGGTTTGTTGAATCTGGTCACTACCTACCCAACCGTTTTGTAACTTACCTCTAAATGTTCCGTTTAGAAATACATATTTTTTATCTCCAGAGAATATGTAGTTATCGTTAGGTTTGCTTATGTTTTTGAAACTTGATCCTTCTGAAAAAACCCTCTCGGTTAACTCACCTTTATATACTCCGTATAGTTCCGCATTAACCCAACCGTGTATATATGCATCACACTCAATGAATCTATCATATTTTGAAATAAAGCTAACACGACCAAAATAGTCTGTGTCTCGTTGTGGTAAGTTGTCTGATTGAATTGAATTGTTAAATCCGGTACTAAACCACTCTGGTGTATTTGTGTTACTTTCTGCGATTTTATTGCCCCCAATCCAAGTATAGTTTTCATATTGTCTGCCTTGGTTTAGTGCTAAATATTTTCCACCATCAACCGTGTTGTCTGATGCAATAATCCATCTCACTTTTTGAGAGGAGTAAAAGACCCACCACATTCTACTTTGGTTTGTAAATACAGGAAGTCCGGAACTTCCTTTAAATTTAAATTCATATATTCCGTTTGCAGTTTCCATTCCGTCTGTAAATCCAGAAATCTGAATTCCGTCATTTAAAAATATATCGTAATTTACTAACTTACCTGTATACTGAACTCCTATTGATTTTTTTTCTTTTATTTTTTCGACCTTAAAAAGTTTTCCTTTTTGCTCAGTAATTCCATGAACGGTAAATATGTCTCGTGTGGAATCCGTTATGTCCTCACCCACCAACTTTCCACAATAGTTATAATCAAATGTAAACTCAGAATTGTTTTTAAAAACTTTAATGTCCGAGTCGTGTGTTAGTTTATAGTCTTCCTGTTTATTTGTGATGTATGTTCGATCATTTCCGAAGGTTGCAATGTTCTTATCAGATAAACCCACATCAAAATCAATATTTAAAATTTCAGTTATTTTTTCCTTATCAGATTTTGCGTTCTCTTCTAAGTCTATCCAAGTTGAAGACTTTATACGGGGTGGTATTATTTTATGTCTTTCTAGCAGAGAAGGTTCAATTAATAATCCAGATATTAAATTTGCTCTCGCAGGTACTATTTTTTCTAAGTTTTCAAATAAAGAAGGATCAATGTAAGACTTGATTAAATTAAAGTACTTTTGAATATCAAGTTTTCCAAAACCGTGTTTAAAAAATATTTTTCTCAGACCTTCTAGTTTTTTGTAACAATAGTTATATGTTTCGTGTGGGTCTCCTATAAACTCTCCTAAATTAATCTGACCGAAAAATCTGATAATTTCTTGATTCGTTATATCCGTAGGACTAAAGTATACTCCCAATGTGTTTGAATCTATTGTGTGTCTATCCTTTGATTTTTTTGTAGAACGGGAGTACGGATTTAGTTCTGCCACTTTCTCTTGCGTCTCAATTCGTATTTTATTATTGTTAAATGACTTTCCACCCATTGCAGGAAGATCACTAAGTTCACTTCTGTTTTTTCCCACGAAGTGGTAAGGATATGTAGTATTAGTAAAGTTATATGCAATTACATCCTGTTTATTTGACGAAAGTGCATAGTTTTTTATAGTACCCACTCCCATCGGTGACATGGGTGACTCAGATTGTTCAGATATAAGTGAATATGGATGATCAAAGTTTATTTTAGTAAGCAATACACTTTCTAGTTCAATATAGTTATCAATGTCGTAACCTTGATTGTTGTTTATGTGACCAATAAATCGGTTTTCTGATATAGCAGTTGTGTAAATTCTAAGTTTATCAAGTGTTCCTATGAAGTTCGTCTGTTGATTATAGTTTCCAAAATATAAATTTTTTGTTTGTATAATATTATTTGCTGTGTACTTAGTTACTATTAAATCTTCTTGACTTGAAAACACTTCAGATGAGTCATACATTCGTTTTACATACATGGATATAACAGAATCTGTGTTGGTGTTCGATTGTTTGCTGGTTATTAATATATCATACTCAACATCATCATCAAAGTATATTGGATTAGAAAGTTTACTTGGACACACAAGAATACCATCTGTATTATAAAAATTTAAATAAAACTTTCCATAATCTTCTTTGAATGTACTATCTCGGTGAATTCCGAATTCCCAGTTTTTATTTGATTGTAAAATAGAATAGTAACCACTGTTATTAAGATATCCGTTTTGCTTTAATTCACTGATCGTGTAGTGATTTCCGGCAACACTTCCTTCAAATCTAAAATCAAGATTGTGTTCGTCATTTCTAAATTCACCGTTGTTGGTGTCGGAATCTTGTGAGAAACTGAATGACAGTCTCACCACCTCTCCGTTGAGTGTGTCTTGAGCTCCGATTTCTGCTAGAGTATAAAGTGGATCATATGTTCCGTCTTCTAATTTTCCTCGGTCTGAGTATATAGTTACAAATGAAGGTTCTGTGCCTGCGTTTACTTTTGGGTAAGAAAACGAAACACCCTCTCTAAAATTTTTCCAAGATATCGCGATAACTGAGTTTTCGGTTTTCCACATTTCAGGAATAAACGAGTCTTGGTTTTTTCCTTTTGTATAAAATCTAGGTTTATTAGAACCAATGATATAGTCATCATCTGAATTAATTAACTTTTCAATTCCAACACTAGTTCCTATGTTTGCAGGTAGTGTTGCACTGTTAGTGTTTTCGAATGTTATTGTGTCATTGGTGTTTTCAAAGAACTCCCTACCCACACTAAGTTTCAACTCAACCGAAGTTTCGTTTGTGTCAGCAATTACAAAGTCTACCGGAATATCCAAATATTGATCTGCCTCATTTATTCGCAGTGCATAATCAAGAGTATCTATTTTAAAATTAGCATCCGAATCGTCTAAATCTGTGTTGTAATTTATTCCTCCATATTCACGTATTTTAAATAAATGATCAGGAATTCCATAGCATTTAAACAACGCACGGATTGAGTTTTCGGTACCTGATGTTTTTAGAATATAAGGTAAGTTGTTTAAAACTCTGCGCCAAACTCTGTCTCTATTTTCCTCAAACTTCTTGCCAATTGTAAGTTGATCTGATGTTCTTCCGGAAAGCCTGACTCCGTAAGAATTCATTACAAACCAAACTAGTTGATTTGGGATTCCTTTTTTCATTGAGTTCCTAGCACTTGCCATGTCTGTCATATTTTCAGTGTATACATGAAGAATATCAAACTGCTCTCCTATCATTCCAAGAAACAAAGTAAACTCTTCGTTTTCGTTTGTTCTTATCAAAAACTCAGGTAAACTATTGTAAAGTGATTCATCGTTGTATTTATCATGCAAGTCTGCCTCCTTTGCTTTACTTTTATACCAAGCAAATCCATCACTTTTCTGAAAGTCAATTATCTGTGTTGGAATTAGTTCAGGTGGAAAAATTGCAGTTCCTTCTGTGTACTCTCCTTCGAGTAAGTTAAGTTTAAACAGAGATGACTGATTTGCAAATCCAGTATTGTTTCTCTCAGTTGCCGTGAATCCCGAGTTTAAATTAGATGTACCTGAGTAAATGAATATATCAGTATCTTCTTGAAATAACTTCCACTTTGAAACTGTATAGTCCCATATTATTTTCCAGGAATAGTTATTTTCATTTAGAAAAACTTTATCAAGGTCGTATTTTCTAGATGCGTGTAGTTTGTACAAACCATTCGCACCATCAACTGCTCCACTGAATCCGTTTATATTAAATGATGTTTCACGTGGCCATGCATTGTTATCACTGTCATAGTATAGAAATTTATCATATGGAGTAAATGTTTTAAAGATTTCAACAATTCCTTCATTGTACTTTCTGATATCTTCATTTTTTAATATCTCAATTGATCTGGTTGCTTCAATTGGTGTCAAAAAGCCACTTGATACATCACTATTTAATTTATTTATTTTTCTAATTGTTTCTTGAATCTTAAATTTAAGTTTTGATATATTCGTGAGTTTTAAAACAAAATTATCCAACCGGGCACGTGCAGAAGAAAACTTAACAAAGTTTTTAAAGTCAGAGTAATCTATGTTGAGATTTTCTACTTCCGTGTTGGTTGTCTTAAAATGGTTTTCTGCACTCTGTGCATCGTCCTCTATTAACTTAGATTCTTCTTCGTCACTGAGCGAGAACTTCTTGGTTGCGTTTGAGGTTAACTTTGTTGATATATCAGGACCTCTCAACTTAAAGGTTGTGGAACTTTTTTCAACGGCAGACCTAAGTATAATGCTCTTTACTATATCATCTGAATACGGGTTTTGTGATATATAAAAATTTACATCTTCTGTGATTGATTCGTCTAAAGGTGTTAGTAGTTTTATTAATAAAACATCATTTGAGTCGGTTGACAACGATTCGTCTACATAACTTGTGTATTTCAAAAATGGAACGAACAATCCATTACCAAAGTTCATTCCGTTTAAAAGATATGTGTCAAACCTTTTTTCAAATACACTTGAAACTTCGTCTTCGTCAAACATTTGTATCATCATGTATTTGTAGAACAGTTTTAAGTCAGTGTTATTTTCCTGGACGAATCGAGAAAAAGTGTTCAGTGTGTAATCAACTAAATTTATATAATCTGTGTAAAATCTGTCTTGTGAAAATACTTCATTATAACTTCCATATAGGTAGTTTTTATATACATCTTTTAAATTGGTATATATAGAATCTAATTCTTTTAAGATTTGTAACTCGGTTAAAGAAAATGCCTTCTTTGCTTTGTTTATATACATTGAATAGTCGGATGTTTTTTTAGAAAACTCCTTTGATTCGAGTTCAGATACAAATGTTTTGCTTTTGAGTATATTTTCGAGTTTTTCTATTATATGAGCAACTATAGTTTGTTTGTTTAAAAAGTTCCCGTATTCAAAATTGAAAGAAATTTGATTTGGGTTTCTTGAATTTTTAAAAGACTGAGTTACTGCTTTTATTTCCGTTCTTGATCCAGATATTTCTTTTATCTGTAGTTTATATGGATTCTCAAACGAACCTACTATATCATTTCTATATGAAATTCTTACTTTGTACTCACCTTGCCTAAGTCCGAGTTGATTTAACTCATACTTCGGTGAAACTAATATATTACCATCACTTGTTTTTGGATACAACGACTTTAAATAAGATATATTTTTTCTTTCAAGGACTCCTTCTGAATTTAAGTATGAGACGGCACGGGTTGAGTAGTTTGGTGTCTGTTGAATGGTCTTCCACCCAACAAGTTCGTTGTTTTGTGTAAATGCCGAAAACTCTATTACATCTTTTGAGTTTACACCAAACAATTCTCCCGAAACTTCTCTTTCTTTTATTTTATTAAAGTCGGTGGGTGTTAAGCTACTAGATCGAATAACATTGGTATCAATGTCAAACTTAGATGCAAATGTGTGTTGTAAAATATCAGTCATAACCAGTTTAAGTTATTTATTATGTGGGTTCGGCCGCAAACGGTGACGGGTTGAACGAATTTTCATCATCAGACGCAGTATCACTTTTGGGTAAAAATGGAAACGCATCAGAAAAATCAGCCGCATCTACACCTTCTCCGTTTTTTATTCTCTGTTCAACTATAACAGATTTCATTGCTTTGTAGTTAGTCTCCGCATCCTCTTGTATTTTAATATTGCGTTGTGATTCTCGTTCTAATACTTTCGATAATTCGTCTAGTTGGTTTTCTAGCACACCCTCACGTTTTAATTGATCCTCACTCAGTTGTTTTATATCGTCTTCTATCATAAGATTATTGTTAGAATCCGATTCATTTATAAGTTCACTGAATGATGTATCGTAATTTTGCTCAATTTTGTTGTTAGAGAATTCTGTGATATTTTGCTTCACTACAGAAATATTGTTACTCAAATCTTCGGTGTTCATGTCAACTAACTGATTGCCGTTTTCGTCGAGATTTTCAGTTGCTGGTGCACCTGTGAGTAAATTACTTAACTCAGTTTGATCAAAGTTTTTATTATCTAAATAGTCTGGAATGTTGTTTTGTTGGTTCATCTTAGTTTGTTATCATAAATGCTAGTTTGTTATCGTATTTTTTTCTAATACCCCCGTGTTCCAATTTTAAAATAAATTTATAGAGTCTTCCTCTGGATAAACAACTAAAATCAAAATTAAAATAATGGCCATTTGTATCGCATGATATTTTTGTAAACTCAGAAAAGTCTATAATAATCTCCTCTGTCTCAGCATCTAATACAGAAAAGAACATATCAAGTGAAGTAATGTTGCGACCCGTGTATCGCATTCTATTTGAGAAATTTTTCTTGGGGTTTAATTCTCTTACACCAACCACCAGTTTTTCAATTTCATCGTGTGAGTATGATTCTTTTATGTTTTCTATAAAAATGTGCAGGTCTTTGTTTTTTAACTCCATCACACCACTTTCAAGTGATTTGGTTTGTTCAGTGTTATCTGTGGTAGATTCTTCTAATGATCCCGAGTCTAGTGATCCCGAGTCTAGTGATCCCGAGTCTAGTGATCCAGATAGAAGTTCTGAATTTTTTGTGGTGGTTGTAATAATATATGGTTCAAATTTATAGTCATGCCCACCAACTTCAATATACGGACGATATATTGTATTTGTGTTTGATGAGAAAAACTTTACATTACCACATCTTTTTGATACATCATCTTTAAATTTTAAAATAATTCCGTTATTCTCAATAGCCGACATATTCCAAAAAGAAACAAGTTGGGTTATATCAATTTTTACATCCGAAGCAACTGTTTCGAACTTGAATTTAAAATCTAATGTAGATTCTTCATCCAATTCGTTGTCATAGAATTTGTCATACCAAGAACCCCCACCGGCATCATATTCAACGGATGTGGTTGTAGTCCATGTATCTTTATTTTCATTTTTATATAACCAGGATGCTCCTGGATATAATAACTCTGTATCAGAAAATCTACCTTTTCCCGCATCCCACTTTTCAGAAACCGGATATGCTTCAAGTTCTACATTAGACTCTAACTCTACACTCTGTACTATCCTTAAGTTTAATATATATCTGTTTGTTGTTTTAAAGTCTACCAAGATGTCTTCGTTAGAAAATAATAAAAGAGAACGAGCTGCCATAGGACCTTTAGTTGGTGTAAAGTCAGATGCGACTTCTAATATTTCATCAGCACCCGTGTTTAATATATCATAATTACTATATAATGTGCAAGATTGTGTTGGGTATATAAATTTAATCATTATATGATCCTCCCTATTATGTCTTTCTTTGGGAACTTTATTTCAAATATAGAAGGGTCCATTGATGGGTATATTGTTTTTCCCGTTGTAGCTGCCTTTATATCGTATTCGTTTTCAGAATAGTTTCCATCTTCGGTTGTTAAATTTACTATTTCAACGTCAACCACAGACCGAACTCCGGATACCTTTGTTAGTTTGAGTTCTATTTCTCCAATTTCAATTGGTTGCATAATTGAAACTTTATCAGTTGTGTACATATCGGTAAGTTCACTGATGCAGTTAATTAAAACTTCTTTTTTGTTAAAGTTTTCAAATACTGATATTTCAAAGTTTATTCCAAAGTTTATCACAAATGCATTTGTGATATTGATACCATCGGTCAAAATTCTGTATTTACTCAGATAAGTTTTTAAGTTTTTTAATATCAACTCGTTTGGTCTTATTAAGTGGTTGTTTTTGTCATAAGACAATACATAAAGATTGATAGCAAGTGGGTTGTTGAGTTCACCATAAACAATGTTCATTCCAGTTGGTGTTGTTTTTGCTTCGTCCGTGAAAGCTTCTTTAAAGATGTTAGTTTGTGAACGAGTATCAAGAATTCCGTCTTTGGATACATATGCTTTTGCTATACTCCCAAACTTGGGTGGCATGGACAATGTTCTTATTACATAATCATCACGTGTAACCGCACGATGTTGTGATGAGAATGAAGCAAGTCCATTTTGTCTTATTTCTTCATCAGTTTCAGCAGATTTTCCTCCCGTAGCAGGAAGTGGGTTGTTTACTTGTATGCTTGATTTAACCGTGTCGATTGATGCTTGCTCTGATTGATCTATATATTCGGTTGTTTCTTGAAATTTTATACTTTGAATAGTATTAAGTGTGTTTGCGGAAACGTTTGATGAAACTCCCCCACCTACATAATACTTTACAAGAAGTGTGGTGTTGGAAGGAGAACTTCCATAACTATTTGATTTTAAAAAGTTACTTGGGTCAATACCAGTTTCTAAGCTTTTAGCAGAGTTCATGGTTTTTCCTAAGTTGTTGAGATTCGGTATAATGATTTCATCATCAAATTTATCACTTCCAGCACCGAATTCTAATGTGGTGGTGTTATCAGGATTTACTATAGTAGTGAATCTTCTGGATGACTTTATGAACTTCAATATATATGGAACAGAATCAGCATATTTTGAATATACTGGATTGTTCTGGTAATCGTTCGGTTCTTCTATCGGTATTGTATCCTGAGCAAGATACGGAACTTCGTAATACAGATTTCCGGCAGAATCTTCTACTGAAAGTATTTCAATTACGTTTTGATCCGCAAGTGTAATTTCAAAAAATTCAGTTGGTTCACCAACTCTAACTGTTTTTGATTTTAAAGTTCCGGCACTCGCTAGGCATCTTTTTTTAAGAATGTAGAATGTAGGTTGGCCGATTGAATCACGTTCGTATACACTAACCTCTCTTGGAGACTCTTTTTTGTCTTCATTAAAATTTATCTGCGAAAGTGTTCTAAAGGGTGGTGAGTTTCCGTCAGAAGATGCAACTTCCATACCCTCTTGGATATTAAGTGCATATTTTAGGTCTGGTTCCATTTTTCCGTTTAACCCCACCTTTGAGGGAACGAGTTGAAAAACTTCCAACTCAGTTGTAGCAGATACAGATGTTCTTATTTTATACCCAAGGTAATTTGCTAAACTTATTATATTCTTTCTTTCTGATGAGTATTGCAGAAACCCCTCTTTGAACTGATGATCTATGTAATAAGACAACACATCACCTACATAACTAGCAAGTTCTATAAACATCATTCCCGTGGAGTTCTCACTAAAGTCACGATATGTAGATGAAAAATAAGATTTTGAATATTCAATCAGATTTTTTCTAAACGAATTAAAATCTTTACCCGTATAATTAATGTCTTTTTTACTTGCAGATGCCTGTTGATATGTGTCGTTAGCCATTTTATGAAACCTCTATTTCTAATTTTTCGTATGAATCAGGAATTGAACTTAACGAAAATGTAATTTGTATTGTTGCTGAATTGGGTGCGGTTGATATGTCTCTTGTTATATCAACCTCAAGTATAATCACCTCTGGCATCCACTTTTCTGTGGCATCCCTCACCGCCTCTTTAAGTAGTTCATCATAATCTTCTTCTGCCGGATTAAACAACAAACTTCTTAAATCACTTCCATATGTTGGCATCATGGGTCGTTCTCCCTTTGCCGTCATTAAAAGCATTTTTAAGTTAGTGTGTGCACGTTCTATGTCAGAATATGTTTGGTCAAAAAAACCTGCTTTACCACGTGAATATGGTATTTTGATACCAAGTGGAATGTCTTTATTCATTTAAGTTTTCCTCGTTTCTGATCTACAAGTTTTACTACATCGGAATAATTTCTAGTGAGTGCGTTTGATACATGATCAGGTAACGCATCTATATCGACGTCATTTCCACTTAAGTCGGTCATGCTCTGCGTGTTTCCTACACGAGGTCCTTCTGTCGGAATTCCCCCTACAGTTTCATTCAGTACTTTGTTTAGTGCCTCGTTGTTGCTATACCTCTTCGTGGGTGATTTTTTAGATGGAGCAGTTTCAAGTATTTGTTTTGTAATCTCAACTGGATCATCTACTATACTTGGTATAGTTTCTGTCTTTATCAGTTCAGATAGCATTTTTGGTAAAGACTCATTTAATTCAGCCTTAACTGCACCTCTTATTAGTTTTATTAATTCATTTTTTTTCATTGTATAACCTTTCTATCCAGATATAAATATTCGCTCACTCAATAATGTTGGAGCTCTTGCCCTTAAAGCTGCAAGAGAACCTTGTTGAACGGGTACCGATGTTGTTACATACGGGTCGTTATGTGTATGTGACGCCAACCAATCACACAAATCTTGCAACCACCACACAGTGCAATCTCCTTTTAAGGATGGGTGGTTTCGTGTTGTATACACACCCAAATGAATTGTAGGTGATTCTATTGACGTGTGCATATCAGTTTTTAAAACAATTCTTTGTTTTGCATTCATTGTAATTTCATCATCAGTTGAAACAAAGAATTTTCTTTTTGAAAAAATTCCACACTCTTGTGTTTTGGCTGATATAAGTATTCGTTCTGAGTTTATTACTATTTGGTTGCCGTTTAAAGTTGGAAGTTGTGCTCCAAAAATTATGCCTTCGGTTTGTTCTGACAATACCAAGTTTTCTGTTTTTTCAATCTCCTTTGCAAATGTTTTGTCGTATACTTTTTCAGCATCTGCTAGTGTTTTTTTCACTTCTTCGGTGTTCTTTAAGTTTTTTAAATCATTCGGATGTAGTAGCCCAACTGCGTTCATATCTGCATCTTCAAGAACGGTGTCCTTTAGTTCTTCACGTTTAATTGTTTCTCCTGTGTGGAATGACTTTACTTCATCTGCATCCTGTTCTGCTGGAGGTCCTCCCACCGGTTTCTTTTGTTTTGTTGTAGATTTTGTTTTTTTGTATGATTCATCTCCGGTCTTTTCGTATGTATCTTCTTTTATATCCCCATTTTCATCTGTGTATGTGTCATAAACCACACTCTTGTTTTCTGATTCATAAGTTATACCAGAAGAACTTTTTTCTTCTATTTGGTGCGAACTGGTTGCATCTTTTTTTATTTCATCTTCAAGGTCATCTTTAGTTTTTGCTTTAATCTTTTTATTACCAGGAGAAATGGGTGATTTTGTAAGTGTATCTGTATCAGATATTGCGGGTTCAATTTGCTTATCTTGTTTCTGTGATTTTATTCCAAGTTGCTCTTTTACACTTTTGGGTTTATTGGGTATGGTGGTTTGTGTGTTTTCTTGTTTTATTAATTTATCATTTGATTCGGCAACTTGAGTTGAAATTGATTTCTGTGAATATTTCAAATCTTCAACATTTATTTGTTTTTTGATTTCCTCCATATCCTTTTCGTATTGCTCATCTGTATACTCAAGTGGACCTAAATCTAATGGTTTGTCGTTTACAAATTCTATTGATTTATTGTCAGACTTAAAACCAATTCCACCCGTGAGTTCATCTTTATCTGTACTGATTGATTTTGCTATATTATCCAACCCACCGTTTTCTTTTAATTCATCCTTGTTTACTAAAAGTTTTTCGGATTTTTCTTTTTCAAGTGCTTCTAAATCACGTTTGAGGTCTGCTTGTATTTTTTCATTTTGTTTTCGTGTTCGCAACCCCCCTTGCAAGTAACCTTTTTTGGCGGCAGGAGTCAGTGTCTTCATTCTTTCCTTTCCCCTTTCATCCAAGGTTGCTTCGTATGCATCAAGCTCTTCTTGTGAAAACTCTTCACCCCTTCTTCTTTTTTCTTCTAATGTTAATTCCTTTGTGTTTGGTGGTTATCCACCAATAGAACCACTACCAAGCAAAGAATCATTTCCGATTCCACCGAATAGTGGTTCTTCGGATTCATATCCACGTGATCTATTGAGTCCAGTTCTTGTGTCAAATTCAAGATTTACTAAATCTTTATTTCCCTGCGATAGTGTGATGTCTGTCTTTCCTAAATTACAAGCATCACACTTTAGCATATCTATATCACCCGCAATTGATTTAAATTGCTGATCAAATCCAAAATCATTTGCAGCGTATGTGTCGTATGTTCCATCTGATATAAGTTTATTTCCAACTGCACTCGTTAGTCCTTTGTTTGTTAGTGTGTTTGAGAATGTTTTTCTCAACGAGTCAATTGTATCTGACCCATATTCCATATTCTCTACCCAGTCACATAAATTAAACAAACTATTTGCGATGTTTAAATCTTGTATTCCAAATCCGGAGAAATTTGGTTTCAGGTTTAAAAGTTTATCAAATATTGATTTAAGTCTTGCAAGTAAATCTAAATTTATTCCTATTGATAATATCAAACCAAGTGCCTGCTCTGTATCAGAGTTGTATCCTCCAGGACCCCCTCGTTGTTTTCCTTTTAATCCAGCACACAATAATTTTAAACCAAATCCCGCAAGTTTGAATAACTTAAACATAGGTGTGTCGTTGGGACCTATACCTAGCATATCCCCACCCGGAACGTCAATTCCTAATGCAGATGCAGCCATTAAAGAATTTCCGGTTTCATTTCCCTTTAGAAAAGACGATGACTCACCACGTGCAGAACCAACTGAATTTATTATCCCCTTCTCAAGTGTTGAGTTTAATCCAAAATTACCCAAACCCACCGAGTTTATTAGGTGTTTGGATTTTTGGTCAGTAGACATATTTCGTTTCTGCTTGTTGCTTCCAGGGGTCTCTATAAATTTCATCAAATCATTGGAAGATTTTCCCCCAAAATGAGAACCCAACTTACTCGCAGTTCCCCCATCAACCGCAGTTCCAAATGAAGCAGTTAGTGCACCTGTCATATTATTATCAGATGCAAAAGATGCTATTTGTGATTTGGGTAAGGCATTTGAGTTTTTTTCTTCACACGCCTTGCAGTTTGAGTCTTTAGTTTTCATTTTAGTTTCTAAAACTTGTGTCGATTATGTCTTTTCGTTTTCCTATGTTACTGTTGGATATTCCGTCCATACCGTTATATGTCTTGTGTACACACCCACGTCTTTTGTACGGAACATTGTCATATTTATGAGTTAATGTAGGCACGAACTTGGATACAGTTCTTCCTGATGTGATTTGTATTGAACTGCCATCTTCGTTTACATCTTCAAGTATATTATATTGAAACCACTTTTCATCTTTTTTTGTAACCTTCTGACGATTTCTAATTAAAATCATTGGGTTTCCCAAATTGTCGGCATATGATTCTCCGTATCCGTTTTGTGTTCCTACATCTACTGATGGGTTGTTTTCGTAGCACCCAAATCTAACACTACTCCCAAACCTGCTCTGAATTATCGTGTCTCCTTCATAGTGCCTCAGTGGTCTTATTTTATTATTTGCTTTGAAATATTTTCCTAGATAACTCTTACCGACAGGATCAGCATATCTGTTTGTTGCAGGCCATAGGTCTGATTTATTTCTAGCTCCGTCCAGTGATCCAGGACTTTTGGTTGCGTTTATTCCACCAGGACCTCCATATCTATGTTCGTGTGCAAAGTCTGCACAATTGTTAATAAAATTTCTTGAGTTTAATCTACGTGTGTAGTATTGCCTACCCATATACATTGAAACCACAACAATTTCATTTACAAGTGGGTATTCAAATATACCCGTTTCTAGTGGAGTAACCCAGTCAAGTTTATCCACAGGTGTTGTTTGTTGACTATTTACCAATCTTACTCTAACTCGTCCAATCCAAGAATAATCGCGGATATTGGGATCGTTGTATGTATCAGGCCAGGTTGATCGTTCTACTGTTGGTACTTCTGGGTTTGACGAAGAAAATATAGGATGGGTTTCGTCACGAATAACATCTATTACTATCGCAGCCTCTAGTTCGTAAAAAAACGAAGAATCTGTTCCTGATAACTCGTTCCCTCGTACAGTTGATAGTTCTCTTTTGTCAAGGTTTTGTGTTTTTGATTTAAGATGTACTTGTGTATGTGCCATTATACGGAGTCCGATTCGTGTTTAATCTTCTTAAAGTCTTTTTCTATTGTATCATCAGTTTTGCTTATCTCTTCTACTTCTTTTTTAACACTTTGTAGTAGTTGCTCTTTTTCCATGTCGGTTAACCCACCACCACCACCACCCGCATCATCAGAGGATGATGAACCACTTAAAAACCTTTGTAAAACGGCCGACAACTTTATAAGTTGATCATCGTTTTTAACAGATACATCAATATAATCTTTAATCATAGGAGCAATTACAGTGGCACTACCCGCATCCTTTACCATTGTACGCAAATCCTTGATCAATTGATCAATTTGAGCAGACTTACGGGTTGAGTTAAAATAAATGTCTTTAGCAAGAGACGAAAATGTTTTTCCATCAAAAATTTCTTTATCAGTATCCATAAATATAAATATGAATATACATATTTTTTATATTATTTACTAATAATCGTTTTTTACAGTACCCGTTTCGTTGTATTCTATCTGAATTCGTTTTTGCATATCCTTCATTTTATTAACAACTTTTGTAATATTCTGCGTTTTGCAGTTTGTCATTTCTCTAATATAAAGATACAATGCTTTTTTATTAAAATTCTCAATTCTATCTGAGTTTCTAAATATCTCAAGAACCGCATATGCTATTGATAATTCGTTTTGTTTTTTAAAAACCTTTTTAATGTTTACATCCCAGTATTCTATCATTAGTCCAAAAAACTCAGATAATTCTTTTTTACTGGTTGGGTTTGTTGGTATAGAACTTAACTCCAGATCAACATTCGTGGATTCATCGTCATCAACACTTACGTGCTTTTTAAATTTTCGATAATTTCCATTATTATACAATATTAAAAAGTTTTTAGCAATTATACTAAAATATGAAAAGGCCTTTCCGTTATCAGGTTTATATTTGTGGATATTACTGACAAGATTACTGACTACCTCTTGTTGAACTTCAATGTGACTGCATTGAAAATATGAAAATTTAAATGTATTTAATATATTTTCTGCAAGCTTATCAAATGGATACGAGATACCCTCGTTGTAAATTTTGTTCCGCTCAACCTCGCATTCAGTTTGATTATATTTAATAATTGCGTTTTCGGCATCTTTTCCGAAATATATTTTAGATTTTTTTCTTCGTTTTTTTGGTTTATTACCTGTTTTATCCACTTCACGATTCCTTTTTATTTATTTTTATATCATGATCAAATTCTTGTATAGTTTCAACCAACTCTTTGAACACTACCCCCACTTCGTCATCCGACTCAAATATTTGCTTATCGTCTATTTGTTTTATGTCGGATTGGAGTTTGGTGAGTTTTTCATACATCTGCTCGGTCCAATTTTCGTATATTGTATTTTTTCTATATAAGTTATATATTATATATACAAACACAATCGATAATAATGTAAACACACTACAACTTATCAATAAAGGACTTAGAATATTAATCATCCGTTAAAATATCGCAGATAAATATATATTTGTCAACTAAATTATATTTTTAGTCAGTTTTATTTTTATTATCATCCGAGTCTGATTTGTTTTTAGTGTCATCAGTTTCGTCTTTTAGTGGAACGTTCCCAATGGTACTACCTTCAATGTACCCACCACGGGACTTGTACCGAGTATCTGCGTAAATAGACTCATTCTCATCTTTTTTTAACTTGTTGTATAACTCCATAGTTGTTTTTTTCCAAGGAACATAATAAGGACCTTTCAATGATGGGTCATCTGTGTCGTACATTGGAGTTGATAAGACATTGTCATCTTCTTGTTTTATTCTGGGTTTGTGTACTGGAGTCGGAGACGGCGTCGGTGTTGGAGTTGGTGTCGGAGACGGCGTCGGTGTTGGAGTTGGTGTCGGAGACGGCGTCGGTGTTGGAGTTGGTGTCGGAGACGGCGTCGGTGTT
>Ga0228656_1000001_pt1 | contig 172715 bp, 231 predicted proteins | sample 68DmetaG_FD_183045 | JGI IMG/M metagenome (GOLD analysis project Ga0228656, IMG submission 183045) | Seawater microbial communities from Monterey Bay, California, United States - 68D | ecosystem: Environmental > Aquatic > Marine > Coastal | place: USA: California | collected 2016-11-07 | reverse complement strand
TACCAGATCCTAGTATTCCTAGCAGTAGTGCAGATGGCGGTATATACGATAACGTAACACGTAACCTTAAATACAATCCTGAAATAGATACACATGAGTACTTCTATGAGTTAGAAAATGCATTTTTCCCACCATACTCAGTTATAGGGGTGACTATATCGTATAATAGTTTAAATAGTGTTAAATTAGAAGATACAATAAAACAGATTAAATTCTTAACATTTTCAGTAGGTTCCGATAGAATAAAAGTTAAAGTTCTAGCTATATCAAAACTAACAGGCTACTACTACTTACAGGTAGAACCTACAGTGTTTACTTCGATGCCAGGCTCAACAGATTCCTCTGGAGTACCCATAGATTTTAACGTAGAAGTAAACTTTATAGATTACCTCTCTGGAAATTTTACTAATAGTGAATTCGATGTACTACTAGGTAACGCACTAAGATTAAAAACTAGTAAAGGTGCAATTCAAGTTGATAGAAATACAGATGCTGCATCCCCGTCAAATTTATCAGCAATCATTACAGAAACAGCTTCCCCAGCAGAAGTTCAATACAGTAACTATACTACCTCAGGCTGGACTAATGCTAGGTACGAAGGAAGTCTTAACACCCCAATACAGGAAAGAGATTTACCTGCACAGTCATACATAATGTTCGAAGGAGCAATTCACCCAGTGGATGCTAATACAACAACACTACAAGCTCTCGGAGCAGGAGATCCAGATAAATCTAAGCTATACTTTAACATAGAATCTAGACCTACCGATCTTATACCTTCAGGATCTAACCTATTAATTGACTCAACATTTCCTATAGTTAAAGGAACACCCATTGCAAAAAGTACAGATTTTGAAGCAGATTTAATTGAAATAGACACTAGCGTTATATACTCAGGTACTACCGCATTATATGCAGGTAGTGTAATCTACAGGGAAGAAGGAAATAAACTTGTAAGAGTTGTATCTAGTAAAATACATGCGATAGACAAGGGATCAGTATATACCACAGATGAATTTGGTATAGCAGTAAATGAAGTAACAGCATCATCAGATGCTTAAACTAGAAGTTAAATAAAATAAGATTATTACATATTTATATAAAACACAATAAAACAAAATGGGATATTTAGATAATTCGATCGTAACAGTGGATGCGATTTTAACAAAAAAAGGAAGAGAGCTGTTAGCTAGAGGGGACGGTTCTTTCAAAATTACTCAATTTGCATTAGCAGATGACGAAATTGACTACACCTTGTATAATCCACAACATCCCTCAGGTTCTGCACTCTACGGTGAAGCTATAGAAAACATGCCATTGTTAGAAGCCTTTCCGGATGAGACACAAATCATGAAGTACAAGCTAGTAACCCTTCCAAGAGGTACTTCTAAATTACCGATATTAGATTTAGGATTTAGTGCAATTACTTTAAAACAAGGAGCATCTGTAGCAATAACACCTCAGACTTTAAACTTCCAAGGAGCAACATCTACATTCGAAGCTTCTGGTTATACAGCTACCATAGCAGATGTTAGGGTACTAAATTCCTTTTCAGGAGTTGGAGTAAACACAGAAGAAGCCGAGCAGTTAAATTCTACTACTACATTAGGTACCAATGTATCTAAAAATGTAATTGGTACAACTATCAACTTAACATCAACAACAATCAACACGTTATTTGGTTCAAGAACAAAACTACAAACTACATTAACAGTAATAGGTAGAGATTCTGGAGCAAGATTAACTATTCCTGTAACCATAACAAAAACTAATTAATTATGTCATTTAAAAGATTCGATCCACAAGACGTAGTAATAAGTGCTGAATCAATTTCAACACCGGTATGGTCAGGAAACGTAACAACATTAGATAACTTTGTTACTTCTTCAACTCAAATAGGTGGTCCTTCTGGAGAGTATTATTACAATGTATATCAAGCATCTGCCTCAGCAGAGTCAGCTAGAGTTCAATTTTCCTTAACATACGGAAATAAAAGCGGTTACGGTAGTTTACCTTACAACCCTATAGTACCCGGAAAATCTCCATCTTCTACCATATACGGACAATACAGGTCTTTAGTATTAGGAGACGAAGATACTGATTTTAGTTTCGGTAATATACCTTCTGATCACTTCTATGCTATAGCCATAGATAGAGCAAGGTATAAAGAAAAACTACTACCAGGAACTTTAGATTTAAAACTAAAGTACCAACGTTCAGGATTAGCAATTCCTTTAGATGGTTCAGGTACTAAAGATTATATTGACATTAGACTTACAGATAATAGCCAAGTAGCGTCAACAGTTACTTTTACTGATGCAGGAAGGGAGTATGAATTAGTTTCCGGTTCTCTAGGTAAGGTATATACAGGCAACAATGTAAATGGATATACCTTAAATAACGGTTCCTACGGAAAGCTATACCCGGATATCGGAATTTTACTATTAAATGCTAATGCACTAGAAGCACCTGTTAATGATGGAGGAATGGAAATGGATATAAACACAGGTTCGTCTGTTCTTCATCCCGATGGAATAACCACTAATATACAGTTAGGGTATGATCTATTTGAAAAAGGTAATTCTTTCAGAATACAATCAGAAGAAACAGTATCATCTAACTTTGTATTTGTTAGAGCTAGAAATAATGAATTTAATTACTCTAGTAACCCGTCTCTAATAACTGGTTCTGGAGAAATTAGACATAATGTTATGATTAACTCTCCACAGTCATATGTAACTTCTGTGGGGCTATATAACGATAATAACGACTTATTAGCAATCGCAAAATTATCTAGACCTCTATTAAAAGATTTTACAAAGGAATCGCTAATCCGCGTTAAGCTTGATTATTAATGAATGAGTGCTTACAAAAAACTGAACAGACAAAACGTATACGTATCTGATTACTCAGCACGTAAACAATGGGAAGCATCAGGTAGCTTAATTGAGACCTATGATATTTCTACATTAAGAGGTTTTTCTGGTTCTACACCATTTTACCCTTACCCTTTAGATTTTCGTAACAATAGATATGAGAAATTAACTTGGGATAGTGTAAATCAAAATTTCTATAGAGACGGAATCGGTAACGGACTAACATCTGGCTCTAGTGACTTATCTCTTCAATCCACATTAACATTAAGTGGATCTAGAGATTTAAAATCAGAAGTAGCAGTAATATCTATACCTAGAGGAGTAACAGGTACACATATTGAACCTAACACATTCTCTCTTAGACCACTCGTTGAACAGGAAGATCTATATATTGCAGATGATTATATGGTGGATTGTATAAGCGGTGAGAATCAATTTATCGAGAACTTAGAATACTGGTACGGTTCTAATCCTTTAGATGACGATGATTATGTAGAAAATGAAAGTGATTTTGTAACTGAATCAATATCACCGGGAGAAGATTACCAATACGTTGATATAAATAGGAAACAACAAAGCCTAACAATTATAGATGACGGTGAAGGATCATTAATACACTCAGGTTCTCACCACCTATGGACGGAGCCTAAGAAAGTTGTAGGTGATATTATTTATAATAAAGGCCTAGCTATAATAACAGATGAAGTAGCAGCAAGGTACTTTAGTACTTATTCTAGACATAAATTGCGATGGAAATCAAACCAACCTATTTATACATATAATGTACACTGTACTGTTAAGGATTCTGAATATAACTATACATACAATCGTTCAGCTCTTTCAGGTTCTTTAGGTAATAGGAGAAACAATATAACAGGTAGTAATTTTACTCCCTATATAACAACAGTTGGACTTTATAATGCTGCAAATGAATTATTAGCAGTAGCAAAAACAAATAGACCAATACAAAAGACACATCATACAGATATGACTTTCGTAGTAAAAATAGACATATAATGCAAATACAGTTTAGAGCACAAAAGAAAAAAGCACTATCGTATAAAGAGATGGATCAGAACTTAGGTTCATTTTTCTATTCTAGTTCTATATCTAATGCAAATGAATTAATACTACATTACACGGGAAGTCTTGAAGTTCCAATCAACAGAGAATCTCATGTTATTCCTCTGACAACAGGAACAGTTCAGGGAGATAATACACAAGTTCAATATAACAATAACGGTAACCTAGCAGGAGCTGAAGGCTTAGTATACTCTGCATCAAAAGTCGGGATCAATACTTTAGCAGATAATTTAACATATAATCTAGAAGTTTCAGGTAGTATTAGAGCATCAGAAGGACTACTATCTAATTCCGACAAAAGGCTAAAGGAGAATATTTATCCTATAGACAATGCTCTCTCGAGAGTTAATCAAATAGAAGGAGTTTACTTTAACTGGAAAGATAAAGAAGAGAGTCAAGTTGGAGTAATAGCTCAACAGGTAAAAGAAGTTCTTCCGGAAGTTGTTTCTGAAGATATAAATTCATATCTTTCTGTAGACTACTCTAAACTTGTTCCTCTTTTGATTGAAGCAGTTAATGAACAGAGTAGTATTATAGGAGAGCTTGAAAAAAGAATCGCTAAACTAGAAGAATAAAATGGCAATTATATTAAGAGGAGATAAAGGCTCGGCATTAAGCCATCAAGAACTAGATAATAACTTTAGACAGTTTGTCTATTCGTCATCTATTTCCGGTACTGCTATTAGTCTCTTTACAACCGCATCTCTCTGTAATGAATTACAATTCCCCGGAGGCGCACCCTCGGGAAGTGATTACAATATTCAATATAAGGTAGGAAATGCAGATTCTGGTTCAAACGCTTTATTTGGCTCTACCCCAAACTTTATATTTGACTATAGACAGAATAAACTTAAGTTAACCGGTTCTCTAATTACTATAGGTGATCACCATGTTGACGGTAATGTTACAGTTACAGGAACAATTACAGGTAAAGAATTTCATACTCAATTAGTATCTTCATCTGTTGTATATCAATCAGGTTCAACACAATTTGGAGATACCCCAGATGATACTCACAAGTTTACAGGTACAGTTAATACTGCTGGGGATATGAATGTAGACGGAGACTTAACCGTTACAGGAACATTAACTGCACAAGAAGTTCGCACAGAATTTCAAAACGCCGCAGTAATATTTGAATCAGGTTCTACAAAATTTGGAGATACATTAGAAGATAGACATACCTTTACAGGTAGTTTAGAAGTTACAGGTAGCCAATCAGTAACAGGTAACCTAACAGTTATAGAGGGTGCATTTATGAACCCAGACACAGTAACAAAACATTTTAAAGTCCCGTCTAATTATAATGCAGGACTTTTCGGACCAATAACTAATTCATCATTAATCGAAGTAGACGATAACGCAACACTAACAATTATTTAAAATGAGCACATTAAAAGTAAACAAAATACAACCTAACTCTAGTAACCATATAAGCATTGATGGGAATACTACTATTACTGGTTCACTTGTACATAACGGACATACTACCTTATCAGGTACCAATATTCTAAGTGGCAGCACAGTATTTAAAGGAGCAACAACAGTAGAGGGAGATCTAACTGTAGGAGGAACATTAACAGCACAAGAAGTTCGCACAGAGTTCGATAATGCCTCAGTAGTATTTGAAGACGGCTCTACTAAGTTTGGAGATACTTCAGATGATAATCACGGATTTACAGGCTCATTAGGTGTTCAAGGCGGTGAATTTAAAGTTACAAATGCAGGTGAAGATGTATTGATTGCAAATCCATTAAATGGTACTTTTACAATAGGGGATACCCAAGGCTTAGGTGATTCTGCTCAAATCATCGGCAATTCTTCTACTATAAAAATAAAGAATGATCGAAAGATTACTTTAACGACAGATAGTAATAATCGTGTTGGTATAGGAACCGAATCCCCATCTGGTTCTTTTCATGTTGCTGTTAATAGCTTTGATGGCAGCAAAGAATTTGTTAGATTTACAAACGGTAACGCTACTCTTTTTAACATAAATGATGAAGGTGCTTTTTCTATAGGTGATGTAAATAATATAGGCGATGGAGCATATTTAAGGAATCATGGAGATGAATTTTCTTTTATGTTTGGTGCTACTCAAGCATTAACTATAGGTAGTAGTAAATCAGTCTTCAATGAAGCTTTAGAGATAAGAAACATATCAGGAGGAGACGCAACTTTAACATTAGAGGCAGATACTAAGAACACAGAGATTACGGGTGAGAATGATAATCCATCTATATTATTTAAACAAGATGGAGGTGCTAAAAATGCAGCAGTTGGTTTCAATATAATTGATGACACATCAAACGGAACTATTGCAGGTACTGGAAACAGATTCTGGATTGTTAATGCCATGGATGATAACGTAGGCGAAAGCGGTATTACTTTTGGTACTGCACAAGTTGATGGATGGGATAACGCTATTGCTAGATTCATGATTAGAGGTGACGGTAAAGGTTTATTCGGACACCCTAACGACCATTACGATAAAGTACTAGGTTCTCAATTTGAAGTTTATGATGATAGAACAGAAAATACAACAACAGATTATACTTTAGCTGCATACGGATATGTAGATGTATCAGAATATCCTCCTTCTCAAGGTGCAGGCGGTATTATTTCCAGAGTAAAAATTGTAGATGGAGCAACAGATTTAGGTACTCATGCCATCGGAATGGTAGCAGGCACAACATCTTCAGAAATACTAACTACTGGTGATCTCGCTTTCTTCGCAGGTTCTAATATGGATACCAGCAATGCAACAGGTTTTGCAGGAGTAATACATAGCGGAAGTAACAACTGGCAGATAGGAGGAACAGCTGCTACTGATACTGATACAGGATATAAACTTAACGTAGTCGGTACATCTAAATTTAACTCAGATGTTCTTATAGGGGGTAATTTATCTCAAGCCGGCAGTACAACATTTTCAACCACTGCTTGTGGGATAGTATGGTCAATGAACACAGACGGTGCTTCTATTAGATTCTATAATTCAGAAGATGGAGATACAGATTCTAGATTAGAGTTTAATACTAGAGATAATAATAACGAATACTTTAAATGGACTCATACAACAGCAGGAGGCACATATGAGTCAATGAGATTAGATCCAATCAATTCTGGTAGTAACTCTAAACTAACAGTAAACGGAGATATATTTGCTGACTCACTTACTATTGGTAATAGTACCAATGAAAATTATATGAATAACTTCTCTTCTTCTATTGCAGGTGGAGCAGAAAATATTCAACAAGGCGCCTTCTCTATCATCGGAGCAGGAAAAGATAATAAAAATTACGGTAGCTTCTCATCTATAGTATCAGGTCAAGGTAATTATAATTATTCACCATGGTCTTCTATACTAGGAGGTCTCATTAACTGCACAAATGGAAGTTACGCCGGTGTTGTTGGAGGTGGAGCAGGCAACTGTGTATTCGCCTACTATGGAGCAATAGTTGGAGGATCTTGCAACTCAATATCTGACTATTCAGCCTGTTCTTCAATTGTTGGAGGTTGTGGAAATTCGATAACCGGTAAACACTGTAATTCATTTATCGGAGGAGGGTGTTTTAACACTATTACAGGTACATTAGGCTCTTCATATAACACACTAACTGGAGGTTATAGAAACAAAATAGATGGCGGTAGCAGTTGTCTAGGCCAGTTTATTGGAGGAGGAGCTCTTAACGTAACATCAGCCCCATATGCTTCTGTATTAGGAGGTAGTTACAACTCAAGTTCATGTGATCACTCTACGGTAGTAGGGGGTAATAATAACCGTTCACTTGGTAGCTACTCGGTTATAGCAGGAGGTGCTAATAACCTTACAGTTGGTAGCTGCTCTACTATAAGCGGAGGATCAAGTAATACATCATGCTACCAGCTTTCTTCAGTAAACGGCGGGCGTTCAAATACAGTTAAAGCTATCTGTAGCAATATTGCCGGTGGGGCTTTTAACTGTATCAATGGAGTATCCAGTACTTCTATTTTAGGAGGTTTCGAAAATGTGATTTCTGGTTCAGGAAATTACGGTAATATAGGCGGAGGCGCTTGTAACAAAATATATGGTTCTACTTGTGCAGCTTCTATACTAGGAGGACAAGGCAATAGAATAACGCAAGGGTGTAACGATTCTATTTTAGGAGGATGTTTTAACGTTATACAAAACGAACAATTTGATTCTAGGAATACTATAGTAAATGGATCATACAATAGAATAACAGGTTCTAGGTATAGTGGTATCGTAGCAGGTACTAACAGTTGTGTAAAATGCAGTGACTACTCTATTATAGGAGGTGGAATAAGCAATACTACGACAAATTCACAAGGTAGTGTAATAGGAGGAGGTGCTAGTAACTCTGTAAGCACTGCGAACTGTAGCTTTATAGGAGGAGGTTCTAATAACATAGCTATAAATCCTGGCCACTTTAGTGTAATAACAGGTGGAAAGTTTAACGAAGCAGCTTGCTTTTCTTTTGTAGGAGGTGGATGTAACAACTGTATAACAGGTCAAGCGTCTGCCATTGTTGGAGGATGTAATAACACAATTAACACATACTACTCAGGAATTCTTGGAGGTCAAAATAACACAGTAGCCCATACCTGCTCTTTCGTAATAGGTAACGGGTTAACTACAACAGCTGATAACTACACATTTGTAAATAACTTATGTAATGTTGGCGGAGGTGTTTCCGATTCTAGGCTTAAAGAGAATGTAGTAAATATACCTTACGGTTTATCGCAGGTATCTCAATTAGATCCTGTAAGTTTTACTTTCAAAGATGATGAGAGTAAGCAAACTAAATATGGATTCATAGCTCAATGTGTACAGGAAGTAATGCCAGAGTTGGTATCTACTCACCCTACACAAACAGTTGACGGTGATCCAGTTCTTCAATTTGATAAAGACGCAGTTTGGGCATCTACAGTAAATGCAATTAAAGAATTGAAATTAGAAGTAGAAGCATTAAAAGCAGAAATATCGATACTCAAACAAAAATAGAAGAGCCAGTGGTAACTATGCCTTCATGGTGGTATGACGGAAAAATTGTAACAGATATTTCCGACATGCCTGATGGCACTTACGGATTTATATACCAGACTACTCATACCCCTACTGGTAGAAAGTATATCGGTAAGAAAGTACTCTTTTTTGAACGTAATGTTAAGATTGGTAAAAAAGAATCTCAATTGTTAAAAGAAGAGAGAAAAGCTAAAGGAATCGGAGGCAGAGTACCGCTAAAGAAGAAAGTTGTTAAGGAATCTGATTGGAAAGATTACTATGGTTCTCATAAGGAAATATTAGACATAATAAAGTCTGGCAACCAATTTGAATTTTCAAGAAAAATTCTCAGCTTCGTACCTAATAAAAAGCTACTAACATATTATGAATGCAAGTACCTATTTATAAACGAAGTATTAGAAGATAGAAATAACTTTATAAACGATAATATTTTAGGTAAGTTCTATAAAAAAGATTTTATAAATGATAAAAATTAAAGACTTAGTCGGATTACCATCTCTACAGTACCATGTAGATAACAGTCTCTCTTTATATGAGAATGTCTACCGTTACTCTAGTGATAACTTTATACAATTATTTGCTGAAGCGAGAGACGCTTGGAGAGACGGTCTCATAGAACTAAACGAACAAGACATAAATTTACTAGAATCTACAGATATAGGAGAGTACGGAGTATTTGAAGGAGAAAAAGTACCATTAGATTTACCCATGGTAGCTGAAGAAGACATTGATGAAGCTGAATATAAAGGAAGAGAAGTACCCTTAAATAAACCTAAAAGAGGCGGACCTAAAAAATTCTTTGTATATGTTAAGAACCCTAAAACAGGAAATGTAAAGAAAGTAAATTTTGGCGATAGCGGTAACTTATCAGTTAAAATAAAAGAACCAGGAGCTAGAGCTTCATTTGCAGCTAGACATAAATGTTCTACTAAGAAGGATAAAACTAAACCAGGATACTGGTCTTGTAATATAGGACGCTATTGGAAGTCCTTAGGAGGCTCTAAAAACTTTTCAGGGTATTGGTAAAACATGGAATTAACTTGGAAACAGTTTCGAAATCAAAATCATATTCGTATCTTAAATGAAAGTGAACAGATACGACATTATAGATTTTATCTCGATGCTCTGTCAAATGAATTGATAAGACAGAATAAAGGACCAAGAATAGATGGATTCCTTCTACAGGAAGACCTATTTACTATTTTACAAGAAAATAACTCAGGAATATATATAACTACTCGACATGCCTAATCTACCTATTTCAAGGCTACCTCAATCTACCGAACTTCAAGGTGACGAACTGTTTGTCGATGTTCAGAATGGGGTAACTAAGTATACTACTTTAGATCAAGTTAATAACTACGTAACTAGTTCTATAAATAACTATAATCAAACCAACACAGGAAATACTTACTTAGTACCAGTCTTCATTACAGTAGCTGGGTCGAGTTCATCTCCCTACCCGGAATACTACGTTACAGGCTCTACCTACGAAAATACTTCAATGATAGATGTAAATTGGTCTGGAGGTAATGGCGAAGCACATATAGTACTACCTGATGCAACATCAGAAACTAGTACTTACCGTTCTATAAGATTTGTTATGGGGAGTCAATTTGAAGCCAATACTAAGGCAGTACTAATGGCACCACCGGGACAGTTTTTAGATAACGATGAATACCCAGACGGGTATACCTTAGATAAAGCACACGAAGGTATCATGGTATGGTCTGACGGTACTAGGTGGATTCGTATACAAACTAAAGCATAATGCGACCCTATACACAGGAAACAAAAGATGGTTATTTAATTAGGGAGTTTAGTCAAGATACGCCTGAAGATGAATTTGTTTGGCATAGGGATAGAGAAGATAGATGGATTGAAGCAATTAACACTACAGACTGGAAATTTCAATTAGACAATCAATTACCTGTATCTTTATATGAATCTAAGCTATTTATATCCAAAGGAACATATCACCGATTAATAAAAGGAACAGGTGATTTAGTTGTAAAGATATGGCAAAAGTATTAAACTTAGGTAATTATAAAGGAGAATCAAAAAAGAAGAGACCAGGCGTTCATGCTAAAACAAAGAACTCAAGCTCTAAAGGTTCTAAACACTACGTAAAAGCGTATAGAGGACAAGGAAGATGAAATTAACAAGTATCATATTAGAAGTTGGAGAGTACAAAGCAGAGGAAAAAGCTCTAGAGAAAGATATAAGCAATAAGTTTAATATCGATAGAGTTATGGTTTCTCTAGGAGATTATGCTGGTGGACGTTCTGATGATGACCCATTAAAAGATATGAGTTTCGGTAGCATTACTTTCTTAGTTAATTCTGATTTTGAAAAAGGAGTGTGGAATAAAATACTCGACTATGTAAAATCATTAGGCTACGATATTCAATCTGATTCTAACTACTTTGAAGAGGACCCAGGTGAGAGGTACTACTACCCAAAAATAAAGTTCCATTTCAAAAGACCTTCTAATTAATCATGTATGAGACTTTCACACGTCATATTAGGAGAGATTCTTTACTACGATCCAGAATTTGAAAAAGAGGTAGATAAGATAGTAGATCTAGGAGGTAAACATTTAGGCTCTGGAGATTACGGATCAGCTTACCTACTTAATGGAAGAGTTTATAAAGTCACTACTGACGAAATCGAGTTAGAACATGCTGAAATACTTAAAGGTAAAAAAACAAATAACTTTGCTAGAATATACGAAGTAGAAGTTATTAATCCTAAATTAGGAATTATACAAATGGAGGTTTTAGGAGAGTTTAGAGGCGAGATACCAGATGAATGGGTAGAAAATGTCAATAGAGAAGCAGAACAGCACGGTATAGATCCTGACGAGCTTGATATTAGACCTTCTAACATTATGGTAAATCAAAAAAATAACCTTAAATTAGTTGATATTTAGAATTATTTTTCGTATATTATTAATTAATAGTTACGGAATAACTGTATGGATTATACATTCTTACTAGGCTCTATTGAAAATTTACTAGGTAAATCTCATAAAAAAGCTAGAGAAAATCACGCCTTCCACTGTCCTTTCTGCAATCATAGAAAGCCTAAGTTGGAGATTAATATGGCAACCAATGAAGAAGGGCATAACCCTTGGGAATGTTGGGTGTGTCAAACTAGAGGACGAACAATACGCTCTCTCCTTAAGCAGTTAAAAACACCTCGAGATCAAGCTAATGAAATACTAAAGTACCTACCGAAAGGGACGAATATAGGGTATAAACAACTATCTATAGTAGAACTACCAAAAGAGTTCCAACTACTACACTCAGCTTCTACTACATCTGTAGTTGCAAACTTAGTAAAAAAATACTTATATGAGAGAGGACTTTGCGACAATGATTTTATTAAATATAGTATTGGATATTGCACAAGTGGAGAGTATGGAGGACGAGTTATTATCCCAAGTTATTCTTCATCCAATCACCTCAACTATTTTGTTGGAAGAAGTTATGACGGCAACTACTATAAATATAAAAACCCGGAAGCTTCCAAAGACATAATCTTTTTTGAAAACTTTATTAACTGGGATGCACCTATTATACTCTGTGAAGGTGCATTTGATGCTATGGCAATAAAGAGAAATGCTATACCTATTTTAGGTAAAAGCTTATCTAAATCGTTATGGAAAAAACTACTTACAGGAAAATTAACAGATATTTACATTGCATTGGATACTGATGCACAAACCCAAGCTTTAGAGATAGCTGAAAAACTTATAGCAGCAGGATTTAGAGTATTTTTAATTGAGCTAAACGGTAAGGACCCGTCCGATATGGGTTTTAAAGCCTTCACCGAATTAGTACAGCATGCAACAGAATTAGATTTTACTAAAATAATGTTGCAAAAACTAGACCTATGATAAAACAAGGAATGAATATTCTTGAACAAAATGAGAAGAAAAGATTAGATTTTAATCCACAACTTAAACAGATTAATTTCTTAGATAGAAGAGTTTATAAGAGAGGCGAAGGAGTATACTATCCTTCCGTAACCACTATACTCCAGTATATGCCCAAAAATAAGTTTTTTGAGTCTTGGCTTAAAGACGTTGGGCATAACGCCGATCTTATTATGCGAAGAGCAGGAAAACAAGGAACTCAAGTACATGAAGCTTGTGAAAAACTTATACTAGGAGAAGAGGTATCTTGGATGGATGATTACGGAAATGCTAAATACTCTCAAATAGTATGGGAAATGATTTTAAAGTTTCATGATTTCTGGACTACATATAAACCTGAACTTATATCAGCAGAAGAATTTGTATGGTCTGACGAACATAAGTATGCAGGAACTGCAGATATAGTATGTAAGATTGACGGAGAAGTTTGGCTACTAGATATTAAAACTTCTAATTCTATTCATAAGTCTTATGATTTACAGTTAGCATCTTATGCTAAAGCGTTAGAAGAATCAAAAGGAGTAAAGATAGAAAGAACAGGTATCGTATGGTTAAAAGCTCATTCTAGAGGACCTTCTAAACAGAAAAATGTTATCCAAGGAAAAGGATGGAAAGTACTTCAAATAGATGAAATTGAAAAGAATTTTGAACTATTTAAAATGATATATAAATTATATAGTTTAGAACATCCTGTTGTTGAACCTATTTATAATAGTTACCCTACAACTCTAAAATTATAATATATGAAAAAAGGAATACTATTAGCATTATTTATTACATCAGTACTAACTAGCTGTGGTGTTCAATTTAAATATACAGCATTAAACCATGCTGGTCATATAGACGGTATTTATTCTTCTGGAGACTATACAGTAGATACTCTAAATGAATTTCAAGTTCGGAATAAATTAAGAACTGATTTTAATTTTAGATACGATTTTGCACAATATGCTTTATCCCAACCAGCTTCATTTGATTGGAATAATCGTTTACTAGGTAATAGATATAACTGGAATAGACCCTATTGGGGTTATAGTTACTATTGGGATAGAACACAAATGTGGAATGATTGGGTATGGGGGTACCCTTATAATAATTGGCATAGTTGGAATAGACCTTATTGGAGAAGTAATAGCTATTGGTGGAGTGGTTATAGGAATTGGTACCAAAGCCCTTGGAACAACCCAGGATATAATGTAATATGGAATAACAGTAGAAGAGAAAATATTTCATATATTAACGGATATAGAACTTCTAGATTATCAACTAGCCGTAATAGTAGTAGTAATACTAATAGAAGAACTAATTATAATAAAAGAGTAATACTTAATAACAATGATAAAGCTATCAACACTAATACTAGAAGACAAGTCGTCCCCGAAGGCAGTAATAATGGCAGGAGGAGCAGGGTCAGGGAAAACATACTTATTAAACCAACTGTCCCTAGACAGCCTAATACAATTCAACCCAGACAAGTACGTGGAGGACAAAGATCACCCGTACTACAACAAACTAGGACCAGCAGCCAACCAAACGTCCAAAGACGCAATGGCAGCAGCAGAAGAAAAAATTAGCTTTGTTTGGGACACTACCGCATCAGGAGCAGGTTTCCAAAAAAACTTAGATAAACTACTTGCTTTAGGGTATGAAGTCTATATGGTTATGGTGTATGCTCATCCTATGATCTCATACGTATCTAACTTTATGGCTAGAGAAAGAAATATACCTGGAGACTCTGTTTTTGCAACCTGGAGAAACGTGTATGCTAAAATAGAAGATTTTAATGGACAATTAAAAGGTAATTTATCTATATTCGTTAGTGATAGAGGAGGAAAGTACAAAAAAGAAGTTGAAGGATTTGACAAAGCTGCTAAAACCGGCTTAAGTGGAGTAAAAGATTACTTAGAAAAATTTAACGAAGATAATAACGTTGGAGGATCTTCATTCTTTGTACCAGTAGAAATGACACCTGAGGAAGAACAAGAATTTATAAAACATGTAGGTAGTATAAGTTGGGATAAAGAGAACAGATCAGAAGATAAAGCTATAAAAATAGCATTTTTAAAAGCTTACAGAAAAAACGGAGTAGGCCCAGGGCAAGATAAACTCAAAGCTACAGTTGATAAGTACAGAGAGAGTAGTAAAAAAAGAAAAGAAAAAGCAGATCAAGTACTAGATAATATTGTAGAAATGATTTATAACCCAACATTTCAAGAAAAATTAAAACATTCCTCAGTAGCAGAAATAAATACAAAAGTACAAGCATTTTTAGCATGATAGCATTATATCCAGGAGCATATAAACCACCTCACAGAGGTCATTTCAATGTAGTGAAATCTTTACTAGATGGATCTTATAATGGTTCTGTATACAATAAAGATAATTACAAAGAAACAGGTGCAGAACTTCTTAAAGGCAGAAGTAGTGAAAAACCTAAGATAGATAAAGTTATAGTATTTGTTGGAGCAGGTGAGAGAAACGGTATAAGTAAGGAAGAATCAATGTCTATATGGGAGGTATACTCTAAGTACTTAGGTAATGTTGAAATACGCGATGGAGAATCTAATCCAATGTTTGCTGCAAAAGATTATGCACAAGCTAACCCTGATCAAGAGTTTGTATCTGTAACCGGTATTAGAGGAGATAAAGATTTTGTTGACTTAAGAAGAGTAACAACTTTTAAAAATGCACCTAACGTACAAGGATTAGCATTAGCAGCAGCACCCGGATCAGGAGTAAGAGCAACAGATTTTAGAAAAAGTATTTTAGCCGGTGATTTAGATAATATTATAGATTTTTTTCCTGAAGTTTTATCTAGAGAAGAAATCCTAAACATACTATCAGATTTAAAAGATAAAATAGTTGCAGAAATATTAAGTAGTAATTTATCTGGATTTGTAGAAGGTTACTTTGAAAAAGAAGATACCTCTATAGAAGAAATAACTCGTTCAGTAGATAAAAAGAAACTTAACTTTCTTTATGATTATATATCTCGATTAATTCCTAGCGGTACTAATATAAACCTTAACAGTGATAATATAGTAGTTAAGTTTGACGTACCAATTACAGAATCTAACAATGATGATGAGTTGAGAGCTCCAAAACTTAAAGAGTATATAGCATCTTTATTAGAGTATATGCTTGATCAGAAAATGAATATAGTTCCTCTACCTGAAGTTAAGCTTAGAAAAGATGATGTAGCTGCAAATAACTTTTTTGGTAAAACAGCATATTATGATCCGAATAATAAGGAAATCGTTTTATACGTTAAAGGTAGACATAATAAAGATATAGTAAGATCCTTTTCACATGAAATGGTTCATCATATGCAAAACATAGAAGGTAGGCTAAAGACGTACGGTACAACAAATACCAACGAGGATGATAGCTTGCTTGAAATAGAAAAAGAAGCATACCTAATCGGAAATATTACCTTTAGAAATTGGGAAGATAGTTTAAAAAACGGAGATGATGCTTTAAATGAAAATACCACCAAACCTAAAGAAGCCCTAAAAACACCTACCCCTATATACCCACTCCAGGATGAAGCTAAGTTATTAGCAGAAGGTCTTGCTAAGTTAATTAACGGACATATTAATTAAGATGTATGTCTCGTATACTCAAGAAATACTCCTATAAGTACGAATTTTTAAAGTTAGAGTTAGAAGACTTACAAAAAGAATTTGATAATTACCATACAGAATGGACAGATATATTTGGTAAGTACTTTAATAATATTCAAAAAGAGTTTTGGAGAAACGAAGAAACTGGAGAAATAAGACAAGATAAACCCGAGGAAGTAGTTACGAAACCTAAAACTCCAGAAAGAATAAAAAAATTATACAGGAAAGTATCAGTAAAAGCACATCCAGATAAAGGAGGTAATGTAGATGAATTTAATACTGTTAAAACTTACTATGAAGATAATGATTACTTGGGATTGATTAACTATGCTACTCAAAACGATATAGAAGTAGATATTACAGAAGAGGATTCTAAACTATTAGAAGATAGCTGTTCTGCAATAGAAGGAAAAGTAAATAAATTACAATCTTCATTAGTATTTAGTTTTTTTAAAGGTAACAATAGGGCAAAAGAAGCAGTTATAAAGCAGCTTCAAATTCAATATAAAGTAAAAATAAATTCAAAAGACATACTGGAAAAGTTGGAGACTACCTAATTTTTTCGTATATTTATATATAAAATAAAGGTTATGACTAGAGAACAAGTAAACAGTATTATTAAAGAAGTTTATCCTAAGATTGAAAAGTACTATGGGTATTCTAAGTTCTACGACTGTACTCCTTATGTAGAGTTACATCATAACATTTATGCTAGATATAGCGGAGAAGAAGATGCTCAAGGAGATGAAGATGGTTGTCATGCTGAGTTTGATAATACTGATAATAGTATAGTTGTATACTATCCTAATATGAAGAGTAGAAAACATATTATCGAAACTCTTATTCATGAATACCAACATTATTTACAGTCTCCGTTATGGATGAAAAGGTACTACTCTATGGGTTATGATTATAATAATCACCCGTATGAAGTAGCTGCTTATAACGAAGAAAAAAATTATAAAATATTTGCATGAAAAATAGTATAGTAGACTTATTGGAAGCTTATCCAATACCGGAAAAAAAAGAATTACCGAAGTATAAAATATACTGCGATATGGACGGAGTATTAACTGACTTCGAAAGTAGATTTGATCATTACACTGGAATGACTCCTAAAGAGTATGAAAATAAATACGGTACCACTGGATTCTGGAATCTTATAGACGTAAAAGTAGGTATCAAGTTTTGGAGTAAAATGCCATGGATGCCAAGAGGTCAAGAGTTATGGAGCTTTATTTCTAAGTATAATCCATCACTACTTACCTCCCCTTCTAGAGATAATGGATCTAGGCTGGGTAAAAATATGTGGGCTAAGGACAATCTATCTCCTAACCCTAAAGTTATATTTGCATACTCAGCAGATAAACAAAGGTACGCTAATCCTAACAGTATATTAATAGACGATAAAAAATCAAATATAAAAGAATGGATTGCTTCTGGTGGAATAGCTTTTAGAGTAAAAGGCGGTGATATCGGTCCTGCAATCGAAGGATTAAAAGAATTAGGATATGAGTAAAGAATCTCTACTTAAAAAAGAGTTTAAGCAAGCAGATGTACAAAGAGTTAGAAATATAGTAAATAAAGACTTCTCTGCAAAAACTAAATCTCAAACCGGATATCAAAAAAAATACTCTCATTACAAAGAAGGTGACATTTGGGAAGAAGGCGGTAAGCAATGGACTATAAAAAATGGCATTAAGCAGAATATTACAAAGTTAGATAAAGCCAAAAAAGCTATAAGAATGCCGTTATGCTGCCCTAAGTGTGGTACTAGAATGAAAAAACGTTTAGATGAAAAAATGTATAAGATACATGGATTTTGTTTAGACTGTGTAGTGGTATATGAAACAAGCTTGAAACATGCAGGTCTTTATGATGAGTATGAAAAGCAAATGACCAAAGGAAATATTGAAGCATTTATTGTAAACCTAGAAGCATGGGTTACAGAAAGCCTACAGGATAACATTTCAATGGTTACAGAAGCAGGTGACAAGGAAGATTGGGGTGATGTATCTAAAGATTACAAAAGTAGAATTACTGAAGACTTAAGAAACTATATTAGCCTACTTAAAGACCATACTAAGTAAAATTAGCTCTATTTATAGTTAAAGTCTTATCGATGACACAGAAGCAACTACTTGAGTCAGTACTCAAAGAACTTAGCTCTATTAAGAAGAGCATGCCCAATGGAGAACTTATCCAAATGCAAAAGGATATGGAAGGTCTTAAAGAAGATCTCTCCGATCTCAAATATACGCTACTCAACCCAGAAGATGGTGTTATAGTAAAGACTAATCAAAACACAGCTTTTAGACGCAAAATGCAGCAAGGTGATAAAGACTTTGTTACTAAGATGATAGAGGTAGAAGAGCTTAAAAGATGGAAGGAAGGTGTAACTAAAGCTCTTTGGATATTATTTACAGGATTAGCAGGAGTAATAATTAAATTACTTTCCGAAGTATTAAAACAGCAATGACAAATAAGGAGATAGCAAATATAGTATCAGAGTCTTTAAGAGACTGGTTTAAGAAAGAGAAGTGGGTACGCATCTCTTCTTCTGGTAATATAGCTGGCCCATGCGGTACTTCTAAAAATAAGAAGAATCCTGATAGATGCTTACCGAAAGCAAAAGCACAAAGTTTAACTAAAGGTGAAAGAGCAGCAACCGCAGCTAAGAAAAAGAAGGCAGGTAAAAAAGGAAAGACAGTCGTGAAAAATACAAAAAAAGCAACAGTAAAAAAAGAAGAGTATAAAGGTAAACATCAAGGCAGTAATTATAAATGGCCAATGTCACAAGCGACAAAAGATAGAAAAGAAGCGGACAAATTTGCCGGTTCAGATCCTAAAGCTGGTTCTACAATTAAAGGCACAGGTTTTGATTGGAAGAAACAGACAAAAGAAGATATTCAAAACTTAGTGGTTGGAATGGTACATGAAATGCAAAATACTAACTTTAAGGTATTAAAAAAAGGACCTTATTATAGGTACCTTCCATCAGATGATTTATTTACTGATTTAAATCAATTAGGACACCACGGATTACAGCGCAGCCCAGACAACTTAGCAGTTTACAAAACTGCAAACGAGCTTTTAGATGTTTTTGAGGACATGTACTATGAAGACCCTGAAAGAGCACTAGCTTGGGCAGATCAGAATGATGATATTATAAAGTTCATTGGGACTAACGAGGTACTAATGGAGAAAGACGATAGATGTACTAGATTAGCTAAAAGTAAATACGATACATGGCCATCAGCTTATGCTTCAGGAGCAGTAGTTAGATGTAGAAGAGGTGAAATCTGGAAAAAGAAGTAATATGAAACTTAGTAGAATTTTAAAAGAGATGAAAAGAGAAGCATGCCCAGCAGCCACTCAAGATCTCGAACTCAATACTAAAAATAGAGATTCAGCTATCAAAGCAGAGCATATTCAATATGGTCCTTTAAATGTATCTGAACCTGGTAGTTATTGGAAAGATATAGCTAAATACTGGAATACAACTGAAGAAGCAGCAAAAGGAACTAATTGTAGTAACTGTGTTGCTTTTGACATTTCTCCTAGAATGGACGATTGTATGCCAGGAGTTACTTCTGATGATGAAGGTAGATTAGGGTACTGCTGGATGCATCATTTTAAATGTCACTCTGCTCGTAGTTGTAGAACATGGGCTAAAGGAGGACCGATTACAAAGAACGAAGTATCACTGGATTGGCAAGAAAGAAATGACTAGAACTCAACTTACAGAATTAATAAGAGAAGTACTTACCGTAGAAAACTTTAAAGACGGTAAAGTTAAAGGTAAGTCTAAACCCGGTAGAGTTAAAAAATCAGGAGCCTCCTGTAAAGGTTCAGTTACTTCGTTAAGAGCGAAAGCAAAAAAGTACGGAGGAGAAAAAGGTAAGATGTATCACTGGTGCGCTAATATGAAATCAGGTAAAAAATGATATTATCAGATAATAAACTACATAAGGAAGCTTATTTTTTAGACCCAACAGAAGACATAGACGTTTTAAAAAATACTAACTCTGTAGATTTATTTGACCAAAATGGTTACCACTTAACAAAAGCCGAACAGGCTTTTTTGGTTTGTAATGGTTATAAACAATTCGAACGTCGCCATGAAGATTGTATGAGGTACGATTGGTTTACCTGGGATAAGAAAGACGGTGCTCATATTAATCATTCTGATTTATTTGAAAGAAAAGGATTTAAATCTGTAGCTAAAGAACAAATCGAAGCAATTGCTCAGGAATATAATCCGATGTTATATAAACTTGTGAAAATGAAACCTAAATGGGGAATCGATATATCAATAGATTATGTTTCTAAAGATGCAGTATTTGAAGTATTCCATTATGAATGGGATAGCTTTGACTATGATGCAGTTATTGAAAAAAAGTTGGAAATTGAAGAATTTATTCTTAAATTAGATTGGGACGATGTAGCAAAGTCTTTATGGAGTATACGTGACCAGTGGTACGACTTAGATTTTTTTGAACAGACTCAATGGAGAACTAACTATTTTGGTCTCTCTCCTGAGAAATTCAAAAACGTTATTTGGAGTAATTGATCTATTTATAATTATATACGTATATAAAATTTATATTATATGAACTACGAGGAAATAAAAAAGCGCCTTAACAAATGTCAAGTGACTTTAGAGTTAATACAAACCAAAGGAGTGTCTACTAAGGACAAAGGCGATTCTAAAGATGTAAACAAAGTAATTAAAGTACTTAAAGAAAGCATCAAGAAATATAAAAAAATACTTAAAGAAGAAGAATCCTACCTACTCACACCAAAAGGAGGTAAACCTACATTAGCTAAACTATCAGATGACGAAGTTACTGCACTTAAATCTTCCGATGATGTCGATAAGATAAAGACAGCAGCAGGAGAAGAAGTTAAAGAAAATAGTCTTTTTAAGAAAAATAACGGAGTAGAGTTTGATCAAAACGAAACTAAGAAGATAGCAAAAGAAGTAGGTAAATCTTTAGCTATAGCGTTAAAGAAAGGTGGAGATGAGTTAGAATCAATGAAAGCTCATCATATAGAGCCAAACAGCTTTGATATACACGTAGAGTATAAAGCAGAAGGTAATATGGATGAATTCTCTTTCTATATTATAGATGATGCATTACATTTAGTAGATTTTTCCTTCGATAAAGAATTAGTAGAGGTAGGTGTTAAACCTTCGGGAGAGGCAATCATTAACAGGGATGTACTAGCAAATGAACTATTAAAACACTTTAAATCATTATCTGAAGAGTATAATTTCAAAGGCAGAAAATTAAGCCACGAAGAAGAAGATAGATTAGATTTAATTGCACATCGTGAATTCGATGGTGTAAGCTTCAGTAAATTATCTGATAAAGATAAAGAAAAGGTATTTGCCAAAAGAGATAAAGTAGGAGTTAAAGAAGGAGAAGGAGACGATCACCACTACTTAAAAGTATCTAGAGGAGATTATAAGAAAGCTATGTCTATCTTAGATCAAAATGTAGATCCAACTTATGTTAAAATGGAGGTTGTTGACAATGACGGAGCTGGAAATGTAATTATATACTTTGTATTTAGACACGAATATGGATTTGACGATATGTACGACGATCCAGAAGGAAAAGAAAACCCAGAATTCTACCAAGAACCAGATGAAGATCCAAGTGCATTTATGTACGATGTAGTAATGGATTTACGAGCTAACGATATCACAGTAGTAGATTCATCTGCTGATATGGATGAAAACTACGATCCTGATCAAGAACAGAAAGATGATGAAGAAGATCATGGAGTAGCATATGATGATGACGGAAGACCTTTAGGAGAAGATTTAGACATAGGACATCAAGATGATGAGCCTAGTATGTTAAAGTCATCTGCTTTTGAAACAGCTACTTATGCTGCTAAATTAGCAAAGAAATTAGCTCAATATGATCAAGTAGATGGAGAAGTAGATTTTCCTAACTGGTGGCAAAAGAAATTAATCTTAGCTAGAGACTATATGTCTGCAGCTTACCATTATTTAGATTCAGAAGAAAAACAACCTCTTATTGATAAACTAGCTTTAGAGCATGCAATGAATGAAGGTACTGAATTATATGATAAAAATGGTATCAATATAAAAAGATTCTCTGGCGGTAAAAGAGGATTAATGGTACAGATTACTTACGGTGGGGATTATATTCATGTTCCTGCAGAAGAGTTTTCAACATTAGCTAGAGCAATGCAATCGGTACAAGGTGACTTAAAGGATATGTCAACTCAAATACCTAGACGTAAAAATATGGACGAAGCATCCGCTGCTAAGATTCAAACAGCTTACGGTAAGGTAATTAGTATAATGAAAGATCTTGCTAAGAAATACAAAGCAGGTGATAAATCAGTTGTTGACCAACTTAGATCTCTTACTATAACTAAAAAGAAACTAGAAGCTGAATTAGAAAGAGCAGTAGCCGGTACACACCATAGTCAGGAACTAACAGAAGTTACTGAAGACGAAGTTCAAGATGCAATTAGAGAGTTAAGAGATTTAATCGATGAAATCGAGTCTAAAGGAGAAGAAGCAAGAGAAGTAGTTAGACATACATTTCCTAACGAGCTATCAAGATTAGATGCTTACGGTGCTTTTAATAACATGTATTCAGGTAATAGATACGATGTCACTCTAGGAGGCTTTGTAGACAGATTAGAAGAAGAAGGATATGAAATCGAAGACGGAGAAGTATATACTAACGAATCAGTATTAAAAGAATTTACTGATGATAGATTTAAAGGTTCAGAAGTAATCGACGATGCTAACAAAAGAGCGCCTGATATGTTCGGTAAACAATTATTTGCAGATCTATTACCTAAAGGGGTAGCTAGTGAAAACGATGCATTTGAAGCTTTAAAGAAACATGATAAGAGTGGTATCAAAGCTAGAATGGGTCAATACGCACCAATGTTTGTTCACATGCAATATCATAATTTAGAGCATGAAGGTCAAAAATATAGAATGCATCAAAAACAATACTACAATAGTAACTTTAAAGATAAAGATCCAGACTTTAATCCTGGCGTATCAGAAATTACCTTAATGAAAGTAGATGAAAATGATGAGGGTCATAATTTAGGTACTATTTTAGTTAAAACAGATCAATATGTACAAGATCTAAGAAACTTACCTGGACTAGGAAAGAGGCATATGGAAGAAGCTACTAGACAAGACCTAGGAATGACTTCATCAGTATCTAAACGTAGAGCAGGAGCTGAATTAAAACAAAAATTAGCAGGTAAACGTTCTGATGGAATGGGTAAGTATGATGGTAATATTTACGGATTAGATAATGACGGCAAAAGAGTTGAATTGAAAAGTTTAAACGATTTAAATAAATTTAAGAAGTTTGAATTAGATGCTGATATAAACGAAGCTAAAGGAGGTCAAATTATGCCTGGAGATTATGTTAAAAATCAACACGGTAATATTTATCAAAGAGTAGATGGAAAAGTTGGAAGACATGATGCTTATGTTAGAGTTATTAACGGCAAACCAGGTAAAAGGAAAACTGGCTTACATGACTCTTTTAAATTAACCTTAGTAAACAAGGACGAATTAACTGAAGGAGCAACATGCTGCGGTAAATGCGGTAGAGTACATGTTAAAGGAAACTGTAAAAGACCTTTTTTAAAAGGAAAGTCTCACTGTAGAAATAAATAAGATATGCATAAGCTTGAAAAACTAATATTAGAATCGTACAGCGAAGTCATTGATGAAATGTCAAAAGCTCAAATTGAAAAAGAGACTGGTAACAGAACTACTCAATGGGAGGATCTTACGGATAAGCAAAGAGCAGGTATCGTCAAAAGGTATGGTGAACCAAAGTTTGATGGTAAACACGATTTCTTTAGTAGTGATATGTCAACATACTTTAAAGCTTCAGAGAAAAATACTACAACAGGTACTATTGGACATAAGGTAATAACACTACCTTCATTTGGTTCTCTTTATAAAAATTTCTCAGATATTATAGGCGATATTAAAAAGTTAATGGGGTCTGATGATATTAGAAAAGATGAAGCAGCTAGAGAGTTTTTCGAGTTAACCAGAACTAATTTCAGAAAATTACAAAGATACTTAAGAACAGAGAGACCTGAACAGTATAATCTGCTTAAGATGCAGAGAATGATGGAAGGTATTGAGAAAGCTTTTACTTCAATAGAAGAAGGTATCAACGATCATTATGACTTAGTTCATGTATACGATAAAGACGGTAGAATGTTCGGTACTGGTTCTGTTGAAAAAGTAGAAGGTGACAAAACCTTTGTACGATTCGACGGTAGCACAGTTAAAAGATTTCCTAGCGACAGAGTAAAACCTGTACAAGAAGCATTAGACTATAACGATCCAGTTCTTATGAGAGCAAGAGTTGCTAAGATGAGAGCTGATGATATGAAAAAATTAGACGCTTATAAAAAATCTCCTGAAGGCAAAGCAGCTGCAAGAGCATATGCTAGCGGACAAAGAAAAGAAGAGAAAGCAAGAGAGATTGTTCGTAAGTTAAAGATTAAAAGAGCTCAAGTAATGAGCGATATGGAAAACGATCCAGAAATCGAACCAACAGGAGGACCAGTAGCTGATATGTACGGTGATCAATTAAATAAGATTGATAATGCTATTGAAAAAGCAGCATCAGTATATAACAAGAATATGTCGTATGATCAAGCAGTAGGAAAGATAAATGAAGCATATGAGGAATTAGTTACCTTTGGGTACGATTTAGATAGAATACAGGATGTAGTTGATCATTTACAATCTAACTATAAAGAAGGACAGGATTTTGAACTCCACATAGGTAGAGGAGATGATTTACCTAACGCAGTAACTTTAAAAAATTCTGCTTTCCAAAAAGATCATGACCTAAACGATATGCTAAATGCAGCACAAAGTGATCAAGATAGATACGATGCTTATACTACTGAAGATGTAGTTACTGAATTTGTAGGTAAAGAATTAGAAGATAGAAACGAACCTTTATACGATAAGTTAGTACCTGGAAACGGAGATGCAGAAACAGTAGAAGGTGAAATGTTAAGAGCTATCAATAGAATTATTTATAGATACTATAACGACGGTGATGAATATTTTACAGGATATGGTATTGAAACTGCCGGACCTGCTCACTCATTTTTAGTTAACGCAAATCATCCATTAAGAGCTGTAGTAGCAAAAATATTTAAAGAAGGTACTGATTACGAAAAAACAATCAAAGATGTGCTAATTTCTATCTTAGACTATATAGAGTCAAAAGAAGGAGAGTACACCAAGAATACTTTAGGAGGTATATTTGATTATGAGCCTGAATTTGAAGAAGAAGATGATTACGATGACTATGATGATTACGACGATGATGAGTATTATCAAGAAGGAGTAATAAAAGAAGAAACAGTACCAGAAGAAGAACCTGATATGGATGCTCCTAAAGAGACTATATTAGAGGATGCAACAGATATTATACTAGGGAAGTTCCCAACATTAAAAAAAGCTATAATCAAGCTACAAACTGATCAGTTTAAAGAATTTGTAACCAGTATTGACTGGATTTCGCCTAGACCATCATCATTTAGGGTGAACATTAAAAACGGTCAATCTTATATTCTTAAGTGGACTGGAACAGCATTTGAAGCTCAGATACTAGGTAAACGCTATTACATCGATAAGATAGATGATTATCAACAAGCTTTAGATAAGTTGGCTAGGCTTTACAAAGAAGGACCAATGGGCGGGTCTGGAGATGCAGAAGCTGCTGATACCGATACTGGAAGTTCCGGTGGAGGTGGAGGAGGCGACTTCCCTGGTTCTGATGCAGGAGGCGGAGGAGATGATGCAGGAGTTGATGCTCTTGGTGGAGACGCTGGAGGAGATGAAGCACCAGCAGATGATGCCGGAGGTGCAGACTTAGGCGGAGAACCAATAGACTTTGAAGAACCAGGAGAAGATCCAGAAGCTTAATATAAAATTAATAAAATGAATAACTTTGATTTAAGAAAATTCTTAACAGAAAATAGACTTACTTCTAATAGTGCAGATACATATACGTCTAGTGGTATTGCAGATTATACAGTAAATATCTCAGGAGCAACACCTCAACAAATAGCGCTGATTAAGTGGGAAGATGAAAGTTACGGCCGTGCATTCCCAGTTCCGTACAATTCTAAGTATGATTATCAATTCTATGCTGATGAAATTATGAAGTTGAATTCAGAAGAAGAAGTAAGAGATTATTATAAAAATAAAAGGAAAGAATCACATACTAAAAAAATTGGTCACACAGGAACAAGGGATTTAGTAAAAGATGAAAATGGAGAAGTAAAATATTTTGATGGATTAGACAACTATGGTAATCGTTTGTGGATTACACGAGCTGTTAAAGTTTGGAAAAAAGCAAGTAAACCAGTGAAACCTGTACATCAACCAGAGACTGGAGATCCGAAATACTTGAAAGTAGCTAAAAAGTTAACCGATATGTATAAGTCTACACCTCAAGGAAGAAAAATTATAATGGGAACTAAGCCGTTTAGAAAAGACGGTATTGATGATGTCCAAGCTCTTATTCTTTCTGCAGATCAATACTTAGAATACTTTGAAGAGAGAGACGATGAAGATGGAATTGAAATAGCTAATTACTTTCTCAACTCTTTAGGAGATTTAGATTAGTATAAACATCAAATAAAAATAAATAAAATGAATAACTTTGATTTAAGAAAATTTTTAACTGAAAATAAACTTACCTCTAATAGTAGAGCAGTAGAAAATGAAGATGAACTTAATGAAACCCCAGGAATAACACTTTATTTCCCTGGCGAAATTGCCCCTGCAGATCTATACTATTCTGATAAACACGGTAAATTAGTTGCATTGGATGATGTAGATGATAAGTACCATGATAGAATTAAAGATTGGCTTGTAGTTAGAAAAGGAGATAAGATCGAAGGTCCTGAGGATTAAGATAATTAGTAGTCTAAATATATAAAAACAAATACAATGAATAACTTTGATTTAAGAAAATTTTTAATAGAAAATAGAGATACTAACTCTACTAAACTTTTAAGTGAAGTAAAATTTACTAAAAAAGAAATTATTAATTCTGTTACTTTTCCAACCGGAGAGGTATATACAGTAGGAGAATACACCAACTACGACGGTATGAGAATAGATACTATCACACCAGTCCCAGAAAATGAGAGAGAAGAGGATGAAGTAGTAGCTATCGAAATGAGAGATGGAGATAATGCAGTTATATATAAATTTAACGCTGAAGGAAAAGAAGTAGAATATTAAAAGATTTAAAGCAAATACAATGAATAACTTTAACCTAAGAAAATTTTTAAAAGAAAATAAACTTACTTCTAATAGTAAGCTATTAAAAGAAGAATTAACTTACGATTTTGATGAGGTTAATGATGCCATCTATGATCCTGCTTATAAAGCAGAAGTAGAAGCAGGTATTAAAAGACAATTACCAGATATTTCTGATAAAGATTTAAAAGCAATCATAGATAGTTCTGTAGAATATTACTCTGATGAAAAAGAAGAAGATGTACCTTCTGGTGATATCGTAGATATGGCAGTTGATTACTATAACGATGAAATGGCTGGAGACAGTAACCCATCAGCACCAAGAAAAAGACATGATTTATCTAATGTTGATTTAAGTGGGTTAGATAAAGGTCAAAAAAAAGCTTTTGATAAATTTGTAGATGTTTACCTTAACCCTTACGGTGTTACTGATACACAAGAAGATTTAGAACGCTACGTTAGACAATTTGGAAAAATAAAAAATGCATACGATTTTGATCATATAATCCCCAATTCATTTCAGTATGACAGGGAAGAAAGAGAAGCTATGCAACATCAATTGAAAAAAGCTTATTTAGCTGAAGGCCTCTTATTTGAAGAAGAACAATGGTTTGATCCCTCTAGCCCTTCACACGGTAAGGGATATAAAGTATTAGGCGATAAACCACAAGAAGGTGCTTTTTATGTAAGTGGATATGATTTTGAAAATGATAAAAGCTTTGAACATTATGTACTTGATCCTAATTATAATAAGTACCTTACTGCTACCCAAGAATTATTAGGTCTTGCTGATGAACAGGGACACGAGTATGAAAGTATAGAACAGTATTATGATACAGTTGAATCTTTTCAAAATGATTTAAGATCTTATGCTAAAGGAGGTAAATTCGAAGGTGATGAGGTACCTAATTGGCTTATGCAAGATCTTGCTATGAGTTTTGGAACTGATTATGACCAATTTTATAGTGATGATGAAGACGAAGACGAAGACGATCATTAAAAAGTAAATATAATGAATCTTATCGATAGAGTCATATTAGAATGGTCATATAAGACCAAAAAAGGATATCCTGACATTAATAGTCAAGAGGATATGGCTTTGTTTGAATCTATGTTTGGTTTTATTCCTTTATTAAATGAAAATAAAGATCTAGTAAACCTTATTAAGAGTAAAATAAACAGATACGGTGATATAGAAGCTACTGCAGGTACATCTAAGATTGTTTTAAAATTTTCTGAAATTCCATCTAGAGGAGCAAGTTCAAGCACACTTAGAGGAGAGGTATTTACAGAATTAGAAAAACTAGCTAACCAAGAAGAAGACATAACCTCTTACACTAAAGCCAGATCATCGAGTTCTTCAGTAGGACAATCATTACTCACGTTTAGGGGAAATGATTATTCGATTATAGTAAAAGGAACAGCAGCAGAAGATAGTGCAGATACAGATGTAAAAGAAGGTTTAGTTTCTTTATTCTATGTTAGTGATATTACTTCACCATTTACAGTAGAAAACATTTCAGAAAGAGCAGAACGTTTAATAAGTACAATGCCAGCAGAAATTCCTGGAGAAGATTCAACTAGCACCAAAAAAATTGTTTCATACTTATCAGCGCTTGAACCTAAAAACTCGCATGTAAACTTTGTTAACCAACCTCTATCTAGTGCTCTTGCTATTAAGGAAAAATACCCTAAAGCTAAACTTATACGTTCAGGAAAATTTGATGAGATAAGAAGTAAGGCCAAACAACTTACCGGATATGATAAAGACAAATGGTGCCCCGGAGATTTATACGTACAATTAAAAGGTATACCCGATATTAATTCTGCAGACAATATTGAAATAATTAATAATTTCTTTGTGCAAGAATGGGGAGGTACTACAAACGTAGCAGGTGAAGAAGCTTCTTTAGTAGCAGTTTCTTTAAAACAGCAAAAAGCACAAGGTGGAAAAGCAAAAGGTCTTCTTGCTAAATACTCTAAAGTTAGATCAGATTATAATTTAACTAATGATGAAAAAGGGTACGATGTAGATCAGTTTAAAGAAGCAATCGTACCATTAAGGAGTAAAATAAGCTCTTTAGTTGGATCTGCAGATAATGTGTCGTACAGCTTAGAAAGTATAAGTTTAGAAGATTTTGATATAGATCAACTTAGAGGAAAATATGCGGCTTTGAAAGCTATTGAATTCCTATTTAAGAAGTTTCCACCGGGTAAAATAGCTGACGCAGTAGTTGCATTAGCAGGCTTTGCAATGTCTTTAACTGATGTTAACCCTGGTTTTTTTAAAATAATTGGTAACTCATCAGGAACTAATGCTACAGTAGAATCATACCCTCAAGGTACTAATATAGTTCTCTACAATAAAGAAGGGGATTATAAAGATATTAAGATATTAGATACAGATAGTTACGGAGGAGTAAGAATATTATTTCACATACTAAAACGAGGTAAACCACACTTCGTCCAGATAAGTGCAAGGAACAATGGTAATACTCAAGGCACTTTAGAAATAGAAAAAATAAATCCAATATAGGATAGTTATGGCAAAAGATATAAAAAAAATAATAGCACAAGAGTACTTTAAGTGTGCTAAAGATCCGGCCTACTTCATGAGGAAGTATTGCTATATACAGCATCCTACAAGAGGACGTATATTATTTAATTTATATCCATTTCAGGATAAAGTATTACATTTATTTAGAGATCATCAATATCTAATTACTCTCAAGTCAAGACAGTTAGGTATATCCACTTTAGCTGCAGGTTACTCTCTGTGGCTTATGTTGTTTCATAAGGATAAGAACGTACTTGCTCTAGCAACAACTCAAGCTACTGCAAGAAACTTAGTATCTAAGACTATGTTTATGTATGATCAACTACCTAAATGGTTAAGATTACCAGCAGTAGAGAAAAATAAATTATCACTTAGACTAAAGAATGGATCGAAAATTACAGCTAAATCTTCTAACGCCGATGCCGCAAGGTCAGAGGCAGTATCACTACTGCTTATCGATGAAGCAGCCTTTATTGATAACATTCAAGAAACGTTTACAGCAGCACAACAAACCTTAGCAACAGGTGGACAGTGTATGGCATTATCAACTCCTAACGGAATTGGTAACTGGTTTCATCAGACTTGGGATAAAGCAGAAAGTGGTGAGAATTCATTTTTACCTATAAGATTACCATGGACAGTACATCCTGAAAGGGACCAAGAATGGCGAGAAAAACAAGACTCAGATTTAGGTCCTAGAATGGCAGGACAGGAATGTGATTGCGATTTCTTAGCTTCTGGTGATACAGTATTTGAACCAGACGACATGATGTTTTATGAACAAACATACTTAAAAGATCCTTTAGAGAGAAGAGGTGTAGATGGTAATTTATGGATATGGGAAGGAGTTGACTACACAAAATCATATATGGTAGTAGCAGATGTTGCTAGAGGAGACTCTGCGGATTATTCTGCATTTCACGTATTTGACGTAGAAACTTGTACTCAAGTAGCAGAATATAAAGGTAAATTATCTCCTAAGGATTACGGAAATGTCTTAGTAGGAATAGCGACAGAATACAATCAAGCATTGTTAGTAATAGAAAACGCAAATATAGGATGGGCTACAATAGAACAGGTGATGGAACGTCAATATAGTAATTTATACTATAGTTCTACATCTCAAATGGAAACTGTAGAGTCTTATATGAGCAAGTATGAAAGAGATAAATTAGTCCCAGGCTTTACTATGTCCGTAAGAACAAGACCTTTAGTAATTGCTAAGATGATTGAGTATATTAGAGAAAGAGGCGTTACTATACAGTCTAAAAGGCTTTTAGGAGAGATGAGAGTATTTGTATGGAAAAACGGAAAACCTCAAGCACAAACTAATTATAATGATGATTTACTTATCTCTGCAGCAACTGCTCTATATGTTAGAGATACTGCATTAAGATTAAGACAACAAGGGATGGACCTAGCTAGAGCTCAATTATCTTCATTTACTAATCTAAATGCTAAGAATAAAGCTATAATAAAATCAGTTGGAAGTCCGCAAAATAATCCTTATATTATAGATAATGGACGAACCACAGAAGATATTTCGTGGTTATTAAAATAGACTATTTATATAAAAATACACATTAATGGCAGATAAATCGCTATTTGGACGTTTACAAAGACTTTTTTCTACCGACGTAGTAATACGTAATGTGGGTGGAACACAACTAAAAGTTGTAGACACAAATAATATACAGACGACAGGTAAGTATCAAACCAATTCTTTAATGGATAGGTTTACTCGTTTATATACTTACAACAAAGCAAACATATTTAATCCAAACCTTAATTATCAGACTCTACGTATTCAATTATATTCTGATTACGAGGCAATGGATACTGATCCAATTATAGCTTCTGCACTCGATATTATAGCAGATGAAGCAACAGTAAAGAATGATCAAAATGAAGTACTAGGAATTAAATCTTCTGATGAAAATATTCAAAGAGTACTTTACAACTTATTTTATGACGTTTTAAATATTGAGTTTAACCTCTGGTCTTGGACTAGAAATATGGTTAAATACGGAGACTTTTTCTTAAAGCTAGAGATAGCAGAGAAGTACGGTGTTTATAACGTCTTACCCTATACAGTTTACCACATCGCTAGACATGAAGGTAACGATCCTGAAAATCCTCAAAAAGTAGAATTTGAATTAGATCCTGACGGTATAGCAGCATCTACTGATTCTAACTATATGCCTGGAGGAAGAAAACGTAATAATAATATTACGATTGATAATTACGAAATGGCTCACTTCAGATTAATATCTGATACTCATTACCTACCTTACGGTAGATCTTATTTAGAGCCAGCTAGAAAAATATTTAAACAAACCTCTTTAATGGAAGATGCAATGTTGATTCATAGAATCATGAGAGCACCAGAAAAGAGAATGTTTTATATTAATGTAGGTTCTATTCCTCCAAATGAAGTTGAGCAGTTTATGCAAAAGACTATCAATGGAATGAAGAAAACTCCTTATGTTGATCCAGAAACAGGTCAATATAACTTGAAGTTCAATATGCAGAATATGATGGAAGATTTCTATCTACCTGTACGAGGAGGAGATACAGCTACTAAAATAGAAACTACCAAAGGATTAGATTACGATGGTACTAATGACGTTCAATACTTACAATCTAAGTTATTTGCAGCATTAAAGATACCTAAAGCATACTTTGGCTACGAAGGTGACTTAAGTGGTAAAGCTACTTTAGCTGCAGAAGATATTAGATTTGCAAGAACAGTAGAACGTATTCAAAGAATCATGGAATCAGAGCTTACTAAGATAGCTCTAGTTCACTTATACACTCAAGGATTCTCAGGTGAATCACTTACTAACTTTGAAATCAAGTTAACTACTCCTTCTATTATATTTGAACAAGAGAAAGTTGCACTACTTAAAGAAAAAGTAGATTTAGCTACTCAAATGAAGGATTCTAAATTATTCTCTACAGATTATATTTACGAAAATATATTTGACTTATCAGAAGATGCTTATATGGAAATGAGAGATCTAATGGTAGAAGATGAAAAACGTAAATTTAGAAGAGCACAGATAGAAGCAGAAGGTAACGACCCAGCTTCATCTGGAGTAACTTACGGTACACCACACGACTTAGCCTCTATGTACGGTAGAAGAGCAACAGCTACACCAAAAGGTGGAGAACAAGCTAATCTACCAGCAGGGTATAGCGAATGGGGACAGCCAGGCCCAGAAGGCGGAAGACCAAAAGAAAAAGCTTCTGTATACGGTACTACAGCAGGACTAGGAGGACGTGATCCTTTAGGTCAACATGGTATGAAAGGTGGTTTTCCTAGCGATGCCGATAATGTCAATGAAAACACAGTAGCAAAGACTATTTTAGCTAAAAACGAAGATCTTTTAAAGAAAATTGTTTTTACTAAAGATACGAGTGAGGACAACGAGGGACTATTAAACGAAGATCAAATAAAGGATTTAGGTAAGTAGTGCATATTTATATATAGTAAACGTATAAGATGAAAATAAAGCATTCTAAGTATAGAAATACTGGACTAATATTTGAATTGTTAGTTAAGCAGATTGCGGCTGATACTCTCTCTGGAGCAGAATCGCCGGCTGTCGGTATTCTCAAAGAATTCTATGCAAGTAAAACTTCGCTTGCAAAAGAATATAAACTATACGACTTAGTAACAAAGTCTAAAGGAGTAACACAGAGAAGAGCAGAAGCAATAGTTTCAACTATTACTGAAGTATCTAGAAAACTAAATCAAGATGCTCTCAAAAGTCAAAAATACAAACTAATATCAGAAATTAAAAAACACTATGATGTAGATGAGTTTTTTAGTATCCAAGTTAGAGACTACAAAGCACTAGCTGCTATGTACTGTTTATTAGAGGCTCAAAATAATGAAGAGCTAGTTGACCCTAAGTACTTAGTAGACAATAAAGTTACTATTTTAGAACACCTAACAGATAAAACTCAAGATACAAATGACGTTAAAGATACGTTAATCGAAGAGTATTCTAAATATGATAAAGATCTTAAACTACTAACGTTTAAAATTTTATTAGAGAAGTTTAACAGTACATATAAAGATTTACTGCCAGAACAGAAAAACATACTTAAAGAATTTATCACCTCAGTTAATTCAAAAAAACGTTTACACACTATAGTTAATGAAGAATTGACTAAATTGAGAATTCAGGTAAATGAGCTTTCATCTAAAGTAACAGATGAAGTAATAAAAATAAAATTAGAGGAAGTAGCCAAAGCAATCAATCCTGTAAAAAAGACTGAAAAAATTGGCGACACCCACTTGGTTAATTTAATGCAATTTTACGATTTAGTTAATGAATTAAAAACTCTGTAATGAAAAGATCAGAGCTTACATCATTAGTTAAAGAAGTAATGACTGAGTTAGACGAAGCTAACGTTACCGGAGGGTCAGCTACATTTACTCCTGGACAGGGAATGAATTATGCTACACCCTTTGCTTTTGGTAAAGGTAATAGAGCTAAAAATGCATTAAAGAAGTTAGGATATAAAAAGGTTAGTCGTCCTAAACGACCATCAAATACTAAATTAGTTGACTACTTATGAAAACAGCAACACAAAAATATCATGCGGTATTAGAAGGTAAACTTCAAGAAGCAGAATTTGTCCGTCAAATGAGACAAGCATATCCGCAATTCATCACTCAATGGAACGGGTATAAAGATTCCGTATCTATTCTTAAACAAAAGAGTCTTATTTTTGAAAAGAAAGAAGTTAAGAAAGATATTGATGTATTAGCAGATCAATTTCCTATAAATGTAGTTGAAAGAGGAATTGATGCAGAACTGGAAGCACAGGGTATAGACTCTACTGGGAATGTATCTAAAGAAGATTACATGAAAGCTAGAATTAAAGTAATTGCTAATTTACAGAAAGATGCTAATCACTATATTAACTTAATAGCAGGAGAATCTTCTAAGGTAGATAAACACGACCAAATGGTTGAGCCTAAAAAAGGTAATGAAGTAGATGTTCATAATGGACTTAAGAAAGCTGATTTAAAAGAAAATCATACTAAACCAGTAAACGAATATGATCAAGCAGATTCAGTAGCTGATTATATTAAAAAATATTATGCTAATCCTAAAACCGGTAAGAGTTTAATTGATGATGAAATCATTAACGACTTTTATAAAACTCACCCAGAATGGGAAGAACAAGCAGATGGTTCTGATGAAGGCATGCAAGCCGTAATGGATAACTTTCAAGAGTTTTTATCAGTAAATTACGAATCAGGAGCTGATTATATGCAAGAAAAAGTTGCTAAGTCTGCAGAAGATGTTATTGACCCAGCAGATTATGGAGCAATAGGCCAAGGGTACTTAAAAGGATTTAATAAGCCTCATTCACTAGATGCAGATCAATTAGAAACTTTAGGTAGAAAAGTAGTTGATAGTCTCCATAAAGGAGATTTTGATGCTGCTAAAGCTAAGTTTGTTAAAGAAGCTATGTCTGATGATGAAATGGCTAGAATTGCTAAATACGGTAAAGATACAGATATGAAATCAATTGACAAGTTATACAAGCTTGGTCAAATGTTTTCTAGTGATTTTGATTACGAAGGAATGCTCAAAGCAGGATTAAAAGTTAGATTAAACACACCGATAGATAAAATGCAAGCATTATTTGATTCATTCGAAGATGTTAATTACCACACAGAAGGTAGTCATCTATCTTATGCAATCGATGCTGCTAAAGAAGGTAATAAAGCAGAAGTATTAGATAACTTAAAGAAATTCAGAGCGGCTATTAAAAAGACTTTAAGTAGTTTCAACGAAGGTGTTTCTAAAGTTAGAAAACAACTTGAAGGTTCAGATCCAGTTAATACTGATATGACAGCAGATTTAGACGATGATGAAGGTTTAGCAGATGTTGAAGAAGTAATCAACGAAAGAGTAGGTAGCCTACAGGAGTTTATTGCTCTTATTCAAGACAGAGCTGAAGAAAACGATACTTCAGAAAGAGAAGAAGCTGAAGAGGTAATGTACGCCATAGGAGATCATTACAACATTGGTGTTGATATTATGAAAGGTCCTTGGGATGACGACAATGGAGTAAACGAAGGTAGACGCAGAAAATCTCAAGGAGGTAAAGTAGTTACTGAAAACGATTACGAAACTGGAGGGTATGTAGAGAGCATGGGACCTTTATTTGACAAAGGTGTTAATATGTTAATTAAAGCTTGGGAAGAATGGAAAATGGGCCCAATGACAGAACCTGGAATGATAGAGTTTGCTAAAAAAGACGTATTAGAATATTTAGAAACTCAATTTATGGTTGAGAACCTAGAAGAAGCTAAAGGTAAAGATCATGACGGAGATGGAGATGTAGATAAAGATGATTATATGGCAGCTAAAGACAAAGCTATCAAAAAAGCGATGGGTAAAGATGAAGCTGTTAAAGAGAATATTAAAGCTATTATATTTAAAGTATTAGAAGAAGGAGTAATAAATGAAGCTGCAACTAATGCATTAGCAGAATTCTCTGATACATACGGAGGCTACGAAGGAATGAAACAAGCTATTATAGCTCTACAGGATATTGTAACTGATATTGAATCTTATTACGATAAAACTAGAAGTAAGATACAAAAGGTATACAACACTCTAGGAGATATAAGAAATGAAGAAGGTTTAAAAGTAGGAGGCTTTCTAGCACCCGCAATTGAACAAGCATTCAATAAAGATTTAAGACCTGCTGTTAAAGGAGGGTTTACTAAAGGATTAGATCAACCTAAAGTTAGAGTAATATCTCAAGCAGATATCGATGCTCATAACTCAGGCGAAAGGCCTTTAGGAGAAGAAGAAAAACAAACAGTATTTTCAGCACCTACAATCAACGGAGCATTATAATTTAATAATCAAACACAATGAACAATTTTAACCTAAGAAAGTTCTTAACAGAAAACAACTTAACTACTAACAGTAGACAATTAAACGAAGAAGTAGTGGAAGATGCAGATTACTCTGTTGAGCAAGCTTTTCGAAAATTTGGTGTCGATATAACTAAAGATGTTATAGTAGCTGAAATGGACGGTGGAACAGCAGGCCTCGGAGGAGGACAAGTAGATATCGGAGAACCTGAACCAGCAGCAGTAGTAGCTAAGCGATTAGAGAAACACAGACTATCAACAGTAGCTGATTATAAATCTGAAGAATCAGACAGAGAATTCCCAGTATCCTATGAAGACGGATTCTATGGGGACTATACCCCAGAAGGAACTGAACATAAATTAACATATTCAGTATTCGAAGGAGTAGCGTACGATATTTTTCAATAAAATAATACAACATGGCACAATTATTAGTAGACGTAACACCATTCAAATCAATTCTTAGAGAATCTAAGGAAAGACCCGGTGTATACGAAGTCGAAGGGGTTATGCAGAGAGCAGTATCTAAAAACCAAAATGGACGTACATATAGTAAGCCTATTTTAGAGAGAGAATGCTCAAAGTACATAAAAGAGTTTGTAGAGAATGGTAATGCATTCGGAGAACTTGATCACCCTGAGTCTCCTATTGTCTCTCTTAAGAACGCCTCTCACATAGTAAAAGACTTATGGTGGAAAGGAAACGACCTTATGGGACGTGTAGAGTTATTAAATACTCCTTCCGGAAACATCGTAAAAGAAATCATAAAAGCAGGCCATACAATCGGTATCTCATCTAGAGGTACAGGATCAGTACAGCAAACAAATGAAGGTGCATTAGAAGTGCAAGACGATTTCGAACTAGTATGTTGGGATTTTGTTTCAAATCCTTCTACTCACGGTGCATTTATGAACCCAGTAGCATTATCAGAAGGTAAAATAAAAGTATCTAAATTTCAAAACTTAGATTCTATTATAAATGATATATTAAGAGCATAATGAAATTAGCACACATAATATTAGAAAGCGACGAAACTCAATTAGGTCAAGAATTAGCAAAAGCTATGGAAGCCGAGTTTGGTAAACAAGGAGAAGAAGGACAAGTTAATGAAGTTATATCTGTAGTAGGTATATTAGGATGGGCACTTGCTTCTAATACAGTACTAGACGTTTTAGGTAAGTATGCTGCTAAAGGACTTAAAAAACTAGGTTTAGATAAAGCAGCTGATAAAGCTGATGCAGTTCATAAATGGGCACATAATAATGAAGTTAACATAGTTAAAGCTATCTCAGGTTTTATTAAGCCTTTCGTAAGAGATGAAAAGAAAAGAGAATTAGTTGCTAAAGGATTATTTATAGCTATGTTAGCAGGATTAGGTATCAAAGCAGGTATAGGAGCAATGCAAGCTCTTAGAGGTGCTAATGTAGCAACCGCTACTATAGGAGCAGTAAAAGCAGCACTAAAAGGAAGAGATATAGCAGTAGTCGGAGCAGAGATAGCTGGTGCTGTTGCAGCATCTGCATAAATATTTTCAGTTTTCTGAAAAAGTATATATTTATATAAGAATATACAGTCTCTTATACTGTATCGATTTTATTTAAATTTCCTATTGTAGTTCTCAATAACTACAGAAATCAAACAATTATTTTAAAAAATGGCAAACAAAGATTTATTCAAGCAAGCTATTGCTGAAGCTAAGTCTGTAAGAGAAGCCGCTATTGCTAACGCTAAGGAAGCTTTAGAAGAGTCTTTGACTCCTCATCTAAAAGATATGTTAGCTGCTAAACTACAAGAGATGGAAGATTCATCTGTTGAAGAAGAAGTAGTAAACGAAATGGAAGATGATGTAGAAGAAGTAACTACTGAAGTAGCCGAAGAAGAAGTAGAAGAAGGATCTTACAGTGAAGAAGAAGCAATGGAAGAAGCTGAGGATGATGCAGAAGAAGCTGCAGACGAGGCTGAAGAAGAAGAAGTTGCATCTGAGGATGAGCCAGCAGACGACGAAGATCTATCAGATCTTTCAGTTGAAGATTTCAAAGACCTAATCAGAGACATTATCGCACAAGAAATGGGCGGAGGTGCTGAAGATATGGGAGCTGAAGTTGGAGCTGATTTAGACGCTGGAGCAGAATTAGAAGAACCAGGCGAGGGCGATCCTATGGCTGGCGAAGAAGGTGACGAAGAGATTGACTTAGACGAATTATTAGCAGAACTTGATGCTATTTCAGAAGGCGAAAGCGAAGAAGAAATGGAAGAAGGTAAGAAAGAAGAAGATGCAATGGAAGAAGTTGCAATTGAAGCTCCTGTTAATGAAGAAACTAAAGAAGAACTTAAAAGCGCTTTAGAAACTATCGAAACTTTGAGAAGTGAACTTAACGAAGTTAATTTACTAAACTCTAAGTTACTTTATGTAAACAAAATTTTCAAAGCTAACAACTTAAACGAAGCACAAAAAGTAAACATTATTGCTGCTTTCGATAAAGCTGAAACAGTTAAAGAAGTTAAGTTAGTATTTGAAACAGTTAACGAAAATGTAGTTATTAAAAAAGAGACTACTATCAAAGAACACAAAGGAAGAGCAAGCAAAGCAACTGGAACTACAGCAAGTAAGCCAGAAGTGATTAGCGAAGTTTCCTCTGCAGTTCAGAGAATGCAAAAATTAGCTGGAATTATTAAATAACATTATCCAAAAAAAATTAAATCATGGAATTAAACCAATTATTAGAAAGCTCTAACAATTTTAAGAGCCTACAGGCAGACGCAGCGCGTTTGGCTGATAAGTGGTCAGCTTCTGGTTTGTTGGAAGGAATTCAAGACGAAAAAGCCAAAAACAACATGGCAATGGTACTTGAAAACCAAGCAAAACAAATCGTAGCTGAAGCAAACAACACAGGTGCTTCTGGAACAGGTGCTGGCTTTACAGCTGGTGCAGGTGAGCAGTGGGCTGGTGTTGCTTTACCACTTGTAAGAAAAGTATTCGCTCAAATCGTAGCGCAAGACTTTGTAAGTGTACAACCAATGAACCTACCTTCAGGTCTAGTATTTTATCTAGACTTTAAATATGGTTCTGCTGTAAACGGTAGAGGTGACGGAGACAACATGTACGGTAACGTAACTGAAGCATCATCTAAAATGGCAGTAGATACTGACGTTGCTGGTGGTCTTTACGGCGCTGGACAGTTCGGTTACTCTATTAACGAGAAAACTTCAGGAAACATTTCTGCAACTGTACAAGCAACTGCTTCATTAGCAGATGTAGGATACGATGCAAGTTTAGACTTAACTGCTTTCGATACTGTAACATTAGCAGCTCCTGCTGATGCAGATTTAGAAGGTGTAAGAGCTTTCCAACTTGACGGTATTGCTTCTTACGGACAGTACACAAGAGTAGATGGTTCAGACATCGTATTCGTTGTTGCAACTGGAGACGCTGGTTCTTCAGGTAACAAGAAAATCAAATACCACGTACAACCAGGTGATAACACAAGAGGTGACTTTGAAGCTTCTGGAGCAGACGGTAACAATGTAAGTCCTTCAGTTTCTATTCCAGAAATCGACGTACAGTTAGCTTCTGAGGCGATTGTTGCTAAGACTAGAAAGTTAAAAGCACAGTGGACTCCAGAATTCGCTCAAGATTTGAATGCTTATCATTCAATTGACGCTGAAGCAGAATTGACTTCAATGTTATCTGAGTACATCTCTATGGAGATCGATCTTGAATTACTTGATATGTTAATCCAAGGTGCTGCTACAACTGAAAAGTGGTCTGCAGAAAACAATAAAGTATGGGATGGATCAGCTTGGTCTACAGGTACTTCTGATTTCTACAACACTCAAGGTCAGTGGTTCCAAACTTTAGGTACTAAACTACAGAAAGTTTCTAACAAGATTCACCAAAAAACGTTAAGAGGTGGAGCAAATTTCGTAGTATGTTCTCCTTCTGTTGCAACAATCCTAGAATCAATTCCTGGATATGCTGCACAAACTGACGGTGATAAAGCTCAATTTGCAATGGGCGTACAGAAAATCGGTTCTTTAGCGAACAGATTCCAAGTATACAAAAACCCTTACATGACTGAAAACGTAATCTTAACTGGTTATAGAGGTGGACAGTTCTTGGAAGCAGGTGCAGTATATGCTCCTTACGTACCATTAATGATGACTCCTCTAGTATACGATCCAGATACCTTTACTCCACGTAAAGGATTGATGACTCGTTATGCTAAGAAGATGATTCGTCCAGAATTCTACGGTAAGATTTACGTATCTGATTTAGCTCAGGTATAATCTAAACTTAGATTTTTTATAAAGAGAGGCCTTCGGGCCTCTTTTTTTTTGTCTATTTATAAGTAAGAAACAGTAATAGTTTTAATACACTTATATATGGCTAGTAACAACTACCACGACGAGGTTTTCGCAAATAAGAGAAGACCGAAGAATCCAATAAAGTTTAAAGTCCAACTTAATGAAGAGCAGAAGAAAGCAAAAAAATTAATACTAGAAAATCCTGTAACAGTTTTGAAAGGAATGGCCGGAAGCGGAAAAACTCTAGTAGCTACACAAGTTGCTCTCGATTTACTATTTACCAAACGTATAGATAAGATAATAATAACCCGTCCAACAGTAGCTAAAGAAGAGATAGGATTTCTACCAGGAGATATACGTGAAAAAATGGACCCATGGTTAGCACCAATCTATCATAATTTATTCATGCTGTATAATGAGGCAAAGGTACGTAAGGAAATGGATAATGGTAATATAGAAATAGTACCTTTTGCTTTTATGAGAGGTAGAACTTTTCTAAATTCTTTTGTAATCGTAGATGAAGCACAGAATGTTACTCATTCTCAAATGGAAACAGTAATAGGCAGGTTAGGGCAAGGTTCTAAGATGGCTATATGTGGAGACTTAGCTCAAATCGACTTAAGAGACAAAAGAGATACAGGATTTAGCTTCCTAAGTAGGTTAGAAGAACAAGTAGAGGGCTTTGTGACTCATTCACTAGCTAAGAACCACAGACATGATATAGTTGCACCTCTATTGAACGTATATAAAACCTTTAGAGATTAAACGCTATTTATATAAAACTTTAAGTAATGGCAAATATACAAATATGGGACGGCACTGCTACGTTTACCCCAGGAGATACTCCTTTCGGGTTCTACGATAGTGATCAGGCTTTTCAATCTGATGCTGTAAAAGTAGCAAAATTTGTGGGTACTCGTTTAGGATACCCTCTTATGGATGTAGAGTTAAAGCAAGAACAAATGTTTGCATGCTTTGAAGAAGCAATAACAACTTACGGTAATGAAGTATTTACTTATAAGATTAGAGAAAATTATCTAAGCCTAGAAGGAGTCTCAACAGGGAGTCAAGTAAATAATCAATTAGTAGATCCTACCATCAGCAGAATAGTTGAAATATCAAGACATTACGGGACTGAAGCAGGAGTTGGCGGTAATGTAAATAGGTATACAGGTTCTATAGATACTATAGGTAATCAACAGAATTACGATTTAAATGAATGGGCAGAGAATGAAGGAATAACAGGTGGTATAGAGATAAGAAAGGTGTATTACGAAGCACCACCAGCAATATTACGTTATTTTGACCCATATGCCGGTACAGGTACAGGAGTACAGTCTTTAATGACAGCTTTTGACTTCGGATCATTTAGTCCCGGTGTCAATTTCTTAATGATGCCTACATCTTATGACATATTAAAGACTCAAGCTATTGAATTTAACGATCAAGTAAGAAAATCTACTTATTCCTTTGAAATAGTAAATAATACTCTTAGATTATTCCCTATACCTAGTCGAAATGGTAAGATGCACTTCGAATACTATAAGAATGTTGATAAATCTAAGCTAAACTTTAACAATGACCCAGGTCTTATAACAAATATAGGAGAAGTACCTTACTCTAACCCAGAATATAAAGGTATAAACAGCGTAGGACGTCAATGGATATTCAACTACACGTTAGCTTTATCAAAAGAGGTGCTAGGTTATATAAGAGGTAAGTATCAAACAGTACCAGTACCTGGTTCTGAAGCGACTCTCAATCAAGCCGACTTATTAACCGATGCTAGGGCAGAAAAAACAGCACTCTTAACTCAATTAAGAGAAACTTTAACCTCAACAGGTAGGTCAGCCCAGTTGGATGCACAAGCTAAAGAATCAGAAGATGTAGAAAACATCTTAAAATCAATTCCAATGACAATATACGTAGGTTAATGAAGTTATTAGATATTATATTAGAAATAGAGTACAGAACGTACGAGGCAATGGTACAAGTTACCTTTACTGAAGACGGCCCTGAAGGGTATGACGATGCTATTCGTGCTTTACCTGGTGTAACTACCTGTACTGTAGCTTCTAAAGACAGTACTAATAATAGAGCTACCTATAAAGTAAAGATAATAAGCCAAAAAGAAGCTAAAGAAGCTTTTGACGCTTTAAAAACTAATGCCAAAGCTAAATACAGTGATATAGCTGTGATAGAAGTAGGTGAACAAACAATAGAAGAAAAATAATGCTATTTGGATCTAATAGAGACTTTGATTTACTTGTAAACATCAATCGTGAGCTTTTAAAAGACATAATTGAACAGGAAGTACTATACCATAAACTCAGTTTAGAGGATTTAGACGTTAATTTATACGGAGAAGCATTAGAAAAGACATATTGGAATGCAATTAAGATGTATTGCTTAATAACCAGAGGTGATCAAGTATACGATGTACAGGAATTTGGTGTAGATTTAGGTAGAGAAGCATCATTTGCATTTATTAGACAGGATTTAGCAGACTCTCAGGTAGTTCCGGAAGTAGGAGACATCATTCAATGGCATAATGACTTCTATGAAGTAGATTCAGTAAGAGAAAATCAACTATTCTTAGGTAGAGATAAATCGTATAACCTATCTAACTATGCTTCTGGATTTGGATCATCAGTTTCTATAACTGTTGATTGCCATTTAACAAGAGCAGATAGAGTAGGACTAACAGAAGTAAGATAATATGGCAGGAAATAAACCAACACCGAAAAGTCAAGCAAGGTTATCACAAGATAGCCTAAAAAACTATGTTAATCCAGATACTGGCGCTCCAATCAACGGAAAGTATGAAGTAGATTCTACTAAAAGTAGGGCTAATCAAATAAGTAGAAAAAACGATAAAGTTAAAAACATAACTGTCGGGATAAAAGATATAGATGAATCTATTTACTTTTATTTTAATGAAATACTAAGACCTCAAGTAATACAGAACGGAAAAACTATAAACGTACCACTTGTATATGGATCTCCCGAAAGATGGGCTTCGATGCAGAAAGATGGATACTATAGAGATAAAAACGGTAAAATGCAAGCACCGTTAATTGTGTTTAGAAGGGATAGTTTAGAAAAAAACAGGCAGTTAGGTAATAAGATGGATGGTAATAATCCAAATAACTTCGGCATCTTCAAAAAAGAATTTTCAAAGAAGAATATTTACGATAGATTCGGTGTACTTAATAGTAGAAAGCCTGTAGAGGAATATTACGCAGTTGCTATTCCTGATTATGTAAACATTGTATATTCTTGTATTATATTTACCGATTATGTTGAACAAAACAACAAAATAATAGAAGGTATTAACTTTGCTTCTGATTCCTACTGGGGAGATCCAAGTAAATTTAGATTTAGAGCACAAATTAACAACTATACTACATCAGCAGAGATAGTACAAGGTAATGATAGAATAATAAAAACAGAATTTCAAATAAACCTATTAGGACATATAATAACTGACGCAATTAACGCACACCCGCATAATAATAGAAAATTCTATACTAAATCTGAGTTAAAATTTGGTGCAGAAACAGAGACTGATCTTTAAAGAAAGGTCCTATTTATTGTAAAGGGTGAAATTCCGTCGGTTATACCTATAGATAAAATTAATAAAAGTAGATGACTAAGTTCACCGGCAAATTATCAGGCTCGTTAGCATTCGAAAGAAGCGGCTCAACTCCTATCCAGCTTATCCCTGGTATAGAATCCCTACATTTAACTGGTTCTCTAAATATAACGGGTTCTAAATTAACTTTCAACGGTACTGATGTAATAAATCGTATTGAAGCATTAGAATCAGGCGGTGGCAGTACCACTTCCTTACTTCCTTTAAATAACTTTACAGGTTCTATATCAAACGAAGTAGATGTTCTTTCTTCTTCTTTAAATAACTCTATATCTGGACTTAATGCAGCAACTTCTTCTTATTTAGTTGACTCTGATTTAAGTAATGTAATATCCTCTTCTGCTCAAATATCAGGATTAGGATTTTTAAATGAGTTACCAGCACTTATTATATCATCTTCTGAACAAATAACTGCTTTAGGATTTGATGTAGATGCAGAAGTACCAAGTGGGACAGTATCATCTTCTTTACAGATAAGTGAATTAGGATTTATAACAGGAAGTACATATGATGACTTAGTAGGTATACCTTCAAGTATTATTTCATCTTCAGCACAAATATCTGCTTTAGGATTTGGTGCAGGTGGAGACAGCACTCCCGAAGGCACAGTATCATCTTCAACTCAGATACTATCAGCAGTAACTTCTGGTGATTTAGATATGGGGGGTAACAAAGTCCTATTTGGAAATGTATATTCTCAATTAGCAGATTTACCTAATGCATCTACATATCACGGAATGTTTGCTCATGTACATGCAACAGGTAAAGCATACTTTGCTCATAACGGAGAGTGGGTTGAATTAGCAAATGCTGGAAGTGGAGCAAGTATACCCTCAGGAACAGTATCCTCATCAGCACAAATTGAAGAATTTGGGTTTATAACATCTTCAGATGTTGCATATGACGGTAATAGAATAATTTCTAACACAGCTCATCCTTTATTCAATACATTTAATCCTGGAAGTGAAGGAACAGTAACAGATTTCTTGGATGCAATGTTTTATCCAAACTCTGCACCATCTATCACAACAGGTAATCAAACAATTGCAGAATTTACTCCTTCTGGAAGTTCAATAGTAACTTTAGCAGGTTCAGATGCTGAATCTCAAGCTATTACTTTTACAATAGACCCTACTTATACAGAGAATTTTGCTACTATAGAGAATGGAGTGTTAAAACTAAATGTTTTACCGATAGCAGAAAACTTTAATACAGACAATAGAGGTGATGGAACACTAGCACACCCGGTCGTAATTAGAGCAACAGACACAATTGGAGGATTTAGTACTAAAACAATATATTTAAATGTTACTGCTAACACTGCCCCTATATTTAGAGAAACTTCTATATCGGGTAATCAAATTAGTTCATTTAGCACATCTAGAAATGAAAGTGCAGTATCTGGGCTAGTAAGTAGAATATATTTTACGGATTCAGAAAGCGATTCTATTACTATCACATCAGCCTCAGATGCATCAGGACATTTTAGTCTTACTAAGTACGCTACTTACGTAGAATTGAGACAGGTCACTTCATCTTTAGATTATGAAAGTATAACATCGTACAACATGTCAATAACTGCTTCTGATGAACATGCAGTTGCAGGAGACGATGCTGATGCAGTAACAATGCTACCTATAAGTATCACAGTAGTAGATAATGCACAGCCAACTGTTAATAACCAAACACTTACTGGTGTTAATGAAAGTAGTATCGATGGAACAACAGCAGGAAGCATCACCGCAACAGATCCAGAAGGAAATACTATTACTTTTGCAAACGCTAGATTACATAGTTTAGAACTAGATGGAAACCCAGTAGCAACTGGTTCCTACTCTGGTACTTCAGCAGCAACAGATCCACATGAAGATGCCTTTTCTATATCTACTAATGGAGTAGTAACAAGGAAAGCTGGAGTTCTATTAAACTCTGATATAATTAATAAGTACATATATGAAGTAAGGGTAACTGACGCATATAATACAGGTACAGATAAAGGTCTGATAAGTATACCGATTGCTGATGATACCACTCCTTCAATAAGTGGAGACACAACATTATATGTAATAGAGTCTGCAGTCAATGGAGATAATATTTACGATAATAGTAATGGATACTCGGGTACTGTCTCGATATTCTCATCTAACCAATCAGTAACATGGTCAGTCAGCTCATCTAACGACTTTACTATAGATTCTTCTGGTTACTTATTTGCAGGTAGAGATATTTCAGGTTCTGCCACAGCAGGAGGATCCCAAATAGATGGAGTAGTAACAGCAACTAATTCATTTGGTTCATTTTCTACTCAAGCATTTTCTGTTAACGTAACAGATAATCAAGCACCTAATATTACGTTTAGTAATACTAGTGCTAATTTAAATACAAACAAAGCTAGAGCAAATAGTAATAACTTAGTTACTATTACATTTTCTGACCCAGAAGGAAATGCTTTAGACCATGACTCATTCTCTGCTACTTTTGCAGGCGCTAATCTTACCGCAGTAAAATCAGGAGATAGCTACTTAATTAGAGCTACAGATACGCTTGCAGCAGGTAATTACCAAATTACAGCAAGTATATCAGATCAACAAGGATTTGCTACTAGAACATCTACTCACAACTTTACTATTGCACAAGCAGTAGTTGGTTCATTAAGTGTAAACGGAACTTTATACGTAATTGAATCAGCAGAAAGTGGAGACAGTATAGTATTAGGTACAAGCGGTAGAAGCGGTACCCAAGGAGATTTAAGCGTAGCATACTCACCATCATATGGTAGTCAAGCAGTGCAAGCATTTACTTCATCTAACGCACTAATTGCTGTTAATTCTAATGGTAACTTAACTGTTGGAAACGATATTAGCGGCAGTGGAAATGTAGGAGGTAGTACTATATCATCAACTATTAATTTCCAAGATCAATACGGTAATATAGGAAGCGGATCAATTACAGTTAATATAACTGATAATGCAGCACCAACTATATACTTTAGTGATACTGCTGGCAATCATAATACGAACTTAGCAAGACCAGGCAATACTTTAACTACGGTTTCATTCTCAGATAATGAAGGAGACGGAATTGATTATGGTTCATTTATATTAACAGATGCTTCAGGTAAACTTAATGCAGTAAAAAGTGGAAATAGTTACCTTATACAGCCTAATACTAATTTACCAGCAGCTACTTATACATACTCTGTCTCTATAACAGATGAACATGGATTTGCTACTAGTACAGAATCAGATTCATTTACAGTAGCACAAGCAGACAACGGTACCTTAAATGGTGACACAACAATATACGTAATAGAGTCAGCTGAATCAGGAGACGTATTTAGAGATGCAACTGGATATAATAACGGTAATGCAGCAGACGTAGGAGTAAGCTATTCAACGTCATACGGTTCACCTTCAGTCCAAGCATTTACTTCTTCTAACGCAGCCATAGTAATTAATAGTAATGGTAATTTAAGTTTAGGAGTTGATATAAGCGGTTCTGCAACAAGCTCGGGTGATACAATAGTAAGTACTATAACATATCAAGATCAATTTGGTAATATAGGCTCTGGTACTGTAACAGCTAATGTATTTGCTAATTTAGCCCCATCAGTATCTATATCATTATCTAGCGGATTAAAAGAAGGAGAAATAAGCAACGGAACCAATGTAGGTACTATCTCAGTTGGAGATACTGAATCAGACTACCCTATAACATTAACTTTATCAGGAACAGATGCTTCAGACTTTACTGTAACATCGGCAAACGAAAACGGTACTCTTTGGAATATTACAGCAAATAGTTCGTTAACAGCTGGCACTTATTCGTTTACTGCAAATGCAACTGATTCATTTGATAAAGTTGGAACAGATAGTGATAGTATAACAGTTGCAGCACCAGCAGTGAGCTGGTATGCTTATATGTATGAAGGTGGAGTTTATGCTACATCTGAAGCTAATGCTTTGACAATGTTAGGAGATGCAAACGATGACGGAACAACAGATGCTAACAGTACATTTGCTGCTTTTGCAGGAGGTAATATAGGTCAAGGTACCATAACTCATACAATACATAGTGGGCTAGGTATTACTAAGACAATAGAAGTTGGAAGCGGATTAGGATTAAGCGGAGATAGAACAACTGCTCTACTTAGTGATTTAAATCAAGCTACAGGTTCACAAGGAAATTCAAGTTTAGTAATTGTATTCCCTTCTGGTTCAGACTTTACTCTACCTAAAACAATGGCAAATAGTGTAGGAGGAGCAACAGCAGGAGAATATGTTCTATTTGCAGATAGGGTTGGAACAGGAATTAATGATGCACCACAATCTGCTTATGTAAGATATTTTGACTTTGACAGCGGTAATACTTACCCTAACACTTCTATTGATCGATTTGGAGTATTATTTACACAAGGAGATGCAACATCTGATATAACTTATTTTCTAATGGCGTCGAGTGGTTCGGCTCCATCATCAACACAATAATACCTATAGAATATGCCAATAAACATTAGTACAGATATAGCGATAACCACAGGCGGTAAGTTAACAGACATTACCGCAATACAAGGTGGATGGCAGACAGTTGATACTGTAGCTGATATGAATGCTTATACAGGTAGTGCTACATTAAAAGGAAAGCTGACGAATGGTCAAATTTTCTATATTAATGGAACAGAAGAATTATACCAATTAGTAATTGCCGGTTCATTTCCATTTAGTACGTATACATTTGAAAGTTTCGCATGGCCTGGAGGAGGTGGCGACGGATCAGGAGATATAACTGCTGTTACTGCAGGTGACGGATTATCAGGAGGAGCAAATTCAGGTGCTGCTACTCTATCATTAGACACAGGCTCTAGTCACTTTATCAATGCAATTAATGGATTAGCTACAAGCGGTATATTTACTGCAACAGGTTCAGCATATTCAACAACTAACGACTTACAAGTTACCGGTTCAATTGAATTCCAATATAACGGTTCATCTGATCCGATAACTATCAATTCAGGTTCTAAACAAATGTTTTCAATTCAAGGAAATGGAGTATTAGTGTTTACTTCTCAATCAGTAACTCCACCACCGGTAGATGGCGGGATGTATAGAGATATTGACGGTAATTTTTATTTCGGTATTTAGAAGTATAACATATTTATTATAGTAACAAAAAACAATTAAAATTTAAAATTATTTAACATGGCAGAATGGAAAAAAATTATCGTTTCAGGCAGTGGCGTTGCACAGCTTGCTAACGATGCAAATTACTTAACCGATTATACGGTCACATCAGGAGATGTAACCGCACATGAAGGTGACATTACTATTACTGAATCACAGATTAGTGATTTCGGTACTTATAGTACAGCAACAGGTGTTGAAAATAACGCAGACGTAACTGATTTTACAAATGTACAAGCAGCTGGAGCATTAATGGACACAGAAGTTGATGCAGATATTAAAACATTATCTCTACCAGCTAACACAACAATATCGACGTTTGGTGCTAGCTTAGTTGATGATGCAAATGCTACTGCAGCTCAAACTACTTTAGGTTTAGGATCAGCAGCATTAGAAGATAAATCAGCTTTTGCAACAGCAGCACAAGGTAATACAGCAGATAATGCTTTACAGGATATTTCTGGTGAGAGTGTAACTGATTTAACAGATGTAAGTTCTGCAGGTTCAGGACAAATAATCACAGCAGCAGAAAGAGGTTCGATTGGAGCATTAAATACTTTCACTGGTTCATTAGATGCTAACTTTGCAACAGATGCAGAATTATCAGCAGTTTCCGGAGCTTTAGCTTTAGATATTTCAGGTGCATTAATGGATTCAGAAGTAACTAACCTTGCACAGGTTAAATCTTTTGATTCTTCAGACTATGCAACTGCAGCACAAGGAATTAAAGCAGATAATGCTTTTCCTGGATCTAAAGTAAGTACTTTCGGTGCAACTTTAGTTGATGATGTAGATGCTGGAACAGCTAGAGCTACTTTAGGTTTAGGAACAGCAGCAATAGAAGATAAATCAACTTTTGCAACAGCAGCACAAGGTGGTAGAGCAGATACTGCTTTACAAGATATTTCTGGTGAGAGTGTAACTGATTTATCAGATGTTAGTTCTGTAGGTTCAGGAGCAATTATCACATCAACAGAAAGATCCAAATTATCTAATATTGAAGCCTTAGCAGATATAACAGATGCAACTAATGTAGCAGCAGCAGGTGCTATTATGGATGGAGATTTTACATCCAACGGATTTATGAAAAGAACTGGTGCAGGTACTTATACTGTAGATAACAGTACATACTCAACTGCAACAGGTGTAGAAGATAATGCAGACGTTACTGATACTACTAACGTAAAAGCCGCTCTTAATGCTAACTTAGGTACTCTAACTATTGGAGATTCAAACGATACTATTACTATCGGAAACGATTTAGTAGTAACTGGTAATTTAACAGTAAGCGGTGATACTACTACTGTTGACGTAACTAACTTAAATGTAACAGATCAATTCATCAACTTGAACGATGGTGGTTCTGCTGCCGATGGTGGTATAGTTGTAGAAGGAGCTGGTGTATCTTTCGGATGGGATAACTCAGAAGAAAGATGGGCATTTGATGCAGCAGGAGCAACTGAAGGACAGACAGCAATTACAGCAGATGCTTATGCTTCAGCAGTAGTTACTTCAGATCTTGCAGCTTATAGAAAGAATGGTAACATTAGAGTAGATGGTGGAGAGATTTACATCTACACAGAGTAATACTATCAAGTTTTTTTGCTAGTAAATAATTTTTTATTCAGGAACGGGGGGCTAACGCCCCCTTTTCTTGCTTAAACTTAGAGAATAAGTTATGCCAATCAAGAGCAACAAATTAATTCATAAAAAGACAACTACTATTTCTAACGTTAATAATGAACTAACCAAGAAAGAAATCCAGTTTCTTTTAGATAAAATGAAAACAGCTCAATTTACAGGAGCTGAATTTGAACAGTTTTACTCTATCTTCACAAAACTGTCTAAACAGTTAAAAAAGTAATAATACTTTCCTCTTATACTACCTATTTATATTAAACTAATTATTGGCCCGTAAGGGAAGTGGACTGAATAGTCAGTAGCCAACCGTAAATAGACAAGATATGCCAAACTGGAAAAAAGTAATTACCTCAGGGAGTACTGCGGTACTAAACGAAATAACATCTTCAGGAGGAATATATTCTGCTCAGGATATATACTCAAGAGAATCAAAATTAGGAAGAGATACCTATTTAGAGAGACTAGTTACCTTAGGTACAGAACCATCACTAGACTCGACTGCTAATACAAGCATAGACTTTTTAACAAGAAATAGTACTTCTGGTCAGATAGAGCGTCATTCTTTAGGTTCAAACGCATTTAATTCAACGGCGTTTACTACTTGTACTGGTACTGTAACTGGCACAGGTGTAAATAATCAAGTAACTACTTGGAACGGTACTACTAGTTTAGATGGTTCATCTAATTTTACATATGATGGTACTACCCTAGATTTAACATACACAGGTACAGGCGATCTATTAAGATTAACTTCTACAGACGCAGGTGCTTCTTCTGCACCAGATTTAACTTTCTGTAGAAATTCAGCTTCCCCAGCGGATAATGATACTTTAGGAACAGCTCAATTTTGGGGCAAAAGTACAGCTGCAAATAAACTATATGCTGCTATTTACGGTAGAATAGCTTGTGCTACTTCAGGACAAACTAAAGGTAATATTTCATTTAAACAAGAATGTAATAACGTATTTATAGATACTGCAAACTTTTCTCCCCACGGTTTGTATGTTCTACCCCCTTCATTTAATTCAATGACCACACCAGGTATAGGCTTAACAGTAACTGGTGGTATATCAGGTAGTACAAATATACAAATAGGTTCAGGACATAATATCCAATATGATGATTTTTCTTCAATAGCAGGAGGCCGTGATAGCGAAATATGCTCAAGTACTAATGCTTTTATTGGAGGCGGTAGGTATAACAGTATACATGGCTCAGGAGGATATACAGTTATAGGAGGAGGGTATAATAACTGTATAGTTTCTTCAACTAATCAGGGGCATGTTATAGCTGGAGGTTCTTGCAATATTTCTTATAACGGCGGTACCGATGGTGGACATACAATTGTTGTAGGAGGGTGTAAAAACTGTGCTAACGGTAATTTTGCTACTATAGTAGGCGGTATGCTAAACACAGGCTCAGGAGCATGTAGTTTTATAGGAGGTGGTTGTAGTAATAATATAACCCTAAGCTCATGTTTTAGTGGTATTGTAACAGGTGAAGATAACTATATAAGTTCTCTCCACAACTTTATAGGTGGAGGTAAAAATAACTGTTTAATACTCCCTTCTAGTAGTATAGCAGGTGGTTTTAATAACTCTAGTGCAGACAAATCCAATGTACATATTTTAGGTTCTGATATAACAGCAGATAAATCTAACTATACTTTTGTAAATAATTTAGATGTAGAAACTAATACAATTAGCTCTACTCTATCTCTTACAGGTCTAGCCAATCAAGCATCAGCATCAACTGCTGTAATGATAAATGGTTCAAATGTAGTTGGAACTAGAGAATTAGGTTCAAATGCATTTAATTCAACAGCGTTTACTACATGTACTGGTACTTCTAACTTAACATTAGGTACAACATCTACTACAGCATTGGCAGGTAACACGAAAGTGGATGATGTTTCTATTACTAATTTAAAAATACGTTTAGCAGGTGGTTTTGGATCAAACGCAGTTCAAATTGGTGATTCAACCGATACAGTAACTATACCTGGTGATTTAGTTGTAACAGGAACAACAACAACTAATAATGTAGAAACTGTATCGACATCAAATGGTGTTGTATTCGAAGGAAATGCCGCAGATGCATACGAAGGTACTTTATTAGCAGGACTATTAACTGGAGATAGAACATATACTTTACCTGATCAAACTGGTACAATTGCTATAAGTTCTGATATACCAAATAATAACAATCAAATAGCTAACGGATGTGGGTATATAACAGATGGTAATACCAATTGGGATAACACTTACGGATTTACTACTTGTACCGGTACATTAACTGGTAACGGTACATCTACATATATTCCATTCTATAACGGAACTACATCATTTGGTAATACCAACAAATTAATTTGGGATGGTACGAAATTGGTGACTGCTGCGCTGAATATAGCCTTACAACCCGCACAAAATTCAGAAGCAACTTCATTAATGATTAACAGTAGTGGAGATGTTGGAACTAGAGAATTAGGTTCAAATGCATTTAATTCAACGGCGTTTACTACTTGTACTGGTACAGTTACAATGTCCGGTGGAGTTAATAATAGGATACTAACTGCTGGTGGGACAACTAGTATTATAGGAGAATCAGGATTAACTTACGACGGTCAGTCTTTCTGTGTAGATTCACTAGGAAACTACTTTCTCGCAGATCGTAGTCAATTTGGATGCAATAATGCTGGTTTAGGGAAAATCGATATCAGTGATGATAACTTCGGCGGGGAGTTAGGGATAATGACTGATGATGATGAAACAATAGCTGTTAAAGTTGCTTCATGTACCTTTGAATATGGAGGTACAGAACCATTTGATTCTGCTATTTGTGTGGTAGCTAATTATAAAAATGTATTCCTTAACAAAACATCTGGTAATTCAACATTCGGTTCATGTAACATAGTCGGAGGTAATTTAAACTATATAAACGGTAACCAAAGTATAGTCGCATCTGGTAATTGTAACTGCATCTCCACCGGTGGTGGTTACTACAATACAATTGTAGGAGGTACTTTAAACTGCGTGAAAGGAAACGGTTCTATGTGTAGTGCAAACTTTATAGGAGGAGGTTGTTACAATAAAATGGAATTCGGAACTATTCAAACAATTGTAGGAGGATATGAAAACAAGATATTAGATACAGCTTGCAATTACCCTAAAAGTGAGTCAAGATCTGCCTATGCAATAATAGGAGCAGGTTGTCGAAATCAAATAGATGGAGCCTGCTTCGCATTTATAGGCTCAGGTGGATCTAACTGTATCTTAGTGTCTAATTCCGGTACCATAGCAGGAGGATGTAGTAATAGTATATTATGTCAAAACTTGAGTTCAATCCTGGGAGGTAATGCTAACCAAATTAAAAATTCTACTGCTGGAAATTACCATACCATAGGTGGTGGAAATAGTAATGTAATATGCGGATATATTAGCAATACAATAGCAGGAGGATCTACTAACGTTATAAATACTTGTAGCTATGGTTCCCAGAACACAATAGGAGGTGGTATCCAAAACTGTATATGCGGAAGCAATTGCAGTGGCGCTACAATTGCAGGTGGATGTTGTAACAGAATATGCAATGCCTTGGCTAGTACTATAGGTGGCGGAAAATGTAATTTAATTAAAGATCAAGCACTTGCTTTTGTCGGTGGAGGATTTTGTAATCGTGCCACCGGATATGCTTCTTCCATAATAGGAGGTGAGTACAACAATGTTTGCCTTAATTCTAATTATTCCTCTATTCTAGGAGGCTGTATGAACAATATATGTCACTCAGATTATGCTTCAACAGTCGGGCGAGGCAACTGTGTTAAACACGACTATTCTCACGCTATAGGGTGTTGTTTAGCTTCTACTACAACAAAAACTACTTACATGAACAATGCCACAGTAGCATGTCATTTACAAGTAGGGGGTACTACAACACTTAATACAACAACCGGTAGAATTGATGCGACAAACGATGTTGTAGCATTTGCTACTTCCGATAGAAGATTAAAAGAAAATATTCAACCTATTGAAAATGCTTTATGTAAAGTAATAGGAGTATCAGGTAATACATTTGACTGGAAATCTTTATCAAAAGAAGAAATACAAACAATACATGGTAATACAGGTAGAGATGTAGGTGTTATAGCCCAAGAAATAGAATCAATATTACCAGAAGCTGTTACTACAAGAGATAATGGATATAAAGCTGTTAACTATGAAAAAATTGTTCCTTTATTAATTGAAGCAATTAAAGAACAGCAAAAACAAATCGACGAACTTAAATCTAAAGTATAATGGCTCTACCCTCTGCAGGAAATCCGCTTAGTTTTAGCCAAATTAGAACAGAACTAAGTGCCGCGAGTACAAACGTATCTTTACGTAGTATGAGCAGTACAGCTGGGAAATCAACACCAGATGCTGTATCCGAATTTTACGGGTACTCAAGTATCCCTTTAGGATTATCCTCAGCTTTATATACACAAAATTTATCATCAACTACCTCTTGGGATATATTCCAAGGTGATGGTGAAATTTCTACGTTGAGTGATTACGATGGTAAAAACGGTAGATTAGTAATACAGTATACTAACGGTACAGCGAGTACTTCTTACCGAGGAGATTTTCAAATCGGTGCAACAATATATTTAGGTAATACTACTTATGATTTATCTCAAAGTAGAACAGGATGGCAGACAACAACAACAAATACCAGTACATATAGTGGAGCAAGCTGGACTTCGTTAGGAACAGGTACAAGTGGGGGTAGGTGGAATGTAACTAATAGTATTCCTCCATCTTCAGGAACAGGTACATCAGTAGATACAACAGTTGAATCAACTGGTTATCATGTATATGCAGAAACTAGTGGAGGAAGTATGTTGGGCTATAACTTCTGGTTACGAAGCCCAATCACAGCATTAGTTGATACTTTAGAATTTAGTTTTGTTTCTTACGGTAGTAACGTAGGAACATTTAAAGTATACCTCGACGTAACATCATAATATTTATAAAATATGGAATTTAACTGGCACATAAATAACTTAACTAGAAACGCATCTGACGGATTAGTATACGATGTAGAATACACATATGATACTATCGTTAGTGGATCTGTAGCTCGAAAATGGGGCATCATAGAAATATCAGGGACCGCATCTGAAGACGGGTTTATACCTTTCGAAGATTTAACTCAAGATATAGTTTTAGGGTGGATAACAGGGAGTTTTGATATTCCTTCTATCCAAACAGAATTATCATCTTCTATTAATAAATTAATAACAAGTCAATCAATTCAAGAAACTCCTTTTTAATGTTATTTTTATCTATTTATATTATATAGAAAAAAATTACTCTAAAAGTTGTTTATTAAAAAGAAAAGTATTATATTATAATTATGAAAAAGAACACACCAAACTTTATAATAGTAGGAGCAATGAAAGGTAGCACCTCTGCTGCTGCTATAAATTTAAATTTACACGAAGATGTATTCTGTGTAACGCCTTACTGGAAGGAAAAAGTAAACGCACATTATAATTATAAACCTTCTGACTTTGTAGGAGGCTTAAGTGAAGAGACTAATAAAGAAATGGACTTTTTTAATAAAGAACATAATTTTAATTTAGGTAGAGATTTATACGAGTCTTATTTTCCAAGACCAACCAAAGCAATAGGAGAAGCATCACCAAATTATTTCTACCTACATGAAAAAGGTCAAGAAAGCACAGCTAAAAACATGGCATTAACTTTAGGAACACCTAAGATTATAGTTATACTTAGAGATCCTATCACTAGAAGTTTTAGCCATTGGAATCATATACAAAGACCAAATTCGAATTTTGCATTGAGATTTAAAGGAAAGTCCTTCAACGAAAGTACAGAACAGGTTTCTAACGATAAAGCTAAAAACTCTATTCTACTTAGAAGTAAATACGTAGAAAACTTAAAGAAATATAGAGCAACTTTTGGATCGGAAAACGTATATGTAGCTATACAGGAAGAAATCAAAGCTAATCCTGCAGTTGAATATAATAAAATGTTTAGCTTTTTAGGAGTAGATGAGTTAGCACTTGATAAAGAATATAGAGATATACATTCTGCATCTTACGACACAACTATCGATACAGCTTCTGAACAATTTTTAAAGGCTTATTTTAAAGATAGTGTTAATGAACTCAAAGCACTTTATCCTGATCTAGACTACTCTAAGTGGAATACGTACTAGTAGTACAGTAAAAAAAGTTTATTGAAAAATTAGTTATGAATATAGATATATACGCAGTTACTGTGTGTGTAAACTACGCACATTTATTTAAGTATTGTATAGCAAATAATCGTTTTTTTAAACGTTGGGTTATAGTTACTACCGAGCAAGATACTGAAACTATAAAACTGTGTGAAGATAATAACCTAGAGTATATATTTTCTGAAAAGCTTTATAACCGTCAATTTTCAAAAGGTGAAGCCATTAACGAAGCATTTGATTTATTAGGGTACACTAACGATTGGTATCTGCATATTGACGCAGACGTACTACTACCGGATAACTTTAGTGATGCTTTCCCTGTTGATGAAGAGACTAATAGAATAAAAATTAGAGGGTTAAGAAAATTGAAATGTGTTGAAACAGAACACATGGAAAGAACAGGTTATTACCGTTTATATGAAGAGTATTTAGACGAACCCTTCTCAGCATTAAACCTATACACGATGGGAAGAGTCAACGTCAACGAAGAAGAGGATTTTGACCCATTCATACCACAGCAATATTTTAGTAAAACAGACGAAATCGTACAGAAGTTTAAAGGGTATGGTTATTTTCAACTATTTCATTTGCCATCTCTATTAAATGTATACCCCGATTTACACCACCTATACCCTTCTATGTCTAAAAATGCAGGCCACGATGATTGGATATTTTCTAAAATATTCTACCAGGTTATATGTTTAGATAGCTACTGTGTGCATCTATCACCTGAAAATGAAAACTGGGATGGAATTTAATACAGCAAGTAAGATGAAGTTATGTGTAGTCACAAATTATGAAAATAAAGGGTTAATAAACGAAACTAATATTTTTACTAGTATCTATAAAGCTATAGGTATAACTGAAGCAGATACGTTTAGCTTTAGGGACGTAAATGCTCAGTATACTATTAATAAGAATTACTCGCATTTAATTATTAGCTTTGATTACAAAGTTAGTAGTGTAGGGCTGTATCATGAGTTTCTAAGGGAAGTCACGATTCCTAAAATATTTATTATAGACACAATACCAGAAGTTCATAGAAAATTAAATCTTGAATGTCTAGAGAAATTTGCACCTTCTTTTTCGGAAGGATTTGTAGCTCTATCTAATGATAAGCAGAATACCCTATACTATAAACATTCTGATGCATTTGTATTCTTTAGTAAGAGAGATAAGGAACTATTTGAAGATTATTATAAAGTTCCCGATGGAATTAAAAAAGTAGTTATACCACCGCCTCTAGGTAGTGAGAAAAGTTTAAAAGTAAATTTAGACAACGTTACTAAAGGTACAAATTTTACTTTCAATGGAGTACCGTCATATGCTAATGGAATTCATATATCTGCAAATACAATATGGAAGAATGAAAATTTAAGTTTAGACTATTACGGTATTCACGGAAGAACGGATTTTCTTAATCAATTTCTTATTAACAACGTTACACAGACTATACCAAAATTTACTTTTAAAGCAAGACTACGTTCAGAAAATAAGTATTTCAAGAAATATTCTGCATATCTATATACCCCAGTATACGATACCTTCGATTACTATACATTTAAGAGTCTATTAAACGGATTAGTACCTATAATAGGAAGAGACTCCGCTGCATTAGAGTATTTAAAGAATTATCCATATGTTATCTCTAATCAACCTGAACAAATAGAATATACCTTAGATATTTTTCATAAAACAAAACTAGATATACTGAAAAGACTACTTACAGACCAAGAAAGTAACTTAAAGGAGTTAAGTAATGAAAATATATACTCTAAGTATGAGAATCTAATTAGAGAGTTATAATATGAGTTTAAAAAATAGTACTTTAGGATTTGATAAAATATACGTTATAAATTTAAAACGTAGAAAAGATAGAAGAGATATATTAATTAAGGAAAATCCTGAAATTGATTTTACTTTTATTGAAGCTGTAGACGGTAAGGAAATAACAACAGTAGAATTACAAAAACAAGGTCTAGTAGGGAGTTCGTTTTTTGATCCAACTGGTATGCTGACTACAGGTATCTTCGCTTGCGCATTATCACATAAAAAAGCTTGGGATCAAGCATTAAAGGATGGAGTTGAAAATGCACTTTTTCTAGAAGACGATATTTTCTTTGTAACTCCCTTTATAGAGAATAGCAAGCTAACACCTATATACAAGGAAATACTAAAAGAACAGAACGATATCGACTGGGATATAGTACAGTACGGGAAAAAAACTGAACAATCACATGGAATAATACTATCTAAAAATTTTGTAATTCCTAGATACAGGACTAATTTTAACGGTGCACATTGCTACGGAGTTACAAAGCAAATGATTAAGACTCTTTCTGATAACTGTATACCGGTTAAGTATGCTGCAGATGTATATATAGAAACTTTCTACAATACTCATAATATAATTAACCTTTCTAACAGTCTAGTAAGACAAAAATCAGATATTGCAGATGCTGCAAATGCAGATTCTGATACATACTATAACGATTATAGAGAAAGCGGCGGTAAGATAGGTATTTCTTTTGATAGTGAAGGAAATGTAATAAATAAGAGCATAGCTCAGTACATTAAACACCCAAAAGATATTATTGATCAGCATGTTGAAATAGTATTAGAGAAGTATAATTTCGGACGACAAAAATTTAACAGAGATAGCTTCTTCGGTCTATCAGATCTACTAAAGCATATAGGTAATTTTACAGATGAAAATTCTAAAATGATTGAAATAAACAGTCATACCGGAGAGTCAACTTTTTTCTTCGGATGTAGCGGTCTGTTTAAAAACATATACACTGTCGATTCGTATGTAGGTGAAGACGAGTTTAATATTAAGAATAATTTAAGTTGGGAAGATATTAAAATTGCCTATAGCAACAATACAAGTAGTTTTAATAATGTCAACCACCTTACAAATCTTCCGGAAGAAATTATAGATAGCTTCTCAGATATATTCTTTACCTATATTAATAATAGAAAAAGACAAGATGTTAAAAAATTAATTGAATCAATTCTCCCTGCAATGAATAAAGAAGGCTTTATAGGAGGATATGGTCCTACTAATATAGTACCAACCAAAACTTTTTGTGATGGGAGCTGGTTAATTAAGGTAGGAGATATAGTTGTATAATTCAAAAATAATTCTTATATTGATAATATGATATACTGGTTAACTGGCCAACCATGTGCTGGCAAAACAATTTTAGGAGATTTATTGCAAGAGCGTTACACACCTAATGCCTTTAGAATAGATGGAGATGATATGAGAGAATTATTCTCTAATAAAGACTACTCTATTAAAGGTAGAGTTGAAAATGTAGGTACAGCTCAACGTATTGCTCACTATCTACACAATCAAGGAAATGATGTTATAGTTTCTTTAGTAGCACCTTATTTGGATCAAAGAGAAGATTTCAAAACCCTTTTAGGTGATAATATTAAAGAAATATATGTTCACACAACAGAAGCAAGAGAACGTGACCATTGGAAAGCAATTGCGTATATTGCCCCTCAAGGTAATTTTATTGATATAGATACTACAGACGATACACCTGAAGAATCTTTACAAAAGATAATCAATAATTTACCTAAAAAATACCCTGAAGGGTCTTTACTAAATGAATTACCACCTTCAGATTATCAATTAGATAACTAATATGGAGAAAAAAAATACATACTTTTGTGATATAGATGGTACTATATTCAAATACCGTAAATTTGAAACATATGAGACAACAAAAGCTGAAGGAATAAAATCTACTATAGAATATTTAGACAAAGCTTCAGTTGAAGGTCATATGATAATTTTAACTACAGCTCGTCCTGAATACCTTAGGATGCATACTGAAATAGAATTATATGAAAATGAAGTACCGTACCATAGGTTAATTATGGGTATTGAAAGGGGCCCTCGTTATTTAATCAATGATATGGATCCAAAGAAACCTGGAGAACGGGCTATTGCAATAAATTTAGAAAGAGATAAAGGTATATGAAAAAGTATTTAGCACAAGCAGCATTCCAGTCCTCATTCAATGAGAATAAATACTCAATGTATATTGGAAGATGGCAACCTTGGCATGCAGGTCATAGATGGCTTATTGATCAAAGATTAGAAGAAGGTAAGAACGTATGGATAGCCATTAGAGAGATACCACCAGACGAAAAAAACCCTTGGACTGCTGAGGAGGTATTAACTAACTTAGAACGTGAATTAAAAGATTTGATAGAGCAAGGTAGAGTAAAATGTACTATCGTACCGGATATTGAATCAATCAATATAGGAAGAGGAGTAGGATATGACGTTATAGAACATTGCCCACCTGAAGAAGTAAAAAATATATCTGCTACTAAGATTAGAGAACAAATGAAAAAAGATGGCAAGTTATAAAGAAACAATAGTTAAGACTTTAATTTGGAGAGTTATAGCTACATCGATAACTATACTTACTGGCTGGATAGTAAGCGGTAATTGGAAATTCGGGTTAGCTATTGGGAGCATAGATACTGTCATAAAAACAGTAGGCTACTTTTCATTTGAAAGACTATGGGTAAAATCAACTAAATTAAAAAAATAGCATATTTATAATAAATTAAAACACACTTACAATGACACACACTTGGAAAATATACGATCTTGAAAGACTCAAAGCAGATGGAGTAGTTACTAAAGTAACTTACGGATGCGAATCAAACGACGGTGATTTCTCTGCTAGAAAAATAGGAGAATTTACACTAACAGGTGCAGCATCTGACGATGGATTTATTGCTTATGATGACTTATCAGAGGGTAATGTACTAGGTTGGGTAGACTCAAATGTTGATAAAGCAGCAATTGAAGCTGAATTGGTAGAATCTATCAACAACAATAAGCTACTTATAGCAGCTGAAACTACAGCAACCGGTACACCTTGGTAGTAAAGAGTTAAAATTAGTTATAATTAAATAAGTTTTATGAATATCATATTTCAAATAGACGGCGGTCTAGGCAAAAGCATTATGGCTACGGCAGTAGTTAAAGTGATAAGAAAACGCTATAAAAACGCACATATAGTAGTAGTATCTGCTTACCCTGATGTCTTTCTTAATAATCCACTTATTAATGAATGTTACAGAATAGAGCAGATGAATGGTGCGTACTTAAAGTATGTAAAAGATCAAGACTGTAAGCTTTTTGTAGAAGACCCGTACCGTAATACTTCATTTTTAACTGAAAAAGAACACCTCTTAAAGACGTGGTGTAGGATCTACGGACTTACTTATAATTTCGAACAGCCTCAAATCTACTTAACAGAACCTGAAAAGGAATATTATTCTCCATTCTATAAAACAGATAAACCAGTAATGGTTATTCAGCCAAATGGTGGTCCACAACAACAAGGATATAAATACGCCTGGACTAGAGATATTCCACAAATAACAGTAAACAGCCTAGTACAGCATTATAAGAATGATTATTCAATTGTTCATATAAAAAGAAAGGATCAGTATGAATATCCTGATACATTAGCAGCTATGGATGGTTATAGAAGTATAGCTATATTAATAGGGTTATCTAAGAAACGTGTACTTATGGACTCATTTGGGCAACACCTTGCAGCAGCAATGAACAAAAAGTCTACTGTATGCTGGGTAACTACAAAACCAAAAGTATTTGGGTATAAACTTCATGATAACATACAGGCAAACCCCTTTACTAAAGAACCTAATATTAAAAACGCTATATATCAGCCTTTTGGACTATCAGAAGATATATCAAGTATACCTTATAATGGACTAGAAGAAATTTTCGACATCAATAAAATAGTTAAGTCTATTAATAATCAGTAATAATTAAATTAATAGTTGCTTAAATAAAATTAAATTCTTATATTATATTAATAAATAAAAATAAAAATGGCTACAACTAAATTAACCCAAGAAGAAATAGATAATATTGCTAACATTAGTAAGGATAACCAGGTACTGAGACAGGAACTAGGGAAACTAGGTTTAGACAAAATCGAACTCGAATCTAGGGAGACAAACTTAAAAGCATTCTTAGCTAACATTCGCGAAAGAGAAGCTGAATTAAATAAAGCTCTAACAGATAAATACGGAGCTGGGACTGTTGACCTCCAGACAGGTGAAATAACAACACAGGACGAACAGCCTGCAGAAGATACAGTAGTTAAAACTCAACCAATCGAAGATACTGATGAAGATAATTAAACTTACCTCAGAGGAAGTTGAAACTTTACAGAAACTCAAATCACATAACGAATCTATAGTTAAAGAGTTTGGGTCAATACATCTTGCTAAGCTTAATTTGAAAAGTAGAGAGGAACGAGCAGAAACATTCCTAACTAATGTAAGAACCACAGAAGTTGATATTGCAAAGATGTTAGAAGACAAGTACGGCAAAGGTACTGTAAACCTTTCAACAGGTGAATTTAACTCAACAGCATCTTAATATTCTCAGTAGACTGTTTTCGGTCTTTTATTCCTATTTATTATCGTTAAGAGGAACACTTAATTAAAAATAAGGTTTCGAATTATTAACGATATTTATTATAGAACGAATAATCTAATATAAGATACGATGGCAGAATCATTAATCTCACCAGGGGTACTATCACGCGAGCAGGATAGATCTTTTATTGCACCAGCCCCACTAGAAGCAGGTGCAGCTTTCGTTGGCCCAACAGTAATGGGACCAACATTCGAACCTACAGTTGTTACTTCTTACGGAGACTACCAAAGAACATTTGGAACAACTTTTTCATCAGGTTCTGAAACATACGAATTTTTAACTTCGATTGCAGTTAAATCCTACTTCGAGCAAGGAGGAAACACAGCTCTTATTACAAGAGTTGTTTCTGGTTCTTTTACAGGAGCTACGAGCACTACAATTGGCGCAGCAGATGGAGGAGATAAACCTTTCACTCTACAGACTTTAGGTAAAGGAGAGCTCTTTAATACTTCTACTGGAGCTGGTGACCCAGGAGCAGAAAATAGCGATGGTTCATTAAAGTTAGGTTCCGATGATAACATTAGATGGGAAATCCAAAATGTTGACCAAGCAACAGGAACATTCTCTTTAATTATCAGAAGAGGTGATGACAGCACAAAATCAAAAACTATATTAGAATCTTTTAACGATTTAAGTTTAGACCCTAACAGTGAAGGGTATATTGCTAGCGTTATTGGTGATCAGTACAAGAGTATTGGAGACGACGGAGATGGCGCATTCTTAAGTACTAACGGTCGTTACGTTAACAGATCACGTTACGTAAGAGTAGCAAGTGTTGATAGAAGAACTATTAATTACTTAGCAAACGACGGTATCAATATTAGAGAAGCATCTTACACAGGTTCTTTACCAGCTGCTAGTTCTGGTTCATTCCACGGCGCAACAGGTACTAACTATCAGCATGATGAAGTAAATTTACATTTCGAAGATATTTCAGCAACAAACACACAAGGTTTAGTAGCTGAAAATTATGAATCTGCATTCAGCTTACTAACTAACCAAGACGAATACTTATTCAATATTATATCTGCACCAGGTCTTATCTACAGCTACGGTGAGCACAAGACTCAATTAGATTCTATGATTTCTCTAGCACAAGACAGAGGAGATGCTATCGCAGTAGTAGATTTATCACCATATGGAACAACAGTAGCACAAGCAGCAGGACATGCAGCAGTAGTAAATAACTCTTATGCAGCATCTTACTGGCCTTGGGTACAAGTTGGTAGTTCAACAGGTAAATTAGAATTCGCTCCAGCATCAGTAGTAATACCAGGTGTATATGCCTTCACAGATAGCGCAGCAGCACCATGGTTTGCACCAGCAGGTTTAACTAGAGGAGGTATTCCTAACGTTATCCAAGCAGAAAGAAAATTAACTAGAGCTCATAGAGATACTCTTTATGCTGCAAACGTTAACCCAATAGCTACATTCCCAGGATCTGGTATTTCAGTATTCGGTCAGAAGACATTACAGAAGAAGAAATCAGCTCTTGATCGTGTAAACGTAAGAAGATTATTGATCGCACTTAAGAAGTTCTTAGGAGATCAAGCTAAGTCATTAGTATTCGAACAAAATACTATTGCAACTAGAAACACTTTCTTAGCAAACGTTAACCCATATTTACAATCAGTAGTTGAAAGACAAGGTCTTTATGCATTCCGAGTAATAATGGATGATTCTAACAACACAGCAGACGTTATTGATAGAAACCAATTAGTAGGTCAAATCTTTATCCAACCAGCTAAAACAGCAGAATTCATTACTTTAGACTTCGTAATCCAACCAACTGGAGCTACATTGGGAGAATAATTTTAAAATAAGATATTTATATTTAAACAACAAATAAAATGGCAGTATTAGATCCTAACGAAATAATGTTCAGAGCTTTCGAACCGAAAGTACAAAACAGATTTATCATGTATATTGATGCGATCCCATCATTCATGATAAAAAACGTCAAAGCTCCTACTTTTACAGATAATGTAGTAAAGCTTGACCATATCAATTCATACAGAAAAATTAGAGGTAAAAGAGAATGGGCAGAGATGTCTATGACACTTTACGATCCGATCACTCCAAGTGGAGCACAAGCTGTTATGGAATGGGCAAGACTAGGGTACGAATCAGTAACCGGTAGAGCAGGATATTCTGACTTCTATAAGAAAGATTTAACACTTAACGTATTAGGACCAGTAGGTGACGTAATCGGAGAGTGGATAATCAAAGGAGCATTCGTAACAAACGGAGACTTCGGCCAGTATGATTGGTCATCAGACGCAGTTGTTGATTTAGCAATCTCAATCAACATGGATTACTGCATCTTAAATTACTAGGATACAATACATTTATTTATAGAAGAGCCTGCATTAGCAGGCTTTTTTTTTGTTTAGAAGTTGGTTCCAAAAGTATTTCTTCGTATATTTATATATAAACTAGTTTACAATTAATAAAATTTATGGAACCAAAATTTAAAATTCCTACCGAAACGGTAGACCTACCATCGAAAGGGCACTATTACCCTGAAGGACATCCACTTAAAGAAGGCAAAGTCGAAATGAAATATATGACTGCCAAAGAAGAAGATATCCTAACTAACCAGAATTATATAACTAAAGGAATAGTAATTGACAAATTACTTCAATCTCTTATTGTTACTGATTTTCCTTATAACGATTTATTAATCGGGGATAAGAATGCAATTATGGTTGCAGCACGTATCTTATCTTACGGTAAAGATTACGATATTGAGTATAAAGGAGAGCAGATTACTGTCGATTTATCTGAAATTAAAGAAAAAGAATTTGACGCTAGCGTTAAACCTAATGAAGCAGGAGAGTTTGTTTTTAGTCTCCCTAAAAGCGGTAATGAAGTGACATTTAAGCTTCTCAACCACGGAGATGACAAGAAAATAGATAGAGAGATAGAAGGTCTTAAAAAGATTAGCAGAGACAATGAGACAGGGGTTACTACAAGAATGAAACACCTTATCACCTCAATTAACGGAGATAGAGAGCAATCAACTATCAGACAATTTGTAGACCAGGGATTATTAGCGGCTGATGCAAGAGCATTAAGAGAGGAATATTCAAGAGTACAGCCAGATGTTGAATTTAGTGTATACCATGTGAACGATCAAGGTGTTGGGGAGGACATCGACGTTCCGGTAACTATCAACTTTTTTTGGCCTGACGCTTAAACAAGCTGCTGAGTATAGAAGCGGTTTATTCCGGCAAATACACGAAATAGTGTTTCATGGTAAAGGCGGCTATGATTGGGGCACCGTGTATAATATGCCGATATGGTTACGTAAGTTTACCTTTGGTGCAATTAATGAATTTCACAAAGAACAAAACGAAGTAAATAACACAGGACAGACCTCTAGTAACGATATTCCTAAAGGTCCAAATATTTCTCCATCGTATAGTACAAAGGCTTCTAAATAATAGAGGCCTTTACTATTTATAAAAAAGAATACAGCAAATGGCTGATGAAATAAACATACAGGGAGATCTATCCGGTGGTGACGCACGTAAAAAACAACTAGATGATATAAGAACTGCTGCAGAAAAAGCAGGGCAGGAAATAAATGCGTTATCTAAGGAATTCAAAGAACTTTCTAATCTAGCAGGTGCTAATAAGAATATCGGAGTAGATACCAGTAAGGTGAAGGTACTTACTAAATCTATGTCTGAGATAACAGTCTCTACTTTAAAGTCTTCTAAAGAAAGAAAAAAATTCGCTACTCAACTTCTAGCAGCAGAAAAAGAACAAGCAGGAACTGCAACGGTTATTGAAAACCTTAGTAAGGAAATAAAAGAAAGAAAAAAAGAAGATTTAGCATTAGAAAAAGTAGCCGATATCCTTAGGAAAAAATCTAGAGATGAACAACTAGAATTTGAAGAGAGAATTTCCAAGCATAAAGCCAAAGCAACCCAGCTAGAGATTGATGCTGATAAAATGCTTCAAAAAGCTATAGCATCTGGTAAAAAAGATGAAATAGCAAACGCAGAAAAAGCACATAGTAGTATGATGGCTAAATCTAAAGAAAACTATGATTTAGCAAAAAAATTAACTGCAGACGCCAAAACCAAAGAAACAGCAGCACAAAAGCTAATAAATAAAAAACAAGATTTAGTAAAAGAATCACAAGCAGAAACATCTGCTCTAGAAGGTCAAAAAAGAAGCGCTGAAGAAATCAATGCCGCCCAAGAAAAGCAAATAGGTAAAGCAAAGGAACTTCATGGCGAAATGCAAAAAATAGAAAAAGCAGGAGGTAGCGTACTTAAGTCTTTCTCAGAATTTGGTCAAAAAATAGGAGGTATGATACCTGTGTTTGGTCAATTATTTCAAACCGTATTTGGTGAATTAGCTGATGCTCAAAAAATGTTTGAAGATGCTGTAGCACAGGGTACTAGTAAAGCAGGAGCGAGGTATAAGGCACTAACCGGGACTATTAAAGCACTTACTATAGCAGCAGCAACTTCTTTTGCAAAAATGGCATTTGATGGTGCAAAAACATCTTCCGAAGCATTTAAAATAGTTAAGCAAGGAATAGGAGGAGGTCTTATTGATGCTAAAATTGCAATGCAAGCAGCAAGCGGAGCAGCTGCTAAAATGGGAATTCCTCTAGCAGAAGCATCTGGCTATATAGGTCAGATGAACTCTGCATTAGGTACATCATTAGGTTTCACTAGCGAACAAGTAGCAACTTTCGGTAGACTTACTAGAAATATGGGTGTATCTAGTGGTGCCGCAACTAAGATATTTAAGATTGCTACTAAAACTGGAATATCTTTTGAAGACATGGCAAAAAAGGTTGGTGGTATAACAACTAAGCTTAACGCTATGAACGGTACAGCCATCGCCCCTCAAGCTGTATTTGAAGAGATGGGCAATGCGTCTAGTACGATCCTCCGTAATATGAAAGACAACCCAGATGCTTTAATAAAAGCAGCAGCTGGCGCCAGAGCCATGGGTATGGAAATGAATAGAATAGCTGATGCAGCAGAATCTACATTAGATTTTGAGAATTCTATGCAAAAAGAAATGGAGGCTGAATTAATTCTCGGTAAGGAATTAAATTTAGATAAATTAAGAGCTGCAGCAGCAACAGGAGACCAAGTTGCAATTCAAGAAGAGCAGAAGCGTATCATAATGGAAAACGCAGATGCTGTAAAAGGTAACGTAAAAGCTCAAGAGATGTTAGCAGCATCTTTAGGAATGAGTAAAGAAGAACTGAATGGTATCTTAAACGCTACTGAAGATAATGTTAAGATGGCCAACAATGATGCTGCTGCTGCCCAAGCAAATGCTGAGAATAAAAAGAAATCTGCTGAAGAATTAGGTCAACTGCAATTAAATACATTTAAAACACTAAACTCCTTATCAGATAAATTAAATAAATTTACTGAAGATTTATCATTAGGAGCATTTAAATTTTTCAATCTTATTAGAGATGCATTTGATCCTAAAGATATAATGGGTTCACTAGGCAGAATAAAAGACCTAGTAATAAAGACATTTAAAGATGCATTTACCGGAGGTGATACAGTATTTAAAAATACGTTAGGCAAAGGAAGTATGTTAGGTATGCTATTAGGAGCTGCCACAATGACAGGTGGAGCTTTAACCATAGGATTTAAAGGTCTTTCTGCAATAGGTGGTATTTTTAAGAAAATGAGAGGTACTCCTATGATGCCAATGTTTGTAAAAAACATAGGTGATAAGACCGCCGGAATACTCAGCAAATTCACTTCAATGTTTAAAAACAAAAAAGGAGGTGCTGCTGCTGCAGGTGGAGGAGGAATATTAAGCAAGCTAACATCAGTATTTAAGAAGAGAGGTTCTGGAGATTTAGTAAAATCTGCATCTTCTCCTTCCGGGTTTAGAGACAAAATGGGTAGATTTGCAAAGGCACCAGGTAAGTCCGCAGCAGGTGGAGGCGCCGCAGGAGGTGTTGGTGGAATGCTAAAGGGTATAGGAAAAGGAATAGGCGATTTTGCTAAAGGAATAGGAAAAGGTATAAAAGGTATCCTTGAAGGTTTAGCTTTTGGTATAAAAGCATTTGGTTCTGGCCAGGTTCTTGCTGGTGCAGCAGTACTAGGAGCTGCTATTACATTAATTGGCGCCGGTATTGCAGGAGCTTCTTGGTTAATGGGTAAATCGTTACCAACATTGGCCAAAGGAATGGAATCAATTGCAGAATTAGACGGTTCTGCACTTATAAAAGCAGGAGCTGGAATGGCAGCAGTTGGACTTGGACTTACCGCTATGGCAGCAGGTACAGCAGCTCAAGCAGTAGGTGGACTAATGGGAGCTATTGGATCATTTTTCGGTGGTGACGGTATTGATGAAATGCTTAAAAAGGTAGAGAAGTTTGGAAAAAATTATGACTTTGATGCCGGTAAAATAGAAAATAATGCCAAAGGAGTAGTAGCATATGCTCTTGCAATGGGAGCACTAGCAGTTGGAGCAGGTGCTGGCGCCGTAGCAGGATTAGCAAATCTAGGTAGCACACTCTTAGACGGACTTACAGCATCGCTAGGAGGAGGTCTACCTATGGATAAAGTACAAGCATTCGGTAAGTGGAATTTAGACGCTGATAAGATAGAGAACAATGCCCGGGCAGTAGCTGGATACGCAGTAGGTATGGCAGCTTTAGCTGGCGGAGCAGCAGGCGGTGGAATTGCCAGTTTAGCTAACCTAGGCGGTGCACTCTTAGACGGACTTACATCTACACTAGGAGGTGATCTTCCAATGGATAAAGTACAGCAATTCGGTAAGTATAACTTAGATGCTGATAAAGTTGAAAATAACGCTCGTGCAATAGCAGGTTATGCAAGAGGCATGGCTGCATTAGCAGGAGGATCAGCAGCATCTTCATTATCTTCTTTAGCTGGCCTGGGTGGCTCACTAGTAGATGGAATAGTAGCAGGAATAGGAGGCCCTCTTCCATTAGATAAAGTTTCTAAATTCCAAACATATAATTTCGATGCTGATAAAGTTAAAAATAATGCATCAGCATTAGCAAGTTATGCATTAGGTATGGCTGCTTTAGCAGGAGGAGCAGCAGCATCATCCGTAGCATCGCTAGCAGCTTTAAGTGGTTCAGTAGTAGACGGAATTGTAGCAGGAGTAGGAGGCCCTCTTCCATTAGATAAAGTAGATAAATTTCAAAAGTATAACTTCGACCCTAAGAAAGTTAAAAATAATGCCTCTGCAATAGCTAGTTATGCAATCGGTATGGCTAAATTAGCAGGAGGTTCAGCTGCATCATCTGTAGCATCTTTATCATCCATAGCAGGTAACCTTGCAGATGGATTAATGGCTGGGCTTGGAGGGCCTCTTCCATTAGATAAAGTTAAAATTTTCCAAGGATATGATTTTAAGAAAGATAAAATAAAAAATAATTCTGAAGCTATAAGTGAGTATGCCATAGCGATGGCTAAATTAGCATCATCAGAAGCAGGTGGATTTTTAGCTTCATTAGGAAAAGCAGCTGGTCAATTAGTTACTGGATTAGCTGAATCTATCGGTTTAGGAGGTATTCCTTACGATAAATTAAAAGAATTAGAAAATGCTGATTTAGATGCTGAAAAAATAGGTAATAACGCAAAGGCTTTAACAGCTTATGCTTTAGCAATGGCATCACTTCAAGATGTGCCTAGCGGGTTCTTCAAGTCGTTAGGTAAGATGGGTAGTGAACTAGTTGACGGCATAACGGATGCCTTAGGAGGTACTAGCGGTATTCCTTACGAAGAAATGAATGCATTTGCTAATGCTAAACTAGAAACAAAAAAAATAATTTCTAACGCTGAAGCATTACAAGCATTTGGTACGGCAATGACTTCTTTAGGTACTTTTGATAATGATACTGATAAGTTCTACGACGGTATTGAAGATTTAGGGAACGGTATAGATGCTTTTAATAAACTTGAAGATATAGATACTAATAAAATTGAATCTTTAAGAACATCAATGCTGGCAATAAAAGATGCTACTTCTATAGATTTATCTAATGCAAAGAGTATATTAGAGGATCTTGGATCATTTGCTAAAACAGTAGGTAAAGGGGTAATAAAGGTAGATATAGCAGCTAAAACAATATTTAGTGAAGAGCTAGAAGGATTAACATCTACGATAGATAGCTCATCAAACAGAGAATTAGAAGAGCTTAAAAAAATAAATCAAGAACAATCTAAAGAACATAGGAAAGAAATGAAAGAATTAAGAAGACAAACATTCTTACTTGCCGAAGCTTTAGGAGATAGAAAAGACACTGTAATACAGATGGATGGATTCCAAGTAGGTAAAGCTTTAGGGTCCCGATACTAAATAACTAGATATTTATAATTATATTAAACAATTAAATTAACAATTATGGCACTTATTGATTCATTAAACTCAACAAACTTAGGATTAAACGGCGAAACCCCACCTAATAGAGAAGGAGCATCAGCAGATACTTCTAAAGTACATGTAAACGGTGAAACTCAAACAGCAGATCATTCTGTATTGGATTTAGACGGAGCAGTACCAACTAAATACATGGATAACCCTCCACAGTAATATGGCTTTAGTAGATCTAAAAACAGATCTAAAGTCTTTAAAATTTGAGAGCGGGCTGAATAGGAAGCCTTTTGTCGTTAAAGATGTAGATCAACGAGGCGGACGAAATAACGCTTTTGATGTTATCGGTATACAAGCAGCTAAGAGATTAGATGATGTTGTCCGAATGGCAAAACTCGTTGTGGCTAAACCTGGCTTAGCACATGCTGCTAAACAGGCACTACATACTACTATTTCTGCAGCCGAAACAGGTAAGTTATATGATAACGCAGAAAAAGATGTTCTAAGAAACGCAAAAGATATTCTTGCCACCGCAGTTACTAATACAGCACAAACAGCAGTTAACGGCTTAGGTATACATACATTTAAAGGATTACTGGAGACAGATGGAGATGATCGTCAGTATTTAACTTCTATTGATGAAGTTGTAAAAAAGAAAATGAGAAGCCCATCTCACTCAACTCAAATATCTCAAGGAGTAAAGAAGTCAAAAAAGCTAAAAGTAGGAGATGAAGAAGCAAAAAAATTCGGCAAAATAGACTACCTAGAAAAACCAAATAACTCAAATGCATACGATAAAGTTAATTATAACGAAGGAGAAATAGACGAATCAAGTGATATTATACCATTTGGATTTCGAATTATAGGTGGTGATAGTATGCAATTTAGAGCTTATCTTTCATCACTTAGTGATTCCTATTCAGGTCAATGGAATAAAACACAAATGTTAGGCAGGCCTGAAAATTTTAAAAGTTATAACGGATTCGAAAGAAATATAAATTTAGGTTTTAAAATCGCAGCTGAAACTAGAAAGGATTTACTTCCTCTATATAGAAAACTTAATAGATTAGCCTCAACGACAGCACCAACTTTTGACAATTCAGGTGTCTTTATGAGAGGAACTCTAGTTAAAGTTAGAGTTGGGGATTACTTGCATAATCAAACATGTAACGTAGAAAGTGTAGCTTTTTCATGGGCTATAGAGTACCCATGGGAAGTAAAATTGCGAGGCGATAAAGAAGGTGATGTTCAAATACTCCCTCACGTATTAGATGTAAGTATGACATTAGGCGCTATTCATAATTTTGTACCAACAACAGGCGATACACCGTTTATAGGATATCACGATTGGGATGAAGAGAAAAAAGCACCAGGTCCAGATTCTTTATTTCAAAAGGCACCGGCATTAAACCCGGATCGAATTAATAACCCGTGGAAGGATTCGTAATATATGAACAGGTATAACAAAATAAAAACCTCTAATACAGAAACAGGTAGAAGGTATGTATTTAACGCTGTATATCCCGATATTCCTGCTACTGCTGATGACACATATGTAATCGCCACAGGAGGAGATAGGTACGATACCCTAGCACAACAGTTTTACGGAGATAAATCACTATGGTGGATCATCTCTACAGCAAACCCAGGCACTAACACAGATTCCTTATCTGCTAAACCTGGACTTCAATTAAGAATACCAGCTAACCCTCAAACTGTAATAGATAGATACAATAAGTTAAATGAAATTAGATAGTTATGGCAAAAGAAGGAGTATTTTTTGAAAGACCTCTACCGTCATTATCTACTTTAGACGTAAGTGTTAGAGAGCAATTAGAAGTAAGAGAAAAACTTTACGCAAAAGACTTAACATATACAGGAGACGGAGATTTCCTGACACAGTATTTGAATGCAAATAATTCCTTTGTAAAATTAACATCAGGTATAGAAGTAAAAGATGTTCCTAATGCTGCTCATAACAATATACTTTTAGGAGGGGTTTTATATAAAGGTAAGAGTAAGAGAGCAGGATTGAACGATAACCCATTCATAAGCGAGAACAATTCAGGAGCGTATAACTTTGCCCATGGAGTATCAGGAGAAGTAAAAGATAAACCTGCAGAAGGGTACGTCCCAATGCCCGGTATAGTAGACTTTAGTGTTAAGAACACAGGTAATAGTGGCTTTACACGTAACGTTTCTATAAAAGTAAAATGCTTTAGTTTAGAACAACTTTCTATACTCGAAAAATTATACTTAAGACCCGGTTTCAAATGTTTAGTAGAATGGGGTCATGTTATTTACGGTACAGGTAATAAATCAAAACTAGATGACAAAAAAGTATACAACCCAGAAACTATATTTTCAGATGAAGTACCGTCTGGTGATGATTTAAAAGAAGAAAAAATAAAAGAAAAAGGCAGTGAGCTTATAAAGTCATCACAGAACAATTATGATTATATGCTTGGCATGATAAAGAATTATAATTGGAGTGCCGAAAAAGATGGGTATACAGTTGATATACAACTTTTAGGTAAAGGGGCTGTATCTACATTTATCAAGAAAGTTTATGGAGGTACAGAACACGAAGACGGTACTAAACTTGACCCAGGTGTAGAATTTGAAAGTACCCCTGAGAGTTCTTTCGGTGGGATCTTAAAGAGGATATCACAAGCTGATACTAAAGGTAAACAAGAAAACACAGATGAAAATAATATCGTAGAAGAATGCGATATGGGACCTATCAACTCTGGACTTGAAAAATATAAAACTCAAATGGATGGAATAACTGAACTATTATCCACAGAAGGAGATAGTTTTGAATTCAAAGTCTATAGAGCAGGTTTTGCTGATGTAAATAAAGAAGCAGGTAATAAAAATTTCAATTACATTAGTATGAGATTCTTCTTAGGGATGATAAACTACTTCTTCCTACCCCGTCCCTCCTCAGGAACTATAGTACCCGAAGGTAAGTTTAATACAACACCTGAACAGGATTTCTACTTAACCTACGATAATCATTTTAGCATAGATCCATATATCTGCTTACTTCCCCAACAGACGGGTGATTTTGGATTAAAAACCACTACCATTAAAGGTTTCAGTAAAGATAAAAAGACAGCTGCTGATATATTAGATATACAGTTATGTACTGATTTCTTATATCAAGACTATAAAAAAGTAGTAGAGCCATCTGGAAAAAATAATGAATCACAAAAAAGTATTGGAGAATATTTGAATATCATTTTAGATAAGGTAACTGCAAGTTTAGGAGGAATAAATGAATTTGTACTCTATAATGATTTTTACCTAAAAAAAGAATTAGGACCTAGTAGGGTAATAGATTTACAAGTACTGCCAAGACCTGAAGGACAACCAGAAACATATAAAATGATAACACCAAGAGGTAAAGCCTCATTTGTAACAGATTTCTCTTTTAAAAGTGAACTTTCCAATTCGATGATTAACTTAATAACAAGCCAAGCAATCATATCAGGGGCATCTGCAGGAAAGATGGCTTCAACAGGTTTAGCTGCATTTAATAAAGGAGTATCATCTAGATTTGAAGATGAGAAAGGAGAAGAAATAACTGAGTATGCTCAAAAAAGAGCGAAAGCAGAAGCTGAGACAAAAGCAACAGTGGAAGGTGCGTTTAAGGAGTTATATTCTAAGTTTAAATATGATGAAACCAAGGTTACAGAAGCATACGCAAACGGTACTTCAATTATTAGGAAAGCGTTAAACGATACCTTAAAGGAGACTAAACCTAAAAGGGGCCATATCGGTGCTAAAGTATCTTTGACTATGATAGGAATTGGAGGTTTGAAATCTCTTCAGTATTTTACATTACCTGATCAAATATTACCTTCTGCTTACTCCGATAAAATAAAAGTTGGATTTCAAATAAGCAATGTTTCCCACCAAATATCAAATAACGTGTGGTACACGACTATAGAAGCTAACGCAATAATACTATCACAAGAATAAAAAATGTATTTACCTAAATCAAAATATAAAGGACCTTTTACAGCCGCCGATGGAGCGAAAAAAGTGCTTGTGCTTGATACTAAAGAAATTTATAAAGGAAAGTACTTTGTTACATATAAGGATGAATTATATGAAGGAAGGTTCCCTAAAGAAGCAGGACGTCAATTAATTTTTGAAAGTGTACTACTGAAGAAAGAAAAAGAAAGTAGTAGAGAATTAAAACCACAACCTAGTTTAGTAATACCTACTGAAAAAGATTACGAAAGTAAAAAATTTAAAAGGTATTTCTCAAGAGATAAACGCTCTGGTAAGATTATAGAGCTAAACCGTAAAGAATTTAACAATTTAAAAAAGTACCCTTCGTATATGGGGTTGGAATTGGAATGGTGGATAGAAGGTCCTGTTGAAGATACACTCTATAACAACTATCTGTATAAAGGAGCCGCTACTAGAAACAGAGAAACTATAAATAAACATAAAAAAGCATTCAAAGGAATAGAAGAATACTTATTTGCTTTAGATGAGTTTGTAGTTTAAAATATTTTTCTTATATTATATTTAACTAAAAGGTTACAGTTAAGTGTTTTATATAATAGAAAAAAATAATAGCTTAGATGCTATAGAGAAGTTAATTAGGTTAGGATGCTATGTAGATATAATACCCACTAATTTCAACTACCACCCAAAACTTACTTCAACTGTAGCAGTATACATAAAATTACTACATTCAGATAAAGGCTATATAATTCCAATTAACCATGATGAAGGTATCAATGTTGATAAAGAACGTGTCTACAGTATATTATCTTCTACAGAGAAACTGTATACATTAAATAAAAAAGAACTTCTATACCACTTTAATCTACAGGGTGCAATAGACCTTTCACTTCTATATTCAATGAGTAAATATGACAAATTAGAATATAGTAGATTGAATAAATTAATTAACCCTTTTTACAGTAGGTATAACGATATTGCAAATATAAATCAAATAATACCTCTAAGTAAACTATACGAAGTATCAGAGAATATCTACAGCTCAATAAAAGAAGTAATAGATTATGAGATACCAAATGGATTTGATTTTTATAATAAAACTGCTACTAACGTATTCTTTTTATTAGAACAATCAGGGGTAGGTATTAAATACGATGCTTTTAATTCTATATTTAAACCAAAAAATACGCTATATAATACATTAGACAATAAAGTTTTAACTCAATATAATTTATACAATACAACCTCAAGACCGACTAATTCATTTAATAGTGTTAACTTTGCAGCTATACCTCACACGGAAGAACATAGAAAATGTTTTACCCCAGCTAACGATTATTTTGTAGAATTTGACTTTGACGGATACCACTTAAGGTTACTAGCAGAGCAAATAGAATATGCACTAACATCAGACTCGGCTCATAAACAGCTAGCAAGATTATACTTTAACAAAAAAGAAATTACAGATGACGAATACAAAGAAGCAAAACAAATTAACTTTCACGCAATTTATGGAAAAATCCCAGAAAAGTACTCTTTCCTTGAAATCTTTACAAGAATTGATGATTATATCAAAGAGTTATGGAAACGATACAAAGATGACGGAGAAGTCCTGGCACCAATTAGTGGAAAACCTTTCACAGCATCTTTAAAAGCAATGAACCCACAGAAGTTAATGAATTATGTAATGCAATCATTAGAAACTTCTAGAAACATAGTAGTATTAAAAAAATTACTAAAATATTTACAGACTAAAAAAACAACTATAAGTCTATACACGTACGATTCTATTATTATGGATTTTGACAAAGAGGACGGTAAGGATACACTAGAAAACATTAAATCTATAATGGAAGAAGGTGGCAAATACCCAGTATCTTTTAAGTACAGTAAAGATTTAAGTTTATGATAATAACTTATATTTATATAAAATGACAAATGTTATAGAAAGTCGGTTTGATTATGATATCGAACCATTATGGATTAACGAAGATATGAGCAATAAATTATTTTGCACTTTTACCACTGAAGAAACTTTAGAACCTACATTACAGGTTATAAAAGAGAAGTACTCGATTATGTACAATAAGATTTTTGTGCTTTATTCAAAAAGCCAAGATGAATACATATGTACATATAATGTAGATTTTGCAAATATATCTAACTTTATAGATAATACAATTTTAGTTCATAGAAAGAAAGAATCCAATACTCTGTATACAATCAACGCACTGAATACTCTTATAAAAGAATTGAATGGCGGAAGATTAGACACTTCATACAGAATCAACTGGTCAGATTACCGCAACTGCGTACTACTTACTAAAGGATCAGAATTAAAAAGAATTAATACAAAACTTTTTCGTATAATAGAGTTGGAAAACTAAATTATAGTTCGTATATTGTATTAATAATAAATGTTTTAAATTAAAAATGTTACAATATGGATATTAACGCTATCAAGGCTAAACTAGACGCCTTAAACTCTAATGGTCAGGAGAGAGAAAAAACAGACTACTCAAAAATCTTTTGGAAACCTGAATTAGGAAAACAGACAGTACGGTTAGTACCATCTGCTTTCGACCCTGCTATGCCTTTCAAAGAGTTAAAGTTCCACTACGGTATTGGAAAGTACCCTATGGTAGCTTTATCTAATTTTGGTAAGCAAGACCCTATTGAAGAATTTGTAAAAGAGCTTAAAAAAACATCTGATAAAGACAATTGGTCTCTAGCAGGTAAAATTAACCCTAAAACACGAATCTTTGCTCCTGTTGTAGTAAGAGGAGAAGAAGAAAAAGGTGTACGTATTTGGGGATTCGGAGTAACGATTTATAGAGCACTCCTTGCTCTAATTGCCGATGAAGATATAGGAGACATTACAGATGTAATAAACGGATGGGATTTAGTTGTAGAACAAGTACAGGGTAACCCTTACCCCGAAACTTCGGTTAGAATTAAACCTAAACAAACTCCACTATCGGATAATAATGATCAAGTAGATACTTGGTTAAAAACTCAACCTAATCCTACAGAAGTACATACTCAGTATGATTATGAGTTTATTAAAAAACAACTTCAAAATTATCTTAACCCAGGTTCAGCAGAAGAAAGTACTCCTGCGACTAAAACAGATGATAAACTGCCAGAAAGCTTAGGTCAACAAAAAACAGACTTTACTTTGGAAACAGCTACGGCTGGCAACAAAGACACAGTTAGTAAATTTGATGACTTATTTAATGAATAATGGCAAAGAAAAAAGAAGAAGTACAAGCAAGAGCGACTGCTGCAGTTCAGAAGTCGTTTAATTTAGGGAATTTTAAAAAGAAGAAAGGTTTTTCTAATGCTTCGGTAAAGTTTAAAGAACAAGGATGGATTCCTTTATCTAAAGCTTTCCAGGACATTACCTCACTACCTGGCATCCCCACTGGTCATATTACGTTATTACGAGGACATAGTGATACCGGTAAAACAACAGCTCTAATAGAAGCAGCAGTTAATGCTCAAAAAATGGGCATACTACCTGTCTTTATTATTACTGAGATGAAATGGTCATGGGATCATGCCAAGGAAATGGGTCTTCAATTTGAAGAAACTACTGATGACAAGGGTAATGTTACCGATTACGAAGGACATTTCTTATATGCCGATAGAGGTCAACTCAATACTATTGAAGATGTAGCAGTTTATATTGCAGACCTAATGGATGAACAAGCAAAAGGTAATCTACCTTACGATATGTGTTTCTTCTGGGATAGTATAGGCTCAGTACCATGCGACCTTTCAGTACGTTCTAACAAGAACAATAACGAATGGAATGCAGGTGCTATGTCTACTCAGTTCGGTAATAACCTTAATCAGAAAATTTTATTATCGAGAAAAGAGAATGCCGCTTATACCAACACTTTAGTTGCTATTAATAAAGTCTGGACTATGAAACCAGAACATCCAATGGGACAACCGAAATTACAGAATAAAGGAGGTATGTCTATGTGGTATGATGCTACGTTAGTTATTACATTTGGTAATATCACTAATCCTGGTACTTCTAAGATTAAGGCTATAAAAAATGGTATGCAAGTTGAATTTGCTAAACGTACTAACGTTCAAGTAGAGAAGAATCATATCGGAGGAGTTCAATCTAGAGGTAGAATTGTAATGACTCAACACGGCTTTATAGAAGATGATAAGAAAGCAATTGATAAATATAGAGATGCTCATAAAGAACATTGGCTGAAGTTAGTCGGTTCTATAGACTTTGATCTTATTGAAGAAGGAGATTTAGAAGAAACACCTATAACTCCAAACTTACTAGATTAATGGCGTACGATGACATTCTAAATAATTTAAAACAGACCCCACCCCGATCGCTAAACGATCACATACTGATTGTTGATGCTATGAATATGCTCATTAGATCATTTTCATTACTCAAAGCGATGAACCCCGACGGCCACCACATCGGTGGCCTGGTTGGGTTTTTAAGATCGTTAGGGTATGTGACTAGAATTTTTGATCCAACAAGAGTTATAGTAGTATGGGACGGTAAGGGAGGATCTGCAAATCGTAAAAATATTGATCCTAACTATAAAGCACAACGTGCGACCTCAAGAATTACACATTGGGGATTATACGATACCAAAGAGGAAGAAACAGAAGCCCTTATCGGTCAATTGTACAGAGTACAGGACTATCTTGAATGCTTACCAGTACACCAAATAGGGTTAGAGAAATTAGAAGCTGATGATATTATAGCATATATAGCTCAAAAAGCTTCTATATCTTCGGTTAAAAAATGTACTATCATATCTTCAGATAAGGATTTCCTACAGTTAATAGACGATACTATAGAGGTATATGCTCCAGTTAAGAAAAAAACATTTACTCAAGATAATATATTCGAGGAATTAAAAGTTCTTCCAGAAAATTATAATGTAGTAAAAGCACTACTAGGAGATAACTCAGATAATTTACCGGGGGTGAAAGGTTTAGGTATAAAAACAATAGTTTCCGAATTCCCTGAACTTCTAACTAATCCTAAATCTAACCTGCAGTATGTATATGATACATGTGCTTCCAAGCTAGATGAAAAGAAAGTAAAGAAGATATTTCCTAAAATCTTAACAGAGTGGGATAGAGTAGAGACTAATTATACACTAATGGATTTAAGTATTTCTGATTTAGACGATAAAGAAAAAGAAGTAGTTAATGAAACTATAAAAGCACCTATCCCCGGTATACAGACTGGCGGGTTCTTACATTTGTTAGGATTAGATAAAATAGAGGGCATTACAAAGAATACTGAAGGCTGGTTAGAAAACTTTAGAGGGCTTACAACAGTAAAAAAATAGTAAAAAAAAATGTATTCATCTAGTTGGTTATTAACTTATAATTAACTATATTAAATAAAAGGTTACAATATGACATTAAAATCGCTACAGCAATACGGGAAGGGGTTCCAACTTAAAGTGTTAGGTTCATTACTTACAGATAAAAAGTTTCTACTAAATGTACGAGATGTATTAAGTGAAGATTACTTTGACGCTGATACTCATAAATGGATTGTAAATGAAATTATATCTTATTTTGATAAGTACCACACTACCGTTACTATGGACGTTCTTAAAGTAGAGCTTCAGAAGTTAGAAAACGAAGTACTCCAAGTAGCACTTAAAGAAGAATTACGAAATTCATATCAAGCATCTCAAGATGATTTAGATTACGTACAGGAAGAGTTTACAACTTTTTGTAAGAACCAGGAAATGAAACAAGCCATTTTAAGTTCCGCAGACCTTCTTAAACAAGGAGATTTTGACGGAATAAGAAATATGGTTGAAAAAGCTATGAGAGCTGGTATGGATAAGAATATAGGACATGAATATAATGTAGACATAGAAAGTCGATATAGGGTTGATTACCGTCCTACAATACCAACTCCTTGGCCTGTTCTCAATGAAGGTATTCAAGGAGGATTTGGACCAGGAGATTTAGCTATCGTATTCGGTAACCCTGGTGGTGGAAAGAGTTGGACTTGTGTAGCAATGGCAGCACATGCAGTTAAGATGGGTTATAAAGTTAACTACTATACTTTGGAACTAGGAGAGGACTATGTAGGTAAGCGATTTGATTGCTACTTTACAGGGTACTCTATCGATGAAGTAAATAACCACCGTAAAGATGTACAATCATATGTAGATGGATTAAAAGGTAAGTTGATTGTTAAGGAATATGCTCCTAAAGGTGCTACAGTCAATACTATAAAATCACATATACAGAAGTGTATTGATATGGATCATAAACCAGACCTAGTAGTTATAGATTACGTTGATTACTTACGAGCACCCTCTAAAGGTAAATTCTCAGAACGAAAAGACGAGATAGATGATGTATTTATAGCGACTAAAGGATTAGCTAAAGAATTTAAAATTCCAGTCATTACTCCTTCCCAAGTTAATAGAATGGGTGCTAAAGATTCGGTTATTGAAGGAGACAAAGCAGCAGGTAGTTACGATAAAATGATGGTAGCAGATATGTGTTTTTCATTGTCAAGAATGAAAGAAGATAAAGTACTAGGGACCGGAAGATGGCATGTTATGAAAAACAGATACGGTCAGGATGGAATGACATATAATTTAAAAATGGATACAAACAACGGTCATATAGAATTTGAAGGAAAGGCAAATCCTGAGGATCTTATAAAGGACAACGATGCTCCTAACTTTACTTTGTCACGCGAAACTATGTCGCAAATTTTTGATAAAAAGTTGTAAATAGTTTGGTAAAAACCAAAATATATATGCTATTTATCTAAGCGTCCTCGAGGAACTAGATAGTAAATCTCGAGGACTTTTCTGTCTAATTAATAAAAAAATATATAAAGATATATGAGCCTTTTAAAAGAACGCATCGTTTACAAGCCATTTGAATATCCAAAAGCATATGATTTTTGGTTAAAGCAACAACAAGCACATTGGTTACATACTGAAGTACCAATGGCACAAGACGTTACAGATTGGGCTAGTAACCTTAAGCCACATGAAAAAAATGTAGTAGGAGGAATTCTAAAAGGATTTGCACAGACAGAAACGATCGTAAACGACTACTGGTCAACATTAGTTACTAAATGGTTTAGAAAACCAGAAGTTATTATGATGGGTACTACACTAGGCTCTTCAGAAACTATTCATGCTGAAGCTTATTCACTTCTTAACGAACAATTAGGATTAGATAACTTTGCTGAATTTTTAGAAGATGAAGCTACGATGGCTAAGATAGAATCGTTAATGGAAGTTAGAGACAATCACGACGGTACCCCTAACTGGCATCAAAGAGCTGTCTCTCTCGCTATATTTTCTGCTTTCACAGAAGGAGTTAACTTGTTTAGTTCCTTTGCTGTGTTACTGTCTTTTAAAATGAGAAACCTTCTTAAAGGTGTAGGACAGATAGTAGAATGGTCTGTAAGAGATGAATCACTGCATTCAGAAGCAGGATGCTGGTTATTTAGAACTCTTATGAAAGAACATCCAGAATTTAAGACACCGGAGCTTATAAAAGATATTGAAGAAGCTGCATATGGTGCTGTAAAATTAGAGTTTGATTTTATAGATAAGATTTTTGAAATGGGAGATCTAGATAACTTAAGTAAGGAAGAATTAAAAAACTTCATTAAGCATAGAGTAAACACAAAAATGGCCGATTTAGGATTAAAGCCTATAATCCCTGCAGAAGATATCGATAAAGGCGCATTAAAGACAATGAAATGGTTTGACGCTGTAATTGCAGGAAAACAGCAAACAGACTTTTTCGCTAATAGAGTTACGAATTATGCTAAAGGGCACTTAGATTGGTCAACAGCATTTTAAAATAAAGGTATATGAGTTTAATAGTGGACACAACTGAATGGGTAGCCGGAAAAGATTACCCAGAATGGATGAATGAAGTATCAATAGCAACAATATCTAAAGGATACTTAGGACAAGGAGAAAACGTAAAATCTGCATATAGAAGAGTAGCTTCTACTATAGCAAAAAGATTAGACCGTCCAGATCTAGAGAATAAATTCTTTAGGTATATGTGGAAAGGATGGTTGAACTTAGCCTCACCGGTACTTTCAAATACCGGCACTGACAAAGGATTGCCAATTTCATGTTTTGGTATCGATACACCCGACTCGATACGCGGTATTGGATTAACTAATGCTGAATTAATGAGATTGACATCCTTAGGCGGTGGTGTAGGTATTGGTCTATCTAAGGTTAGAGGTAGAGGAGAAAAAATCGGTAATGAAGTAGGTCAGTCAGAGGGTATTGTTCCTTGGGCTAAGATTTATGATTCTACTATTATAGCTACTAACCAAGGAGCTGTGAGGAGAGGAGCAGCTTCTGTTAATTTAGATATAAATCATCCAGATATTTCGGAATATTTAGAGATAAGAAGACCTAAAGGAGATCCTAATAGACAGTGTCTTAACTTACATCAATGTGTTGTAGTGGATGATGCCTTTATGCAAAAATTAGAGCATAGAGACCCTGAGGCTATGGAACTATGGGTGAAAATACTTAAATCTAGAGTTGAAACAGGAGAACCATACCTTATGTTCAAGGATACTGTCAATAATGCTAATCCTCCTGCATATAAAAAGAATAACTTAGACGTTACGATGACTAATATATGCTCAGAAATTACGCTTCACACAGATGAAGAACATTCTTTCATATGTTGTCTATCTTCTGTAAACTTAACTAAATGGCATGAATGGAAAAATACAGATTTAGTAGAAACAGCCATTTATTTTCTGGACGGAGTACTAGAAGAGTTTTTAGCAAAAACATCTGGAAGGGATTCTTTAATCAGATCTCATAGATCAGCAAAAAAAGGAAGAGCAATCGGGTTAGGAGTACTAGGATGGCATACATTTTTACAGAACGAAAGAGTTCCTTTTAATTCTATTGCTGCAACCTCATTTACTCACCAGATATTCTCCGATATAAAACAAAAAGCAGAAAATGCATCACGTAAATTAGCAGATGAATACGGTGAGCCGCTATGGTGTAAAGGAACAGGCATGAGAAACAGTCATTTACTTGCTATCGCCCCAACAGTATCCAATAGTACGATATCAGGAGGGGTATCCGCAGGAATCGAACCAGTACCGGCTAACATATATACATTTAACTCTGCAAAAGGAACTTTTATAAGAAAAAACCCTGCGTTAGAGAGTTATTTAGACGAAACAGGATCAAATACTGATGAAGTATGGGACCAGATTATGAGAGATAGAGGTTCTATAGCAAATTTACCCGAAGACATAATGCCTGCAGAAGATAAACCTATATTCCTTACATTTGCAGAAATAAATCAATTGGCTTTAGTTGAACAAGCAGGAGCAAGGCAGAAATACATTGACCAAACACAGTCATTAAATTTAGCATTTGATCCAACAGATAGCCCAAAGTTTATTAATGAAGTACACCAAGCAGCATGGAGATTCGGTGTAAAAACACTCTATTACTTGCGAACCGATTCGGTAATTAATGGAGATATAGGTTCTAGGACATCTGAGGATTGCTTATCCTGTGATGGCTAAACACCGGTAGAACGTTAAAAGTTATAGATAACTATTTATATTAAATGAAGACAGTTAGAATAAAAAATCGGTCGATATCTTCGGATATTCGTATATGTAAAATATACCATACTACTAAAGTTGACGGCAACCTGTTAACAACACCGGTATCGTCAAGTGGAATTTTTACTGGCGCCGATCTGGCCCAAGGAATCGAATTTCAAGTTCAAGATTCAGTAGATCAGTTTATAGTAGTAAATTTACCCGAAGATGACTGCGAAGGTGCAGAATGTAAGGTATGTACTAATATTGGTTCTGGGAGTATTTCAGGAGAATTTACAGATAATGATATTTTATACTCTATACAGCCTGGTAGGTTTGGAAAAGTAGATTATGACGGACAATTTTCAGGAAGTGTTACAAGTGATAATGACATTACTTCAAGTAACTTTACAAATAACCATGCAATAAACAATACTTTTACATTAACTGCTACACCTACACCTCCTTATGTGTTTGAAGGCTGGTTCGATAATGTTAACAGAACAGGCCCAGCACTATCCACGAATACTACAGTAACCGTAGCATCTGGAAGTATAGACGGTACAACGGCATATTCAACTAATTGGTTCGTTAAGTATGTTAATAATGAACCTCTTTTTAAGTTAGGAGCACCTGACGGTTCTACTGTAATTCAATTTACTAGAGCCAGAAATGAAAATAGAGGTCCGGAAGAAATAGCTAAATTCTACTTCTCAGATCTAGATGGTGACGACCTAACAGTATCTCTAAACCCTGACCCAGATAATCACTTTTCTTTTACTGAAAATTCTGACCATATAACTTTCCAGCAAGTTACTTCCTCACTAGATTACGAAAGCAAAACAGCATATAGTATGTCTATTAGTGTTAGTGACGGAACCGATACAACACTACTTCCAGTAAGAATAGATGTAATAGATAATTTACAACCAACAGTACTCGACCAAGCAATGTCTAATTTTGGTGAAAATAGTGCTGACGGAGCAATAGTAGGACAAATTATAAGCTCAGACCCAGACTCTGATGCAATTTCGTTTATTAATATTTCACTACACTCTATTAGCTATAGCGGCAAAAGCTTATCAACAGGATCTTTTGCAGGAACAGGGTTTAACGATCCAACAGCGGATGCATTTAATATATCTTCTACAGGACAGATTACTAAAAAATCTGGATCTTACCTCAATCATAGAATAATAGATTCATATACTTATCAGGTAACAGCTGATGATGATTATAACGAGGGTACATCAACTGCGTTAATCACTATTCCGGTAGTACAAGACGGACAAACTGTATACGTATCAGGAGATGGAGATAATAATGTATATGTAGTTGAAACAGCACTCTTAGGAGATTCAGTTTATGATGATCCTAGCGGGGTAACAGGTTCCTTAGCAACATTCACTGCTAACTTACCAGTTACATGGTCTGTTACTTCAACTCCATACAACGCTCTTTCAATAGACTCTTCAGGAACCCTAACAGTAAACCAAGACATTGACGGATCATTTGTGGCAGGAGACAAATTTTATGCCACAGTTACGGGAACTAGTTCGATAGGACGAACACACGTTATAAATATAGTAATTAACGTAACAGCAGATACAAGCCCCGCTACAATTACAGGTTTGGGTACATCTTCTTTCGCATATGTAATTGAATCAGCAGTAGAAAACGATTCAATATACCTAAGTTCTAACGGATATTCAGGTACTAGAGTAAAATTCGAATCAGATCAAACACCTACTACATGGTCAGTTACACCGACTTCTAAATTAGAAATAGACTCTTCAGGGTATGTAACACTTGGATCTGATATCTCAGGATCAAGCTTTTCTCACCCACAGACTATAGCTAGTAAGGTAGTTGCAACAAATACGTTCGGGAATACTTCTTCTTTAGACTTTACATTGCAGATTACAGAAAATACTGCACCGGATATAATATTTGATAATCACGTTTCATCTTTTGATACGAATTATGCAATAGCAAATGCTAGATTAGTTACAGCTTCATTTAACGATATAGAAGGAGATAGTATAGATCACGGTTCATTTACATTTACCGATACATCAGGGCAATTAGATTATGTAAAAGCGGGAGATGTTTACTATATTTACGCACTAAACCCTCTATCAGCTAGTGCTTATTCTTTTGATATAGGAATTGAAGATGAACATGGGTTTAGTAAAAATGAAGAAACACATACTATAAATGTAGGATTTGCACAAAATTATCCACCTACTATCACCTATAACAACCATACAGTAAACCTATTTAGTAACTTAGCTGTTTCTGGTGCAACATTAGTAACTGCTTCTATAAGTGATACAGAAGGAGACCCAATAAATTACGATTCTTTTACATTTATCGATCCATCAGGAGAATTAAATGCAGTAAGAGACGGAGGAGTCTACTATATTCAAGCTAATCAAAATCTTACATCATTAGATTATGAGTTTACTGCAAGTATTGCAGATAATCATGCTTTTGGAACAGCAGACCATTCATTTAGTTTGCAAGGTTCCTCTACAGGTATACTAAGAAATAATAGTGTCTTTGTAGTCGAAACAGGACTAACAGGCCTAGGATACGAAGCAACAAAAGGATTCGGATCAGGAGTATCAGCTTCATTAGATGTAATTTATTCTCCTAACATAGGAGGTCAGGCTGTACAATCCTATACATCTTCTAATCCAGCAGTAGTTGTAGACAATTCAGGTAATTTAACTTTAGGACTAGACATGTCAACTACTACATCCGGTTCTGGTAATACATATACTTCGGATATTACTTTTACAGACCAATACGGCAATGTAGGTACAGGAGTTGTTGATGTAGAAGTTACTTACCCTAATTCTGGTTCATATATTAAATTTGAAGCAATTGGGTTTTTTCCACCGCAAGTTGTTTACTCAGGTTCGATAGTAGAATCCGGTCAATTTGCTACTGGTTCTTTTGTACTATATTCTGAATACATAGATGACGGTACTAAAGTATCGTTTTATACGTCATCAAACCAAGATGCAATAATAAACGAGGATTATACACTATCGAATACAGAGTTTGTAATGATGAACAACACTGGTTCAATTACTGTGACAGCTATCGAAGACCAAAAAGGCGAAACAATACTAGAACAGGTTTACTTACAACTTACAGATTATGGAGAAACAGTTCAAACTGCATTTCCGTACTATGACAGTGCAGGTAATCTACTTGCAACTAGTGTTTCTAAGAACCCATTCGGTTCAATCATTAAAAATTTAAGAATTGAAGATACTTCTAGATCATACCTATCATTAACACCTGATAAGACGACTGTGAATGAAGGAGGCACTGTTACATGGACATTATTAAGTCAAAATGTAGCAGATGGAACAGAAGTTATGTACGATATCAACACTATTGGAACTACTGCTTCTTTGAATACAGACTTTACTATGTCCAGTGATAGATTTACAATGTATAACAATACAGGTTCAGTATCAGCTTCAATACTTACAGATGCATTAGCTGAACCTACTGAAAGTATTAGAGTAAACTTAGCAGGAGGATGGGACATGTACGGAGTATTTACTGGGTCTGCCTTTTCAAGCCCTTACGATAGCTCTGGTAATACTTACTTTTTCCAAGGGAGTTCGCCCTACGGTAATGCTACTGTTTATATAACAAATGTAGATGCAGATGCACCTACTATTACGATAACAGGCAATAATCCACATACACATGAAGTTAAATATACCTACACCGATGCAGGTGCAACAGCAAGTGATACAGTTGATGGGAATCTTACTACTTCTATAGCTGTTACAAATAATGTTAATGATCAAGTATCAGGTTCATACACAGTTGTCTACGATGTAAGTGATTCTGCAGGCAATACAGCACAAGCAACCCGAACAGTAAACGTAGTTGATACATCACCACCGGTGATAACTTTACAAGGTACTTCATCTATTCAAGTATACCAAGGACAGACCTACACTGATGCAGGTGCAACAGCACAAGATGCATATGAAGGAAATATCACTTCAGATATAATAACAACAAATCCAGTAAATACATCTAATTTAGGTACTTACACAGTAAGGTATAATGTTGATGATGCATCTGGTAATTCAGCTACAGAAGTAACAAGAACAGTAAACGTAGTTGCTAATAACATCCCAATCATAAGTGGAAATAAAGTAGACTATACAGTAGAAGTTGGAGGTACATTTGGTAGAGTAGAAGCATTAGCAGGTGTTTCAGCATCAGATACAGAAGAAGGCGATATAACAGCAGACATAGTACTCACTAACCCAGTGAATACAGCAGTGATCGGTACCTATACGGTTAGGTATAATGTTGACGACTCATCAGGAAATTCAGCAGTAGAGAAAACTACTAACGTGTATATTATAGATACGACTGCCCCTGTTATTACTATGTTAGGTAATTCACCTATAGATGTAGCACAAGGGACTACATATTCAGATGCAGGTGCCACAGCAAGTGATAACTACGATGGTGATATTACCGGAAATATAACTACAACGACCAGTGTTAACACAGCCACTACAGGAACCTACACAGTCAAATATAACGTATCTGACTCAGAAGGTAATGCAGCAACCGAAGTTGTAAGAACAGTAAACGTAGTACCTGCAACAAGAGATTTTTCTTATAGTCTTTATAATTTGAGATTAGACTTCGATATGGCAGCAATATCAAGTGATTCAAATGATTCAGTCTCAAAAGATTCAATATCAGGAACAGGTCTTTATGAGCCAGATAGTGGTGCAAATGAAAATTGGTCAGTAGATCCAATACAGGTAAACAGACAACAGGGTACAGATAATATTAAAAATGAGGATTCTGGATATTTTGACGGATACTATAACTGGCAATGCTTATCAGGTTCTAAACTTATTGGTTCTAATGGTAATTTAGCAGGAGGAGCAAGCACAGTAGATCTAGCATACGAAGTTAATTACGGTACCGATATAGATAGTAACCCACCGAGTGTATATAGTTTTGATGCAAATGAAGTTGAATACTTGGCAGTTACTCTATCCTATGTTGTAGAAACAACCTCTAGTTTAGACATGATATTTGGAGTTGCAATTTGGAACGAATCTACTGGTACTCCACCTCACACTGTGGATCCATCGGATGGATGGCAAATATACTATAGTTTTGCAGGAGAGTATAACGGACTAGAATTTGACCCTGTAAATAATCCAGGAGTATGGACTGTAAGTGAAGTAGGAGGAGAAATTGTAGCTCATCATAGCGATACAATAGCATGGGTTAAGCCTGTAGTTGGTTTCTACCATCCAAGCGGAAGCGGACAAGGAGGACAATTCTTTGATCCTACTTAGAAAAAAATTAGTGTATAGTTGGAAATAACATTTATTATTCGTATATTATAATAAAGAATAAGATATGTCCAAAACATCTAATAAGCAACGTTATATTCAAATTATGGAATGGTTAGGTACGTTGAATCAAAAATCTAACAGTAAGAAACAAACCAAATTTTCTAAAGCTAAACACTATAAATCTAAAGGAGTAAGATGACAAAAGCTATTAAGTTTTACGCTACCTGGTGCGGTCCATGCAAAATATACGGTAAAACCTGGGATAAGGTATCTGAAGAATTAAGTAAGGAAGTTGAATTTATAGAAGTAAATATTGACAACGATACCCAAGGACTAGCAGCTAAATACAGAATACAGTCAATACCTACTACCGTTGTAGTAAAAGGTGATAATGTACTCAAAGAAGTTGGACTAGTAAAAGAAGATAAATTAAAAGAATTAATACTAAATTAAAGTTATGTTAAGAAAACCAGATTCAATTCCAAGCTCGGATACGGTCATTACCGATCCAGCACTAGAACCTTTTTTTATTTCACGTTCTAACACAGGCGGATACACCTTATTTGAAAGAGTAATTAAAGGGGATAACGACACAGAGTATATTAAAACTATTTGTTACCCGTCTAATTTTACTAATGCTCTAAAAAAAGCAGCAGAAGAACTGCTAAACAAAAGTAAGGAATATAACTCTATTAAAGAATATGTTGAGGAGTTTAAAACTATTCAGACAAAGATAACTTCAATAATGGAATAATAAAAGCGTTAGCCTATACGCAAAATACCTGGCAAAAATTAAATAAGTAAATTATGGCACATTGTGTAGTAAGTTTAAGTGGTGGAATGGATAGTAGCACCCTATTGTTAAGAGCTATCGAGAAGTATGATACCGTAACTGGTATCTCATTTGATTACGGTCAAAAACACAGAGTAGAGCTAGAGAGAGCTCAATCATTAATTGATTACCTTGCAAGTAAAGGACACAAAATAAATTATCGTCAAATTAAACTTGATGGTCTAGTAGATTTATTAGACTCAGCTTTAGTTACAGGTGGGGATGATGTACCAGAAGGACATTATGAGCAAGATAATATGAAAGAAACAGTTGTTCCTAATAGAAACAAAATGTTTGCTTCAATTACTCAAGCAGTTGCATTATCTGTAGCAAATAGAACAGAAGACGTTTGTGATATTGCTTTAGGTATTCATGCTGGTGATCATGCAGTTTATCCTGATTGTAGACAAGAATTTAGAGATGCAGATGATGCAGCTTTTAGAATTGGAAACTGGGATGCAGATAGAGTAGGTTACTTTACACCTTATTTAGATACTGATAAATTTGGTATTCTACAAGATGGAGAAAAATTATGTGAAATTTTAGGTATTGATTTTGATGAAGTTTATAAGAGAACTAATACATCGTACAAACCCTATCCTAGTGGAAATTCCGATTATAAGTCTGCTTCTAGTGTTGAGAGGATTGAGGCTTTTATTGCTTTGGGGAGAAAAGATCCTGTACAGTATGAGGATGAAACTGGAGTGGTTGATTACGAAGTAGCAAAAACTCATGTTGAAAAAGTACTTGCTGACTATGTATAAATTAATGTTTAACCAATAAGTCAGTAATGCAATCACAAGATTCAAACAATGGAAACACCCAACTAAACTCTGAAAGAGCAAAAGTTAATCAGAGAGTAAGTAGATATGCTATGTTAGGCAAGTCAAGAAAAGTGTACTGGGACGGTGCAAGAAGAAACCGAACTATTTAACAGGTAGGGGGATTAGCTCAGCTGGCTAGAGCGCCTGCCTTGCACGCAGGAGGTCATCGGTTCGACTCCGATATTCTCCACTAAATTTTACTGATTAATAAATCACTACTAAATCAGATTATTCAGCTATTTATACAATATAAGTGTATACATGGCAGATTTTACCAGCAATAAGATTAATAAAACTTATCAACGGATAGTTCAAGTTGATAAAGGAATACTACAAGACGGATACGGAAGAATCCTATCAGGCTCAATGGCCGATCTTACCGTCAGTGGCGTGCTTGAAGTTACAGGAAGCCTAAATGTAGATGGACCTGTAACTGCAAGAAGATTTATAGCAACACAGGTTACTTCTTCTATTATATATGAATCCGGCTCTACTAAGTACGGTGATACTCAAGATGATAACCATACATTTACAGGTAGCCTTTTAATTTCCGGCAGTGAAAACTTAGTAGGAAATTTAACTATTACAGGAAGTACCTTTCAAGTTGGGGATACTACACAAATTGGTAGCATAAACCTTAGCGGGGATATTGATCAAACAGGTAATTACAGTTTAATTGGAAACATTGAACAAACCGGAAGTATAGAACTACTAGGAGATTCGGATCAAAAAGGAGATTATGATCTTGAAGGTGATTTTACACATACTGGGATTAATTCTCATATAGGATTATATAAACATACAGGTGATACCGAACAAACAGGTAAGTTTACTCAAGTAGGAGATACTGCAAAAACAGGACGTACAGATCACACTGGACGGTTCAATAATATAGGTGATTTTGACATACAGGGTGGACTAAGACAAACAGGAACCTTAAAACGTGTAGGAAATAGTGAAACTTCAGGAGATTCATCACTAATAGGTAAATCGAGCATAACAGGAAGTTTAATAAGCTCAGGTTCTTTAACCTCTACTGGTGTAACAACATTATCAGGAGAAGTTGCAATTACAGGAAGTACAGACATACATATTTCAGGTAGTATAATTCAAAACGGAGTATTAATCCGAACAGGAAGCACTTCACAGGCAGGAGATTTTACCTTATTAGGAGATACTACATTAACTGGAGCAGTAAATATTACAGGCAGTACAGATATAGCTATTTCCGGGAGTATAGTACAGGAAGGTAATTTTATCCAAACTGGTACATATGACCTGACAGGAGATACCAATCAAGTAGGTAATATAGACGTCACAGGTGACGTTACTATTGACGGAACACTTACTGCAAACCAGTTTAATACATCAATAGTATCTTCTTCAGTAATATACCAATCAGGTTCGACACAGTTCGGAGATACATTAGATGACAAACATAGTATAACAGGTAGCTTAAACGTTACTGGTTCATTAACAACAAATGGTAACACAGTAGTTAACGGAAGTTCTACAGTGCAGCATAGACTAACAGCTAATTCGGTTGATTCGAATTATTTCATGTCTCCTAAAGCTATACCATCAACAGTAGTACCGCCTAACTACAATATGAGATTGTTTCACGATACAGAAGTAAACGGAGAATTATTTATATCACAAAATTCTGATGTTTACGTAGTAAAATACGCATTAACAGATTAATAGACATATTTATATAAGATGAGTAGAATTAGAGTAAATAGCATTAAACCGATAAGCGGACAGATAGTAAGTCTATCCGGCAGTCTGATAGTTACAGGAGATGTAACTGCAGAACAATTTATAACGGAAAAAGTACAAACATCAATCATCTACAGATCAGGTTCTACTCTGTTTGGAGATTCTGCAGATGATCTACATAACTTCACAGGTTCAGTATTTGTTAGTGGAGGATTAGATTCTAATAAATCTATAACTCTAGGAGACGATATAAATCTTCAAAAGGGAGTTAACGGAGGAGGATTGTTAGAGGTACTACCGACTGATACAGAAGGTTTACACGGTCTTCAATTAGCAGCAGAAACTACGTCTTCAAACGTAAACTATACTACTTTTTATAATAATAAATTTAGTATCTCTGAAGCAGGAAGAGATGGAGTAGCTGGTGGTAATGGAGAACATATTAAATTAGAAGACTACTATAAAGTAGAATCTGGTATTCCTACCAGATATGCAGGAATACAGATTAACCATCCTTCTTCAAGTAGATTTAAATTAGGAGCAAATCTAAAAGAAGAAGCTGACTATCCTTTCTATGTAAATGCAGATAGTAAATTTAAAGGAGATTTATCAATTACAGGTAGTACTTTTTTACTTGGTGATATAGATCACAATGGAGATACTGGTCAAAAAGGAGACTATACTAGAATTGGTACTCTTGATCAAGAAGGTACAGTAACAGTATCCAATGGAGATATAATACTTGCCACAGCAGGTAGAAAAATTGCAATAGATAGCAAACTAGATATATTCTCAGATGTAGCTGGAAATTCACATATACAGGAAAAAGGATCTGGAGATCTATTAATAGTTTCAGATAATGAAGTTGAAATCAAATCAGGACAATTGGGAGAAACTTTTGCTAAGTTTACAAAAGATGGTCCTATTGAGCTTTATTATGATAATGCTAAAAAATTCTCAACTACTACTAATGGAATCGCGGTAACCGGTACTATATATGCTTCTGATGATATAAATACCACTGGCAAAATATCAGCAGATAATGACATTGTCACAATTAGAAATATTAAAGCAGAATCTGGTCAATTATCGATAGCAGGATATAGCAATGTCTCGGAATCTATAGCTAGATTAGATCACTTTAGTTCTTCTTTAGACAACTATTATGCTACAGACGCACAACTAGATAGTGTGTCTTCATCACTTGCTTTAGAAACAGCACATCTATTAAACTTTAGTTCTTCATTTGATAATATATATGCTTCTGAAGATGAATTATATACAGCTACAGCTTCTTTAGATGCTAGAATTATAAGCTTAGAAAGTTTTAGTTCCTCTATAGATAGTGAGTATGCTACTGATGCACAGCTAGATGCAGTTTCAGCATCTTTTGCAGTCGTGACTACTGCCAATGTAGATGACATAGCAATTCTACAAACCGATGTAAGTAACAACAATGACGATATAGCTGCATTATCTGGTTCGCAACTAGGACTATTAGCAGCAACAAGTTCATACGCTTTAAAAGCTGACATTACAGGTTCATTTACAATGCTGTCTGCTTCTATAGCACAATCGTGGACAGAAAATCATAACGATATTCACGATTTAGAGCAGGATGCTTACACATTTGTACCATCAGCTTCTATTGAATTAAATTATGTTAGCAAAGCAAAATTAAGAGCTGCATTAACAGGGTCAACAAACTACAATGACTTTACAGGTTCTTTATTAGCATTACTAGCATAAAAATAATTTAAAAAAAACTAAGGGGATAGTTGCTTACTATCCCTTTTTTTATTATATTATAAGTAATATAAGACTATAGTGTCGTAGCACCACTTTAAAAACACCAATATGAGTAAAAAAGCAAATACTCTGTATAAAGATACGGAGTTTAAAAAACAAAAAGGTTCTATTGAGATCGACGGACAGAAAATACCTGATCCGAAACTTCACCAAAGAATTTCATTTTTAAAATCAGCTATTAGGCTAGGAGCATGTGCTTTTGGCTTCTTTGGTATGTTTGAATTAGGCTTTATAGGTCTATTTTTAGCAGAAATAGTTGGAATAGGGGAAGAATTAGTTTAAATTAAAGATATGGGAAAATTTCAATCAAGTAAAGTATTCGACGGGTTCTCTACTGTGTTCCGTCAATGGAAAGCAGAAGATACACATTGTAGGTTTGTTCACGGCTACGGAGTAGCATTTAAAGTATATTTTGAAGGAGAATTAGACTACAGAAACTGGGTATGGGACTTCGGAGGTATGAAAAGAGCTAAGACTAAAATAGATGGCTTATCTCCTAAGCAATGGATGGATTATATGTTCGACCATACCTTCATAGTTGCTCAGGACGACCCCTATTTAGATAAATTTCTACATATGGGATTATCAGAAGTAGCACAAATCAGAGTTATACCTGCTACCGGAGCAGAAAAATTTGCAGAATATATTTTTAATAAATTAAATGATTTTGTAGAAGAAGAAACAGAAGGTAGAGTTAAGGTGACGAAAGTAAAATTTATGGAACACGGAAAAAACGCAGCTTATTATGTCGCATAAACAATTAAAAAGAATAGAAGATTACGAAAAGAACTTACCGATTGTAGAAGTTTATACTGCAGTACAGTCAGAAGGTTCAAGAGCAGGGTACCCAACTATAGTAATTAGAACTACTGGCTGTACCCATAGATGTTACTTTGGAGAAGGAGGCTGGTGTGATAGCTGGTATACTTCAATCCATCCAGAAAAAGGTCAATTTAATTTTAACGATATTATACAAAAGTATAAAGATAACCCCCATATTAAAGAAATGATGCTAACAGGAGGTTCTCCTACAATGCATCCAGCTTTGGTAAACGAATTAACACACTTTGCAAATGAGAATAATATATTTATTACTATCGAAACTGAAGGTAGTCACTTTCTACCCACAGATTACCCTATTAATCTGCTATCTATTAGCCCTAAGTTTTCTAATTCTGTTCCAGTCATTGGCGTAGAGACTCCTCAAGGAGGGATTACTGACGAAAGAATGATAAAGCAGCATAATAAGTTTAGACTTAATTATGATGCTATAGAAGAAAGTATCAATTACCACTCTGACTATCATTTAAAACCTGTATGGGATGGTAAAGATGAAAAAGCTTTAGAGGAAATAATGACCTGTATTTACAGGTTAAAAATACCTAAAAGTAAGGTATGGTTTATGCCTGCAGGAGATTCAAGGGAAGCATTATTTAAATCTTATCCGGTATTATTTGATTGGGTTAGAGATAATGGTTATAGAATGACTTGGAGACCGCATATCATTGCTTTTGAAGATCAACGTGAAGTATAATGACTAAAGACGAAGCTTTAGAGATATTAGAAGAAGTAGAAGAAAATATTAATACATGCTGTGCTATTACTATGGAACCAGACGATGTACTAGTATTAATAGATAAACTAAAAATTTTTATAAATGAATTATAGTAATATTTTAGAAGATTTAGACCGTAAGGTGTACTTTTTAAATAGTCCTATTTGGGATTATAAACTATCTGGGAATACCTTAGAATTAATTACAATGGACTCCATACAGACCTTAGATTTGATGAACTTGGAAAATCATAGCTGTACTGTTAGGGAATTAGTAGAATATGTTAACGAAGAAGGTCTTGACTTCAAAGATATAAGAATCGTAAGTGAAGAAACAGGACAAGAAGTTGTTGACTATGCAATTAAGTATAACATAGTACATTTATCAACGTTAATATTAAAGTAAGATATGACTCCAAAAAAAGTATTCGTTACCTGGAACGATATAGACCACCAGGTAGAAAAATTAGCAAATAAAATTAAAAATGTAGATTACGTAGTAGGTATACCGAGAGGAGGTTTAGTAGTAGCAGTCATTATGTCTCATAAACTGGGGATAAAGCACATAACTATAGACCATCTAGAAAAGTTAGAGGAGTTTAACCTTAATATAGATAAGAAAAAAATATTAATAGTGGATGATATATCCGACTCTGGACAGACCCTCAAACACTTTAAGAAACAGGGATACACAACAGCTACATTAGACGTAAGAAACACTACAGTAACAAAACCAGACTTCTACTGCAATTGGTTAGAAACTACTGATTGGATCGTGTACCCATGGGAGAAAAAAGATTCAAAAACAATTCAAGATTATTTGGATTAATGAATAAAAGTTCTTATATTAAGTTATAGTAATGAGTCGTAGAACCTCAATAAAAACATAAATTATATTATGCCAAAAAAGTTTATAAAAGGAACAGAATTAGTAAAAGCCGGTTTCGCTAACGGTATTTCAACTCAATTAGCAGAAAAACAAAAGCTGGAAGGACCAGAAGCAAGACTTACTGATCATGAAAAACAAGTAATTATAGAAAGAGCAGCAAAGGCTTATGCAGAGTTCCTTACCGCTTTAGGATGTGATTATGCAGCAGATCCTAACTCTGCAGATACACCATTTAGGGTAGCTAAAGCATATGTTAACGATTTATGGGCTGGAAGATATAGCCCTTTAGATAAGATTACAGCTTTTCCTTCAGACGGGTATGACGGTATCGTACAAGAGAGTAACATACCAGTAACGTCTATGTGTTCGCATCATCATCAAGCTATTAGAGGCACAGTAAGTATTGCTTATATAGCTTCAGAAGATGGTAAGGTAGTAGGACTATCTAAACTAAATAGAATAGTAGAACAATTCGGTAGAAGAGGAGCTATTCAAGAGCAGTTAACTGTAGCTATACATAATGCAGTAGATAAGATATGTGAAGGCAATTTAGGAGTAGCAGTTCAAGTTAATGCAACTCACGCTTGTGTTTCCTGTAGAGGAGTTAAGCATGGAGGAGCATCAATGCAAACAGCTAAACTAACTGGAGCCTTTTTAGATGAACCATCAGCTAAAGCTGAGTTTTATAAGAATATAGAATTAGCAGAGAAATGCAATCATTAGAACACGATGAAAGACCTTGGGGTTGCTACGATGTACTATTAGATACTGACTTTACTAAAGTTAAACTAATCACCGTAGCTCCAGGTAAGAGATTATCCTATCAGTCTCATGAGAAGAGACAAGAGCAATGGACTCTAGTAAGTGGAGAGTTAACTGTCATTAGAGATGGTGATGAATACTCTCTAGATAATCCTGGTGAATCTATAACCATACCTTGCTGCAGTAAACATAGAGCTTGGAATAAAACTGATAAACCAGTACAATTTATAGAAGTGCAAACCGGAGATTATTTCGGAGAAGATGATATCATTAGATATCAAGACGATTGGGATCGTGGTATATACGATCATTTAGACGATTTAGTAGACAGAAAAGAAAAACAACTCATCAATAAAACAGATTGGTGGAAAAAAATGAGTAAAAATGGGTAAACAACTATCATTATTCCGAGAAACAGATTACGTACCATTTGTTTCTGAAGTAGAAGAATTTAATGCCACATTTGGCAAACCAAATAACTATGAACCGACTATACCAGAGAAGAAAGAGTGGCAGTTCGTATATGACTTTATACTCGAAGAGCTTGAAGAATATAGAGAAGCGTGTGAGAACGGAGACATCGTTGAAGTTTTGGACGCTTTGTGCGACATTGCTTATGTTTCCCTTGGGAACGGTACTATGTTACACGGCCTTAAGGATAAGATATGGCCAGCATATCAAGAGGTACAGGCTTCTAATATGTCTAAAGCTTGTAAAACTGAAGAAGAAGCAAAAGAAACTGTCGCCGTCAGGTCTAAAGCTTATAATGAAGAATGTCATTATGAAAAAGTAGAAGACTTGTATATTGTATACAGAACAAGAGATAGAAAAGTAATGAAATCAGTTAATTACTTTAGACCTAATTTAAAAAAGTTTTTCAATGAGTAAGGGTACTAATTTAGAGGATTACATTATAACAGTAGACGGAAAAGAATATGTGCCGCTAGAAATTGCTCAACAGGCTGTCAAAGAAGTATTCACGTATGATAAAAAACTTAATACGGAAATGAATAAATTAGACGGCTATGTAAGATATATTTCAAATATTTTAGACGATACGTTTAAGGAAGGTAAAGAGTAAAAATCAAAAATAAGTTATATGAATATAAAAATTGCACACGAAAGTCCTAAAAGTATTTTTGATGAAGTTCAAAAGTATACAGACTACGATTACGCTTTAGTACATTTATTTGAAGAAGATGAAGAATACTTGGCTCAATTTAAAAAAGCAGTAAGTAAAGGTAGAGAGGTTATTTTAGATAATTCTATTTTTGAATTAGAAGAAGCTTTCGATGCAGATAAATTTAATAGATGGGTTAACGAACTTAAACCTTCCTGGTATATAGTTCCAGATGCTTTGGAAGATGCTCAAAAAACATGCGATCAGATGGAGGATTGGATTAATAAAGGGTATGGATATAAGGGAAGCGGTAAAATAGGTGTAGTACAAGGTAAATCCTATGATGAAATTGTAGATTGCTACAACTATATGAATAAATCAGCAGATGTAGATATGATAGCTATTTCTTTTGATTACTCGTACTACACACAGTCAGTTCCTCATGCTAACAAGTATGTTAGTTGGATGCTAGGACGTGTTAAGCTACTAGGAGACTTACTTAGAGATGGAGTAATTAATCAAACTAAACCTCATCATCTCCTCGGCTGTGGGCTTCCTCAAGAATTTAGTTTTTATAAGCACTCTGATTACGACTGGATATACTCTTTAGATACTTCAAATCCTGTAGTTCACGGTATTAAAAATATAACATATAGATCAGACGGATTATGGTCTAAAGAGAGACAAAAATTACATGAACTTATTAACTCTGATATATCAATAGAGCAATTAGGTACAATTAAAAATAATATACAAAAATTTAGATGGTTTACAAATGGGAGACAAACTTTGGATAGCATTCTTTAGTCAGACAGGGACTGAAATAGTAGATATAGCAAAGGCATTTGGTAGATGGCCTGATAAAATAATTACTAATCAAAGACCTGAGCATTTAAGAAAAATAAATGATGAATTACTCGATATGGATATTATTTTCCTGCCGAATAAACCATCAGTAGAGGATTATGATGTAGTGTTAGAAGATAATGCTTTAGTTACTTTACACGGGTGGTTAAGAGTTATGCCTCCTTCTATATGTAGAAAATACCTTATCTATAATGGGCATCCAGGGCTCATAACTGAATATCCAGAACTGAAAGGTAAAGATCCTCAAGTAAGAGCTTTCGAAGGTATTAAAGAAGGTAAATATCCTACAGCAGGTGCAGTATTGCATAAAGTAGTAGCTGAGGTTGATGAAGGAAGAATTATTGCTGAAGAAAAATTTAATACTTTTCAGTTGGAATTAGATGATTTATTTCGTATATTAAGAGATAGAAGCTTGTATATGTGGTGCAATTTTTTGAGACAAATTTTATAGAAAATGAATATAGATAAAGAATTTTATTTAGTAAGAAAAAGTGAAGGTAATTCATTTCAAAGATTAATGATGTTTTTTTTAGATCAAAATAAAAAATATGGTGCTGACTTTGGAATAGCAGGTATGTATAATACATTAAATAGGTTTTATGATAACAAGAATAGCATTAGTAGGAGCAAGTAGTACAGGTAAGACTACTGTTTATGAACTACTTAAAAATAAATTACCTAAATATGAATTCGTAAACGAATCTACTAGAACTGTTGGTAGTTATGGATTTCCTATCAACGAAGAAGGTACTTGTGCTACTCAGTTAGCTATTAGTAGCTTTCATTTAGAAGCTTTACTTCAACCTTATAACTTAGTATTAGATAGATGTTATATGGATGTGGTAGTTTATACTAAGTTTATGAAAGGAGTAACTTCACATACTTACAGCTATATAGAAGATACTTGGAATAGGGTAAAAAATGAATATACTCATTATATTTACTTTCCTATTGAATTTGATTCTGTAGATGATGGAGTAAGAAGTATAAGTGAAGAATGGAGAAAAGAAGTAGATGATGAGTTTCAAGCAGTGTTAGAAGGTGTACGTCAGCCTTATCTCACTATAACTGGTTCTCCTATGCAAAGAGTAGAACAAATAATGGAATTTATAAAATGAATAAATTAGAATCTTCAGAAAAATTATTATTATTTGCAATAATATTTTTTATAACAATATTTGTAACATCAACGTTAAATGCACAGATAGTAGAAACTGAAACATTTAAAGTAGAGTACGATCAAAAACTACAACAGCCATTATGGGTGGAGTATACTATAACTTGCCCTAACGGTAAGGAATCTAGACATGGAATGGATTTTTGGATTCCGGAAGGTTATGATACATCCGATAATGAGGACTATAAAAACAATATTTGGGATAAAGGACACCTTGCTCCTGCAGCTTCTTTTAGCTGTACTGAAGAATCCTTACGAAGCACGTTTTCTTACTTTAATTCTGCATTACAGCACGAAGGGTTAAATAGGGGACAGTGGAGTAGATTAGAAGCATTTGAAAGAGATGCAGCTAAATTTTTTAATACTGATATACATGTAAGAGTGGAGTTAGTATTTACAGACGAGTCAGAAGTATTAAGAACTGGTGCTACGGTACCTTCTAGTTTTATTAAGACTATTACTATTGGCGATATTAAACGAAAATTTGTATTTCCTAATAGAGATACAAAAGGAACTAATTGGATTGATTATATTAAAGAATAAAAAAAATGGCAGAAGTTAAAAATTATCAAGAAGTAGTAGACATAGCGTCTAAACATTTAGGAAAAGTAGGAGGAGACGGGTATAAAGATACCTACGCTCCAGAATTATTAGTTAAAGTACCTCGATACTTAAATAGAGAAGGTTACGGTTTGACAGATAAAGACTTTGTTGGAGTAGATACCTGGAACTGTTACGAAGTTTCGGCTATTACTAGTAAAGGATTACCTGTAGCAGGTATGTTAAAAATAGTATGCCCTTCAGATTCTGAATATCACGTGGAATCTAAATCTATTAAGCTATATTTAAATTCTTTTAATATGACTAGATTAGGAGATACAGCTGTAGAATGTATTTTAGAGATTGAGGGAAGGGTAAAAGCTGATTTAGATAAGTTACTTGAAACTAATACTACTGTGAGTTTTTACACTGATTTAGATGATGGCAAAGAATTATCTTTTGAAGGATATACAGATTTAGGTGATATAGTAGATTTAGATGAAATAGACTTTACCGCATTTAAATCAGATTCAGATCAACTAACAGTTGAAGATAACTCAGACGATCCTATCGAGGTTAAGTTAAAATCAAATTTACTTAGATCTAACTGTAGGGTTACTAATCAACCAGATTGGGGAGATGTATTTATAAGAATTAACGGTAGAGATGTACCTGATGTAGCTTCGTTAGCTAAGTATATTGTATCTCATAGAACGGTAAGCCATTTTCATGAGGAAATATGTGAAATGGTATTTAAGCATTTAATGGATGCGTATAAACCTGATGATTTAATGGTTGCTTGTCTATATACTAGAAGAGGTGGTTTAGATATTAATCCTATTAGAGCTACCCATTCGAGATTTATACCAGATTTCTTTACAGACACAGATTTTAGAATTTCTAAAACTCTTAGACAGTAATGATAAAAGAACAAGCTTCAGTATCCTTATACGATCATTTAGGATATGCAGCAGGTATAAAGCTTGGAGAAGAAGTTTATAAAGCTGCTAAATCAGCAAAAGAACCTGTAAATACTAGGTTCGTAAGCAATAAAGCTTATAAAGGTAAAGTAATGTTGTATAGAGAAGAATTTTTAAAAGAATATTTTAATGGCAAAAGAAGCAATTGAAACATTAATAGAAGAAGAAAACGAACTCATTGCCTTGAGGGTACCACCGGGAGACAATTGGGAACTAGTTATCGATGAAGGCTCTACTATAGAAGGTTTAGTAATGGCATTAACAATGTATATGAGAAAAACTAAATTTAAAGGAGAATACAGATTAGCTCCCTTGGCTGGAAAGTTATATGCTGTTAAGAAGCACGAAATAGAGGTAGAACCTGAAGAACCCATGAAGTTCGATTTATATGGCGAATACTAAATGGTGGCGACTTTGGGCAAAAGCGTTAGGAGAGAAAGTAGGAGATAATAAAGAGGCGGATAAGATTGCTTGGTTTAGAACATTTATAGTTATTCAAGCAGTCTTAACTAACCTTTTTATAGTAATTAACATACTAATTAGTTGGTTTTCTGCATAATATTTCTTATATTTAGATATAAATAATTGGGAAAATAAAGGTTATATGATTAAAGAATTATCAATTGAAGTAGCAGATGCACAAGCAAAAAATGCTTATGAAGATAAGAAACGTGCATCTAGACTTTATAGCGAAAGTCTAAAATACGACCCCATACATTGGAGGTATATCAGTCCAAAAGAACTAGCTGATAACCCAGAAAAATTTATAAAATTTTATAATAGATTTGAAGAAAAGGTAGGTACTAAAACTCCTATTGTTTATATCTTTGAAGCAGCAGATAAACTTACAAGAGAAGATATTGAAAATCATTCTGTAATTAAAAAAGGATTTGGTACTACTCCTGGTTTAAGAATTAACCATTCAGTAGCCGATGTAATGTATATTGGTTCTAAATTAGGTAACGGACAGCAGAGAATAGGTCAACATTTGATTGGTAGAAATGTATATAAATCTACTAATACTTTAGGAATTGAAGCCCAGAATACTTGTTTAAAACTTTCAAAATGGTATAGCGGTAGAGTACATTTAACCGTAATCCCTTTATCTGGTTGTGGAAAAGCAGGAATAAATCATATTGAAGCAGAATTAAAGAATATAAACACGTTTATGTTTGGTAGAAAAGAAAATTAATCGTATATTAATATAAAACAAAGGTTATGTCAAAAGCAGTAAATCATTATCAAGAGTGGCCGTTAGAAGAATGCCGCCTCTATTTTAAACGGTATTTTACGTTACTAAAAACTAAAGATATCAAAACAGTTCGAGCATTGATTGCAGAAGAGTTTGGAAGAACTATAAGTGCTATCGGGTTCAAAGAGAGAGAAGTCATAGGAGTTCTAACTGGAGGAGAAGAAGGAATTTACACATATGGAGACAATATGGTAAAGGCAACTAACGAAGCTCTAGAAGAATCAGGAATGTCAATTAACGTATTTAGAATGAAATTTGAGTAATATATGAAATTAGAAAAAAAGTATTATACGGTTCAAGATGAGGAAACTTTAATGCTACTCCATCAGCATATCTTAGATTCAGATGTAATTGCAGTCGATACTGAAACTACTGGATTGAATCCTCGTAAAGATAAAATAATTGGTTGGTCTGTATCCGGAGATGAAGGTATAGGTTTCTACCTACCTACTTTAGTATTTGATTACGAAAGAGATGAATTAGTACTTCAAGAGATTAACGATCAATCGACAGAGGTTATATCTAAAAACTTACTTAAACTTCTTATAGGAAAGAAATTAGTATTTCATAATGCTTCCTTTGACGTTCAGTTTATTAAGAATTACTTTGATGTAGACTTACTTCCTTCGGTATGGGTGGATACAGGTTTACTAGTTCATACGGTATACGAAGAAGGAGCATTTGGGTTTGGTAATCCTTTTGGATTAAAATCTATTGCTATAATGAATCAAGAAGCTTTAGGTTTAGATGTAGAAAAAGCAGCTAACGAAGAGCAAATAGAACTTAAAGAGAGTATTAAAAGTAACGGAGGATCAGTTACCAAGGATAGCTTTCAGATATATAAAGCAGATTTAGAAATACTATCTAAGTATGCATCTGCAGATACCGATTTAACTTTACGTATATGTAATCTATACTTAGGTAAACTAAAAGATGAAGGATTATGGGATTTCTTTTTTGAAGAAGAGGTAATGCCTATATACAGAGAAGTAACAGTTCCTATGGAAGCATACGGAGTTGATTTAGATATGGAACTACTAGAAAAGATCCATAATGAAATAGTAGAAGATCAGAAAAAGAATAAAGAGATTGTAATGAAATCTCTGATTGCTATTCCTGAAGTAAAGGAGTGGATAGTTGCTACAGCTATGACTAACTATCCAGTATCTCACAAAGGTAACTGGGCTCAAAACCTAATCCAGCGATATTCTATTGCACTACCGAAAAGTGAAAAGACAGGTAAGTACTCCCTTACTCAAAAGAACATTGAAGCGTATGAACCTTCTAATGAAAAAGAGGAAGCAGTCAAGCAATTCCTGATAACCGGAGACGAATCCCTTCTAGAGGATGTTGAAAAAGCACGTATTTCTATGTCAATGTGGAAAGAGTCTAATGATGGAGATTATATTAACATTCAGTCTAAGAAACACTTGGGTGAAATAGTCTTCGGTTATATGGGAATTGAACCTAAAGTAGCAGGTGCTAATACTAAATCTGGTAGAGCTAAGTTTGATATGGATATGGTAAAAACCTTAGCAAAAGAGTATCCTTGGGCTGAGAATTTACGTATCTACAATAAACTTTTAAAGATTAAATCTACCTATGTAGATAGATTTAGAGACCGTCATGAGGACGGTAGATACTACTTCTACTTTAAGCAGAACGGTACAGTATCAGGCAGATACGGTTCAGATGCTCAGCAACTACCTAAACCTCTAGAAGATGGAGAAGATGCTCCAGTTATTATGAAGTACGTAAATATAGTACGTGCTTTCTTAACTGCAGGAAAAGGTAGGAAAGTAATCGATGCTGATTACGAATCTTTGGAGCCTCATTGCTTTGCATCTGTAACTGGAGATGTTGCTTTGCAAGAAATCTTTAATAAAGGTTGGGACTTCTATTCCACTGTTGCTATAAAGACTGAAAAATTAGAGGATCAAAAAAGCAGATTTCCGAATGGAGTATCCGCAGATAAAAAAGCAGATAACTACCTCAAGAAATTAGATGCACCAGCACGTAATAAGGCTAAAGCTTATTCGTTAGGAATTGCATACGGTATGGAAGCTTATGCATTAAAAATGACCTTAGGTGTTGATCAAAAAACTGCTGAAAGTCTTGTAAAAGGTTACTTAGATGGTTTTCCTCAACTTAAAGAGTGGCGAGAAGAATCTAGACGTCAAGTAAAAGATTACGGTTACATAAAAAACTACGTAGGTAGAGTAAGGCATTTACCTAAAGTTAAAAATCTCTTTGAAAAAGTAGGAGACAGAATGATGGATTGGAGATTTAGAAAGCAGCTCGAGACTCAGCTATCTCCTAAATACGTAAAGAAGAACGGTGAAATAGTAAAAACGATATCACCTAGAGACCAGGTTACTCAAGCTTATAGAGATTACCGTAATGGGTTAAATAACTGTCTTAATTTTCAATTACAGTCTTTAGCAGCAGCTGTAGTGAATAGAGCAGCTTTAGTAATAAATCGAAAAGCTAAGGAGATGGGTATTGATGCTTGTGTGCAGGCACAGGTACATGATCAATTAATTATAAACGTTAAAGAAGATCAAGCAGCAATATTTGCACCTGTAGTACAGGAAATAATGGAGAATACTACTAAGTTACCTGGAGTAACTCTTAAAGCTCCTCCTGAAATAGCAGACAACTGGAAAGAAGGACATTAATATGGAAGAAAACGATTTTAAAATAGGAGTAATAGCAGGGTGTTTTGATGTAATTCACCCTGGGTATGTCAGGATGTTTAAAGAAATAAGTAAAAATTGTTCGGATTTATTTATTTTACTGCATGAAGATCCAACCATTGAACGTCCGGAAAAGTATAAACCTGTTCTTTCAGTACAGGAAAGGAGAGAAATTTTAAGTCAAATGTTTTATTATTCTTTTCCTACTATATTAACGTATACAACAGAAGAAGAATTACACTTCCTTTTAAAAAGTATAGACCCAGACGTTAGATTTTTAGGAGACGATTACACAGGGAGGGAATACACAGGTAAGGAATTAGGTATTCCAGTACATTGGATAGAAAGAAACCACGACTGGTCATCATCTAAGTATAAACAATTAATAACTGAGTCACTATGCAAGTAGAAGTATCAAACGGAGAGTTACTAGATAAACTTTCTATATTAGAAATTAAGTTAAATAAAATTGAAGATAAAGAAAAATTAGCTAATGTACAAAAAGAGTTCGATACACTTAATCCACTAGCTAAAGAGTTATTCGAAAATTATGAAGGTGATCTCCAAAACCACTATTTAGAACTTTCTAACATAAATGGGCAACTTTGGGATATAGAAGATTGGATAAGGGATTGTGAAAAACGTAAAGACTTCGGTAACGAGTTTATACAGTTAGCTAGATCAGTTTATGTTACTAACGATAGAAGAAGTGAAGTCAAAAAAATTATTAATACAATAACAGGTTCAGAATTAGTAGAAGAGAAATCTTACGATGAGTACCAGTAAAGTTATTTTTAACATATTTATAATAAAGAAAAACGACCCCAGAGCGTTTTTAATTTTTTAATAACCGATGACCTTAGGGCATCATAAATTCAAATGATATGAGTACATTATTTTTAGAACGAAATCCGTTCGACATTTTAGTAAGGAATTTTTTCCAAGAAGCAGGAGCATATAAGCCTCTTGCAGAATCCAAATTACCCCACCCTTTAGATATTTACGAAAGAGACAATGGTTTAGGCATTGATATTGCCTGCACTGGTATTTCTAAAGAAGATATCGAAATTCTTATCGAGGGTAATATAATCAGAGTAAATTACGAAAGACCAAAAGCTGAATTAGACGATGTCTATATCCATAAGGGTATTGCCAAACGATCATTCAACTTAGGTTGGAAAATTGATAGTAAGTTTAACTTAAGTAAGGCAACAGCTGACTTTAAAAATGGACTATTACAAATTGTTATACCTTATGCTAAAGGTTTAGAGCCAAAAACTTTAAAAATTAGCTAAATCTTTCTGCTCTGGGGTTGGATTTTCGATTATTTAATCGTATATTATAATTAATACTAAATAAAAAAGTTTATATGTCAAAAAGTTTATTACCATCTAACGATCGGCTATTGATTAAGCCAATAGATGAAGGAGAACAAACATACGGGAATATAGTTATTCCTGATATGGGAAAAGAAAAGCCCGAAATGGGAGAAGTTATTGCTGCCGGTAAAGGTAGAATGTCTGAGTTCGGACAATTTATTCCCGTTCATCATAAAAAAGGAGATATTGTACTTGTACCTAAAATTGGTACCCTAAGGATAGATTTCGAAGGAGAAGAGTACTATATAGCACAAGACAGAGAAGTATTAGCAGTTGTAAAAAAATCAGAGAATGAGTAAAAAAATTGTATTTTCAAAAGAAGCTAGGAATGAACTAGCATTAGGAGTAAGTAAATTAGCAGATGCTGTAACTGCAACTTTAGGACCATCAGGAAGAAATGTTATAATTGAACAGTCAATGGGAAATCCTGTTTCGACTAAAGATGGTGTAACAGTAGCAAAATCAATTGAGTTAGAAGATAGAGTAGAAAATATTGGAGCTCAAATTGTTAAACAAGCAGCTATTAAAACTGCCGAACAAGCAGGGGATGGTACTACCACATCTACACTATTAGCTCAATCTATTTTATCAGAAGGATTAGAAAGGATTAAAAAAGGTTCTAATGCAGTAGATATTAAAAGAGGTATCGATAGAGCAGTTAAAGATGCTGTTGATTATATAGTAGAGAAAAGTAAAGATATAACGGATGAAGAACAGCTTACACAAGTCGCAACGATTTCAGCTAATAACGATACGGAAATTGGTGAGTTGATTTCTACTGCCATGGATAAAGTTGGGACAGATGGTGTTGTTACAGTCGAAGAATCTAAAACTGGAGAAACATATTTGGAAACTGTTGAAGGTATGCAATTCAGCAGAGGTTATAAGTCTCCATACTTCGTTACTGATAACGCCACAATGACAGCTGTTCTTCAAAATCCGTTTATTTTAATTACGGATAAAAGATTAAACACAGTTAAAGAGCTACTTCCTATATTAGAAGCAGTTTCTTCTGCAGGCAAGTCACTATTAGTTATTGCTGATGATATCGACGGAGAGGCGTTGTCTACTATGGTAGTTAATAAGATGAGAGGTATTCTTCCTGTTGCATGTGTGAAAGCACCAGACTTTGGTGATAGAAAAAAAGCAATGTTAGACGATATTGCTACACTTACAGGAGGTCAAGTTGTTTCTCAAGAAAAAGGAATGAGATTAGATAAGTTTAATATCGAATGGTTAGGTAAAGCTGCAAAAGTAACAGTTACCAAAGATACAACTACTATTATAGATGCTGCAGGAGATGAAGAAGCTATCAATAATAGAGTAGACGATATTAAAAACTTAATAGAAGAAACTACTTCACCTTATGAAAAAGAAACTTTACAAGACCGATTAGCTAAATTCCTAGGAGGAGTAGCGATGGTACATGTAGGAGGATTTACTGAAGTAGAAATGAAAGAAAAGAAAGATAGAGTTGATGATGCTCTTCATGCTACAAAAGCAGCGTTAGAAGAAGGAATTCTTCCTGGAGGAGGAATAGCATTATTAAATGCAGCTTTAGCTTTAGCTTCTAAGATCGGTAATATAGATCAAGAACTACAAACAGGTTACGATATAGTTATTAGTGCTATTGAAAGACCGTTTTATAAAATATTAGAAAACGCTGGATTTGACCAAGAGTTTATAGGTACCTTAGAACAGTCAATTAAAGAAACTGGGGAATACTGGTCCGGTTATAATCCTAGAACTGAAAGCATAGTTAATATGTTTAACGAAGGAATTATTGATCCAACCAAAGTTACTAGGTTAGCATTAGAAAATGCAGCATCAGTATCTGGTACAATGCTGCTTACAGAAGCAGTAGTTTCTAATATAAAAGAAGACAAACCCGAAGGAGGAGTAGATCCAATGTCAATGATGGGAATGTAATGTCAGAAATTAAAGTAAGAGAATTTTTAAACGAGTACGGTCTTTATGATAAATGGACATATAAGGGAAATAGACTTATAAGGACCGAATTCAGATACCCTAAAATTAAATTAAACAAAAATAGAATTATTATGAGTGCAAAACAAGAATTATTTGAACAAATCGCAGAGCAGTTTAGTATCTTAAGTGAGAATAACGAAGGAACGACTAAAGCTTCTCAAGCAAGAGCTAGAAAAGCAGCAGGTGAGATTAAGAAATTAATTACTCCTTACAAAAAAGCGAATATGGATGCAGTAAAAGGGTAGGGGGCATTTCTCTCTAACCGACGAAGTCGCCACGCGCGAATTCTACTAAGTACCTCTCTAGAGTTAACCGCTCTAGACCGAAGCCCTTCCGGAAACGGAGGGGTTTTTATTGGCAAATAGTTGCAAAAGTGAGAAATAGTGTGTATAGGGGATCCTTCCGGAAAGCGAAGTTTAAGATTAAAATTTAATACCTAGTACGGTAAATTTTGTTTGCTTACGTTGCCGGATTAAATCAATGGTAATACCTACCGATATTCCTCCATACGTAGTTGCAAGGAGATCTCTACCGTCAAAGTAATTACCGGATTGAGTACTATCACTCATTTCTTTTAAAGTACCTATTAAAACGGCAGTACCAATACCATATAAAACAGCTTTGTCTTTGTCTTTAGTAAATTCATATGCAACAGCATATCCAAGTGCAGATGTGAATGCGCCTGCGGCGAAGTGCATTTTTTTATCCGGTTCTGTCAAAAGTTGTGCACTAGCAGGGATAGTAGTTAAAAGAACAAGTAGAATAAGTGTACGTACCATGGAGAGAATATTTGAGAATATACTAATAAATATTTGCTTTTTAAATTAATTTTTCTTATATTTAGATATATGTTTAAGTACTTTAATGAAGAGTGGAATGAAAAAGAAAAAATTGGAGGAGGTAGTACTGACATACCAGGAGTGGCTGGAAGCGTTAAAGATTCCGACTCCGGTCCGAAACAAGAAGAAGTACCGAAGAAAAATCAAACACAAAAATAAAAGTTATGAGTGATTCTATTACAAAATACCATGAAATGGTAGAAGACGGATTGATTGATCAAAACGAGCCGGTTAGAAAATCAAATAAATTATCAGAAGAGCAAAAACAACAAGCTTACAGATTACTTACAGAGTATGATGAAGAAGTAATTAAATTTGCTTTTAATAAGATAATGTTTGGTTAATTGCAATAAAGTTCTTATATTAATATTATGACAGAAAGTTTACCGTTCAAACCTAGATGGTCTAAAAAGTGGATAGAGAAGAAACTTAGCGATAGGTACTTCAAAAAACCGTACGATAGATTTATGTGGTGGAGAAGTTATACTCCTAAGAATAAACCTCTTACAACTAGACATCCATTAAGAGATAGAATTGCTAATGGAGACTTTGATCAGGGACCTTATTTACTTGAAGTTGAATTATGCTACCATACTATGAACGAAAAATGGCAAGCAGCAACTACTCCTCGTGGCGAAGTAGATCATAGCCTGTATCATACTAATTCCTCTATAGATAGAGCTAGAAAGAAAAGATTAGTTGAAGACCACGAAAAAGAAGAATTTAGAAAATTAGACGACTTAAGAAATGAGTTTCTTAAAGAGTTTAAGATGAGTCGAGAAGAGTATGATACTGAAGTTGAAAAGACTAAAGGTACTATTTTAGACTTTTATTTTGAAATGGAAGAAAAATATGGAAAATGGGCTATTAAACCTAAGCGTGTTCCTAAATTTTGACCTATTTATATATATAGATATATATCAATTACAATTACAATTATTAATTAAAATTAGTTTATGAAAACAATCCTAGTTATTTTAGCACTCGCAGCAGTAGCCGTTGGTGTTATTATTTACCTAATTAAAAAAGGTAAAATCAAAGATTCAGATGGAGATTACGTACCTGATGCAGTAGAAGACGCTGTTGAAGATGTTAAAGAATTCGCTGAAGATGTTAAAGAAACTGCAAAAAAAGTTAAAAAACGAGCAAAAGCAGTTAAAGCAGAGTTAAAAGATGTTGTTAATGAAGCAAAAGATGTTGCCGATGCCTTGAAAGGTAAAGTAACTAAATCTAAGCTAAGAGCAATGACTAAGAAGCAACTCTTAGATCACGCCGAAAATGATCTTGGTACTAAGTTAGATTCAAGTTTAACTAAAAGTAACATTATTAATAAGGTATACCTAATTCATCAATCTAAATAATGCAGCCAAGACCGAATGTATCACTGGATCAAACAAAAGCTGTTTTATGTGAAGAATGCGGACATACATTCTTTGAAGAAGGAGTGCACTTGCGGAAAGCATCAGGATTGCTCACAGGAACAGGACAAACAACCTACATCCCAATCCCAATCTTTTCCTGCAAAAAATGCGGACATGTTAACTCAGAATTCTTACCAAAAGAAATTAAGAACTTGGAGGAATAGAATTTATTCAGGACTTCAAAAAGAAATCTACGAATAACATTAAGAAGAAGGAGCCTAAGGGCTTCTTTTTTTTTTGCCTATTTATATACATGGAATTCCTTTTCAAACAAGTCGGACAGTTACACTTTGTCTAACTAAAAACAATCACATGGATTTATTAAACAAAGTTGGCTCTTGGGTCAACAAAATCACAGAAGTAGGTGTATCTTTAATTGCCTTAGGGGTAGTATTCGAAGTACTATTCAAAGGTGTTGCTATACCATTCTGGCCAGAAATATCAGTAGTTGATAATATAATGGCGATTTTGGGCTCATTGAGCGCTGAAGGTTTACTCGGATTAGTGGGTGCCTTTGTCCTTTACCATATCTTGAAGAAGAAAGGGTAAATAATTAAGTAGAAAGAGGGGCCTTTTTTGGCCCCTTTTTTTTTATTGTATGTTTACCTAAAATTAACTATTTATTATAAAGATTATAATAAGCTAAACAATAAAATTTATAATGAAAAAATTACTATTCTGGTTATGTCTAGTATTCCCTTTTTTAAGCATAGCCCAAGAAACAGCACCCGTAACCTTTAGATTAGATGTTAATGAAATTATAGCTAATACTCCTAACCCAGATCAAATGCAAGTTTATATTCAAACTAGCGTTACTGGATGGACTGATATACCAATGGAAGATGTTGGAGGAAACGGAATTTACAGAAAAAATATTAATATAGGACACCCAACAGATGAAAATGTAGAGGTATTTTATAGATTTAAGATAACATCTTTTGGTGATAATGGACTACCCTGGACAGGATGGGAAGGAGGTCCTGATGCATCTGACTGTTTATTTGATGTAGCTACAGGAGGTGCTCCAGGAGGACCTAATAGTTTAAGAAAAGTAACAGTACCCGAAGAATTAATAGCAAATGGCACTTATGTAAATCCTTCAGGAGAATATAAATTAACCCATTGTGTTAATGTATGTGGTAATGCACCATGTGAAGAAGAAACAACTCTAGTTGAATTTAAATTGGATATGAATGAATATCCTGATGAATATACCCAGCCTTATGTAACGGGAGAATTTAGTAATTGGACTGATCAATATCCAATGGAAGATGAAGATGGTGATGGTATATGGGAATTAGGAATAGAACTTCCCGAAGGTACTTATTTATGGAAATTTATGTTAGATAACTGGGCAGACTCAGAATTACCAGCGGGTGTGACAGAAACTTCAGCATGTTTTATACCTGATGGAAATGGTTTTATAAATAGAATTTTAGATGTTACTATTGGGGACAGTATTTCTCTTCCTCTGGTTTGTTGGGAATCATGTTTACCCTGTGGAGCAGTTTTAGGATGTATGGACCCAACATCGCAAAATTACAACCCCTGGGCTACTATAGATGATGGTTCTTGTTCAGTAATACCACAATGTGAAGAAGGGCAGACTTTATTGCAAATAGTTTATACCGGAGATAACTGGCCGGGAGAATCTAGTTGGATTTTATATGGAGATAATAACGGAGTAGATGTTACTTATGCAAGTGCACCTCAAGGTTCATATAACTCAGCTCCTCCTGGAGTACCTCTTACTACTTATGTATGTGTTGATCAAAATAGCACATTAGACTTAGTTATTGAAGATAGTTATGGAGATGGTTTAGCTGGTACTACATCTGGAGGAACTGTAGATGGAAATATACAAGTTATAGCCTGTGATGGAACTATTTTATATGATTTATCAGAAAATTTCCCTAATTCAAATTTTGGTTATTTAGTTACTACCCCTCAATTTACTCCTGTTACTTGTGAAAGTGAAAGTGAAGTAGAAGGCTGTATGAATCCATTTTCAACAACCTATAACCCACTAGCTACAGTAGATGATGGAAGTTGTGGTCCTCCTAGAATAGAAGGATGTACTGATCAAGATGCATTCAACTACAACCCAGATGCTAATACTAGTGAAGTAATGCAAGGTACATATACATTAGAGATATTTGATGGAGCTTCGGATGGTTGGAACGGTACTTGGTTAGGTTTAACTCAAGGTAATTGGGTATCTCCTCAATATCAAATAGGTGCTAACGATGGTGAGAGTATTTCTTTTGAAGTACAGTTGAACATTTATGAACCTATTGAAGCTTTCTTATTTACTACTCCTAATTCTAATCAAACATTAGCTCAAATAGGGTACACTCTAACAGGTCCTTTAGGAGATAAAATTATAGATGTAGGATATTGGCAAGCAATACCATATCCTTTCGTATTAGAAGCCACTACTCCAACTTTTGGAGATACTTGTATTCCAATTATAGAAGGGTGTATGGATGAAAATTCATTAAATTATATAGAATTAACTGGAGATCCTTTAGTTGATGTAAATACTGACGATGGTTCTTGTATCCCTATAGTAGAAGGATGTATGAACCCATTAGCATTTAACTACAATCCAGATGCTACAGTAGATGATGGCTCTTGTGTTGAAGTAGTAGTAGGATGTATGGACCCAGATTCATTTAACTATAATCCAGATGCTAACACAGAAGGTGATTGTATCCCAGTTATAGAAGGTTGTATGGATGAAACTTCATTCAATTATAATGAGAATGCTAATGTAGATGATGGTTCATGTATTGCAGTTGTAGAGGGATGTATGGATGAAAATTCAATTAATTATAACCCAGATGCTAATACAGATGATGGAAGTTGTATTCCGATAGTAGAAGGATGTATGGATCCAGATTCATTTAATTACGATCCTAATGCAAATGTAGATGATGGAAGCTGCGTACCTATAATATATGGTTGTATGGACCCAGATTCATTTAACTATAATCCAGATGCTAATACAGACAATGGAACTTGTGAACCAGTAGTCTTTGGCTGTACAGATCCAGATGCATTTAACTATAATCCAGATGCTAATACGGATAATGGGACTTGTGTACCTATTATATACGGATGTACAGATAATACAGCATTAAACTATGATCCTAATGCTAACACAGAAGACGGTTCATGTATTCCTATCTTAGCTGGCTGTACAGACCCAGATGCATTTAATTATAATCCATTAGCTAACACAGATGATGGTTCTTGTGTACCTGTAATATTAGGTTGTACAGATAATACTTCATTAAATTACAATCCAGATGCAAATACAGATGATGGTTCTTGTATTCCTATTCTTTATGGATGTATGGATGAAACTTCATTTAACTACAATCCACTTGCAACCGTAGACGATGGTTCTTGTATTCCTGTAGTAGAAGGATGTACAGACAATACTTCATTAAATTACAACCCAGATGCGAATACTGATGACGGTAGTTGTATCCCAATTCTATATGGGTGTATGGACCCAGATTCATTTAACTATAATGCTTTAGCAACTGTTGATGATGGATCTTGTATCCCAGTAGTATTAGGCTGTACAGATAACACAGCATTAAATTATAATCCAGATGCTAATACCGATGATGGTAGCTGTATCCCTCTTTTATATGGTTGTATGGATCCTAACTCATTTAACTACAATGCACTAGCAACTGTTGACGACGGTAGCTGTATTCCAATTGTAGAGGGTTGTACAGATCCAGATGCACTAAATTATAATCCAGATGCTAATACAGAAGACTTTAGTTGTATAGAAAAAGTATACGGCTGTATGGACCCTAACTCAATTAATTTTGATCCTGAAGCTAATGTAGATAACGGTACATGTATTACAGCAGTAGTAGGATGTATGGATCCTGAATCTTATAACTATAACCCAGAAGCTAATGTAGCTGATCCTGATGCTTGTTTATATGATGCAGGTTGTATAACAGGACCAGGTGAACCATATTGGTTAAATAACCAATGTTATGCTTGGGTAATTGACGTAGATAATTATTGCTGTGAAAATGAATGGGATCCAATTTGTCAGGAAACTTACAATTACTGTGAAAACGGATGGCCAGAAGGAATGGATATAGACGGTATGTTCTCTAGAGGATTAGATAATGTAAGTATAATTGTTTATCCAAACCCTACAGACGGTATAATTAATATCGCAACTAATCTAGACATTACTTACTCAGTACGTGATTTATTAGGTAAGATTATAATTCAATCTTCAGATAAAAAACAAGTAGATTTATCTAACGTAGAATCAGGAGTATACTTCTTAACAATTAGTCACGAAGGTAAGTTATTTAATAAAAGAATAATTATAGAATAAAATGAAGAAATTATTAATACTATTTTTAGTAATCCCACTTTTAGGTTTTAGTCAAGAATCTAAGTTTAAAAAAGATCTAAAGAAAACTTTTAAGTTTGCTACAATATTTGCTGCTGTGAATGGAGGAACATCTTTAGCAGACAAGAATCAATTTTCAGTTAATACCGGTACACTAATCCAAGATGTTGTTGAGACTCCATTTGATTATTCACTTTCTTTAGGTATAAGAAAAATAGCTAGATTTCAATATGAAAATAGAGCTAATGTATTTTATAACGGTACAGAAGAATCCTATTCAGATAACGCAACATTAGGTAAAATAAAAGGATTTGAATTCTTATTTGAAGCTGATTATAGAAGAATACAAGGAGAAACATATTTAGACCAGCATCACTTTTTAAGATATGTAGCTGATGATTGGGTAGCTAAAGTAGAGTACCTTGTAGGAGGCTTTATTGATATAGAATATTTTCAAGCTTCTCAAAGATATAAGCATAATATAACTAAAGAATTTTCTATTAACGTAGGTATTGCACAAAGACTATCTAAACCATATGGATATGATCCTTTACAGGAATGGATGTTAAGTAACGGTAACTTACATTATACTTATTTAGCTTTACAAGAAGGTTACAATGTAAACTTTAATGGAGGGGGAGATATAGAATACCTTAACCCCCAAGGTGCAGTAGTAGCAACAAGTACTGAAGTATGGGAAGAAGTAATTATTCCACAAGTATTAGTTGATTACGTAGAGAAAAAAGAAGACCAAGCTCCTTTAAGATTAGAATATTCTGCCATATTTGGTTTCGATTATTATAAGTACACTAAAAACTTCTGGCTACATGCTTGGGGTAATGTAATGCCTATACATATAAAAGGGGCAGATGAATTTTCGTATCATAATTTTAATGGAGGTCAATGGACCGATTATTCCGGAGGATTAATATTTGGATATAAATTAACCAAATCATTAGGGTTATTTGCAGAAGGAACATATAATCAATATTGGAATAGAAATTGGCATAATTTTTCAATGGGAGTTAATTATATAATTTTTTAAAAATGGCAAAAGAGTTAAGCGAAAACACTAGTTTTCAAATAAGTATACAGACATTAATAGGTATTGCATTCGGTATAGCTACAGTAGTAGGTATGTGGTTTGCACTTCAAGCAGATATTGAAGAGGCAAAAGAACTTCCTATAGCACCACCACCAGATGTTACTAGAATGGAATACGACATGAAAGATCAATTAATACGTCAAACAATCATGACTACTCAAGATGATGTTAAAGAATTAAAGGATAGAATGATTCGGATGGAAGAGAAGATTGATAAACTAAGATAAACTTATTATGAAAAAGTTATTAATATTACCTATGTTACTATTTTCTACTATGACTTTATATAGTCAAATAGAAGTTAAGTATTTTAACGCAGGTTGGAATGCTGCCAATGAAGTAACATGGGTAGAAAAACTATCAGATTGTGAAATAGATAAATTTGATATTGGAGCTGATCCTAAAAAAGCTCAAGAATTTAAAGTAGTTGTAGTCCCTACCATTATTATCTTCCAAGATGGAGAAGAAGTCGAAAGATACCAAGCAGATATTAGCTTTAAAATGGAGGCAACCAGAGAAGAACTTCAGGATTATATTGACGAACTTATCATGAGTGCTTTTTAGAGCTATTTATATAAAAGAATTGTTTCACTAAAAATTGTTATCTATGTTTAATTTTATAAAACGTAATTGGATGGCTTTAAAGAACTTATTTGATGATGATAATAATATCAATGAAAAAACAGTAGTTGGTTTTATTGCTTTTATTGTAATGATATTATTTGCATTCGTAGATTTAGCAACTGGATATTTCGGCAAAGATTTAGTTATTAATGAATTTATATACGACTCTTTTGTTTTAGTGGTATTAGGTTCATTTGGTATAGCTGAAGTTGGAAAAATATTCGGCAACAGAAAATAAAAAAAGATTAAAAGTAAAAATATATGAGTTGTTATACTAGAGAACAGATCCAAACCGCTATGGAAAGTAAAGGATATAAGTACTTTACTGGAGGCGATTGGGACGTAAACATTATTGGAGTTAGAAATTCAAAAACTAAAGGCAGAGTAACTAATGCTTTTGATGATTGTATTACTATTTCTTACAAAGAGGATGGTGAATGGAAATTTCACTGCTATCAAGCTACCACAGATCCCGGTTCACATTGGGAGCAAAACTTAATGAATGAAAAAGGAGTAGCAATATTAAAACCTGGTCAATATAGAGGTTCTCATAAATTAAGATTACATGCTGGTAAATATTTAGCTTTAGGGCAAAAAGAATTAGTCAAAGTTTACAGAGATAATAATAGAGATGGAAAATATGATCTATTAGAAGAAAATGTAGATGAAGGATTATTTGGAATTAATATTCATAGAGCTACAGGAAGATCAGGCGGTAAATCAATAAGAGTAGACAAATGGTCTGCAGGTTGCCAAGTAATAGCAGACAATGATGATTGGCATCAATTTTTAGATATTTGTCAAACAGCAAGAGAAGTTTGGGGTAACTCATTTACATACACTTTATTAGAAAGTGACGATATAGTTGCCTAAGAACTTTTTTTTTCTTATATTAGTTATATGAAGACGAAGCACTTACAAACGTACCTGTTTTGGGCTATTTTAGGACTTGGAGTAGGTTACGTTATTTTTGGAAAAGGAGATATATCTGTTGATATAGATTCCTATAAAACAGAAATCAACCTTTTGCAACAGAAGATAGATTCTATCAGTAGTCAGAATAATACTTTAAAAGTAGAAGCTGATTCACTTAATACAAAACTATCTGAGTACGATGTTAAAATTGATAACTTAAATGCTAAAATTGACTACATACAATATGAGACTAAACAGAAAATTGATGCTGTTGATAGCTTTGGTGATGATGAACTTGAGCGTTTTTTCGCAGAGCGATACCTCGAAATCAAAGGACAGCACAAAGATACAATTAACTAAGCCTGTAGCGAGATTAGTAATAAAGGATTTAATTAAAGGAGACGGACTTAGTACTGAACTTAAGACTGTACAGAATCTGTTATCGGAAACTAATAACAAACTAACTACTCAAACAACTTTAGTTACAAATTTAGAATTACAAATAGCTAACTACGATAGCTTATTAATACAAGAGAAATCTAAATTTAATAAACAAGAAGAACTTTCCTTAGAGTTAGAAACAGCACTTAGAAAGCAAAAAAATAAAACAAAGCTTTATAAAATAGGTACATATATAGGTGCAGCAGCAATAGGTATACTAATTATAAAGTAATGAAAAGTATTAAGAGGAATATACTCCCAGCTTTAATAGCGATTTCTGCCCTGTCAGTATCTGCTTCGGCCGCTTTCTATTCTGTTAGCGGTCTTAGCAAACTTTTTGCTGGTGCTTCTTTTGAGGTTATAATTATGGCCGGATCATTAGAAGTAGCAAAGTTAGTTATAGCTTCACTCTTATACCGCTATTGGGATACCATAAATAAATACCTCAGAACGTATCTTACAGTAGCTGCTGTAATATTAGTAATTATTACTAGTATGGGTATATACGGATTTTTAAGTGCTGCTTATCAAGATACTTATCGTCAACTAACTATTAAGGAAAATGAAACTTCATTTTTAGAACAAAAGAAAAATTTCTATGAAAAAGATGTTCTTAGGTACGATCAAGAACTTGAAAGAATTTCTAATAACATTAGCACTCTTTCCAATGCTAGGTCTCAACAAATCCAGATACGAGACACCTCGGTGGTTGGAGGCGTTAGAACCACAATATCGACTGCAGAGCTTAGACTTGCACAAAATCGTATTGCATCTGAAGAAGAAAATAGGAAAGCTGTTCAAGCTAAAAGGACAGTAGCAGCAGATAGCTTACAGAAGTTTCAATTAAAGATATTAGAATTAGATAATAATTTTGAAGTAGCAGGAGAATTAGGCCCACTTCAGTACCTTTCCGGACTTACAGGCTACCCTATGGATAAAATTATAAATGTTCTTTTACTTATAATAATATTCGTATTTGACCCTTTAGCTATATCTTTAGTCGTTGCAGCAAACTTTGCATTCGATCAGGCAAACAGAAAGAATCTTTATAATGAATATGAAGATGATATTGAACCTGACCTTTGGGATGATGTTCCGTATGATGATAATAAGGTTGAACCTGATTCTCAATATACGATTAATGATATAGAAGTAGATGCTGAAATAGTAAAACCAAAACCGCTTGATTCATATAATGAAGACGATGAGAAGAGGATGGAAATCATTGGTCAAAACGGCAACGAAGGTGAACACTACGATGGCGTAGTAAACCCAGTTCGTATATTACAAAAAGGACCAACAAATCATAGGGTGCTGTTTAGTGATGGTAGTACAAAAAAAGTTCCTAAAGATGATTTAACTATAAGGTACCTCTAGGATATAAATTTCATATAGTATCTGTTGGTTAATCAAATAATATTTCGTATCTTTATATAAATAATAAGTTATAATAAAATTAGTCATATGAGTAAATTAGTTACTATGCTTCGCAAGACCGCTGAAGCAGATAAAGCAAAAGCTTTGCTTTCCTTAGATTTATTAAACAACAAAGCAGTAGGTATTGGAGATCATTCTACTTTAGATTTCTATAAAAATGCTGAAGAAGCTCTTGCTATGTTAGTAGACGCAGATGATAGATTAACAACAATAGAGAAATACTTCTCTACAAGTTATACAAAGGATCTAATCACTGAAAATACATCTACAACATGAGCGACAGAGAAATAATGAATGCTAAGAATCCTCCATCAGCAAGAGAAATTTTAAAAGATGAGTATCCTACAATCTATAATGGTTATAGAGAAATTGTAGAAGAGCAATTTGAACTCTTTGCTAGGAAACATTTAGATTACGGAATGCATAATGTAACAGCAGGAACTAATTTAGATACAGCTGATGAGGTAGAATTTGCCATGACCGGGCTTTGGTATAGAATATCAGATAAAATAAATCGATGGAAGAATATGATTATATCTGGACGAAAAGCTCAAAATGAAACTATAATAGATACCTTTCAGGATATTACTAACTACGGAATTATTGCTCAGTTAGTTAAGAGAGGTATGTGGAAAAACGATTAGATGCCAGCAAAAAAGATTTACCCTGAAGGGGTTAAAAAGAAGGCTAACCCTTTAGTGAAAGAGGTTTGGGAAAGTAAATTGAAGCAATCACCAAGGAGTAATAAACATATTTCTTATTCTCAACTTTCTTCTTTTGCTAGCTGTCAAAAGCAATGGTATTTAACTTATGTTAAAAAGCTAGCACCCTACCAAGCTTCTATTCATGCAGTATTCGGTACTGCCTTTCATGAAACATTACAGACTTACTTAGAGGTTCTATATCATGATAAAGTAAAAACTGCTAACGAAATGGATTTAGATAAGTTACTTTATGATAATATGATAAAAGCTTATAAAGCTACAAGAGCACAGAATGGACACGAAAATTTCTCTACACCAGAAGAGTTAAATTTATTCTGGATTGACGGAAAACATATATTGAAATTTATAAAGAGTAAACGTAGAGCTTACTTCGGTACTAAAGGTGTTCATTTAGCAGGAGTAGAGACGTTACTATACCAGGAGTTACGTCCTGGAGTTATGTTTAAAGGATTTGTTGACTTAATATTTTACGATGATAGGGTTGATATGTGGAAAATTGTAGATATCAAAACTTCAACATCAGGATGGAATGCCTATGCAAAAAAAGACGATAAGAGAATTTCTCAAATTTTACTTTATAAAAAGTTTTTTAGTGAGCAATTTAATATTCCTATTGAAAAAATTGAGGTAGAATACTTTATAGTAAAAAGAAGAGTTCCTGTAGAAGCTGAATTTGCATCAATGCAGAGAAGAGTTCAAGAATTTAGACCAACAGCAGGAACTAGAAAGGTAAAACAAGCAGTAAATTTAATGGAGCATTTTGTAGAAAATGCAGTTGATACAAATGGAGAGTATATTGATAAAGAATATCCAACGACTCCTTCTAAAAGTTCCTGTATGTTCTGTGCTTTTAAAAAGATGAGAATATGCCCAGATGCTGTTTTGTGAACATAAGCTATTTATAATATATAAGTATATAAATATATAAATTAAGTTATGAGAAAAAATGAAAAATTGACATCAGTCAAAATTACTCAACCCCTCTTTGATGAGTTTAAAATGAGCTGCTTACGGCATAATTTTTCTTTCAAAAAGCTTGCCGATCGGGCAATTTTTCTTTATCTTACTGATAAAGACTTTAGAGAGCAAATACATAAACAAAATAATATTATAATAAAAAAAGTAGATGACAAATAAGTTAGGTTATATACCAAAAGAAGATCGTAAGAAAGTTCTTCTGTTATGTGATGATATCAGAATGCATTCAGGAATCGCAACAATGGCACGAGAATTTGTTATTGGATCAGCTCACCATTTTAATTGGTTTCAATTAGCAGCAGCAGTTAAACATGGAGACACAGGAAAAGTATTAAATATTTCTAGTGATGTTAATAAGCAAATCGGCATAGAAGATAGTGACGTTAGGCTAAGACCAAATAACGGTTATGGAGATGTTAAAACAGTTAGACAGATTATTAAAGATGAAAAGCCTGACGCTATTTTTATATTTACAGACCCTAGATACTGGACCTGGTTATTCGAAATAGAAAGAGAAATCAGAAGCCAAATACCAATCGTTTGGTTAAACATTTGGGATGATTATCCAGCTCCTATGTACAACAAACAGTACTACAATTCAGTAGATGCACTATTAGCAATTTCAAAACAAACAAAAGTTATTAATGAAATTGTACTTCAAGACGATTATAAAGATAAACTTTCTGCTTACGTTCCTCATGGAATTAATACTGATCAATTTAAACCTTTAGACAAAAATAGTAAAGACTATATAAAATTTAAGGAAGAGGTACTGATGGGTCAAGATTATGAATATGTAGTGTTCTTTAATTCTAGAAATATACAAAGAAAGAGACCAGGAGATGTAATCTTATCGTATAGAATGTTCTGTGATAAAATTGGTAAAGAAGCAGCTTCTAAATGTGTGCTGGTTATGCACACTGCAGTAGCAGATCAACACGGAACGGACTTAAGAGCAGTAAAAGAAGCATTATGTGATCCCTCTTATGTTAATGTTCTGTTCTCAACTACAAAGCTTACACCTGCACAGATGAACGGGCTATATAACTTAGCAGACGTTACTATGTTAATCTCATCTAACGAAGGATGGGGGTTATCTTTAACTGAATCTTTAGTAACAGGTACAATGATAATAGGGGCAGTAACCGGAGGAATGCAAGATCAAATGAGATTTGAAGATGAGAACGGCGATTGGCTAGATTTATCACCTGATTTTCCATCAAACCATAGAGGTACCTATAAAAAATGTGGGGACTGGGCTATGCCGGTATTCCCAAGCAATATATCTTTAGCAGGTTCAGTACCTACTCCTTACATATTTGACGATAGAGTATCACCGGAAGACGTAGCAGATGCTCTAGTTAAGGTATATGAAATACCTAGAGAGGAAAGAATTGCTAGAGGAGAAAAAGGAAGAGTATGGGCTACATCTAAGGAAGCAAGCTTTACAGGTGAACATATGAGTAACTCTATTATTAAATACGTAGATGAAACTATAGATACATTCACTCCTAGACCAGCTTTTGAGTTTATTCATATAGATGAAAGACCAAGTAAATATATTGAACATAAATTAACAGGATATTAAGATGAGTAAATTAAATTGTGTAGTTAGTTGCCCAGCAGATACCTACTCAGGTTATGGAGCAAGAAGTAGAGACTTCGTCAAAGCACTAATAGAGTCTAAACCAGAATGGGACGTAAAAATATTATCTCAACGCTGGGGTAATACCAGATTTGGATATCTTCAAGACCACAAGGAAGATGACTTGTATAGTAGAATTATACCAGGTTTAAATGCTAAGCCAGATGTATGGATACAAATTACTATACCGAATGAATTTCAACCGGTAGGTAACTTTAATATAGGAGTTACTGCAACAGTAGAAACTAACCTAATGCATCACACATGGGTAGAGGGAGTAAATAGAATGAATTTGATTCTTACTTCATCTCAACACTCTAAGGATGTAATTTTAAATTCATCTTTTGAAGGTAGAGATAAGAATACTAACCAAGTAGTTAAGGTCGTAAAGGCTGAAACTCCTATAGAAGTCCTCTTCGAAGGAGTAGATATAGAACAATACAGTACTAAATCTGTAACTAAGACTGAACTTAGTGAACAACTAGCAGAAATCAAAGAGAGTTTCTGTTACCTATTCGTAGGGCATTGGATGCAAGGTGACTTTGGGCACGATAGAAAAAATGTAGCCTATACTATTAAATCTTTCTTAGAGCATTTTAAAAATAAACAAAACCCTCCTGCACTAATTTTAAAATGCCATACGTCTACTACCTCAATAATGGATAGAGAAAGAGTACTGGATAGAATAGATAAAATTAGAAAAACTGTAAAAGGTAGGTTACCTAATATATACTTGATACACGGTGAAATATCTGATGATCAAATGAATGAATTGTATAACCATTCTAAAGTAAAGGTAATGGTTAGCCATACCAAAGGAGAAGGATTTGGCAGACCTCTTCTTGAATTTACTACAACAGGTAAACCAATTATAGCATCCGGATGGTCAGGACATACAGACTTTTTAAAACCTGAACTTACTACATTAGTTGGCGGTAGCTTAGATAAGGTACACCCATCAGCAGCAGTAGAGAAGATAATATTACCTGAGTCAAGTTGGTTTACTCCTAACGATTTAGAAGTTAGTAGAGCATATAAAGAAACTTTTAAAAAGTATAAGATTAAACTTCAAAATAGTAAAAAACTGAGACGAAATACTCTAGACAATTTTACCTATACCCACATGGTAAAAGAGCTTCAAAGACTTTTAGAGGGACATTCAATTAAGGCTCCTGAAAGAATAGAGTTAACATTACCTAAATTAGAATTACCTAAATTACAAAAGATAGATGGATAAAGATCAATTAGTAGAAGGACCATTCGGAAGTAATGCATGTTACCAACGAACTATTGTAGACGGAAACACAAATGATACGATAACAACATGGCTTTGCTTTGGCAGTGGATTTACAACCTCTACTGTAATGACAAAAGGAAGTGCAGCAGTTAATAATGCGATAGAATCTTCTCCGGAATTATACAGAGACCTAATGCATGAAGATAAAAACGGTAGAGTATGGCTTCCAGCAACAATAACATTACCTACAAAAGGAATGGTATTTATAGACGGTACGGATAAAGACAACTGGAGTTGGACAGCAGTTGATTCTGTTAATATAACCGAAGAAGATAGAAAAACTTCTAACTTTCCAGCTGATCAAACTATTCGAATGGATATGAAAAATAAAAGAATTTATAATAAAGATGATTTTATGGACGCTTTAGAATCGATTGGATTTTTTAGCCTACCACAAGAATAAAAAACATGAAAATATTAGTTACAGGCGGAGCAGGATTTATTGGGAGTAATTTAATTAAGAAACTTCTAGAAGAAGGGCATGATGTAGACTCGTTAGATGATTACTCTACAGGTAACATAGAAAATGAACATCGTGAATGTAACTATATTATTGGAGATATCGAAACTGCTAATAGGTTAGGTAAGTACGATAAAATATTTCATCTAGCCGCTCTTTCTAGAATACAACCTTCTTTTAATAATCCAAATGAAACATATAGAGTAAATACTTTAGGTACTCAACAGGTTTTAGAACTAGCAAGAAGGACTAATGCAAAGGTAGTATATGCTGGATCTTCTTCTAAATGGCATGATCCATATCAATCACCTTATGCTAGCTGTAAGTACATGGGAGAAGAGGTATGTAAAATGTATAAGAAAACATACGGGATGGATATCGAAATTGCCAGATTCTATAACGTTTACGGTCCAAATGAAATCGTGGATGGAGATTGGGCTGCAGTAATAGGTATATGGAGAAGACAGGTTAGAGAAGGAGAAAAGATTACTATAGTAGGTGATGGTGAACAAAGAAGAGATTTCACTCACGTAGATAATATTGTAGAAGCTTTATACCGTATAGGTTTTAAAAACGAAGTTCATGAAGACGCTTGGGAGTTAGGAACAGGTCTAAATTACTCTATTAATGAAGTTTATGAAATGTTTAAAGAAAGATATCCAGACATTAAATCAAAGTTTATACCTGATCAATCCGGTAATTATAGAATTACATTAAGGGAAAACAACGACGCATTAGATCGTTTAGGATGGTTTCCTAAAGATAGGTTAAGAGAATATATTTTAAGTCTATGAAAATTAGTTACGCAATAACAGTTTGTAACGAGATAGTAGAAATTCAACGTCTAGTATCTTTTTTATTAGAATATAAACGTTTCGAGGACGAGATTGTTATATTATATGACAGTAAAGGAGGTACTAAACCAGTAGAAGAATATTTACGCTCTCATTCAGTAAATGGAGAATTTAGATGGCATAGTGGAGAGTTTGAAGGGCATTTTGCTAACTGGAAAAATAAACTTACCTCTTACTGTACAGGTGATTATATCTTCCAGATAGATGCAGATGAAATACCTAATGAGGTTCTACTCTCTAACCTCCCAGGAATAATAGAAATGAATCCAACTAACCATGTCTTTTTAGTCCCTAGGATTAATACAGTTGAAGGACTTACACAAGAACATATTACTAAATGGAGATGGAATATTGATGATGAAGGAAGAGTCAACTGGCCTGATTACCAATGGAGGATATGGAGAAATGTTCCTCCAATCAAATGGGTTAATAAGGTACATGAAAGATTAGAAGGTTTTAAAACATATGCCCCACTTCCTGCTTCCCACGATTTAGCTTTAGTTCATCCTAAAACAATAGAGAGACAAGAAAAACAAAATGCTTATTACGATACATTATGATAAAAATAGATGTTAAAGTTGGCGATACTATAATGGTAGGTCGATTTAAAAATAAAAGAACTAAAGTAAAAACTATAGAGTACGATGAGTTCGGAATGCCTATAATTAATGGAAGACCAGGTTGTACATTCAGGTTGGTACCAAATCCTAGATAAACCTATTTATTATTATGAGGTACTTAGAAGCAATTAAATTAGCAGACAATGTAAAAGGTTCATTTATTGAATTAGGATTCGGAAAAGGTAAGCACTTAACTGAATTTATTTCTTTTATGAATAATAACGATACATGCAAAAGGAATATTCGATTATATGATTCATTCGAAGGATATAATGAACCCAGTAAAGAAGACGAAAATGCATTCGTCAAAGGAGGTCACAAAAGACCTATTCAGCCCGCAATGGATATCAGGCACACTATAAAGAAAGAAGTTAAGTTAGTGAAAGGATATGTAGAAGATACTCTAGCTAAGCCTTATGCTTCTAAAGAAAAAATTGCAGTAATACATACAGATTTAGTTAGCTATTCAAGCACGCTATTTAGTTTGAATACTCTTCATAATAAACTAAATATAGGAGGAGTAATAATAGCTACAGGATACTCAGAATTCCCTGGTGTGAAACTAGCAATTGATAAATTTTTAGACACCTATAAAAAAGAATACGTACTTAAGTATAATAAAAATATAGGAGTACTAGTGAAGCGTCAATACTTAGAAATAAACACAGAAGTAAAAAAAGATCATCAACAGATAAGTTGGTAGTTAAAATAGTTTTTCTTATATTATAATATGGTTATATACGTTGATATTGATGATACGATTGCTGATTATCATATAGATGATAGTAAAACAAACTACTATAGAGCTCGTCCTATTAAAATTAATATTGAGAAGATAAATAAACTCTACGATGAAGGTAATACTATTGTGTACTATACTGCTAGAGCATCTATCAATAAGACTAGAAGGGAAGAGTTTACAGAGCTAACTAAACGACAATTAGAACAATGGGGCGCTAAACACCATAAATTAAGCGTAGGTGATAAGCCTGCGTATGATTTACTCATATGTGATAAAACAAAAAGAATAGAAGAGTTATGAACAAAACGTACGTTATTGCAGAAATAGGTATTAATCATCAAGGTGATTTATCTATAGCTAAAAGATTAATTGATATTGCAGCAGCAGCAGGTTGTGATGCAGTTAAATTTCAAAAGAGAAATCCTGACGTCTGTGTACCTGAAGCACAGAAAAGTAAGCCGAGAAGTTGGCAAGGAGAAGAAATGACATACTTAGAGTATAAGTATAAAGTTGAGTTCGGCAAAGAAGAGTATGATGAAATTGATCGATACTGTAAGCAGCAAGGAATAGCATGGTCTGCATCACCTTGGGATATGGACTCTGTAGAATTTTTAGAGCAGTATAACTTACCTTTTATTAAACTTCCTTCTGCATCGTTAACAGATGATGATTTACTTACTGCTTGTGTTGAAAGATTTCCAAAGGTTATTTTCTCAACTGGTATGTCTACTGAGGAAGAAATAGATCATGCAGTAGATACGCTTAGAACTGCTAAGGCATTCTATAACAAGACAGAATCCATAGGACTTTTGCATTGCAATTCTACTTATCCTGCCCCTGTAGATGAACTTAACTTATCTGCTATAAAGACGTTAAAAGATAAATACCCAGACTTCTCAATCGGATACTCAGGTCATGAAATGCTACTAGGTACTACAGTTGCATCTGTTCTTCTTGGAGCGGAAATAATTGAAAGACATATTACCCTTGATAGAAATATGGAAGGATCAGACCATAGTGCTTCTGTTACTCCTCATGGACTATTTAAACTTATATCAGGTATACGGGAACTAGAACAAGCTTATGGAGACGGAAGCATCCAAGTAACTGAATCAGAAAAACCTGTTAGAGAAAAATTAAGAGGGTAGGCATGATAGAGTTAATATCAGAATATAAGCTAGCTAAAGATTCACCTGATCACCACTACCCTCAGGGTACTAAAAACGTTGCAGGTGGTCCGTATTATAATTGGCTAAACAATAAAAACCCTTTTGTAGCTGAAGTTCAAAATTATTTTAATCGAAAAGATATTTCAGTATTAGACTTAGGAGCAGCTTCAGGAGTTTTAGTAGATGACTTTATAGTCAAAGGAGCAGATGCTGTAGGGTTAGAAGGGAGTGACTGGCCTATTAAAAACAACAGACCCAATTGGGATAAATATTCTGAAAAACTTTTTACCTGTGATATATCTAAACCCTTCACTATTGAAGAAAACAAATCTCTTAAAAAGTTTGACCTTATAATGGCCTGGGAAGTAATAGAACACTTACCTCCAGAAGAGTTACATCAATTTGCTGACAACGTATATAAGCACCTTGACGATGATGGTATTTTTGTATTCTCCTTATCTCCTTGGTTTGAACCTTCAGTACATGATAATAAAGTTAATTTACATTTAGCACATGAGATTAAATATAAAAAGGAATGGGCAAAAATATTTAATAAATTTAAATTCGTAGGACCTATTTCTGAAAAGCATGACAGTGGCTGGCATTACATATTTAAAAACCGGTATAGAGGAAAAGTAAGAGGGCCTGAAGGTGAAAAACATACATTTTGGAGTACGTTAATGAAACTTCCTACAGAGAGTTAATCTATGGATTTTGAAAAAAAATATAACGGTAAAGATATTTTAGTTATAGGAGGAGGAACTTCAACTAACGAAGTCAATTGGGAGAGGATAATCACCCCGGATACTTACATTTGGACTTGTAATGATTTTTATAGGAATAAAAGAGTTTCAGCACAGACTGTTGATTTATATCAATTATCTTATACAACAGACATAAGTGATAGTAGACTTATTTCGTATTTGAATAAAACACAGCCGTTTACTTACTACGAGTCTTCTCACTACAGGGGTAAACAAAACACTGATGAATATATAAAATTTGCTAATTCCGTTAACTATAATATTTACAAGATGGATATCGATATAGGCCAAATACAATATACATTAGCACAAAAATCAGGAGCAGTACTTAGACTGCTGTGCTTAGCATTAGTTACTGGAGCAAAGAATATATACTTTGTAGGCTATGACGGTTTTGATAAAGATTTTACTAACGTACATGCTTTTACTGGAACAAAAGGATTAAAAGATACAGACACAAGAAGAGATTGGGAGAAAGATTACTATAATGTATTTATGGAAGCATATATAATTTTAGGTAAAATAGATACAGAAAATAGATTACAAAATTTAGGAGAGGGTTTAGAATATAATTTAGGAACAGAAGCTTCAAAAAAGTATTTTCCCCTAAGAAAAGAAATATATGAAAAAATCAGATAGTATTGCTATAATAGTACAAGCGAGGTTAAACAGTCAAAGAGTCCCTCAAAAGATGGTAAGAGACTTTGCAGGTACTACTTTATTTGATGTTGTATTAGATAAACTAATCGCAGCATTCCCTCATAGCAAAGAACATATATGGGCTTCAGTATACGAAGACGAACTATTAAGTATTGCTGAAAATAAAGGAGTAAATATTTTCTATAGGAGTAAAGAATCAGCTAATAATGATAACTCTTTACAAAAGATTTATGAATGGCATGATAAGCTACCTAAAAATTATAAATACGTAATTCTAATCTCAGGGTGTAATCCTTTACTTAAACCTGAAACTATTGGAAATTTTTATAATCAGTTCAAAAATCAAGTAGAAGAAAATTTATTTGCTGTAATAGAAAAGAAAACTTACTATTGGAATAAAGGAGGTGCTTTAGTTACTCCTTGGCCAGAAGATCAGACTATAATGAATACCAAAGCAGTAGAGCCTACATATGAAGCTGCTCACGTATTATATGCATCTAGATTGGATCTTATAAAGGAAGATAAATTTATGGGAGATTTTCAAGCCCCTGGAGGTATAAAATTATTTACTATGCCTGAACTTGAAGCATTTGATATAGATTATGAATGGCAATTTGAATTAGGAGAGAAGTTATATGAGAAGCTTTAAGAATTTAATATTATCTACAAACGATAGTTACGAAAGAATAAAGTTACTTAAAGACGTATGTAAGGATGAAACTGTTTACTTAGTCACTTGCGGACCTTCTCTAACTACTCATGATAGAGAAAAACTCCTCAGCAAGTTAGAAGGTAAAACTGTGCTAGCATGTAAGCAATCTTACGACTATGTTAAAGAAGTAGCATCCTTCCATCTGATGTCTGCTTATTCCTATCAACCATACGATTACTATTCAGAAGACACTATTGTGCATTGGCAGCTAACGGCTATGAATATGCCTTATGAAATTAATAGAATAAAAAATGAATGGAAATCTCCTGCTGATATTTTAGTTCCTTGTTACTCTACCCCTTGGGTAGATATGTACAATACAACAGCATATAGTAGAAGGTTTGACCAATTTGAATTATACAGCGAAGGGAAGATAATATGGGGTCCAGGTATAATGTATGAGTCCGGATTTGGACTAGCTATGCATTTAGGAGCTAAAGAGATAGTCACGATAGGTTGGGATATAGGAGATTTATCTAAATTTGAAAAGAAAAAAGGATTTAAGTTAGGAGATGAGGATTGGGTAAAAGAGCATGCAGAATCATTATACAAAACTCATGCAGGAGCAGGTCCTGACTACGAAGAATTAAAAGAGACGATAGATAGTACGAAAGAAATGTATGATTATTTCTTGGATAAAGGAATAAAAATTCGTATATTATCAGATAATAACCCAGGCGATAATCGGTTTGAAAGAATTACTTTAGATGAGCTATAAATTAATACTATATTGCAAAACATTTGGAAGAGATTTTCAAAGGGCTAAAAGGTTATTAGAGTCTGTACAAAAGCATAATAGAGATAACATTCCTTTTTTTATCTCTGCTCCGTCATCTGAATATAAGTTACTTAGAGATACTTTAGGTACAGACGGTTATGAATATATTACTGATGAAAGTATATGGCAATTCAAATACCAAATGGACGGTTGGAGAAGTCAGCAGATAGTAAAATCAAACGTATGGAAAGCAGTACATACTGATAACTATATATGTATCGACTCAGATCAATTCTTTATTAAAGATTTCTATATGAATGATTTTATTCATTCTTCCGGAACTATCTATTCTTTAGTTCATGAAAATAAAGAAGTACAGCAATATGAAAAAATACTATTCGGAAAAAACTATAGTGAAAACGGATACGTTAAAGCAGTAAAAGCATATAGAAGTGTTTTTGGAGAACAACATAACAAAATTTGGGATTACGGTCCTCCTCCATATCACTGGTCTGTAGATGTATGGAAACATTTTGAAGAAAATTATTTAGAGCCAAATAATCTTACCTTTGAAACTTTTCAATTAGCAATGCAACAAGAGTATAATATAGCAATGAGAGAAGCTGTTACATACGGAGAGTATCTTATGGCAGCAAAACCAATAGACATATACCCTACAGCAGGTATATTCAAATTCTATCATTGGAAAGAGATGTATGATTTTGAGCAAGGTAATGGATTAGGATTAGAGGAGAATATAAAAGAAAATTATTTAGGTATAACTTTACAAAGTAACTGGGCATGATAATATATCAAGTACACCATATGTGGTATGAGACAGCAATGATTCAAGAGTGCTGGGATTCTGTATTAGCAGCGTTAAGAGCTTCTCCTGAAACAGATGTTAAGGTTGAAATATGTTTAAATAAGCAAACATATGTTGAGAAACCTAACGAAGGAATGAAAGTAGATAACTTCTTTTCTAAGCATTTAGATCATTCACTGTTTAAAGATCCTAGAACTTCAGTTACTGTTAAAACTGATAATCAACCTTTTTACAATATAGCAGATTGGAGAAGAGAAGTTTATGATCCAGAAGCTAAATACACAGTCTGGGGTGAGACAGATACAATACTACCAAGAGACTTTTTTGCTATTTTAGATAAAGTTGAAATTGAACAGCAACACGTTCTTACTTTTGCAGGAAGGCCAATGTGGGATAACAGCTGGGATGGAGTTACGCATGAAAGACTTAGAGGTTATTCTAAACCTTGTCAATGTACCCCAGACCATAAAGAGGATTGTATAGAGTTATTAGAAGAGCCTTATAAGTATAAAGATTATATTAATCAAACTCAATTAGATAAATTTAATGATGAATCAGGAGATATAATTCTTGAACAAGTTCCTTGGAAAATAGACGGCAGTACAGTTTGCATCTCTAAAGGATTCGAAACTCCTTTTATAGCTCCGGGAATGCATTTCGTTAGAGAAGATACTTGCTTTGAATATTTTATTAGGAAGAAAAAGATACCTCAAGTCTGTGTTGTTAGTAGACTAAAAGGACATAATTATAAACATCCTAGCAAAAGAACAGGAACATTTGCTACTAGAAATGATGAAGTATTTAAAAAATATGCATCAGAAAGTATGCATGCAATGAATTCATTTATATATAATTTAAAAGTATGATAACCTTTTGCATTAGTACATATAATAATTTACCTTATCTTGAATTAGCAATTCAATCAGTAAGACAGCATTCTTATTGGAAAAATGCACCTTTTATTATTCATGCAGAGAACTGTGATGATGGAACTGATGAATGGTTGGAAGAAAATGCTGCTCAGTATAGCTTAGAATATTACATAGATAAGAATGATAAACCAAAAGGTATAGGAGGAGGAATGAATTTTTGTGCTGAGAAAGTAAAGACAGAGTATATCATGTTCCTACACTCAGACTTCTATGTTACTCCTAATTGGGATTTAGAACTGATGAAAGTTCACGAGAAATATAACAATGATAAGCTTTGGGTTAATTCTTTTAGAATAGAACCTAATATGTTTAACGATCAAGATAGACCAGGTACTCATTTTGTACCTAAAGATGCATTTGGAGCTTACCACGGAGACTTTAAACCAGAAGGGCTATTAGAGTATGCTAAGTTAATAGCATTAAAGAATGATTTTGAAATACCTAAAGGTGAAGGAGTTTCCGGACTAGTTAAAAAGAGCTGGTGGGATGAGATAGGAGGCAACGATCCTCTATTTGCTCCTACATCATGGGATGATTATGATTTGTTCCTTCGTATGTTAAATGAAGGAGGTAAATTTCTCATGCCAACTAAGTCTATCGTTTGGCACTTTGGTGCTAGAGGTTCTCATAGATTAGAAGAGAATAATAATCAATCATCAGAAAGACAAAGAAAAGCTGAGCAAGCTAATGCACAGAAGTTTTTTAACAAGTGGGGAGGACTACCTGTTAAAGATGAATATGGAATGATAAAAGGTATAGGATGAAACATACAGTAATAATACCCTCATATAATACACTACCACATCTTAAGAACACTTACGAGAGCTTAAGAAGATATGGTGGGGATGTAGATATACTTATAATCGATGATGCTTCAGAAGATGGTACAGCTAATTGGTTACTGAAAGAATTAAAAGACGATAATGTACAAGCAATAATATCTAGAGAAAGAAAAGGACACACATACTGGTATGATGAAGGTATGAGAATAGCTAAGACAGATGTAGTATCAATTCTTCATTCTGATATGATTATAGGTCCAGGCTATTTTGAAAATATGTTAAAGCATTTAGAGAGAGGAAAAGTAGTGTGTGCTACTAGAATAGAGCCTCCAATACATCCAGCTGGAAAAGAAAAAATAGTTAGAGATTTTGGAGATGATGCTCATAAATTTATGTGGGATGCATTCGAAACATTCACTAGAGAAGAGTCTCTAAAGGAGAAAGACAGTACCTCAAGAGGTATTTTTGCTCCCTGGATACTGTATAAGGAAGATCATTTATCAATTGGTGGACACGATCAAAGGTTTGCTCCCTACGGTTATGAAGATTCTGATATTTTTAATAGGTGGATAAATCATGGATATGAAATGGTTCAATCTAGAGATGCCCTCTGTTACCATATGACATGTAGAGGTCATAAATGGAATAAAGGAGTAGGAATAGAAAATCCTGACTATAGAGATATAATGTCGAGATGCGAAAGAGAGTTTATTAGAAAATGGGGTGATTGGATACTTAACGACGAATATCAGTATCCTACTATTAATCCTAAGTACGATAAAGGCTTTATAATTAAAAACTGTAACGATAATTTATTAACTCAATTGGAACCTTGGGCGGATACATGTTATGTTGATATAAATTATAAACTATATCTTGCTGAAGAGCAAGAAAGAACGGTGTTAAATCTAAATGATCGTATTAAACCGTTGGATAATCCAAAAAATAATCATATATTAATAGAAATAAACGGTGAAACGTTTACAACTCAGGATTATATTTATATTAGACAATTGAGTGCTATTTTAAATCACAATAAACCCACAGCTGGTAAATTTAATTTAGGCAACTTAACAATAGAAATTATAAAATATGAAGAAGAAAACATACTTAATTGAGTTTACTTATTTTGACGGACAAAAAGAAGAAGTAAGCCTTACATCAGACAACATAGAATGGTCAATTGAACAGTATTCTAGGAATAGAAAAATCGTTGGACATCAAATTTTAAACGAAGGCACCAGTAATAGTAAACAAATGCTATTTGGTTGATATTTATATAAAACACTATTCAAATGAAGAAATTAGAAGAAGCTATTAAAAGTATATTAAACGAAGCTGCTAAAATAAACTTTGCAGGTCATACTTTTGTTTTAAAAATTGATACAAACGAAGATCCTCAGAAGAAAGGAGTCAAGGTACAGTTCCTTCCTACTAAGTTTGGTTCAATTACAACAACCGAACAGAACGATATAGCGATAGAGCTAGAAAAAAGACTTGAAGCAGGATTAAGCAAATACGAACTTAGAGTAGAAAGAGATCGTAACCTTAAGGATAAAACTATCATAGGCTTTTTTATCTATATTGAATACTTTGATAAAATTATTAGAAAAGCTCTTTCAAATCAGAACCCGTCTATAGAAAAACAATAAATTAACTTTAAAACTAAAAACATATATGTCAGAGTATTTCTTTTTCATCAGAACAGATAAGAATAAAGAAAGTATTAACAAAGGTAAATTTGCATCAAAATCAATTGCAAAAACAACCTTTGCTCGTCATAAAAAGTTATCGTTAGAAGAATTTAATAAATTGTTTAAAGTAGAAGAGTATGACAAGCGCCGACCCTAAAAAGAGAATAAGACAAATTCTACATTCTGTACACCCTATTCCTTTTAGAATTAAATATAAGGAACCATCTCGTGAGCATATGAATAAAATGATATTTGTAAGAGTTATTAATAACTTAAAGAAAATAGAAGATAGGAGAGACTTTCTCCTAGACGAAATAGGAATGGATATGACTGCTTACGAAGACCAGTTCTTCTCTATTATAGAAGATCTATTCAAAATGACCTTTTCTAAAGAACAGCTTGCTTTAATACAAATGTACCTATATCAATTAGTACCCGATAAAGACTGGGATGGTACAATTACAATTGAGACAAAAAGCAAAGGAGAAAAAGTAGTAAATTTTGAAACTGCTCAAGATGTTTGGGATGTATTAAAAACATTAGATAAGTAACAAATAAGTTGCTTCTTAATATATTTTTTCGTATCTTTAAGCTTAAAATAAGTTATATATGAATACACAAAACCTAAAGATGATTCCTTGCCCTCAATGTGGTACGGACTTTCCAGAACTAAGATTAACTAAGTACGGATACAACTACTGTGTTGATTGTTCTGATGTTAAAAAGAAAGTCGCAGTTACTACAGTAGAAGGTTCAGGAGATCATACCTATAATGACTTGATCATTATGGATGCAGACCAGTACAGAAGTATTGCTGCTAAAGAAGCTGAATTGAAAGGTGATAAGCAAGCACTTATTGAGCTACTAGATTTAGAGAAAGATGAGATGGCAGTCTCTCAATCTATGAAAGAAGCTGTAGATAATGCATTAGCACCTGACGAATACGACCCGGATGGCCCGACCTTCTAAAATACTTACTAAAGAGGATATACTTCGAGCACAAAAAGTTACTCGTTCTAATATGGCAGCAGCCAGATATCTACACGTTTCTTATAATCACTATAAGAAGTATGCTAAGATGTATAAGAATGATGATGGAATTACTTTGCTCGAAGTACATAAGAACCAAGCTGGTGAAGGCATACCAAAGTTTGCTGTAGCCGGTATTGATAATATTCCTCTTATGGATGTATTAGAAGGTAGAGTTCCAATAGAGCATTTCGATCCTAGAAAGATAAAAGCTAGACTTCTAAGTGAAGGAAAGTTGGTAGAGGTTTGTAGCTCCTGTAGTTTTTCAGAAAGAAGAGTAACTGATCAAAAAATACCAGTTATATTAAATTTCAAAGATGGAAACAAAAAAAATTGGCATTTAGATAATTTAGAGTTTCTCTGTTACAATTGCTCTTACCTGTATGCAGCTTCACCTATTGATGAGAAACAAGCAGAGGCAATGGAAGACTACGTAAGAACTAAGAAAGACGAACCGGATTGGGAATTGGATTCTCATCACATTGAACACCTAAAAGAATTAGGGCTGTATGACGATGAATCCCCTGGGGAAGAGTATATCTCTAAATTATAGAACTATTTATTATTATGGGAAAAAAGAAAACAAATAAATTTTCTACCTTCAAAAAGAAGAAGCCTCTAGAGAGAAAAGTTGCTGATGATTTAGTAAAGCAACATGAGCGCAATGAAAAGTTACGCGACAAGAAGATCAATACTTCGTTTTTAGATCTTTTCTAACCTAAATAAATCATATGAAAAATATATCGAAAATTACCTTAGCTGTTATTGCTATGTTTACAATAATGGCTTTTACTTCGTACAACAGTACTAGATACATGGCTCCATTAGAAATTGCCATGAAGCCGGCAGAATTATTGCCAATAGAACCAAAAATAGAATTAGTTGAAATAGAATTACCAGCTAATACCCACAAAGATTTTTTAGAAGCAATTGGTCATAGAGAATCTGGCAACAGGTATAACATTGTAAACAAATACGGGTACATGGGTAGATACCAATTTGGTAAATCTACTTTAAAAGGATTAGGATTTAAAATTACTCAAGATGAATTTTTAAATAGTCCTTACATACAAGAAAAAGCTATGCAAGCTCTATTAGAACATAATAAGAAAAAACTAAAAAAAATAATAGATGAGTATTGCGGAAGAGAATTCAAAGACATTTATATTACTGAATCTGGAATATTAGCAGCAGCACATTTAGCCGGTCAAGGTAATGTAAAAAAATTCTTTAAAAGAGGAAGAGAATTTAAAGATGGATTTGGTACCTCGATGACTTCTTATTTAGATAACTTTAGCGGATATCAGTTGGATCTTAACTAATTTTTTCGTATATTTAGTATAAATAATAAAGGTTATGATTAGAAAAAAAGAAGCTAAAACCGGTCCTATCATTATAGACCTTACTGGTCCCGACGGTAACGCTTATGCTTTGATGGCTTATGCTAAACGATTTGCTAGAGAGCTTGGCTTAGATGGTGAAGAAATAATTAGTAATATGATGTCAGGAGACTATGAAAACTTACTCCAAGTATTTGATGAGAATTTTGGTTCATTTGTAATTTTAGAAAGGTAATGGCAGAAAAAAGAGGAGCAACAGAAAAACTTAGGTATGATTTCAATACCGCAGGTGTATTAGAAATATACATAAATGAAACTTGGACTAGAGTAACTGGTCGTGAGTTTAGATCCTTCGATGGATTGAGAAGAATTACCGAACCTACCTATGCAGAACTAGGGAATGTTGAGGTACCTATGGAAACGTATGAATACTGGGGACCGGTATATATGTTTGGTTCAAATAAGGAAATGAACTATACAAATTCAGGCTCACTATATACGGGTAAGCTATGGAATCAAACTAGAAAAATATCTGAAAATAGAGGCTAATGGTTAAATTACATTTAAAGAACACAGAAGAATTTGAAGACTTATTTAGAAATAAGACTATTACAGTTACAGAACATATAGTAGAAGGTATATCTAACGCAATGCAGGACAACAAAAAATCCGCAGATTTATTTGAGATTTCATTTGAGGGTGTAGAGATGGTCTATGAAATAACTCTTCCACAAGCTCAATGGTCTACTGCTCTGCAGTCATGTTTAGATATGTTTCATAAACACGATATGGGGGATGAATGTATTGACACCTGGAAACTTTTAGAAGCAGCTAAGGTATGGTAAAACTAATAAACCTAAATGGAGAATATTATCAACTAGTTAGACAAATTAATATAGAGCAAGTTGGTAACAATATGGAAGGTTTAAAAGCATGGCGAGATATGAATCACTGCGATCATGTCTTAAAATATCAAGGGAAGTATTTACTTGTAAGATTTGTTAAAGACGCAGAAATTATTAATTAAAAATCAGTTATATTATGAATGAAAGTTATTTTATTAGAGCAACTAAAGTCAATGCACGTGTAGCAGACTTTATTATCGATGGCCAGCATATCAACATCGATGGGTACAAATTTGAAAGGTTATCAAAGAAGCCTAGAGGTAGGACTATAGAAAGAAAACTACAAAATACCAACACACAAGAAAGATTTATAATTTATTCTTAAAAATAATTAGTAAATCAGTTGGTTTACAAAGATAAAGTTCGTATATTTAAGTATATTAATTATTAAAAGGTTATAAATATGTCAGATGTAATGTTAAATTTTCAAGGTGAGCAGACTTATATGGATAAGGATCAGCTCAAAGAAGTATGCCCGTTGGCATTCGCAAAAGAAGCTACTAATCCTAAAGTTAGTGGTAAGTACTTATTCGTTAATACGGAAACGATTATTGACGATTTAGATAAATTAGGTTGGAAACCTGTTCAAGCAGCTCAACGTAAAGGTAGAGGAAAGTCTACTATCTTTAGTAAGCACATGATTGCTTTTCAGAATCCTGATTTAAAGATTAAAGGTTCAGATGGAGATGATTCTTTTCCTAGAATTATCATGACTAACTCTCATGATGGTATGCAAGCGTTTAAGTTTAGCGTTGGTATCTTCAGATTAGTTTGTTCTAACGGTTTAGTTGTTGCTGATGAGCAATTTAGCGACTTTAAAATTAAGCATAAAGGATATACTTTCGATGAATTGAGAGGTGTAGTTAATCAAGCAGTTGCTGATCTTCCTAATAAAGTAGAAGTTCTTAATCAAATGAAGAAAAGAGTTTTAACTTCAGAAGAAAAGAATAAACTTGCTTTAGATGCCATGTTAATTAGAGCTGGTATCGAGCCTGGTTCTGAAAAGGCTAAGAAGTTTAACTACGATGATGAAACTATTATCGATATCTTAGATCCTAAACGTAAGGAAGACGAAGGAGATGATCTTTGGAGAGTCTTTAACGTAGTTCAAGAGAAGATTACTCAAGGAGACTTTCATGCTGCTTTAACTGGAGCTAAAGTTAGAAAGGTTAGAAAGATTAAATCTTTCGAGAAAGATCTTAAAGTGAATAAAGAATTGTTTAAGCTAGCAACAGCTTTAGTATAAATGATAGAAGTAATTAAACATGCTTTAGGTATTTGTGGAGAGCATTGGCATCCTAATATATGGACTGCCTTTGCTTCTATGCCTTTTATAACTCCAGCAATATACTGGGTTAAGTGTAAGTGCGGTGGTTGGTTTAAACACAAAGATAACTGTAATGAATCATAACTTAGATTTACATGGACTATCTCATGAAGAAGCTATCTTAGAAGCAGAGTCTTTTTTGATAGAAGCTTCTTTTGATAGAGTGATGGTCGCTGAAATTATCACAGGCAAGTCTAAAACTATGCAAGATAGTATTATCAAAGAGGTAATCTTACCTCACAAATTTAGTTACCATATTCCAACTTATAACGAAGGAATGATAATAGTAACAAAAGATGAAATTTTATAGTATGAAATTATATGATTTATTTATTGGGAGTATGGCATTTATAGTTGCTCATATACTCACCTTTTTTCAACTTAATGGACAATTTCTAAAAACCGATTGGTTTAGAAATAATGAACTCATAGTAGCCGCATCAGGAATAGTTTTATCGTTCTTTTATATTTGGGGTACTAAGTACACTGTTTCCGGAATTAATAATCTCTTATGGCCAGCTCGGTTTGTAGGTTTCGGAATAGGAATGGTTATTTATGCTATACTTGTAAGTTATTTTTTCAACGAAGGTATAACAACTAAGACTTCTGTTAGTCTTGTACTGGCTCTAATACTAATATGCGTTCAAGTATTTTGGAAATAAAAAAAATAGATAATGTGTTTAAGCGGTAGTGCATATATTACTCATGATGAGTATGTCGATAGGGTTATTGAAATGGCTTGGGAGGATAGAACTCCATTCGATGCTATTGAATATCAATTCGGACTAAAAGAAAATGATGTCCGTAAATTAATGAGAGAAAATTTAAAACGAAGTTCCTTTGAACTATGGAGGAAAAGAGTAAAAGGAAGAAAAACAAAACATAAAGCAACATCTGCAGGAAGCAGATTTAAATCTAAAAATCAAAAGTTATGAAACAATTTTTAAACACTTATTACCCGATAGTTATAGCATTCATTTGTATGTGCTATTCAATTGGATTAGGATTATTCGGATACACAGAAGAGGCTCAATACTCAGCTCATTGGGCAGGAACTATTTTACTATTTGCCATAGCCATTAGACAAAGACGAGACAGATGAGTGTAGCAATGTTTATAGTAGGTTTCTTTATATTTGCTGCCTACGTAGGTTTCTTGATGTGGAATATATTTTATAACCATAATAAGAATAGAGAAGAAAATTATCCTGGGTACTATGCAAGACATGGTCAGACAGATAGTATGAGAAAGTATAACCTAAATACTAGATACCCTCATGATAAGGTTAGCAGAATAAAGAACAAATCTCTCAGACAACAAGAGATGTACCTTAGTAGAGCTAAAGACAAGAAGGAGGATGTAAATTAAAGTTATGCATAATAGCAATACAAAGCACTTAGTAGTCATAGGACACCCAGATAAAAATTCCTTTTGCTATAACGGTATATTTAAAACGATAGTTAGGCAAATGAAGAGATACAAGTCTAATTACCGTATTATAGATTTGTACGATGATAAGCTGCATAGAGATAGAAAAGATTTAATAGAGGAGTATAGAAGTTTAGTTACTTGGAGTACTCATATCTATTTTGTTTCTCCGGTATGGTGGTTTAGGTTAACTCCTAAATTAGAAATGTTTTTCGATGAAGTATTTATTCCTGGTTTTGCATATAAGTTTGTTCCTCTTTTTGGTAAATATGCTTACCCAAAACCGTTCTTCAAAAAGAAAAAAGTACGTACCTACATTACTCATGGGGCACCAATGCTTCCTGTAGTTACATTGTACTTAAACTCTGTTAAGTTACGTTTAGTTATGGGTGTATATACATTCGTATTTGGTTGGAATCTTAATAGATGGACTAAAACAAAACAATTTTGGTCTGTACCATTTGTTACTAACAAAAAACGTAGAAAGTATTTGAGAACTGTTAAGGAAGATATTAGAAAAGATTTACATTTATGAGAAAGTGTAATAAGTGTAAACATAGCAAACCTGATTTCCTGTTTAAAAATAAGGAAAAGAAAACCTGTAGAAAATGTGAGTTTAAATGGTGGCACTACTACCTTAGACTTATGGTACAGGATAGAAGATTAACACCTACCGAGAGGTTAGGAAGTAGAATAGGGTATATGGGTGTAGGTTTTCTAATTGCTGGTCAATGGACAGTGCACCCAGCCTTATTTATTATAGGATTTATATGTGTACTAATCCAAGTTACTATTAGGAAACAATGGAACTTAGTCGCCCTTCAGTTAAACGGGCTCATAGCCTGGACGATCCATTTTATTAACTCATTAAATTAAAAATATGCAAACTATACTATTATATGCTATGATCGGAGTGGTTTGGTCATTCTGGTTAGAGAGGTTTACTACTAAAAATCTACAACCTCCTTACAACAACCCTTGGACCAACTCAGAAAGAATGGTACATATTCTATTTTGGCCTATCACGCTTTTAGTATTTTTACACAATTTCTTTACAGATATATTTAAATAAAGTTGCTTCCCTGCATTATTATTCGTATATTTAAGTATAATTAAAAAGGTAAAAATAAAGGTTATGACAAAAGGACAAATTTTAGATCAAATCATCGAAAAGAAGAGCGAGGAGCTCAAAGAACTTACTAATACTTATAGTGAAGTAGAAAAGAAAAGAGAAGCCCAATATTTCGAAATCATTCAAGAATATTTTAGAGGAGAGTTTACTCTAGATGATGTTTACTTACATCATGATTACGGTACTACTTTCGAAGTCAAACGTCCTAATAAGGAATATAAATACGACAGAGAATTGATTACTCTGAGATTTAGAGATGATTGGAAAACTGGTGAGTTTACTGACATTGAAACTAGCATGTACTCTACTAACGATAACTCTCAGTGGGAATTAGAAAGATTATTTACTGCTGGTGAAGTTGCTAAGGTACTATTGGATCACAGAGATGATATCATTGCTAAGTTTAACTTATGTAAAGATAACTTTGCTGAGGAGTATAGAGCTGCTAGAAATGCTAAATGGACTTGTGAAGCTGATATTAATAAACTAAAAGATGAGAAAAATCAAACTTTTTTAGATAGAGCTAAATCTCTATTAGAGGAAGAAGGATTAGTGTTTGATGGAGATAAGAAAGGTTCTATTGATTTGAGATGGGACTGGACTATTAGAGGTATTACTTCCGTTAAGATTCTTGATAAAACTGCTTCCGGAAAATCTGCTACTATTAAAGTTAGCACTTACGGACAAGAACCAAGAGTATACGATAAAGTTAGAATGAGCAATATTGATTGTCTTCTATCGCAATACAGAGACTACGTACTAACAGCATAAAGATTCATAACCTGGAGATGGGGGCGTCCTGCCCCTTGATCCTAACCTTAAAACTAAAAAAAATGTTAACATTTGATAATTTATTATTCTTAGATCACCCTCATATTAAGGGAGCTATTATGACTCAAATTAGAGGTTCAAAAAGCAAAGGTGGAAAAACCATATCAATAGTATGTGGGGAAGGGTTATACAGTACATCGAGAGATGGAAATAGAGCTGAATGTCAGAGAGTAGAAGATGCTTCTAGCTTTGAGGTCCTTGTTGAAGGAGATGAAGATGTAAGGGGATGGCAGTCAAGAGATGATATAAACAAAATCTTGGCAGAGAACTTCTAACAAGAAGGACCCGTAGTTCAACGGATAGAACAGTAGCCTTCTAAGCTTCTAATGTAGGTTCGATTCCTGCCGGGTTCACTAAAGTACGACTATTTATAATAAAGAAAGACGTACTATGCATACTGAAGAAACTAAAAGAAAAATTAAAGAAACAAACATTTTAAGAGCTAAGGAAAGAGGTCCTGAGTGGAATAAAATGATGAAAGCTATTAACAGTAACCCTGAAAAGATAGCTAAGAGTAAAGAAACTTGGAAGAAGAAAAGAAAGCCTCTTCATGAAGTAAAAGATATAGGTACTGTAAGAAGGTACTTATTAGAAGATGTTACTAATTGTGAGTGCTGTGGTTTAGAGAGTTGGATGGGTGAAAAAATAATTTTAGAGATTCATCACAAAGACGGTAATAAGAAGAATAATTACAGAGAAAATATAGATGTTTTATGCTGCAATTGCCATGCACAGACACATAATTGGAGAGGTAGAAAATAAGGACTTATAGCTCAGTTGGTTAGAGCACTTCACTCATAATGAATAGGTCCCTGGTTCGAGCCCAGGTAGGTCCACCTAAAGACGATAAATATGAAATTACCATTAATAAAACACCTAGTTCAGCAAGAACAATTTGACGAAGATTACTTTGAAGAAGCTATCGAGGTTCTACTATCAATTGCCGAAGCAAGAAGTATTACAGATAACGAAATTGAAGTAATTGGTGAGTTGTTATCTAATTTAGAAGGTGCAATGGAAGTAAAAAAATTAATAACAGAAGGAGCTACTCAACGAGATGCTTTGAATGGGTTTATGAAAAGAGTAATGAAGTCAATAGATAATTAAGTTACTTAAAAAGTTGCTAGTCTGCATTATTTTTCTTATATTTAGATATAAAGTTACGATATGAATGTTTGGTATTTACATGGATTGGAATCGACGGTTGGAGGACCTAAGGTAGATTTCTTAAAAGAAGTTGCTGATGAAGTTTTTGCTCCTGCTATGGATTATACTAATCATCGTCTCTTCGGAGAATTATATAGAAAAATTATTAAAGAAGGTAAACCTGATCTGATTATCGGTAGTAGCATGGGTGGTTATTTTGCTGATGCTATTGCTAGTCACTTTAATGTTGAGGTGTTACTATTTAATCCTGCTCTTCATAGTAGGAGTATTGAGATAAATCTTCCTTATGGTGAAACTAATTGGGATAGAAACTTCGTCGTCGGTATAGAGGATGATGTTATTGATCCTAAAGCTACTAGAGTTCATAAAGATTTAGCTAAGTCCTGGACTGAAATTGAAGGTATGGGACATAGAACGACGTTAAATGTTTTTAAAGATATTTATAATAAAGTCGTATTAAATGAAACTGCTTAAGATTTTATTAGAAAATAACTGGAGACCACTTTCCTCAGCAGAGGTTCAAGATGATAAAGATGATTTATTTACTTTAATAAATACTGCTTATGCTCCTCTTGGAGGACATCCTAACGTTACTGGTCCAGAAGATATTGCATCTGCAGCATCTGGTTACAGTGTTATTGACTTAGATGATGATGAAGACGAAGATGCAGTTATAATGACTAAGCAAAGAGCAGGAGGAACTAAGTTAGTCGGAATGGGACATGATGGTACTAAACCAGCTAAAAGAGCAGCAGTTGCCAAGACAGTAACTAGCTTAAATAAAAATGGTTACTACATAGAAGTTTCGGGAAAGATTTTAGATATACTTAAAGCTAAAGGAGTAGCTATTGTTGATGATGAAGAAACAGTAAGAGCTGCTTTGAAAGGAAAGAATATTGTATGGCACGGCGATGGATCATATGATAGAGTGATAGGAGGTGACAAACACCGAAAGGTAATGATGGGGAAGCCTAGAGTATAATTAGATAGGTAAACTAACCTTAAATTATACAAAATGAAAAAGAAAATTTTAGCAGTACTATTAGTATGTTCCTTAACATTCAGTTGCGGAGCCTCTAAACCGTCTTGGGAAAGAAAAGATCGAACCCAGGTAACTCAAAATGATAGAGCAATTTTAGGAGTCTTATTATCAGGATTAATTTTATTCTCTCTACATACATTTACAACTAGATAATAAATTATGGCAAACCCAATAGTGTGTATTGAAGCAATTAATAATGTAAGAACTTCAGTTCAAGGAAATGACCCAAGAACTTGGATGAAAGCATGTGCAATAGAAACTTTACTGAAAGGTAAAAGTGGTAAACATTTTAAAAACTGTTTAATAGGTAAAATGGAATCTACTGCACAACACATCCAAGACCCTGCTGGTTATGCAGACGAACTGTATAAAGAGATAAAAGGAGGATGCAGTTAAACAATTAACTTAAAAAAAAGTTGCTTTTCTGCATTATTCTTCTTATATTTAAGTATTAAATAATAAAGGTTATGATATTAAGTGATATGAAAGTTGGTGATGAATTTTACATGGACGGGCTCAGCTTTCCAGATAATAGTCCTGTAAAAACTAAATGTACTCTTATTGAATATAGAGGTATGAATAGATATGTTGTCGATTCTGATGACTGTTTAGTTCTTTGTGATGGAAATGATAAAGTATATTCTATATGAGGTATTTAACTAAAGATTATGTTGCAGGAGAAGTAATCGATACTATTTCGTTAATGCAATTAAATAATGAAACTGTACCAGTTATAGATCATATTATTATAGAACAGATAGCTGAGGCTTTTATCTTTAATTGGAATGAGATAGGAGATTATGAAGCAGACTTCGGTAGAACTTTACTGGAGTTTTTGAGAGATGAATTTAAATACAATTATAAATAAAGGTTATGAAAGATAAAAAACGTTATGTAGTTACGATGGACATGTATGTATATGCAGAGAATGATTATATGGCTCGTAAAAGAGCTCATAAGTTAAGAGATACTTTAGATGGGTATAATAGAAGACCTTCAATTACTGAGATAGGTGAACAGCCTTTTGCTTCTATGTCTTATAGGAAATTAGAAGATATATCAGCACCTACTTCTAAAGATAAGGATGAACCATTACCATTTTAATATGAAGTGTTGTAAATGTCAAAATAAAATTAACCCTTTGAGGTTAAAAGCTCTACCTGATACTAGGTCCTGTGTAAAATGTAGCGATACCTCTAGGTGGTATGTTAGAAATATTATTTCCGGAAAGACTACTTACTGTGAAACTGAAATAATAAAAGATCCTGAAGCTGCAAAAACAATAGCTGCTATGGATAGAAGAACCGGATGGGGAAGTAATCTTCATAAAGTAAGAAAATAACTGAAACTTTTCCGGAAATAGTTGTGGAAATAGTTGCCTAGGAACTTAATTATTCTTATATTTAGGTATAAAGGTTAAAGGTTATTAATTAAAAAAGGTTATAAAATGACAAAGGTTATGAATTTAAAAACAGTAAAAATGTCGGATCTATCTTTTGATCCGCAATTGTTCCGTCCTATGAAATCTGGACGTGTTATTGACTCTCACTTCTCTTCTGAAGGAGGTTTAATGAAAGGTACTAATTACGCTATCGTAGGTGATCCTGGAATTGGTAAGACTACAGTAATGCTTGATATGCTTGCTGACTTACAATCTAAAGGTCAAAAGGTTTTGTTTATCTCAGGTGAGATGAATCAGATTGATATGGTTGGATACGTAAAACGTTACCCTAAGTTTGGTCAGCTTCCTATTTTATTTATGGGAGACTACTGTGAGGATAATGCTTTAGATGTTGTTAAGTCTATCTTATCAGAAGGATGGGATACGGTACTAATCGATTCTATGGCAGAGATTCAGAATGCTGTAGTTGATACTACTAAAGGGTGGATGTCTGGTAAGAAAGCTGAAACTGAATTGCTTAACTTATTTGAAAAGCATAATATGGGAGAGAATGATAGCAATATCAATACTGCTTTCTTAGTTATTCAGCAAGTTACTAAAGGCGGAGAGTTCGCTGGTAGTAATCGATTCAAGCATATGATGACCGGTATGGCTCATATGAAATGGACTAAAGAAGGTGATAGAACTTTCTTCTTCTCTAAAAACCGTAGAGGTGGAGATATGTCAGTTAGAATGTTTAACCTTAGTACTCCTAACCGTATTGGTTGGATGGGAACTTACGTAACTGAATAATATGGCGTTGTGGAAAGTAAAACATAATGGGAAAGAAGAGATAGTGTACTCGGATGGAGCTTTGAATCTTCCGGGTACCATGTCTCAAGTTCAAGTAACTAGGCATACGTATGAAGTTCCATATACTAATGTAGGTAAAGGAGGATTTATGATGCAGGACGGAAAGAAGATTCATACGCCGTCTTGGACAGAGGTTCATCCTGAAACTACATTTGAGGATATAGTGGTGCAGAAAAATCCTTTTGAGGAATTATTTGTTGAGGAAAAGAAATGGACTTTTAAATCTGCTTCAAGTAGTAAAGAGTATACTGTAAGGTATAATGCAAAAGGAAATCTAAGCTGTGACTGCTGGGGGTATATAGCTCATAGAAAATGTAAACATATTCGGGAAATAGCCCAGCAAATAGTTGCCTAGGAACTTAATTATTCGTATATTTAGGTATAAAGGTTAAGGATTATTAATTAAAACAAATAAAGGTTATGTATTTATCAGTAAACAAAAATTATTCAAAAACAGATTGTAAAATTGCTAAAGCAGAAAAGAATGACTGTGTAGTTCGTTCGATTGCAGCTGCTACAGGCGTAAGTTATAGAACGGCTCATACGTTCTGTAAAGAAGAAATGGGTAGAGAAAATAAAAAAGGTACTAATAACGTACACTTAACTACTACCTTTTTAAAAGCTCAAGACGAAGGTCTTAAGATAGGAAATAAGGAGTTCGATATTTACGGACTTAAAAAAGAAGAAGTAAAGAATAGATATAAGCTTAAAGGAGAAGAAATCTGGAGACAGAAAACTCTTAAAAGCTTTATGCAATCCCATCCAGCAGGTACCTTCATGGTACTAGTCGCAAAGCATGCTCTAGTTGTTAAAGATGGAGAATTGCTAGACTGGGAAAATAATAAGTTCGAACCTACTCGTAAGGTTATGGGAGCTTATAAGTTCACCGAGAAGAAAAACGATCCTGTTCAATTAAGTTTATTTTAATATGGCACATATATTTGATAGCTTTAAAAAAGCAAAGAAAGTAGTCACTTCATGTGAAACTTTAGAACAATTAAGAGGAGCAAAAAGATATGTTAATCAGTTCCTAGAAGTATATTGTGAGGTTAACTACATAAATGGAAAGTTAGAAACTAATGTTTTACTTTCGGAATTGTATGATAAACTTACAGCGTTAATATATTTAAAAAAACATCAATTAAAAAACAAACAAGATGGCATTAGAAAATAAATCATTTAGAGTTACAGTTGAACATTGGGATGAAAAAATCACAGTAGAGAAAGATCATAGTGATATTACATTTGATGAATTTGTAGAAATGTTAAGAACTTTATCTAGAGGAGTAGGATTTAGTCAAAAAAATATAGACGAATTATTTGGATCTTAATAAATAAATAATATGAAAAATAATCATCAAGGAAGAAGTGATAAGCAATATGAAAACTCAGCAATTGGTGCTGGAGTAGGAATTATTGGAATAGTATTAATTTTAGGTTACTTACTTATAATCAACTTATTATGAAAATAGCATTAATAGCACACGATAACAAGAAAGCCGATATGGTTGCTTTTGTATCAAAGAGGTTACCTTTCTTCAATAGAGAGGATGTAACTATCATTACTACAGGAACTACAGGTAAGCATGTTAAGCATGCAGGTATAAACAATGTAGTTAGTGTACAATCAGGTCCATTAGGAGGAGATGCTCAAATAGCAGCATTAGTTACTGAAGGAGAGATAGACTTAATTATATTTTTAAGAGATCCATTAGGAAAGCATCCTCACGATGTAGATATATCTATGTTAATGAGATTAGCTGACGTCCATGAAGTACCTTTAGCTACTAACTATAGAACAGCTAGTTACTTAATTAAGTACTTTAAATCTAAAAAGAAAGTATGAGCGGAGAAGATATCATAAAAAGAATAAATGAAGTAAAAGAGTTAATCATAAGAGAAGAATATGACTTAGCTATTAAATACTCAGATTACATTATAGATGATATCTACCTTTATAGAAAAAATTGCTTATGAGTAAATTAGATTTTTATCCAATGTTGTCTCCTAGAGAGATAATTGATGAAGGAGCTTTCGGAGGTTCGTACTTTGGTCTCCCTATTGAAGAGTATACTAATTACGAGTATCAAGAGTTATTTGACTACCATTTTGACGGTTTAGATACAAGCTTATACTTAGGAGAAAAATATAAACCTAAAGTTAATAAGTTTAAAATTAGATCCGGAATGGATTATGAGTACTGGAAAGAGATGGGATGGATGCATGAAGATGATCCTTATGGTTGGTTTGAATGGTACTGTAAATATAGCATGGGTAGAAGACATCCAGATGATGATAGACAGATTAGACGTTGGCAGGACTTCTGCGGTGTAAACGGTAGATGGAGAAAAAGAATATATAGTAGATTATATGAGACAGGTGATTGGGATGTGAGTATAAGGATACAGCAATCTTTATTACATTGGGGTTATATGATTAATGATGGTGACTATATGCAATGGAAGTATTTAAATAATAAAGTATGAAAGCAATATTAGAATTTAATTTACCGGAAGATCAAACAGAATATCAATTAGTTAATGATGCCTCTAAGATGTATAGTGCATTATGGGATATGAAACATTTCTTAAGAAATAAAGTTAAACACGCATCAGATCAAATGCCACAAGAGAGTTATAATACATTTGTGCAATGTAGAGATGAGTTAAATGATATACTTTCACATAACAACTTAGATTTAGACATATGAAAGAACAAGATTTAATAAATTTAGGATTCGAAAGAGTAGACGTAAGCGCAGAAGAGAGTGGTGATGAAGCTTTCTATTATTATGGTTTAGATTTAGGTAACCAAAGAGTAGTAAACCTTATAAGCCCAGCTAATACAGAAGTAATAGATAATAAATGGTTTGTAGAGGTATTTGAAGATGAGTCAATATGCTTCGATGATATAGATCAATTAAAAACATTTATAAAGATAGTAAAAGAGAATACAGTTAAATAGAGAATTATGATTAATAGGGTAAAGAAATTTTTTAAAGACATTTACTTAGGTATTAAGATAGCTAATGATAACTACATGAAGGGTAAATGTAATCACGGTAAATTTTAAATTATGGAAGAGATAGCAAACGATTTATATTATTGGGTAGCAATTGTAGACGACGTAGAGTGGTTAGTAGATGGTTATTCTGAACAAGATGTAAGAGATAAGATAGCTTTAGAAGAGCCTACTGCATTTGTAGACTTAGTAACAAAGAGTACTATAGTAAAGGTATTGTTATGAGCTCAATAGAAATAATAGGCATAGCGTTAATAATAATACTAGTAGTTTGGCTAAAGTGGTTCTCAGAAGGATGGATAGAGTCCAGAGAATGGCATAAGAGACAAAAGACAAAAGGAGAACAAAGATGGCTATGGTTAATAAGTAAGCCGTATATAACTCCTAAGAAGATACTATATTGGTTATTCTTAATAGTACTAATAGCAGTATACATGTATATAGGATTTAATTTACCATTATGAGTGATATAGATAAAATAGTATTTATAAGCATTTACTTCATACAATTGAGTATATGGTGTGTTTATAATATGAAAGGAGAAAGTAAGTAATATGATCAATAGCGGAAGAGAATGGGATTGGATGGATGATGAACTATTAGAAGATGGTATAGACGATTATATAACACCGCCAAAGGAGAGTGGTGCTGTAGAGGATTAAAAATAAAGAGTTATGAAATTATACATAAGTGAGATAGTAGGCCAAGCATATATTCTACCTTCAATAAAGATTACATATAGTAGAATGTTAAACGGTGATTTAGAATTTATACTTGGTTGGTTAAAATATGAATTAGTTATAGCAATATGAGAAGAACAAACAAATTATTAAAAGCTTTGAAGGGATGGGAGTTTGACATAGGGGCGTTGTCGGCAAGTGAGAGCATGAAGGAGGGTGAGGGGGCGCTTTCCTCTCAACCGACGAAGTCGCCACGCGCATTTTCGACGAATGTCTCAAATGATCTACCAACCAATCCTACTTATGAATGGGATCATTATTCGGGTCTACCGGGTACTGGGGCGTATGGGGAAGGCTAAAGCCTTTGTGGCTGAGGTAGTATAAGACTTTGGCTATACATAGATACCGGACATACCATAAGACCTTAAGAGAAACAAGCTATATAAGGTAGATAAAGGGTAAACATCAATAGATTGGTATGAAGACTATTAATAATACCAAGTGTATATATTCATATAATCATATAAGTAAATAATCATATAAAAATATATAGGTTGTATAGAATAAAGTAGATATGATGTGTGGAATAAGAGAGGTAAACATCAGGCACGCCTGTGCCCCGGTTCTTTTTTTCTCTATATAGCAAAATATTTCTTCCAGACCGACAAAGAAAACCATTAAAAAAGTTGCCTATATGCGTAATTATTCGTATATTTAGGTATAAAGGTTAAAGAAATAAAGGTTATGACTTATCAAGAAAAGAAACAAGCAAGTAAAAAAGTATTGGATGCCATCAAGGCATTAAAAGACAATGAGGTATTAGAAGTATCTTATGGTAAAGGGTATAAGGGTAAGCCTAATGTATATACTATCAGGGCATATAGTAGTAGTAGCCGTAAGGGTGGTAAAATGTCATATAGTATCTGGAGTACCTTTAGTGGTATGAATATTGACTCTTTGGGTCCTACTACGGCTAAGGCTTATACATTCGATATGATGTCTCAGAAGACTACTTACACCTTCCCTCTATATGAGATGAAGATAGGTCTAGAGATACCAGAAGAGAATCCATTAGAGAAGCTACCTGGCTATATAGGAACAGAGGCCGGAACAGTATAGGTAAAACCTATAGTGGTAATTTATACTCATTATATATAAGAGAATAAGTTGCCTAATTGAATTATTATTCGTATATTTAGATATAAAGCAATAAAGGTTATGACAGTAAATCCAACATTAAACAATCACTTATTATTAGTAAGTAAGTTAAATCAGTTATTTGATCTAGAGTATCTATCTAAAGACGAATTAGATGATATAGTTAATTGTGTTACATTACACAAGCAATTAGAATTTAAACAATTAACAATTAATAAATAAAGGTTATATTATGAAACGAAACAACAAATACACCTACGGGTACCAACCAAAGATCAACTTCTGGAGTGATAGATATGATCAAGCAAAGAGTGACAATGATCTAAGTACAATGGAATATTGTCTAGATAAGCTCACTTACTTTATTAAACGTCAAAGACAAGTATATGCGTAATCTATTCAAAGTAGTAATAGGGTTGATGACTCTCACTATAGGTGTAGCCATAGTGTACGGCTTAATATATCTATTCAATGAGCTACTATATCAGATATTAATATATCCATTACGTACTCTACTGGTAATACTAGGCATCTTCTTTCTATACGGCCTATATTCAATAGTAACCAAATATACTAGCAAGACCTAACCTTTAACCTTGCTTCCTAAGCCCTTCCTAAATCCCGACGGAGTCCTTCCGGTCGGGTGAAGGCATGTCGATATCACTCTGCTATAACAGTGACAGTATAGTTCCCTTACCGGTTGGTAGTCTGCAAGATTCTGCCATACGTATTCGCATAATTCTTATAGAATTCTAACTATAGTAATATATATTTATATATTGTTATGAAGAGTTATCCTCTCTTTCCTCCGGCCAAGGTGTTTTTATCACCCATATAGTCAATAGTGTAGACCATACACCTAGTATAATTAACTTATATAGCGAATTATATGATACATAGAATGCCAATAGTACTGATATAATTGTTATTACCAGCCAGGTAAGTATCTTTATATACCTTTCTAACATAGACTCTTATGTTTTACGTGTTCATTACTTGTTGATACGCCTTCTCATAGGCATCTTCTCTCTTTATCGCAGGTTGTTCCTTTATAATCTCAGTAACCTTACGTAAAATTGCCTCTCTTTTACCATGCTCTTCAGCAGAGTAGAGTAATTCTTCTAATCTCGACATATCTTTAAACTTGTATTATATAATAATATAAGAACTTTTTGGGTAAAAAGCAAGAAACCCCGTGGAAATTTTTTGGCAATTTTTTTGCTATATGGGTTTTATTGTATATTTTGTTATTTAAGTTTGATATTGTAAGAATTAACACGATATTTATTAATGTATGCAACCATTAGATAAAAATACTTTGTTTTCAATCTTCGATATAGGAGATGAAGAGGTATATAAGGAGAACAATGTAGAAGAGCTTCTTGATAATCCTTTTGTCCTTATAGGGATGGTGGTTAGAGGTGTGGAAAATTGGCATTTAATGGATATCCTATATACTAGAAAAAAAGGAGAGGAGTATGCCGAAGTAAGAGATAAGGTACAGCTACAGTATTTTGTTAAGCTATGTAAGTATTTAGATAGATTAGATTTCAATAAGTTTGAAACAGTATATACCATAGGAGAATCGTTCGATAAGGATGAGGTAGATGATAGATTATCACAAATGATGGATGTCTTCATTGAGAATGAATACTATGAACAGTGTGCTACGGTAAAAAGATTCTTAGATATGCTATCTCATGAGTATATCTTAAAGTGTGAGTTAAAAAAAGCAGGCTTAAGACTTCCTATCGAAGATAAATTTTAAAATAGTTACTAAAATAGTTGCCTAACATAGTTTTTTTTCGTATATTTAGATATAAATAATAAAGGTTATGTCTATATCGATTAAGAGTCAAGAAGATTTCAATGAATGTTTAATGTATGTAAGTGATCTATACAAGGATGCTTACGGTATTCGCCCTAGAGGTTATAACTTCAGTAAATTCTCATTTGGAGAGTTAGAGAGGTTTATGAATGATATATGTGTTACTATAGAAGAAGAGGTAGCGTATGAGAAGGAGATGGAGAATAAGGCTATAGAGGATGTTATGTCTATGGGTGTAGATAAAGAGACTGCTCTTAGATGGTTAGATCAAGCAGATGCATACTTTATGTATGGAGATGATGAGTTTTATCAAGATAGTATTGATAAGTACGGATGGGTGTCTAAATACATGGAGGATAATAGAAGTTTAAAAAGAGTAGCGTAGTTGTGGGAATAAAAAGAATAAGTGCTGAAGAAGCTCAAGGATTAATCAAAGTCTCTCAAGATCTGGATAATGCTGTATACTATACATTTACTACACATATTGATCCTCAGAAAGCATCCGAAGGATGGGAGTCAGTAACGTACTATAGTGATAAGAAACAAACTTATCAGATACCCACTAACGTGCCTAACGCTCAATGGGTATATGCTTTATCTAACCCTTCTATGCCTAATATGTTAAAGATAGGGTATACTAACCAAGACCCTGAAGCAAGAGTAAAAGAGATAAATAGAGCAACTGGTGTTCCTACTGATTTTATAGTGGAGTACGCCTTCCCTTGTGTTAACGGGTATGAGGTAGAACAGTTAGTTCATGATGAATTAGATGAACTTAGAGTTAATGGTAAGAAAGAGTTTTTCCATGTACCTTTAGATAGAGCTAAAGAAGTTATTAACGAAATAGGTAAACAATATGAAATTAAAGAATAAATCGCGGTGCAACTTGCGCGCGTTTCGCGCGGCGGCTACGCTATTGATTTTAACCGCCCTTACCGCTTGCGAGAAAGAATCCTTTGCACCCCCGTGTGAAAGTGGTGATTGTAATGCTTATATAGAGTCGATGTTTTATAAGGATAGTAACGGTTATTACCATGCAGAACTAGATTGGAGTAGTGAGTATTACCCGTATTTTACAGTAGATGTCTATGCAGATAAAACTTCTCCTGATTATTGGTATAATGGAATATCTGTTGTAAGAGCAGAGTTTGATACCGATTCTTATTTTGTATTAGAAGATTCTATTGCATTTACTATAAGTTTATACCAACCTTGGCTGGGTTTGTGGACGTATGATGGGGTGCCTATACCTTATGATAACACTACTATATACCTAAATCAATTTGAAGGCACTATAGTTCCAGTAGTTCAGAGTACAGAGATATACTTTTCGGAGGATAATTTAGGTAACTATAAATCTAGACGTACAGTTGGACCATTTCCTCCCAGTATGATAGGTGATACTATAAGCATTTTTATGAAAGTAAAATGGGATATTGGAGAAAATCTAATAAAAGACGGTTATTTTGAAAAATTTATCATTGAATAGTTGCCTTTTCAAATTATTTTTATTATCTTCGATATATAATATATTTTATTATTAATTATTTTATATTATTTTTTATATACTTATATAAATATATATTTTAATTATATTAATTATTATTAATTTTTTATTAAAAAAGGGGTAAACTATGTTAGAAGCAGAACAAATACAAAAAAACTACGATAAACACATTAAAATCATCGAAACCTACTTAGGTAAACGTGCTATAGCATGTAAAGAGATGATTAAACACATGGAAGAGACTTATGTAATGGCACCTGCTAGCGGTAAAACGTGGTATCATAATGCTTTTGCTGGTGGATATGTAGAACATGTTAATAGAGTAGTGGAGTACGCTATAAAACAGATGAGACTCTATAAAGAAATGGGAGGAGAAATAGATTTTACAGAAGAGCAATTAGTCTTTTCAGCTCTTTTCCATGATTTAGGTAAGATAGGAGATGGAGATTCTCCAAATTATATACCTCAGACCGATAAATGGAGACAAGATAAACTTTCAGAAATGTATACTTACAATCCTGATTTAGATTTTATGCTTATCCCAGATAGATCTTTATTTATTCTACAAAAATTTGGAATAAAAGTGGATCAAAAAGAATATTTAGCTATTAGATGCCATGATGGAGTATTCGATAAAGCAAACGAAGCATACTTCTTTAGTAATGTAGAGTCTTCAAGACAAAAGACTTCTATAGTATCAATATTACATTCCGCCGATTTCTTAGCCTCTAAAGTTGAATACGACTTATGGAAAAGAAACGGCGGGAACTCTAAACCTAAACATCCAAAGACAACATCTTCAACAGGTAAATCAGTAAAATCATCAGAAGGTTTGTCTAATATGTTAAAAAACTTATAATATGGAGTATAATCCTACAACATTTTATATAATTTCCGGAGTATTAGTTGGAATTATAATTATTTTATCTTATATTACTAGAAATCTACTTATTAAATTAGAGAAGTATGAAGATATATCTGCTGATCAAGCAGGATATCTACAGAGAATATCAAATGCAATAGGAGATTCACAAAAGCACCTTAAGAGCCTAGATGAGAAAGGGGTATTTCAATCAGATGATGAGGTCGGTTATTTTTTCGAACAAATGAAAAACGTACAAACTGAGCTAGAGCAGTATATGCTCCCCGAAAACTATGGCAAGAAAGAAAAGCAAAGCTAACTATTTTACTTCCGAAACAGAAGAATACATAAAGAAGTACAATATCTCAGAAGATATTGAGTACCGTAAAAAGATCTTTACTGATCATATCTATATTCCTTTTTATAAACTAGCAGAAAATATTATACATACTTTTAAATTTTACTACACAGATGTAGATAAAATAGAAGATTTAAAACATGAAATAGTATCGGTTCTCTTAGAAGAAAAGATTATGAAATTTGACCCAGATAATGGAGCAAAAGCATATTCCTACTTTGGAACGATAGTTAAGAGATGGTTAATAAATTATAATAATAAAAACTATAAGAGGTTAAAACAAATAGGATCATTTACAGATTATGAAGATTCCTATGAACCTGAAAATAAAATAAAAGAAGATATAAATAAACAGACATTAGCTTTCTTTATAGATGATTGGGTAGACGAGACGTATAAGAAGTTGGATAGTATTTTCTTAAAAGATCAAGAAAAGAAGATAGCAGATGCTGTTTTAACTATTTTTAAAACTAGAAACGATCTGCAAATATTTAAAAAGAAAGCTCTTTACATCTATATACGGGAAATAACAGATTGCGAAACTCCTCACCTTACTCGTGTTATATCTAAACTGAAAGAAGAATTTTATAATAAGTACCAGAAGTACTATGATTTAGGATTATTAGACATTACTGCTCCTTAAGATATTTATATAAAAACTTAAGTATGGCTTTAGACAAGAAAATATTCGGCAATAAGACACTGTCCGATTTATTCTCTGAAATTCATGATAATTCATCCACAACTAGAAATCAAGTTAGATCACTTATTGGAGAATTGAAACCTCTTATAGAGAATATAGGAGATGCTACATTAATTGTACCTATGATTAAAGAGTATATGGAAATAGGAGTTAAAAACGATGATGCATTAATAAAAATGGCAGCAATAATACAGAGGATAGAATCAGCTCAAGCTAAAGGCGGAGACGGAGAAATGTGGGATCCTTCTGAACTAGCAGCATTATTAGAAGAGACAGAAGAAACACAAGAGGACTTAGAGGATAAAACTAACGAGGATAAAGAAAATTAATGTATAACTTAAACAAAGGCGGTTTAGATAGCCTCTTTAGCAGTAAAGTAAAAGCTAAAGACAGTACCAGTGGTCTAGTACCTGTAAGGGTAGTCGATATAATATTAGACGATACTCACCCCGAATGGGATAAATATGGTAAAATGGAAGCTCTAGGTGCTATTAAGTATAGGGTTATAGGAGAATATCAAGATGAATCAGATGCAACCCTCTTAGACGTTGCTTTCCCTCTTAACTTTAATTTTAAATCTTACCCCCTATTGAACGAAATAGTACTACTAACTGCTGCGCCCGCTATAGATAGAGATGAAGCTAATGTTAATAATTCTCGTTCATACTATACTACAATAGTTAACTTATGGAACAATCCTCATAATAATGCATTCCCTGATACAAAGCAAGGGTTAGAAGAATTAGGTTACAATTATGAGGATAAAGCAAATGTAGGTCCTTTACAGCCGTTTCAAGGTGACCTTACAGTGGAGGGTAGACAAGGTCAAACTCTTAGATTTACAGGAGTCGATCATGACCAAATGTTTGTTAAAAACGATAACCAAAAAGCTATTACTATTATTAGCAACGGTAAAGTTGGAGCTTCAGCTGATAGCACTGTAGTAGAGAATATAAACGATGACCCAGCCTCTATCTACATGGTAGAGGATCATAAGATAGAACTATCTCAAGCTAATAGTAAACGCAAAGCTTGGAATTCAGGTCCTGAAGAAGGAGATGCATATAAAGGCTCTCAAGTAATGATTAATTCCGGTAGATTATTTTTTAACGCTAAAGAAGAGAACATACTTCTTTCAGCTGTAGAAGATATAGGAGGAAATGCAGCAAGAGTTAGCTGGGACGGAGAAGAGTATGTAGCTGTTGATGCTACTAAAGTTTACTTAGGTACAGCAGCATTCAAAGAAAAAGAACCAGTCCTACTAGGAGCTACAACTCAAGACTGGATGAGAGATTTACTATCTGAACTTCAACGTTTAGGAAAAGCATTAGCAGGAGTATCCACAGCCGGATCTTCAGCACCAGGTTTAGCTCAAATAAAATCCCACGGAGCTTCCATGGCCGGACCTTTAGGTTCTATAAAGAAAGCAATAGATGATTTAGATTCAATAAAAGTATTTACAGAATAGTATGCCATTTGAAAAGTTTAAACCCCCAAAGATCCATGGAGTTATCGGTACACAAATCGGTAAACTTAACGGTGTGGTATTATCTAAAGGACTAACTGCAACATCACAAGCAGCTAATGCCCTTAGAAAACCAGAATGCCCTAGCCCAGCTGAATTAGCTCAGATATCAGCAAAATTAGCTGGACTTTCATCCCTATCTACAGGTCTAACTAGTAACCTAGGTGCATTTAAAGCACTCCCAGGTGCTATTAAAGGCCCAGTAAGCGGTATTCTTGCTGTAGTAAATACAATTATAAAACTACCCGTACCCCAAGCAATAGGTATTCCTCCAGGACCTGCAGGTGGTTTAATATTAGGTCTTCCAACTGCTTTTACTACTAACTTTGCAGATATTTTAAACTTAATGAAAGAGTTTGCAATAGCTATGCTTATTACCGCAGATGCTATAGAAGGATGCCTTAAAGATGTATCCGGTTCAACATCAGGTATGTCAGCCAGAGTATCAGAGATTGGCACTCCAATTGCTGTATGCAAAATAAGCAATACAGTTAAAAGTAAATTAAATAAGAAACAACAAAAAGAGTTAGGCATAATCGATGATGATGGTAATAACGTATTAGATTCATTCGGTTCTAAAGTACTAAAGCCGGAAAATACCGATTCCCCTAAGAGTAAACTTGAAAAGGATTTAGCAAAAAAAGTTAACTTACCAAAAGTATACCTCAAGGGTAAAAAATCACTTTCTGATTTACCAGCATCTGGACCTAAATTAAATGTACTGAGAGAAGGAGATGCTTTTAGACTACCTGTAGAAAAATTAAACGGAAAAGTAATAAATAAATTTGCAGTTATTATATCTAAGAAAGAAGATACAGGAGCAATAATACAAACCCCACCTTCTACTATTCAGACACCAGCATTAAGTGCAAAGAAGAAGCTTTCCAAAGCAGGGGTACCGGAAAAAGAAATAAGAGTTGTGGAGTTAGATATTGATCCTTCTTCTCTAACTGGGAAAGCACAAGCATTCGCACAACTAGATAATGTATTAAGGAATATATCCGATAAACTAACCAAGATAGATACATCGGATAGTAAGTTAAAATCTAAAAACATACCAATAACGGATTCAGAAAAAGATTCCCAATTAAATAAAAAAGGAAACCGGTTAAATGAATTTGATAATTTTTCTAACACAAAGAAAATAGATCCAAATAACTCTAACCAGGCTAATGTAGCAGTGCAAGGGCTACAATCAAGTATAGGTAAACTTCAGAAAAATTTAACTGATTCTATTCCTTTAGATATTCTCAAGGAATTGAAAGAAGATTTAGCTAAACTTACAGATAACCTAATAGAAAAAGAATCATCAAGTGAAGACGAAGATTCTAATAATGATTATAAAGGTTATACTTTAAAAATCCAAAGAACAAACGAATCCCCAATACTCGCACCAAGGCATTACGCTACTGGAGAAAAGAACGGGATAGTTTATTTCAAAGGACCAGACTCATATAGTTCTTCGAAAGAAATACTATTAGAGGAAATTAAATTTAAAATAGACAACCAACTTTCTTAACTTAACTATTTATATATATGAAACTCGATCAATTACGAACAATCATACGAGAAGAAGTTAGAGCAGCTATTAAGGAGGAGTTACAAGAAGTATTAACTGAAGCAGTTAAAATAGCTAGTGCCCCTAAACAGACGTTCTATACTAAAAAAACCCCTACTGAAGTAGTAATACCTACTCCTAGTAGAACCAACCCAGTAATGGGCGGCAATAGCATAGATGAAATGCTAACAATGACAAAAGCCAATATGACACCAGAAGAGTTTAATAACATTACAGGTGCACAACCACCTTCTACTTCTGCTAAAATGGCTAGTAAATTAGGTATGCAACAAGGAGCACTGCCCGGTATAGACATATCTAAGTTAGATTTTGTAAATAAAGCAAAAGATGTTCTAGAAGCATCATACCAAAAAGATAAAGTAAGATTAGGATAATATGGCATTTGAAGTTAAAAAAATAAACCCTCTAGATTTACAACCTAGAAAAGCAGTTGGGATAGAACTTCCTTTCTCTGCTAAATCAGCGTTTAGTTCTAACTTCCAAACTAAAGATTCTATTAAAAATAACCTTATTAACTACTTCTTAACAGGTAGAGGAGAAAGATACTTGAACCCACTATTTGGATTTGGACTAAGGAATGAACTTTTTGAAAATATAACTAAAGATAAAATAGATGCTTTAGATGCGAGAGCTAGAGAAGCAATTGAGATATATTTTCCAAGAGTTATACCTAAAGAAATAAAATTAGTAGCAAATGAGGATAGAAATACTATAGGGTTCTACCTTTCTTATTCTATAGCAGAAACAGGTATAAATGACGAACTGTTAATAAATGTAGCAATATAATGGCAGAAACAAGAGACATAAAGTATATAAATAAGAATTTTGACGATTTCCGTACTCAATTAGTAGAGTATGCAAAATCCTACTTTCCTGATTCTTATAATGATTTTTCACCAACCTCTCCAGGTTTGATGTTAATAGAAATGGCATCATACGTAGGAGACGTAATGTCATTTTACCAAGATACACAACTACAGGAAACATTCTTACAACATGCTAAAAATCCTGCAAACCTTTATTCTTTAGCTTATATGATGGGCTATAAGCCTAAAGCTACTAATGTAGCAGAAGTAGAACTTACTGTTACTCAAACTGTAGACGCGAAAGGTGTAGATGCTAAACCTGATTTTGATCAAGCTATAACTATAGCAGAAAACAGCACTGTTAAGGCTGATACTAAAGATCAAACAGTATTCCTGCTTACTAATAAGGTCGATTTTAATTTTTCTAGCTCGTATGATCCAACCGAAATAACTGTTAATACCTTAACAGACGGTAAACCATCGGAATTTCTTCTAAAGAAGACGACAAAAGCTTTTTCCGGCACAGTAAAAACCACACAGGAATCTTATACAATCTCAGAAAAATTCGCTACTATCAATATAGAAGCAGATGATATAGTAGGGATATTGGATATAGTAGATAGCGACGGTAATAAATGGTATGAAGTCCCATTTCTTGGTCAAGATACAGTATTTGTAGAGGAACGTAATTTAACAGAGGATAAATCTCTAGCTCCTAACGTATTAAAACTTAAAAAAGTCCCAAGAAGGTTTGTTACTAGGTTAACATCTACCGGAGTACTTCAAATTCAATTCGGCGCAGGAATTAGCACAGAAGATAATGAAGAATTTTTACCGGACCCTAATACTATAGCTTATCAAACAAGAAGTGAACTTCCTAGATTAGATGTAGCTTATGATCCTTCTAATTTCCTTTTTACTAAGTCTTACGGTTTAGCACCTTCTAATACTACTTTAACAATAAGATATATCGTCGGTGGAGGAGTAAAAGCTAACGCTCCTGCTAATACAATTAACTTAATCGATGCGATAACAACAACTGCAGCTGATTCATCTAAAGTATCTACTCTAACGTTTAATAATATCACACCAGCACTAGGAGGTAGAGATGGTGATACTATTGAAGAATTACGTGAGAATAGTATAAGAGCGTATGCAGAACAGAAAAGAGTAGTCACACTACAGGATTACGCTGTTAGGGCTCTTTCATTACCACCTCAATATGGTTCAATAGCTAAAATATTCGTTACTCAAGACCATACTGCATCTAATACTAAATCAGTACTAAGTGTTAATAGGTTAGCTCTTGCTCTATATGTATTAGCATTTGATAACAATGGACATTTAGTACCTGCTTCTAAAACCCTAAAAGATAATATCAGAAGATACTTATCAGAGTATATGATGCTTACAGATGCAGTAGAGCTAAAAGATGCTTTTGTAGTAAACATAGGAATAAAGTTTGAAATAATTACTCTCCCTAACTACCAATCTAGAGACGTATTACTTAAGTGTACAGAAAAGCTGAAAAATTTATTTGCAAAAGATAAACTTACTATCAATCAACCGATTAATATTTCAACTATATATACTGAATTAGATAGAATAAAAGGAGTTCAGACGGTAAAAAATATTTCTATAAACAATAAAGCAGGAGGGAGATATAGTGAATTCGGCTACGATACTGATGGAGCAACTAAAAACAATGTTCTATATCCTTCATACGACCCATGTTGTTTTGAAGTTAAATACCCTAATCAAGATATAGAAGGAAGAGTAACAACATTATAGGATGGCAATATATAGAATTTACCCAGAAAAAGACGCAACAATACTCAGTGAACCGAACACAGCTGGTGTATACGGTAATGCTGGTTTAGATGAGATATTAGAAGTTCGTTCATTTCCTGATGATGATGGAATAGGCCGCTCAAGCCGGATACTTATTAAATTTTCAGATCGAGACATAAATAGTGCTCTTAGCACTAAAGTATCCGGTCCCTATTCTGCTTCCCTACATCTCTACCTTGCAGATGGAATACAACTTCCACAAGAATACACAGTAGAAGCACATCGAATAAACGGCTCATGGTTACAAGGTACAGGTAAATTAGGAGACAGTCCTGCAAATACAACAGGTGTAACATGGATAGCAAAAGAGCCAGGTATAAACTGGACTACACCAGGAGGGGACTTCACAGTAGATTCAAATTCATCTTCTCAAAAGTTTGATTTAATTTCTTCTTTAGACTTAGATATAGACGTTACAGGGTATATTAATTCATATAGTGGAGGGAGTATAGATAATGATGGAATAATCTTAAAATTTCAAGATAGTCAAGAAAATGAATTGACATCATCTGTTAATTTAAAGTATTTTGGGACTAATACCAGTACCATTTTTCCTCCATATCTTGAACTTAAATGGGATGACTCTAATTACGATAGCAGCTTAAACACATTAAATACAGATATCGCCACAGTAACTATTAAAAACCATAAAGAAAAATACATAGACTCAGACATAGCTAGATTTAGACTTTCTGCTAGACCTAAATACCCAGTCAAGACTTTTTCAACAGGTTCTGTATATTTAACAGAAAATAAATTACCAGCAAATTCCTATTGGGGAATTAAAGATGAATTTAGCGAAGAAATGATTATAGATTTTGATAGTAACTATACTAAAATCAGTGCAGATAATACCAGTAGTTACTTTGATATCTATATGGATACTCTTCAACCTGAAAGGTACTATAGACTATTAATCAAAACTACATTAGATGGGAGCACGGTAGTTCTAGATAATAAAAATGTTTTTAAGGTAGTAAGGAATGGGTAGTAATATAAAAATACAAAAAACAGTTTACCAGAAAGATTCTTTTGGAAAAGTTGTAGATACAGATTTTAAATCGTTTATTAACGAAGAGGATGAAGTATCTATTAAAACCGTAGAACAGTTTTTCAAAGATTATGAAGATCTGTATTTAGATATTCCATTAGAAGGAGAAGGCAGTTCCCATAAGTATTTAATAGAGAGAAGTAGTGAACTAGTACAAATTCAAGAAGCACTGCTAGATATTCAACCACTATTAGATGAAATAGCAGAATTAAGAGACCAGCTTTTAGAAGCAAATAAAAAAGTAGTAGACTTAGAAATACAGCTTGCAAATAGTAAAGCAGGAATAGAGAATGGCGATAACTAAATACATAGTAAATCAAATAGAGAACTTTGACTACGATACTAAATCAAAGTTAAAGTTGAAGGATAAGGAACTAGTAGGTCCCTTTTCAATAAATAATCTATTCAATAGTACTGTTGATTTTATCGACCTACACTTCTATACTCTAGAAGGCACATTGCTAAAGACTCAACTAAACTATAGAGGTGCAACTCAAACAAGCTTAGCATCTGGAGCAGGTAAATCTGGTGCATCCAACTTAGAAATTAATCCTGCACAAGACGCTAAATCAAATGGGTATAGAAATGGTGATATACTATTAACATACAACTTCTTTTCCGATCTATTCTCAGATTCTACCGTAGCTAAAAACTTCTATCTTGAAGAAGTATCAGGGGATAGAACAGAAATAAGACTCTTAACCCTAGAAGTTGACGATGAGGATTTAGAATTGAGAGTTCAACAAATACGAGCTAAGTTAGAAAACAACGCGTACTTCTCAGACCTTAAATTAGATTTCGGAAAAAATAATATATATTCTATAATCAATATTGATGTACAGGAATATAAAAATAACGTGTCTCTCGTATTAAAATTATACGAACCACTTCCTAATATATGGGAATCTAAATCTATTTGTAGAGTTTTAGAGACTATTGCAGACACTGCTACATTCTCTGTCATTACAGAGCTAATACCTGATATAGTAAAGATACCGTCTCTAAAAGGTCCTAACTTTGATGTTGAAGTACAGAAAGAAAATAATAACCCAACAGAGTTTTTTAACTTTGATCAATTATTTAGCTTTCCAGTAACAAGTTCATACTATTCACTTTACTCCTTATTCAATGAAAACAGTGCTCAAATAAGTATAAACCATTCTGACTATTCTGACTTCATACACTTTTCATCTGCAGAAGAAAGACTACGTAACTTTAAATATAAGCTAGAACTTATACAGTCTTACGAAACCAGTATTAAAGCAATCGAAAGCACAGGTTACAAAAAGATAGGGATATCAGGAAGTAAAGACTACTACAACGGACTCTTACAAGGTATCGTAGAGAATTTTGATCATTACGATAGGTACCTTTATTATGAAAGTGGTTCTTATGCATGGCCTAAGTCAAATAACAAAGCACCTTATGTAAACCAATCAAGCGATACTGTTGAGTCTACTAATTGGTTTACTAAACAGCTTACAACAGCATCTGTATATGATAACTCAAACGATGATGTACTAACAAATACCCTTCCTCTCTATGTAAGAGATGATGAGTCTAATGAGCCTATCTTAATGTTTACACATATGATTGGTCAACATTTTGATAATCTCTGGATATACTTTAAAGCAGTGTCTGATAAATACGATGCTGATAATAGATTAGACTTTGGTATTTCTAAAGACTTAGTAAGAGATGCAATAGAGAGTTTCGGATATAACCTATACAACAGTAATAGAAGCTTACAGAATTTATTTTCCGCATTTGTCGGAGAAAATTACGACTCAGGAAGCACAGGAGAAGTTATAAACAGCTTTCGACAAATTACCTCAGGAAGTGGCTTAGATTATCTTCAACCAATGCCCGAGGATAACTACCAGAAAGAGATTTACAAACGTATTTACCACAACCTTCCGTATCTAACTAAAGCAAAAGGTACACATAGAGGGTTAAGAGCACTGATTAACTGCTTCGGTATACCAGATAATATACTCACTATTAAACAAAGAGGTGGAACAGATATTACCTCAGGCCGTTTCTTTTCTGAACAAGAGGAAGTTACTAGCTCTTTAGCTAAACTTAGACTTAATAACACAGGTTCACTAGTAACTGGAAGTACATTATCTAAATATGTAAGTATAACTAATAAAGAGAATAAATTCACAGACGACTTACACGATATAGAAGTAGGATTCGATATAGCTCAACCTACTAATGATATAATACGTCTAAAATATAGCGGAAGTTATAACTTTGACGACTATATCGGTGATCCTAGAGACTCTGGAAAAGACAAGTACTACTCATTAGACCGACTTACAGAAGAAACTTTTGACGAAGATTTTTCTCCTTACAACTTTTGGCAGTGGGTTGTACTAAGGTGGGAAGATTCTCATAAAGATGTTAGAGGTAATGCTGATGTTAATAGAGGAGACTCTAATGAACCGAGAGATCGATTTAAATGGACCGATGAAATAGCAAACTATAGAGAACCTACAGATTATATACGCTTGATCAAGTTTTTTGATAATGTTCTATTCAGGTTAGTAAAGGAATTTATACCCGCAAGGGCAAGCGCTACAACAGGTGTAATTGTACGATCACATATTCTACATAGAAGTAAAGCAAAACAAGTTAAAGTATCTTTCTCGGATGAATTAATAACCGGCTCAGTTAAACTTCTTAACATTACCGGCTCTAGCGGAGATATGTTCGGTAAAGCTAATAAATCTCCTTATACAACTAACTATGAGAGTTCTGTTATTTCCCCTATAGGTTCAATTCCAAGAAATATGAGCTCTGAGGAGCCAAGACTTACAGGAGAATTTAGCGGTTCTAATATGACTATAACTAGAGGGGAGCTAAACACAGGTAATAAGTTTAAATCACAACAACAGCCTATTAGTTTTTTCAACATAAGATCTTTTAGTTTAAACGAAATACTACCTTTAGCTTGTGATGTAGATTTAGATATAGATTTTTTAGGAGAGTTCTTTAAATTTAATATTAATAATGAAGATGGAGCTGTTGGAAGGGTACGGGTAGTATCCCCATATGTAACTCCATACTCTACAACTTCACTTCCTATTTCCCATTTAATAACTGAGAAACCCCTTGTGTTAGAAGCCAACGCATCCATAGGGGAGTTTAAGGGATGGAAAAGTGGTCCCGATGCAAGCTATATCACCACAGGGAGTACTCTTTTTATTCCTAAACAAGATACTATATTTGCAAATGTAGACTATTATGCAGACTTTGGAGAAGCCGATACAGGATTACCTACACCTGATGGACAGGTTTTTGTTATGCAGGTATGCAATTCCAATTCAGCTAAAGATGATAACTTTGATGTATTCTTAAATGATAACTATATTGGGGCGTTAGACTTAAGTACAAACGCTCAAGTAGGAGGAGTATTTATTGGTTCAACGGATGAAGACTTAACGATCTCTCCTTCTGGAGCAGGTTTCGTATGCCCGTTAGACTTAATGTCTAGTTCATATTTTGACCCTTCCTACCTAGTTGCAGGTACTAATAATATTTATATGAAGAATACTCAAAGAAATAACAACGGCAACTTCGGTACGTTAGAGTTAAGACATTATGAAATTGGAGCTGATGGTTCTACATTAACAGAGGTAGGGGATATAGCTGACTTAACATTCAGCGGAGCTACAGGAGCAGATATGTTCTTAACTTTTAACTATATCTAAAATATATACGTAATAACAGAATACTAAATGACTGAGTTAGAATTTAAATTAAGAGACCCAAATACCTACGGCGCAGGCAACCTAAACTTGCTCTACAGTAGTAGTGTAGATAGGGGGGACCTCCCTCTTCCCATCAGTCAGATACCGCAAAGTATATTAGATGCGTATGCTACTACAGCAACACCTGTACCAGATCCTAGTATTCCTAGCAGTAGTGCAGATGGCGGTATATATGATAACGTAACACGTAACCCTAAA